>Ga0182030_10014850_pt1 | contig 15313 bp, 14 predicted proteins | sample 812S3MmetaG_FD_121299 | JGI IMG/M metagenome (GOLD analysis project Ga0182030, IMG submission 121299) | Permafrost microbial communities from Stordalen Mire, Sweden - 812S3M metaG (Illumina Assembly) | ecosystem: Environmental > Terrestrial > Soil > Wetlands > Permafrost | place: Sweden... | reverse complement strand
GTCGCCGACCTCGCTGTTCGTGCTTGGCGTCGCGGCGGGCCGCACGACGATCGCGGCGATCGGCGACGATGGCGCGGCGATCGCTCAGTACGACGTCACCGTGCAGCCCTCCAGCTTCGTCGCCGCGCAGGCGCAAAGCGCGATCGCCCGGCAACTGCCCGGCCAGAACATCCACGTGGCGACGCGGCCCAACGGCCTGTTGGTCACCGGCACGCTGCCGATGGCGGCACAAGCCGATCAGGCGATGCGGACGGCGCGGGAGTTCGCCGGCCCAGGACAGACCGTCGAGAGCCAGCTCGCGGTTTCCGGGAGCCAGGAGGTGAATTTGCGGGTCCGCATCGCCGAGGTCAGCCGCGCTGTCGTGCGCAACCTCGGCGTGAACTGGTCGGCCCTGGGCAACATCGGCAAGATGGCGTCGTTCCCGGCCCTGGGCCTGGTCGCCAACGCGGCCATCGCCCCAGCCGCGCTCCAGACCGGGCCCAATCCAATTTACGTCGGCGCCAACATCAACGCGGTCATCGACGCGCTGGCGCAGGACAATCTCGCGCACGTACTGGCCGAACCGAACCTGACCGCCATGAGCGGGGAGACCGCGAGCTTCCTGGTTGGCGGCGAGTTTCCCATCCCGGTGGCGCAGCAGAACAACCAGGTCACCATCGAGTTCAAGCAGTACGGCGTCAGCCTCGCGTTTGTCCCGACCGTGCTGTCCGGCGGCCGGATCGACATGAAGGTGCGGCCCGAGGTCAGCGCGCTGACCAATCTCGGCGCGGTGTCGATCAGTGTCGGCAACAGCTCCATCCAGGTGCCGGCGCTGACGGTGCGGCGGGCCGAGACCACGGTCGAACTCGCGAGCGGGCAGAGCTTCGCCATCGCCGGCCTGCTCCAGGACAACACCACTCTCGGCGCCAGCGGGCTGCCAGGCGTGGGAGAGCTTCCGATCCTGGGGATGCTGTTTCGGTCCGACGCGTTCCAGCGCAACGAAACCGAGCTGGTGATCGTCATCACGCCGTACCTCGTCAACGGCACGTCCGGCCCGGATCAGGTGAAGCTGCCGACCGACAACTGGAAGCCACCGAGCGATCTGGAGCGGTTGTTGCTGCTGCGGCAGAGCGCGCGCGGGGCACCGCCGCCGGGGTCAGCGGCGCAGCGGATTCCGGGCGACGCGGGGTTCATGGTGCGATGATGCCGCGTTTCGGCCCGCTGCTGTTGCTGCTCTGGCTGGCCGGGTGCGACCTGACCGGTCCCTACCAGCGCGCCGGCGTCTGGCGTCCGAACCATGCCAACGAGACCAATTTGCGGGCGATGGTGGAAGCTCCCGCGGATCTGGTGGTTGCCACGCCGTCCGCGCGCGCGGACGGCGGCATGGCGGCGGCGGCGGTCGCGCGGTTACGGCATGATCAGGTGCGGCCGTTGCTCGACAGTGGACTGGCGCGGATCGTGCCGGTCAGCGGCGGCGGCGCGGGTACTCCGGCGGCCGCTCCGGTGGGTGGGCCCGGACCGTGACGCCACCTGATGACGTTGCCCTCGCGCAACCGCCCAAGATCGAGGCGGAACGGCCGGATCGGGCCCGGGTCGTCGCCTTCGTCGGCGATCAGGACACCGAGACGGCATTGCGCGAAGGTCTGGTGGAAGCGTTGCCGCAAGGCCTGGACATTCGCCGCGGCACCGTGCGCGCGGCGATGGCGGCACTTGGGAAAATGCCCACGCCGCACGTGCTGATCGTCGATATCAGCGGCGAACAGCAGCCGCTGTCCGCTCTGGGCGAACTCTCCGACGTGGTCGAGCCGGATGTCCGCGTGCTGGTCATCGGCGACCGCGACGACCTGAATTTCTATCGCCAGATCACCCGCGGCCTGGGGGTGCTGGAGTATCTCTATCAGCCGCTGATGCGCGACATGGTGGCGCGCTATTTCGGCCCCCTGCTGTCGCCCGGCTCCCCGGCGTTCGAGGGGGTACAGGGCGGCCGCGTGGTCACCGTCACCGGCACGCGCGGCGGCACCGGCGCCAGCACGATCGCCGCCAACCTGGCCTGGCATTTCGGCGTCGAGGCGCGGCGCCATACGATGCTGCTGGACGCCGACCTGCACCGCGGCACGGCGGCGATGCAGATCGGTGCCAGGACCGGCCCGGGATTGCGGACGGCGCTGGAGGCGCCGGAGCGGATCGACGAGCTGTTCGTGGAGCGCGCGGCGCAGCCGGTGGACAAGCGGCTGCACGTGCTGGCCGGGGAGGAAAAGCTCACCGACAGCATCGCCTATTCCCCCAACGCGGCGGCGCGGCTGCTGGTCGCGTTGCGAAAACGTTACAATTTCGTGGTCATCGACGTGCCCTGGTCGGGTCTGCCGCTGCACCGCGAATTGCTGATGATGGCGCATCAGCGGGTGCTGGTGATGGATCCGACCCTGGCGTCGGTGCGCGACATGCTGCGGCTGATGGCGCTGCCGAACGGGCCGCACCAACCGCGCCGCGGCGTCCTGGTGCTGAACCGCGACACCATGCGCGGCGGTCTCAACCGGCGCCAGTTGGAAGAGGGCCTGAAGATGCGGCCCGACGTCATCATCCCCGATCTGCCGAAGGTCGTCGGTCACGCCGCCAGCATGGGCGAGGCGGCGGTGGCGGTGCGCGGCGGCTTCCGCGACGCGATGCTGCTGCTGGCGCGCGAGGTCGCGTTTGTCCGGCTGCTGGACAGCGACACGCCACAGAACACGGCCGCCAGTGGCGGGGCCGGCCGGTTGCGCCGCTTTCTGGGGCTGAAATCATGATCGTCATGCCACCCATCTTCGGCCGCCGCGGCCCCGCGATGGTGCCGGAGGTGGCGTTACACGAGCCGGCGCCGGTGCCGGAACAGGCCCGCGGGCAGGACCAGCCGGCGCCGACCACGCAACTGCGCATGGCGTGTCTGGCGCAGCTCGATCCCGCCTCGATCGCGGGACTTTCCACCGAACGGCTGACCCTGGAAGTCGAGCGCGTGCTCTCGGAGATCGCCACCGCGCGGCATTTCCAGCTCAACGCCCGCGAACAACACCAACTCGCCGGCGAACTGGTCGACGACATGCTGGGCCTTGGCCCCCTGGAGCCCTTGCTCGAGGATGACAGCATCACCGACATCATGGTGAACGGTCCCAACAGGGTGTTCGTGGAACGCGGCGGCAAGGTGGTGCTGTCGGACATTAAATTCCGCGACGCGACGCATGTGGCGAACATCTCGCAGCGCATCGCGTCCTCGATCGGACGGCGGATCGACGAGTCCAGCCCGATGGTGGACGCGCGGCTGAAGGATGGCTCCCGCGTCAACATCGTGTTTCCGCCGCTGGCGCTGGACGGGCCGTATATCTCGATCCGGAAATTTTCCCGCCAGCAGATCGATTTTTCGAAATTGATCGGGTTCGGCTCGATGACCGCGCCGGTCGCGCGGGTGCTGGAGATCGCGGGAAGGTGCCGGCTGAACGTGATCATTTCGGGTGGCACCGGCTCGGGCAAGACCACGCTGATGAACGCCATGTCGCGGCTGATCGACCCCGGCGAGCGGATCGTCACCATCGAGGACGCGGCGGAACTGCAATTGCAGCAGCCGCATGTGGTGCGCATGGAAACCCGTCCGTCCAGCCTGGAGGGACGCGGCGAGGTGACCCAGCGCGACCTGATCCACAACGCGCTGCGCATGCGCCCCGACCGCATCATCGTCGGCGAGGTGCGCGGCTCGGAAGCGTTCGACATGTTGCAGGCGATGAACACCGGCCATGACGGCAGCATGTCGACGGTGCACGCCAACACCACGCGCGACGCGGTGACCCGCATCGAAAACATGGTGCAGATGGGCAACATGGGGCTGCCCTCGCGCTCCATCCGGGCGCAGTTCGTCGGCGCGGTGGACCTGATCGTGCAGGTCGAACGCCATCGCGACGGCAAGCGCCGGGTGACGCAGGTGACCGACGTGTGCGGCCTGGAGGGCGACACCGTCATCCTGAACGACATATTCGCCTATCACGTGGACGGCGAGACGATCGCCGGTGGCCTCGTCGGCAAGTACCGCGTCAATCGCGCGCGGCCGAGCTTCCATCAGCGATTGTCGTATTTCGGCCTCGACCACACCTGGACCGCGGCGCTGGAGGAGGCCGAACCATGAAAGGGCTGTTGAGCCTGCTGCTCGTGGGCGCCGCGCTGGTGTTGTGCGCGGCGGCGATCGGGGTCAGCGCGATCCTCCAGGAACAGCGGCGGCGGCGGCAATTCCGCGACCGGATGGCACTGGTGGCCGGGGCATATACGCGGGTCAATCCGCTGACCGTCATGGGGCGCGGCCCCGCCGCCCGGTCCGAGCCGGCGACCAGGCTGGTCACCGCGGCGGCGCGCGTGTTCGGCTACGACCCGGCGCATGCCGACCATTATCCGATGCGCTGGTGGCTGGTGCTTGGCATCGCTCTGATCGCGGCGCGCGCGGCGGCGGCTCTGGTGGGCATCATGGCCGGGGACTGGTCGCTGCTGATCATGCCGCTCGCCTGGGTCATGTGCGGCCGGCTGATCTTCGGATGGAGCGAGCAGCGGCGGCGCGACGCGCTGTACCAGCAGTTTCCCGACGCGCTGGCCATGGTGGTGCGCGCCGTCCGCGTTGGGGTTCCAATCAGCGAGGGCATCCGCACCGTCGCCCGCGAGGCGCCCGTGCCCACCGGCCCGGAATTCGGCCTGCTGCACGATCGGGTGGCGATCGGGGTGACGCTGGAAGATGCGTTGCGCGAAATGGCCGAGCGCAACCAACTGGCGGAATACCGGTTTTTCGCCACCGCGCTGGCGCTGCAAAGCCGGACCGGCGGAGGGTTGGCGGAGGCTTTGGAGGGATTGGCCGACGTCATGCGCCGGCGTTTGGCGCTGAAGGCGCGCGGGCTGGCCCTGGCGGCGGAAGCGAAGACCTCGATCGCGATCCTGGCGTCGCTGCCGTTTGTCTCCGGCGGGGCGCTGGCGGTGCTGAACCCGCGATACATCGGCCGGCTGTTTGACGATCCGGGCTGCGAGAAGATCCTGATGGCGGCGGTCGCTCTGCTGGGATCGGGGCTGCTGGTGATGCGCGGCATGATCCGGAAGGCGCTGTCATGATGCCCGCCTGGCTCGCGCCCGTGCTGGTGGGCGGCCTGGCTCTGGTGCTGGGATTGCTGACCGTGCTGTGGCGCGACCTACGGCGCGCGGAGCGACTGTCGCGACGGCTGGCGACGGTGCGGCACGCCATCGTCCCGGCCGAGCCGGAGCCCGGCTCCATGCTGCCGGCGCCGCTGCGCGTGATCACCACGATCGGCGATCTGATCGCCGGCAGCGGTGCCTTGTCCACCCGCACGGTCGAAGAGTTGCGTCACACGCTGCACATCGCGGGGTTCCGCGGCGGTCACGGGCTGGGGCTGTTCGTCGGCGCCAAGCTGCTGCTGATCGCGGGCCTGCCTTTGGCGGCGGTGGGGATTCCATGGCTGCTTGGGTTCGATATGCCGCATCGGGGTGCGATCATGGCCGCCGCCGCCGTCGTCGGCCTCGTGCTGCCGGACAAGGTCGTGCGGCATTTGCGCAAGCGGTATTTGCGGTCCTTGGAGGTGGGCATGCCGGACGCGCTCGACATGCTGGTGATCTGCGGCCAGGCGGGGCTCGGCATGGAAGCGAGCATCGAGCGGGTCGGCGAGGAAATCCGCCACGCGCATGTCGCGGTGGCGGACGAATTCACCCGCACAGCGCATGAGATGCAGGTGAACGCCGACACGCGGACCGCTCTGATCAATCTCGGCTTGCGAACGGGGCTCGATAGCGCGCGACGGCTGGCGGCGGTGCTGATCCAGTCGATGCAATACGGCACGCCCCTGAACCAGGCGCTGCGGACGCTGTCGGCCGAGCAGCGGCAGGAAATGCTGGCGAATTTCGAGGCCAAAGCCGGGCGGCTGCCGGTGCTGCTGACGCTGCCGATGATCGTTTTCATCCTGCCCTGCGTGTTCCTGATCGTCGCCGGCCCGGCGATGGTCGATGTTTACCGGACAATGTCAAAATGACCCTTCCGAGCCTGAATGCGACGATCCGCGCCTTGTGCTGCGCGCTGCCGCTGGCTGGTTGCTCGCCGCGCGGCACGGCCGATGGGCCGGGGGTGGATGTCGCGACCGCGGCACTGGACGGCGGCATGCCGCAAACCGCCTTGAACGTCACACGATCAATCCTGCGCGAGCACCCTCGGGATGTCGGGGCGTTGATCGGACAGGGCGCGGCTCTGGCCGGGATGAACCAGCCCGAGGCGGCGATGGAGGCTTATCGGCGCGCTCTGACGGAGGACCCAAACGCACCCGCTGCGCTTCTGGGGCTCGGCCGGCTGGAACTGGCCCATGGCAGCGCCGTGGACGCGGAGCGACGGTTCGCGAAGCTGCTGGCCGGGCGGCCGGGCGACGCGATGGCGCTGAACAACCTCGGCGTGGCGCTGGACCTGCAAGGCCGTCACGCGGCGGCGCAGGACGTCTATGGCAAAATTCTCGCCGCCGCGCCGGACGACCGGGCGGCGTCGATCAATCTGGCGTTGTCGCTGTCGCTCAGCGGTCAGGCGGGCCGTTCGGTGACGATGCTGCGCGACGCCGGATCGCGGCCCGACGCGACGCCCAAACTGCGCCAGGACCTGGCCGTGGCGCTGACGCTGTCAGGCAATCCGCGCGACGCGGAGAAACTGCTGCTGACCGATCTCTCGCCCGGCGACGCCGCGAAGGCGCTGGCGGGATACGAGGCTCTCGATGCGACAAGGAAATGACATGGCTGGCGGTTCAGCTCCGGCCTCGACGGGTCAGCGTCTGGCCGGAACGTCCAGCGGCGGCACGGGGGGCTGGCGCGATGAACGGTCGCTTCCGCCGGCCGTATCTGGGGCGACGCGGCACCGCGGCGGTGGAACTGGCGTTGATCTCCCCCATGTTGCTGATCCTGTTCGCCGGCGTGATCGATTTTGGCCGTGTCTACCACGACGAGATCGAGCTTTCGTCAGCGGTCGCCGCCGCCGCGCAATACGCGCTGCTCAATGCCGCGAGCATCAATTCCGTCGGCGCGGCGAGCCTGGCCGGCACCATCAGCGGCATCGTCGCGAACGGCAACGGCCCAGGATGGGCCAGTGCCTCGGTGACGGTGAACGCCGGCCCCACCAGCGTGGTTGCCGGCGGCGTGACGACGCCCGGAGGAACCGCGTCGAACGCGAACAGCTGCTGGTGCCCAACCGGAGACGCCGCCGCATGGTCCTGGGGAACGGCGGCAACCTGCGGCACCGCCTGCGCGGGCGGTACATTGGCCGGCAGGTTCGTCACCATCGCCGGCACGCGATCCTTCGGTGCCATTTTTGGCGACTATGGACTGATCAGCAACACCACGCTGCATCAGAGTACCATCGTGCAGGCGCAATGAAACCATGCTCGGACCGCCAACGGGGCACCACGGCCGTGGAGTTCGCCATCTGCGCGCTGGCGATGGTGTTGATGATGGTCGGATTCACCGAGTTCGGCCGTCTGGTCTGGACCTTCGAGGTGCTGCAGGAAGCGGCGTCGGAAGGCGCGCGCTGCATGGGATTGCGCGCCAACTCCTGCGCGGCGTCCGGCGCTTACAACTCGGCCAGCACAACGAATTACGTCGTGAGCCTCGCGACGTCGCGCGGCGTCGCGATCACCTCGGCGATGATCACGTTGACCCCGTCGGCGGTCTGCGGCGGCGCCGGCGGATTCTCCCAGGTGTCCATCAGCTACGATTTCACGTCGGTGGCGCCGGAATTACTGACCTCGCTGGTCAACGGTTTCACCGTGCCCGCGTCAGCCTGCTTCCCGAACAGCAGCTGACGTCCGGCTTCACCAGCCGCCGAACCACACGCCGATCCCGTGCACCACGCCCACCGGAAAAAACAACGCCGACGCCACCAGCAAGGGGCGCATTCCGTTGGCGGAACAGAACACAATCGATGTCAGCCACGCCGCGTAGGTGAAGCCAAACGCAACCGCCAATGTGAGCAATGTGCGGGGATCCATGGCGCCGCGCTTCCGAGACATCATCGCGTGCCTCCTCAAGGCCAAACGGCCCAATCGGAGTTTACCACCGCGGCCTTCGCCACGTCGAGAAGTGGTTGATCCAAATGCCCGCGACCTGATCTTCCCCCGAGACTGTTTTCCCCCAGGCCCGTTCCCCCGCGTCTGGCCGAAAGCGCGCGACTTCAGTAGGTTCCGGCCGACCCGTGTTAACCCGCGCACCAGACCCGTTTCGAGGACATTCGCAATGCCAGCCTATCGCTCCCGCACCACCACCCATGGCCGCAACATGGCCGGCGCCAGAGGCCTGTGGCGCGCCACCGGTATGAAGGACGGCGATTTCGGCAAACCCATTGTCGCGGTGTGCAACAGTTTCACACAATTCGTACCGGGCCATGTGCACCTGAAGGACCTCGGCCAACTGGTGGCGCGGGAGATCGAGGCGGCCGGCGGCGTCGCCAAGGAGTTCAACACCATCGCGGTGGACGACGGCATCGCCATGGGTCACGACGGGATGTTGTACAGCCTGCCGTCGCGCGAACTGATCGCCGACAGCGTCGAATACATGGTCAACGCGCATTGCGCCGACGCGATGGTCTGCATTTCGAACTGCGATAAAATCACCCCAGGCATGCTGATGGCGGCGATGCGGCTGAACATCCCGGCGATCTTCGTCTCGGGCGGCCCAATGGAAGCCGGCAAGGTGATCCATCGCGGCGAAACCCGCTCGGTCGATCTGATCGACGCGATGGTGGCCGCCGCCGATTCCACCTACACCGACGCCGAGGTCGAGGTGATCGAGCGGTCGTCCTGCCCGACCTGCGGCTCCTGCTCCGGCATGTTCACCGCCAACTCGATGAACTGCCTGGTGGAGGCCCTGGGCCTGGGCCTGCCCGGCAACGGCACCGTGGTGGCGACGCATGCCGATCGCAAGCAATTGTTCCTGGAAGCGGGCCGCAAGATCGTGGAGATCACGCGCCGCCACTACGAACTCGACGATGGATCCGTGTTGCCGCGCGCGGTCGCCGGTTTCGCCGCGTTCGAGAACGCCATGACGTTGGACATCGCGATGGGAGGATCGACCAACACGGTGCTGCATTTGCTCGCCGCCGCGCATGAGGGCGAGGTGCCGTTCACCATGCTGGACATCGACCGCCTGTCGCGCCGGGTGCCGGTGCTATGCAAGGTCGCGCCCTCGGTCGCCGATGTGCATGTCGAGGACGTGCATCGCGCCGGTGGCATCATGGCCATTCTGGGCGAGCTCGATCGCGCCGGCCTGATCGATACATCGGTGCCGACCGTTCATGCCGAAACTCTGGGCGAGGCGCTGCAACGCTGGGACGTGCAACGGACCGCCGACGACGCGGTGCGTGTCTTCTACCGCGCCGGGCCGGGCGGCGTGCCGACCACCGAGGCGTTCAGCCAGAACAAGCGCTGGTCCGCGCTGGACACCGACCGGGAAACGGGCGTGATCCGCGACAAAGCGCACGCTTTCTCGGCCGATGGCGGGCTGGCGGTGTTGTACGGCAACCTCGCCGAGGACGGCTGTATCGTGAAAACCGCCGGCGTGGACGCCAGCATTCTGCGTTTCTCGGGTCCGGCGCGGGTGTTCGAAAGCCAGGACGCGGCGGTGTCCGGCATTCTGGGCGGCGGCGTGAAGGCCGGCGACATCGTGCTGGTGCGCTATGAAGGTCCGCGCGGCGGACCGGGCATGCAGGAGATGCTGTATCCGACAAGCTACTTGAAGTCCAAAGGCCTCGGCAAGTTGTGCGCGCTGGTGACCGACGGGCGGTTCTCCGGCGGTTCGTCGGGGTTGTCGATCGGCCATGTTTCCCCGGAAGCGGCGGAAGGCGGCCTGATCGGAGTTGTCGAGGACGGCGACATCATCGAACTCGACATTCCTGGGCGGACGATCCACCTGGCGGTCCCCGACGCGGTTCTGGCGGAACGCCGCGCGGCGATGGAGGCGAAGGGCGACGCGGCATGGCAGCCAGCCGAGCCTCGCAAGCGTCAGGTGTCGATGGCGTTGCGCGCTTATGGCGCGATGGCGACCAGCGCGGCGCGCGGCGCGGTGCGCGACGTCCAGTCGTTGCGTCGGCGGTAGGAACCAACAAGCGCCGCACCACGGTCAAACCCCGCGGCGGCCGATCTTGACCGTATCTTAACGGTTGCAGAGGCCTATGTACCCGGCCGTTATAGCAACCGGCCAAAGAAATGACGTACCGGCCACCCATCCCGTCATGCCAGGGCCTTGACCCTGGCATCTCGCGATGCAGGCCGAGTGCTCTCAGATCGGGCACGGTTTCTGTGCAGGCGGATCCTCGGGTCAAGCCCGAGGATGACGTTACAGTGTCGTCTCGACCAAGGGTCTACGTCAACGTGGGTCGGCATGAATTCATGACGGAGAGCAGCATACAAACCGGGCGAAAATCGAATGACTCACCTATCCGTGGCATGAGGGATGTGCCCCACGACGATGCCGCGGGCGCGCTGCCGGCGATCCGATCCGCCTCCGCGCTGATCGAGACAACCTTCCTGAAGGCCGGCAAGGCGCTGGAAGCGTCCGTCGAAATCCTCGCGAAAATGACGGCGGGATCCGAAGCGGTGCTGGAAGGCCTTGGCGGCGAGAACCTCAATGAGGCTCTGACGGCGCTATCTCGAACCGCCGAGCGGATCAACGACCTCGCGCGGGATCAGGGCAAGGAAAGCGCCCGGTTCCACGACATGCACGGAATGACCGAGGCGATCGCGCGGCGCGTCGCGCGGATGAAAACCTCCCTTGAATACGTCGACGCACTGGCGATGAACGCCAGAATCGCGGCCGCCGGCCTCGACGCGACACGCGTCGATTTCTCGTCGTTCGCGGATGAAATCACGCGAACCGTGAGCGTCGCGAAACGGACCCTCGATCGTTTCACGGCCGAATTGCTGGCCGCCGGACGACTCGCGCTGGAGGCGCAAGCGGGTCAGTCGCGGTTCGAAGCCTTTCAGCAAGAGGCCGCCACTTCGATCACGCGACGCCTTTCGACGACGGTGCGATCGATCGCATCGCAACACGAACGCGCCGCGCGGTCGCATCAGGAGGTGCAGTCCGGCAGCGCGCGCGTGCGTCAACGCATCGCCGACGCGATCGTGGCATTGCAGATCGGCGATATCACCCGACAGCGCCTCGAACACGCCGAATTCGCCCTGGGGCTGACCGAAGGGGCCTCGACCGCGGGTCTCAACCGCGACGAACAACGGATCTTCGCCGCCGCGTCCCAGACTCTGCAATCGGCGCAGCTCGCCGACGCCGCGCGCGACTTCGACCGCGACGTGGGCCGCGTCGCCGGCTCGCTCAACACCCTGGCTTCCGAGGCCGAGGCGCTGCGGAGTTTGGGCAACGCGGCGCGCGGTTCGGCGGAACATGATGGCGGCAACTTCATGGTCGAACTGGAGAGCGAGGTCGGCGAGGCGCTGGCGCTGCTGGAGGGGTTCGAGACAGCGCGGGCCGCGGTGGCCGGTGTCGCGGCCAGCGTGTCCGAAACGACGGCCAGCCTGTGCCGGCATTTGCGGAATGTGCAGTCCCTGGAGGACGACATCCGCATCATGGGTCTCAACACCACCTTCAAATGCGCGCGGGTCGGTCGTGACGGCCTGGCGCTGAGTTTGATCGCCCAGGAATTGCGAACCTACGCGACGGAATTTTCGAAAGCAGCCGGTGGCCTGATGGAGGAAGTCGAAACCATCGCCGGCATCAGCGGTGCGTTGGGAGTGGGCACCGGAACAGACCGGTCGCCGCTGACCGCCGAGAGCACGGAACCGGTGCGGCGCTCGCACGCCACGCTGCGGCGGATGCGGGAAATCCTGGATGTCGCGGTGACCGATCTGGACCGCGACAGCGAACGGGTCGTGCGCTTGCTGGTGGAAACGGTCGCCGATCTGGAAGAACACGACAAAATCGGCGGCGTGCTGCGCGACGGGGCGGAGACGCTGAGCGGGCTGTCGCCTCTGGGACAGGCCAGTCTGACCGATCTGCCGCCCGGTGTGGCGAAGATGCTGGAGACGATGGCGGCGGGCTATACGATGGCGAATGAGCGGGCGGTGCATGATCGCTGCCTCGGCCGGACGCCGGTCGAGACAGCGGAACCCGTGACGCTCGCCGCCGGGTTGGAAGATTTCCTGTTTTAGCGTGGGGTTTACGTAACGAAACCCTCGCGTGTCGTGGGATCGGCCGGAAAGCCGCCGCGGATGCCGGCGGGAATATAGCGGACGAACGCGTCGCCGGTCCGGGTATGAAACCGGATCTGCTGCCCCAGAATACCGCCGGTGCGCTGCGCGACGATCCGGATACGATCGCGGCTCAGTCTCTCCAGCGCGAGGCGCACGTTGTTCGACCCGACTGTTTCCCCCCCGGCGAACGGCAGGACCGCGGCACCCCCGAAGACCTTGGCCTCCAAATCGGACATCCGGCAGCCGAGGCGCAGCAGCGCCGCTTCCAGTTCGTCGATCGCCACGTCGCCATAACGCGTGCTTTTCTCACCGTGCCGGTCATTTGGCAGCACGAAATGGTTCATTCCGCCAGCGCCGCGCACCTTGTCCCAGAGGCAGACGGCCACGCAGGAACCAAGCACGGTCGTCAAAATCGCCGGATTGGCGCTGCAACGCACGTCGCCTTGCATCAGCGAAACCTGGCCCGGCGTGGCATTCGTCACCGGCGGGATCTCCACCAGAGCCAGCGGCGCCCAGGGTGTGGCCCATGGCAAGGGCTTGAGGACTGGTACGGGGCGGGAGGAACTCATCGTTTGCCGGCCCGCATGATCTCGCCGGCGAGCGTTTCCAGCGGCAGGATCTTATTGGCGGCCCCGCGCGCGATCGCCTCCTTCGGCATCCCGAACACCACCGACGTCGCCTCATCCTGGGCGATCGTCGCGGCACCCACGTCTTTCATTTCGCTCAGGCCGCGCGCGCCGTCGTCGCCCATGCCGGTCATGATGATGCCGAGAGCGTTGACGCCCGCGAACCGCGCGGCCGAACGGAACAGCACATCCACCGATGGCCGGTGCCGGGATACCAACTGGCCGTCCCGGATCGCGACGTAATATCGCGAGCCGCTGCGTTGCAACAGCATGTGGCGGTTGCCGGGCGCGATCAGCACGCGGCCCCGCAACATCGTATCGCCGTCGGCGGCTTCCTTCACCTCCATCGCGCACAGGCTGTCGAGGCGACGCGCGAACGCCTCCGTGAATTTCTCCGGCATATGCTGGACGATGGCGATGGCGGGACAATCCGCGGGCAAAGCCTCCAGCACCACACGCAAGGATTCCGTGCCGCCGGTGGAAGCGCCGACGACGACGATCGTTTCGGTCGTGCGGGCCATCGCCTGACCCGCGACCGGCGCCGCGATCATGACGTCGGCGGTCAACTTAGGCTGCGGTACCATCGCGCCGGTGGGCGGGCGCGAGGCAGGCGCCGCACCGCGCCGCAGCCGTGCCCGCCCGGCGGCTTTGACGGAATCACAGATACGGATGCTGGCTTCTCGGAGGAATTCCGGCACATCCAGCCGCGGTTTCAGGATGACATCGACCGCGCCCGCTTCCAGCGCCTGCATCAGCGTCGCCGAGCCGTCCTCGGTCAGCGAGGAACACATCACCACCGGCAACGGATGTTGTGCCATCAACTTACGCAGGAAGGTGATGCCGTCCATGCGCGGCATTTCGACGTCGAGCGTGATGACGTCGGGCACCTCCTCCTGGATGCGGCGGGCGGCGACGAAGGGATCGGACGCGGTGCCGATGACCTCGATGTCGGGGTCGGCGGACAGGATCGCGGTCATCGTCTGGCGGACCGAGGCGGAATCATCGACGATCAGGACACGAACTTTGCGGGCCATGCGACGCTACCGCTTGCGGAACACGGTGGGGCCCACCGGTTCCAGGGGCAAACGCATCCCGGTCAGCGTTTCCGAGTGGCCCAGAAACAGGAAGCCGCCGACGCGCAAATGATCGGTCAAATGCCGCAGCACGCCCTGTTGCGTTTCCTTATCGAAATAGATCAGGATGTTGCGGCAGAAGATCACGTCCATTTCGCGATCGACCTGATACGGCACCTCCATCAGGTTGAGGCGGGCGAATCGCACGGCGGCGCGCAACTCGGGCACGATGCGGACCTGCTGGCGGGCGCGATCCCGGGAACGCATGACATAGCGGCGGCGCAATTCGGGCGGCACCGGTTTGACCATCGCCTCGGGATAGATGCCGGACATCGCCGTATCCAGCACCTCGGTGCTGAGATCGGTCGCGGTGATGCCATAACGCGGTCCCGTCGGCTGTTGCGCCAGATCGGCGAGCACCATCGCGATTGTGTAGGGTTCGGCACCGATCGAGCATGCGGCGCTCCAGACCTTCAACGCCGTACCGCGGCCGCTGGCCTGCAACATCGGCACGGCCTGGTCGGCGAGGAAGCGGAAATGGTCCGGCTCGCGAAAGAACTCCGTTTTGTTCGTGGTCATGACGTCGATCAGTTGCACGGCCTCGGAGGCGAGACCGTCCTTGTCGAACAGATAGTCGCAATATTGCTTCAGGGTCGGCATCCCGGTGGCACGCAGGCGCTTGCGCAGCCGGCCCTCGATCATGGTGATCTTGGTCGAGGGCATCTTGATGCCGCTGTAGCTCTCGATGAAGGACGCCAACCGTTGGAAATTACGCGGGCTGAGGCGATCCTGCTCGTCGGAGGGCGTGGCCGTGAACCCCGGCGCGCGGGTCATGCGCTCACATCCGCTCGAATTCGGCATCATGCTGATCCGCGCCGCCGTTGCTGAGATTGAGCACATGGCCGCGCTTAACCTTGCCGTTGGCGTTACGCGCGAGGTTCGAATACGCGGGAGCCTGTTTCGCCGGCCGGGCGGGGATCGGTGGCGCGGCGGGGCGCCGGGTAACGACCGGCCGGCCCCCCACCGCCGGGGGGTTCGTTTCCAGCCGGAAATACGCGATGCTGGACTGCAACTGCTCGGCCTGACCCGCGAGTTCCTCCGACGTGGCCGACATCTGTTCGGAGGCGCTGGCGTTCTGTTGCGTCACCTTATCGAGCTGCTGAATCGCCTGATTGATCTGGTCGGCACCGATGTCCTGCTCACGGCACGCGGCGCTGATCTCGGTCACCAGTTCGGCGGTTTTCCTGATGTCCGGCACCAGCCGGCCAAGCATCTCGCCCGCCTCGCGCGCCGCCTTCACGGTTTGCGTGGACACCGCGCCGATCTCGGTCGCCGCGGTCTGGCTGCGCTCCGCCAGCTTGCGCACCTCCGAGGCGACGACAGCGAAACCTTTGCCATGTTC
>Ga0182030_10014849_pt1 | contig 15314 bp, 15 predicted proteins | sample 812S3MmetaG_FD_121299 | JGI IMG/M metagenome (GOLD analysis project Ga0182030, IMG submission 121299) | Permafrost microbial communities from Stordalen Mire, Sweden - 812S3M metaG (Illumina Assembly) | ecosystem: Environmental > Terrestrial > Soil > Wetlands > Permafrost | place: Sweden... | reverse complement strand
GCCTGCACCACAATTTGTTCCGCTTCCATTTGTGCCCCCACATCATTTTTCATCCGTCGACCGTGTCCAGTCCGGCCATTCGCCGTGCTTTCAGAAGCGCGCGACTTCCGGATATTTCTCGATCCATTCAATTCCGCTCGAAACAATCTCCTCGCCCTGCGTCTCCAGCTTTTCCAGGCTCTCGAAGCCGAACCGGTGCACATCGCGCAAATGCTTGTTGAACACGATCAACCTTCCCGCGGTCAGCACCAGGCGACCGAATCCTTCATGGTGCAGCTTCATCAGCGGAGAAACCATCACGCCGGTCGCGCGTTCGATTGCGAGTCCAACCGCGTTGTAGAACAGTTCCATGCGCCAAAGCGTTTCCGGGTCAGGATCGCTCATGATCGGAATTTCGCGCCGCTTCTCTTTAGTCAGGATGTAAGGCTCCAAAAGATCGAGATCGTTCTTCGCATCCCACGAGCCGTGCAGATCCTGAGCCCGCCATTGCTTGATCAGTTCATTCAGAAATCCCCGCTTGGCGGGCGCCGCCGTTTGCACTGCGCTCTCAGCCATGGACCACCTCGTCTTCAAAATCAAGCACTCGTTCCCTTCCCTTGTTCAGCGCTTTGCGCAGCCAAGGTGGCGGATTGCCAGCCAGCACAGTCTGAAGCCGCAGCATGATATCTTCAATCGCCTGCGTCTCAGCCACTTTGACTGGGTGAATGTTCCTGGCAACCACACGCGCCGCGCCCGATCCACCAATAGCGGCGACATAGAGAATCGCGCAATCCTTGATGGCTTCGAGTTTCGGCCCCAACTTATCTTCGTTGCAATCCTCTTCCAGATTGCCGGCAAACTCGAAGGCCGTGACGAAATGAAACTCTTCCGGCGTGACATCGTAGACAGTGATGGTCTTTGCCCACCCAAAGTGGGCATCGACGTGCCGTCTATCCTCTGTTGCAAAGGCGACTTTCATATTCCTCCCCTAAAGCATTCGTGGCTATTGTGGCAAGTCGAGCGCGATGAGATTGTGTTCCTTGCCATGTTGCGGAATCCATGTCCGCAGCGTCGGCTCATGCATGTTGGCCATGAAGAGATTGCCGATATCGAAGATCAGATCGCGCGTGCCTTTATATCCCACGGTGACCTGCTGGCCGGCGCCGAGACGATCGAAAACTGGAATCCCAACGCGGAACAGAGGGATTCCGAGACGCTCCGCGGCTTGCCGCCCATGCGAATGAGTCACCATGAGATCAGCTCCGGCTGAGCGGAGTTCGAAATCTTCCAGGTCGCCGAGCAAGACCTCTTCCGCCGGAATGCTTTCCAGTACCGGCGATCCTGTCGTAGTAACCGCGGCCTGAATCTCGCAACCCATTTCATGAAGCCAATGCGCCATTGTCGCAAGCAGGTCGGGCTCAGCAGCAACTGCCACCTTCTTGCCGCCAAAGTGAAAGTGCCCGTCCAGCATCGCGTCTACAAGCTGGCTGCGCTGACGACGGTATTTCCTGGGAACGGGAACCCCGCTCTCGCGGGAGAGAAAGGCCATCAGCTCGTCGTTCGCCGCAAGTCCCGTGAGTCTGTCAAACAGAACATAGGGAACGCCCGTCTGATGTTCCAGAGTAATTGCCGCCCCGCGCATCTGTTCGCCGATGGCTACTGTCCAGCAAGCCGAGCCCATTCTCCGGATATGTTCAAGCGAGATGCCACCCAGCGTGGTCGGCGTGAATTCTTCGGGAATGTGGCCGTCCAGCGATCCGGACAAGTCGGGCAGGAAGACCGGGTCGAGACTGAACGCTTCAAATATGTCTCGGAGCTCATCGATGTCTCCAGGGCTGATATGGCAACCGGGAAGTACATTGATGCGGCGGGAGAGCCCTGCATCGACGAGGGGTGCCTCAACCAGTTCCTCGATCATGCGCGTCACCGCTGCCGCCCATCCATCTTGAAACGCACCTTCAAAATCTGGAGTGGAAACATCAACAAGGGCAATGTGGCCAAGCTCCGGGTGGCTCGTGCGTATCAATTTGAGAAACCCACTCAAGTCATCGCCCTTTATTTCAGAAACTCCGGTGGTGCAGATTCCGATCAGACTTGGCTTGGTGCGTGACGCTATATTGACGATCGCCTGTTCCACATTGTCGAAGCCGCCCAGAACAGTCGCCACTTCGCTCATCGCAGTAGTCTGCAGCGGAATCGCCTCGCGGAAATGGCGCACGAACAGAACAAGTCCGAAGGACGTGCATCCCTGCGATCCATGGAGCAAAGGCATGGACTTCTCCACTCCCATGAAGGCCAGCGCCGCCCCGATCGGCTGGCTCATCTTAAGCGGATTGACGACGCACTGCTTTTGAATTCCAATCACTCGCGCCATATGCCTGCCCCTATGCAATGTGAATTTGAAGCTGATCGCGCACTGCGGCAACATCCCACGGTGCGGGCCTGCGAATCTGCTCCCAGATTGGATTCGAAAGAGCCTTGTCGATCTCACTCACCAAAGCCACCATGCCCTCGTAGCCTGCGTAGGCGTGATGACGCTCCTGGTTGATATCGAGCCAGGGCATCTTTGCTTTCAAGGCAACAAACTGCGTGCGCCCGCCGGAGAGCATAATGTCCGCCCGCGCTTCTTTGAGCATCTTGTACATCTCGCGCGGTTTCAGATCGTCGAACATATGCGCATCGTCCTTGACCAGTTCCCTGATGCGCTCTTTGTCGTCCGGCGTAGACTTCTTGGTGCTGGTGCCGATGATGACCATGCCGGTTTCCTGTAAAGCCGCCACCACGGACCATGACTTGACTCCGCCGGTGAAAAGCAGAACGCGTTTCCCGGACAGACGCTTTTTGAATGGAGCAATCCGTTTCCAGGCGCGTACTTCTTCCCTTGCGATTACCGCTTCGGTGCGCCCCAGGAGTTCTGCCGGAGCGCCGCGATCGACGAGTAATTGAGAGATCCTCCTCAGAGCGTCGCTCATGTCTCCGACGCCATAGAACGAGCCCTCGAAGAAAGGTATGCCGTAACGCTCTTCCATCTTTCGCGCAACGTTAATCATGGCTTTTGAGCAGACCATGATGGCGGCGCGCGCGCGGTGGGATCGAGCTACCTCGTGATATTTCGCATCGCCCGATATGCAGGCCAAGATGCGAATGCCCAGCTCATCCAGCAGCGGCTTTACCTGCCACAACTCTCCGGAAAGGTTGTACTCGCCAATGATGTTGATGTCGTATGGGGTGGTCTCTGCTGGCTCCTCGGTACCGATCACATAGTCGAGTAGCGTCTCCCCGGCAAGCTTGTTTCCGAGATTCTTCGATCCTGCAAATCCTGGCACGTTGACAGGAATCACTGGTTTGCCCAGTTTCGCAGCGGCAGCCTTGCAGACAGCTTCGATGTCGTCGCCGATCATAGCCGGGACGCACGTCTGGTAAACGAAAACGGCCGGCGGGTTGTACTTTTCAACAACCTCCTTGATTGCCTTGTAGAGATGTTTTTCACCGCCGAAGATAATGTCCTGTTCGGTCATCGCTGTGGTAAAGCTGGTTCGATAGAGAAGCGGCCCCGACGACTTGGATCCGCGGCCGTCCCACGAATGCCCCTCGCAGTTGATGGGCCCATGAACCAGGTGCGCCACGTCGGTGATGGGTTGGAGAGCAATCTTGGCGCCGTCGAATGCGCACCCGCCCGCCGCTGCTCCGGGAGCAAGAAGTTTGTTGCATCCCTTCTTTCGCTCCCTGTCTGGCTTCGCCTGATTCGTGGCGCAGGCGGGCTCATCCAAGACACTTTGTACTTTCGTGCTCAGTGTACTCATCGAACCCCTCGTCGCACCAAATCAGTTCGAAATGCGTTACCTGATGATGTCGAAGCTGTAATCGGTCTTCGCTACGACATTCGTGTTTTGATCGATGTGATCGAAAATCTTGTCCAGTATGGTGACCAGGACATTCAGCCCTCCCTGGTAGCCCCACACCGGATACCGATGGTGATGGTGACGATCGAAGATGGGAAAGCCGAGTCGAATCAGCGGAGTCTTGGTATCGCGCTCAAGAAACTTCCCATAGGTATTTCCGATAAGGAAATCCACCGGCTCCGTGAACAGCAGCGAGCGCATGTGCCAGAGATCTTTTCCTGGGTAAACGTGGCAGCCTTTTCCAAACGGCGAGCCCGCCAGCAGCACCTCTGCTTTCTGTTTCCACTCCTTGCCGCCATTCGTGGAAAGGATGTGCACCGGCTCCGCGCCCAGTTCCAGCAGGAAGCCGGCCAGGCCGAGAGTCAAGTCAGGATCTCCGAACAGCGCGAATTTCTTGCCATGAATATGCGCGCTTGAATCGGCAATCGCATCGATTAGGCGTCCCCGCTCCTTGGCGATTGCGGCAGGAATCGGCTTGCCGGTCAACCGTGAGACCTCCATCAGTAAGCGGTCCGTCGCCTCCACGCCCACGGGATGATTGAATGCGATAACTTCCTGTCCGTGACCTTCGATCACATCCAGCGTTTTTTCAGTGCAGAACTCCTGCATCGATATCGTGGCGGTCGCGTGTATCGCATTCGCTGCATCTTCCAACGTTGTCCCGCCGTCGTACATTCGAAACAGGCCATCCCCAGGCGTATCCCAAACATCGCTGTTGTCGCCAAGAATCGTATATTCGACACCCATAAGGTCGAAGAGCCGTTTGATCTCACGCAGGTTCCCGACCGTATAACCGTCAAAACCACCGATGAAGTTCAGCTTTCCATTCGGCTGCCGCTCCAGCTTTGGCGCAGTGCCGGCCTTGCCATCCCAGAAGTGCTCGATGATCCCCTTCAGCGCATTGTCGTATCCGGTTACATGGCTGCCGACAAAGGCTGGCGTATGCGCAAAGGGAACATCCAGATCCTGTGGAACGGATTCCTTCTCCTTCGCATTCTTGATGAAGGCGTTGAGATCGTCGCCGATCACCTCAGCCATGCAAGTAGTCGAGACGGCAATCATCTTCGGCTTATACAGGCTGAACGAATTCGCCAGGCCATCAATCATATTGGCGAGACCGCCAAACACCGCAGCATCCTCAGTCATGGAAGAAGACACGGCCGAGGTGGGTTCCTTGAAGTGCCGCGAAAAGTGGCTGCGGTAGTACGCGACGCAACCCTGCGAGCCATGCACGAACGGCAGGGTGCGTTCAAAACCAAGTGCGGCGAACACTGCACCCAGCGGCTGGCAGGCCTTTGCGGGATTTACGGTGAGCCCTTCGCGCGCGAAGTTCTTTTCGCGATATTCCGAGCTCTTGGTCCACTCGTTCACCCGCGCAAGTTCTTCGGCAGGCACCGGATCCTCGAACATGCACTTCTTGTTCGCGAGCATCTCGGTGTATTCGGGACCGCGGAACAACTCTAAGTGGTCGATTACCTTTTCCGCATCTTGACTCATCTCGCTACTCCTCCTCAAAGATTGCTGCGTTGCTGTTACCAGGGCGTCTTGGTCAGGCGCCAAACAGGAGCGTTAATCGCCATATCCATATCGCGGGCAAAGATCGCAAATCCGTCGTAGCCGTGATAGGGCCCCGAGTAGTCCCAGGAGTGCATCTGACGGAAGGGCACGCCCATCTTCTGGAATACGTACTTCTCCTTGATGCCGGAGCCAACCAGATCGGGTTGCACCTTCTCCACAAACTTCTCGAACTCGAAGGCCGTCACATCGTCATAAATCAACGTGCCATCCTTCACGTAATGCGTGGTCCGCTGATAGTCATCGTTGTGGCCGAACTCATAACCCGTGCCGACTACCTCCATGCCCAGGTCTTCATACGCTCCAATCACGTGGCGCGGGCGCAGTCCACCGACAAAGAGCATCACCTTCTTGCCTGCGAGACGCGGCCGGTACTTGGCAATCACTGCGTCGGTAAGCGCCTGATACTTGGCGATTACGCGCTCGGCACCTTCCTTGATCGTGTCGTCGAAGTGAGCCGCAACGGCGCGCAGCGACTCCACAATCTTCGTTGGCCCAAAGAAGTTGTACTCCACCCACGGAATTCCGAACTTCTCTTCCATGTGGCGGGAGATGTAGTTCATCGAGCGGTAGCAATGCAGGATGTTTAACTTGGCCTTCGGCGTAGCCTCGAGTTCAGCAAGCGTGCCGTCACCGGACCACTGAGCAATGACGCGCAGGCCCATCTCTTCGAGAAGAATGCGCGAGGACCATGCGTCGCCGCCGATGTTGTAGTCACCAATGATGGCCACGTCGTAGGGTGTACTCTCAAAACGCGCCGGTTTGCCTGTCTGTTTGTCGATGACCCAATCGCGAACCGCGTCGTTGGCGATGTGGTGGCCTAACGACTGGGACACACCGCGGAAACCCTCGCACCTCACAGGGACAATGGTCTTGTTGTATTCCTTGGCCTTCGCCTTGGCTACGCCTTCAATATCGTCGCCGATCAGACCCACTGGACACTCGGACTGGATCGTGATGCCCTTGTTAAGAGGGAACAGTGTCTGAATCTCGTCGATGATCTTCGCCAGCTTTTTATCGCCGCCGAAGACGATGTCTTTCTCCTGAAAATCGGAAGTGAACTGCAGCGTGACGAAGGAGTCCACTCCTGTTGTACCGATGTAGTAGTTGCGTCGAGCGGCCCAGGAGTATTGGCCGCAACCGACGGGGCCGTGGCTAATGTGAACCATGTCCTTGATCGGACCCCACACTACGCCCTTCGAACCTGCATAGGCGCAGCCGCGAATCGTCATTACCCCCGGAATGGCCTTGAGATTCGACTTGACTCCGCAGTCGCCTTTGCCCTCCTCGAAGGTTGCGAGATGCTTGGCACGCTTCTTTGCAGTCTTCTCCGGATAGGCCTCAAGCACCTCTCCGATCAGCTGTTTGTTGCGCTCTTTGATCTCTTCGACACTAGCGTTTCCGCTCATAATGACCTCGCTCAAGATGGATTTGTGAGATCGGACGCCAGCTCCTGTAGAGTGTCCGGCGCCCGATTGGGATGGCCTGCTACGCCGCTACTTCGGCTTTCTTGCCGACCAACGACTCGTCCACGGCGTCAAGGATGCCGTGCTCCATCAGCATCTCTTCGAGCTCGTCCATCGAAATCGGAGTAGGAATCACTCCGTTCCCGGCGTTGTTATGAATTCTCTCTGCGAGGGCGCGATAGTGCCCAGCCTGCGCGGAATCCGGCGCATACTCGATGACCGTCATGCGGCGAAGCTCGGCATGCTGCACAACATTGTCGCGAGGGACAAAGTAGATCAGCTTGCTGCCCAGCTTCTTGGCCATGTTTTCGGCCAGCTCGAGTTCCTTGTCGGTCTGGCGCTCGTTGCAGATCAAACCCCCGAGGCGAACGCCGCCGGAGTTGGCGTACTTCAGAATGCCTTTCGAGATGTTGTTGGCCGCATACATGGCCATCATCTCGCCCGACATGACGATGTAGATCTCCTGAGCCTTGTTTTCGCGGATAGGCATCGCGAAGCCGCCGCAGACAACGTCACCGAGAACGTCATAAGAAACATAGTCCAGATTCTCGTACGCGCCATTCTCTTCCAGAAAGTTGATGGCCGTGATGACACCGCGACCCGCGCAACCCACGCCGGGCTCGGGACCTCCGGACTCAACGCAGCGGATGCGCTGATACCCGTACTTCATCACCTCTTCGAGCTCGATGTCCTCAACGGTGCCCTTTTCGGCCGCGAGACTCAGAATACTGTTCTGCGCTTTTGCGTGAAGGATCAGGCGCGTTGAGTCAGCCTTTGGATCGCAGCCAACGATGAGGATTTTCTGCCCCATCTCAGCCAGCGCCGCCAGAGTGTTTTGCGATGTTGTGGACTTACCAATTCCGCCCTTGCCGTAGAAAGCAATCTGCCTCAATTTCGCCATTGTTCCTCCTCCGTCTTTCCTCATCCTTAATTGGTGATTTGTTGACCGGTGCTTCGTTGTTGGATCTCAAGAATCTCTGCCCGACTCTGTTCTGCTGCATGATGCAAACACGGGCCAGCTAACCGCCTGATCAAGGATGCCAATTCTCTGTGTGCATCCTTCTGTTCCGGATTCTGCTTGCTTAAAAGCAATCGTCGTGCCAAACTCGAAAACGTCATAAGCCGAGTCGTTTCAATGCGCTTTGGTCTTTTCAGGCTCCATGGCTGCCTGTGTTGAACGCGACAATCGGAGCTTTTGTTGTAGCGAATGCGACGAATAGTCCGTAAATCCTCCTGAGCCAACCCCCAACTGCAAAAGTGGCGATCAGGCGGACTTCAGGCCCGCGTTCGCGCATTGGAGGAATTCGCAACAATGGCGAGGATGATCTATCCAAGAGGTATGGTTTGGAAGCACGGAATTGAAGGCGGGCTCTAATGAAACTCGAATCGATTAATCCGCTTGAGACAGAATGTTGCAAAACCGCGCGACGGCTTTCGAGACTGCGAACTGATTCGCTCGCACATGACGAAAGCCGTTGCTGGTATGCCGTGTGGCGTCTCGGGTCAGCGGGCACTCTCGCCGGGCATGCCCGCGATTACTTTTATCGCGCGCTCGGCAGTCTCTACAAACTCACGCCCATAGTAGGAATCCAGCAGGATCGCGCGCAGTTCGCCGATCAGCGGATAACGCGGGTTGGCACCCGTGCACTGGTCGTCAAATGCCTCCACGGCCAGATTGTCCAACCGCGCAAGAAACTCGGGCTCAGCCACGCCTGCAGACCGGATCGACACGGGAATTTCGATCTCGCGTTTGAGCCGCTCAATCCAGGCAATCAAATTCTCCACCTTCTCCCCAACGGTGTCTCCGCCCAAATTGAGAGCGTCAGCAATCTCGGCGTACCGGCAGCGCGCCTTCGGGCGATCGTACTGTGAGAAGGCTGACTGCTTGGTTGGATTGTCATTGGCGTTGTAGCGGATGACGTTTGTGAGCAGCAACGCATTAGCCAGGCCATGCGGAATATGAAACTCCGCGCCCAGCTTATGAGCAATCGAGTGATTGACTCCCAGAAAGGCGTTGGCGAAAGCCATGCCGGCCAGGGTTGCCGCATAGTGCACCTTCTCCCGGGCAACTGGATCGTTGGCGCCCCGCTGATATGCCTGCGGCAAGTATTCCTTCAGCAGTTTAAGAGCCTGCAGCGCGTGGCCGTCGGTGAACTCGGTCGCCATGATAGACACAAATGCCTCGATTGCATGCGTTACCGCGTCAATTCCGCCAAAGGCCGTAAGCGGCTTCGGCATATTCATCACCAGATTCGGATCCACAATGGCTATACGCGGAGTGAGTTCGTAGTCGGCGATGGGATACTTCTTGCCCGTACTGTCGTCGGTAACGACCGCAAACGGAGTGACCTCGCTGCCTGTACCGCTCGTGGTTGGAATGGCGACAAATGTCGCCTTGGCGCCGAGTTTTGGGAACCGGTAAATGCGCTTGCGAATATCCATGAAGCGCATCGCCAGATTGTGGAAGTCTACCTCCGGATGTTCGTAGAGCACCCAGGCGATTTTGGCTGCGTCCATCGGCGATCCTCCGCCAAAAGCCACAATCACATCGGGCCGGAATGCAGCAGCCACCTCGGTGCACTTGCGCACGGTGCTCAGCGTTGGATCGGGTTCGACCTGGAAGAATGTCTCTACTTCAAGCCCGTGTCGCTTCAACTGCGCGATCAATTCGTCGGCATATCCGTGATTGAAGAGAAAAGGGTCTGTGACGATGAGCGCACGCTTCTTGCCCGCGAGATCTTTGAGCGCCTCCTGCAGGCAGCCACGGCGAAAATAAATCGACTGGGGTAGCTTGTGCCAAAGCATGTTTTCAGCCCTCATGGCTACGGTTTTGATGTTGAGCAACTGGTGCGGACCCACGTTTGCGGTAACCGAGTTCCCGCCCCACGTGCCGCAGCCCAGAGTGAGTGACGGAGCCAGGCTGAAGTTGTAAAGATCGCCGATTCCGCCATGGGACGAAGGTGTGTTGATGAGGATGCGAGAAGTCTTCATGTGCGCGCTGAAGTAGTTCACACGTTCCCGCTGGCCATCCTGGTCTGTGTAGAGCACCGAGGTATGGCCGATGCCCTGAAGCGCCACCAGCGCGGCGGCTTTGTCCACGGCATCTTCAAAGTCGCGCGCGCGGTAAAGGGCCAGTACGGTGGAGAGCTTCTCATGCGCGAACGGCTCGCTTGACGATATCTCCGTCACCTCACCGATGAGAACCTGAGTATTGAATGGAACCTGAATGCCCGCCATTGTGGCAATGCACAACGCAGATTGACCAACGATGGCCGGGTTCACTGTGCCATTCTTCATAAGTACGGCGCGCACAGCGTCCGTTTCTGGCGCACTCAAGATGTAACCACAGTGGCGATGGAATCGACCTCGCAGCTCGTCATAGATTGCATCCACTGCGATAACGGCCTGTTCAGAGGCGCATACCACTCCATTGTCGAAAGTCTTGGACATGAGAATCGAGGCTACCGCGCGCTTCAGATCGGCAGTTTCGTCGATCACCACCGGCGTATTGCCTGGGCCAACGCCAATCGCCGGCGTTCCTGAAGAGTATGCGGCGTGAACCATGCCTGGCCCCCCGGTCGCCAGGATCAGCTTGATGGAGGGATGATGCATGAGCGCAGTGGAGAGTTCCAGTGTAGGCTCCTCTATCCATCCGATGATGTCCTTCGGCGCGCCCGCGGACACTGCAGCGTTGAGCACTATGCGCGCTGCTTCACACGTTGACCGCCGCGCGCGCGGGTGCGGACTGAAGACGATCCCATTGCGGGTCTTGAGCGTAATTAGTGCTTTAAAGATGGCCGTTGAGGTTGGATTTGTGGTCGGGATGATGCCGCAGATGACTCCCATCGGCTCAGCAACTGTCATTGCGCCGGCCTCTTCGTTTTCGCTGAGCACGCCGCAAGTCCGCTCATCCTTGTATTTGTTGAAGATGTATTCCGACGCAAAGTGATTCTTGATGACTTTGTCTTCGACCACGCCCATGCCAGTCTCTTCAACAGCCATTTGCGCCAATGGAATTCGCTGGTCTGCTGCAGCCAGAGCCGCGTGCGAAAAGATCCGATCGACCTGCTGTTGCGTGAAAGTGGAGAATGTGCGCTGCGCCTTCTCGACGCGAGCAACCAAAGAATTCAATTCAGCCAATGGATCGGCACTCATCAAAGCCTCCGTATGAATCGGTTATGAATAGCAGTGCAAACAAGGTGATGATGTCTCATAACAACTATGCGCCGGTATTCAATTCACATGCTGAACCCTTTCAAATGCCGCGACAAACTCGCTCAACGTTATGGGCACGCGCTCGATGGAGTGCTCATCCATAAACCGTGCTTCATTGCGCGTCGGCTCCTCGGGCAGGATGGCCCAGTGTTTCTGCGAGGAGCGTTTGATGATCTGGTGGGCGAAGAGACGATCCAATTGTTTCGAAAACCTGCAGCCAAGAAACAGAAAGCTTCTCCCCTTGCGCATCTCCTGCACGGACTCGGGGATCGGTGTTTGAATATCGATCTCTGTCAGCACCTCGACAAAGTCGGAATCGGAGACAAGAAAGTTTTTGGCGGGCCACACTGAACCGAGAGGCTGATAAAGCAGTGTCTTCCATGCAGCGGTGAGGGCGGTCGATTCCACGCCGGCTTCAGAACCGTCCGCGTGATAGAAGTGGACCCAGTTGCCAAAGTGTTCCGCCTGGCTTACGCCTTGCGCCATTCCCCAGCCGGAGCGCGTGCGTAGCGCCTTTTGTGGCAGGTCGTCGTACCAGGCGTGAACCACCAGCGGCAGTGCGTCCAGGCTCATGAGCAACGTATGCAACGAGGTGGGTTGTGCTTCGAGGCCGAATGCCTCGCTCATCGAATTTGTCACAGTGCTGCGGTGCTTGAAATTCTCAATGAACTGCGCCGCGGCGCCCAAATTGTTCCTGATCCTGGGCGGCACGCTGGCCTTCGCCGTCAGACGCGCCACAAGGGCATCTTGCGAGCCGGGAAGCGATCCCCCATCCATCGACAGTACGCCTGGGCCGAGATACGGGATTGCCATGCCCCGATCGAAAGCTTGGGTCACAGAAGCGAGAGCCGAAGCATTCAACTGTGTACCTCCAGCTCCGCAAGCTTGCGTGCCTCCACCGTGATGGGCAACGTTGTGGCGGAATCCATCTCCGGCAGAGCCAATTGCCACCCATTCGCCAAGGTAACAAGACCGCCCCAGAGCTCCGGCTTTTCGACTTCGACTATTGCCTCCTCGAGATCTTTCTTAGCAATATACGCTGACAAAATACCGGCTTGGTTCCTGCGAATCATGACTTTCATTGTGCCTCCGCACTTGATTGCCAGGGAGCCAGTTCCGGCTCCATGCAACCGACGACCTGGTTAAGCGCAAACTCTACCATGTAAACAAAGCAACCGGAGTCGACATGCCGGCCGACTTGCACGATCTCTCCGCCGTCACCCGCTCCAACCAACAGTGCACTCGAAGGACGCTCCGGATACGAACCATCATTGAAAAGATCCGCCACTGCCTTGACGCGCTGACCCCATTCAAAACGCGGCTTGCCTGCCTCCATCATGCCTTTTCTCCGCAAACTACGACATCCACAATCTCCAGTTCCTTACGCTTCATCCCGACTCTGTATCCCGTGTTCAGAAACTCGACACCGTAGATATAAAACTGCTGAAGGAATGTGCCAATCGAAATCACATATCCCTCCTCACCTTTCTTTACCAGGATTTCGCCAATCTCCTTGCCCCCGAAGGTGCCGTCATTGCGCACAACCTGGCTTGACCTCACTTTCTGCCCATATTCAAAGCAAGGCGGACCATCCAATTCCACAACCCAGCCATCTCGCACGATATCCGGCATATCAGCGCCTCTTCCTTTCTCTATGGGACAGGTTCATTTCGATCAAGGTATGCTCGCCATCTCCCGCGCCATGCGCCAGCAGTCTCTCTTCAACTCGTTCGCGCACCAGGGGGTCCGCATCCCCGCGCATCTCCTCGAGCGCGCTCAATGGAATTCTTCCTGCAACCTCATACCGGACCCGGAGGGCCGGATGAAAGCGCAGGGGCAACAGTTGCACGGGTGCCAGTCGTTCGGCCAGCGTGAGACAGACTGACGCATCGGGATCGTCGATAAGCTCAACCAGCCATTCAGGAGAAATTCTCTGCGCTACAACGCGCCTCACTTCTGGATCCGGGTCGTCGATCATGTTTTTCAGTTGCGGAATACCGATTCTCCGACCAACAATCTGCCGCACAAAGTAATCGGGGTCCGACATCATCGGCATGAGGTCTTCGCCTTCGAGATGCGACGCAATACGAATGCGCACCTCGCGGTGTGGATCGTCGCGCAGGCGCAGCAAAAAGCGATGTGGGAGACGCAGCGCCGCATTCCAGCGAACCGATTCATCCTCATCGTTCAGCAGAGCGGTCAGCCGGAAAACATCGGCATATTTTGCCGCCGCCGCACGCACTTCGAAGTAAGGATGGGCGAGAAAGTCGTTTGCAAATCCTGGATTGCTTTTAAAAAACTGATCGATCCGCGAGGGCGAACGGTCTTGAACACAGACGTGCTGCTTGCGGCAACGATCCTCGCGAATCAACTCGCGGTGCACGCACCCGTCGCAGCACAACTTCTGACCCTGCCAATCCAAAGCGTCGTCTGGTTTGCGCACCATTGCCCGTCTCTCTTTCCCGCGTGTTTCAACGATGTGTGAGCGCCTGGACGGAAACGAATGCCGAACCGGATCCACAGGCTTGCTGATTCTCGGTCGCGACAACAAAGCCGCTCTCCGAAACGCTCTCTTTGAAACCGACCTTCGCCCCGTTCAGCAAAAGACGGCTCTCGGCATCCAGAAAGATGCGCAGTCCTGACTGCTCGCATACAGCCTCGCCTGGACCGGGTTCAGCCGCCAAGTCAAAGCCAACCGCAAGTCCGGAGCATCCGCCAGGCCGAACTTTGAGCCGGAAGCCGGCCCTGGCATCTGCGTTGAAACGCATCATCCTGCGGATAAACTTCTCTGCCGCAGGCGTCAATTCCAAAGTCAGTGCATTCGTCTCGGCCATCTACACCGCCGCCGCAAATCGAGGCACATCCGGGTTGATAATGCAGGTCTTTGGAATGGGGCAGATCGCAGCACACTGCGGCTCGTCGAAAAAGCCGATGCACTCGGTGCACTTTGCGGGATCGATTGCGAATGCGCAGCTCTGCTCGGAGATTGCGTCATTCGGACACTCATTGATGCATGCTGAACATCCGATGCAGCGAGTCTCCTTGATCATCATTGCCATTGTCAGTCTCCTTTCACAAACAACTATTCGCGCCCTCAGGCGGTCAAAGCGCCCTGGCGAATATCCGCATCGCCGCGCTGGGTGTGCTGAATCTCCCCGGTCCGCACCCGTTCCAGATACTCTTTGAAGTAGGCGATTGCCGACTGCTCGATGTACTCAAGCGCGAAGCGGTCAACGGGCTCGATCCCCGCCGCGATCAGACCTTCCCGCGGGCACCCGCCAATGCGGGCGACAAAAACCGCGACGCAGTCGTTGATAGCGCGAACCACCGTTTCAAGGCTGTCTTCTTCCGCGTACCCGCCCTGGCAGTAGTGATCCACTCGACGGTGACCCACAAACTTTGCGCCTGCGGTGCCGATCTCGTACACCTGGAACTCTTTCGCGTGGCCAAAGTGCTCATTGATGCGGCCTCCGCCTTTGGTCGCAACCGCAACCAGGATCGATATCTCGCTCTGCTTGCCTGCCAGAGTCTCCAGTTCTGCCTGCTTAGCGGTAGCAGCGGCTTCCCGTTGCAACTCCACCTTCTCCTGATAAGCCTTGCGCCGATTGAGATCGTACACCACATCCATGCTCATAATCTTTTCCGCCGTAAACTCTGCGCTGCGGTCCTCGCCCAGCAGGCCTACCGCATCCGCCCTGCATTGCCGGCAATGGCGCATCATGTTCATCTCGCCCTCGCAGGAGTCCTGCAGCGCCTTCAACTCTTGTGCAGTCGGGCCGCGTTGCCCACTAAGTCCGAACACAGTGCCGTGCTCCGGCGCGGAGATCAGGGGCATAATGTTATGCAGGAATGCGCCGCGCGATTTGACCGCCTTGTTCACCGCAACCAGATGTCGATCGTTGATTCCGGGTATCATCACCGAATTGACCTTGCAGAGAATGCCGCGTGCAGTCAGCATCTCCAGGCCGAGCAGTTGCCGCTCGCTCAGAATCCTCGCGCCCTCCACTCCTGTATACCGCTTGTGGTTATAGAAGACCCAGGGATAGATCTTTGCTCCCACAACCGGATCGATCATGTTGATCGTGATCGTGACGTGATCGACATTGAGTTCCAGAATTCTATCCACATAATCGGGAAGCATCAGCCCATTGGTGGAAAGGCAAAGCTTGATGTCGGG
>Ga0182030_10014848_pt1 | contig 15314 bp, 16 predicted proteins | sample 812S3MmetaG_FD_121299 | JGI IMG/M metagenome (GOLD analysis project Ga0182030, IMG submission 121299) | Permafrost microbial communities from Stordalen Mire, Sweden - 812S3M metaG (Illumina Assembly) | ecosystem: Environmental > Terrestrial > Soil > Wetlands > Permafrost | place: Sweden... | reverse complement strand
GCCGCGAATGGATATGCCCACACGGTTGTTACTTCCGGCAGTGCATTGCGGCCTAACACGCCGGCTTTTTCCCAGGACCCAAATGCGAAGACGCCCTACAGCGAGCAGTGGCATGCAAGCTTCGAGCAGCAGATTCCGTTCTCGACAGTGCTTAAGTTTGCTTATGTTGGGACCAAGGGAGTTCACTTGGACCATCTGAGGGACATCAATGCCGGTCAATTGGGAGTCGGAGGAGCAACCACCGTATCCGCAGTCCGTCCCTATCCGTTCTTCGCCCAAATCAGCGAGCTTGAAACTCATCAGATCTCTAACTACAACGCGCTGCAGGTTACCGCAGAGCGCCGCGCACATGGCTTGGGCTTCCTCACCTCCTACACCTACAGTCACGCTCTCGACGAAAGCACCGGCAGCCCAGGTAGCGTCACTAACCCTTACGATATTAGTTATGACTACGGCAATTCAGACGAAAACATTCCCAATCGCTTCGTCGCCAGCGCAACCTATGAACTCCCGTTCAAAGTAAATGGCGTGTTTGGAGGTTTTGTCGATGGATGGCAGTTGAATACCATCCTTCAGTACTACGATGGATTTCCGTTTTCTGTCACGGCGTCCAGTGGAGTGGGCGATGGTCTTACACCCAGGGCGCAACTGGTCGCCGGAGACGGCAATGGGTCGCTGCCGAGCGACAAACGCACGCTTGCGGAATGGTTTAACACCGCGGCCTTCGCAAATCCTGCGTCGGGGACGTGGGGAGACTCCGGACGTAACATCCTTCAAGGTCCGGGTACGAAGAACGTGGATTTCTCAGTCTTCAAGAACACCCACTTGACCGAGGCGAAGGTTCTTCAATTGCGTGCGGAGTTCTTCAATCTCTTCAACACTCCGCAGTTCAACAACCCAGGATCTACTGTTAACACAGGCACCGTGGGGAAAGTCTCAGCGGCAGGTAGCGAGCCTGTGTTTCAGCGTCTTGAGCGCCAGATTCAACTCGCGGCGAAGATCAACTTCTAACCTGTCAATCACTCGCTGACATTTCCTGAAAGACACTTTGGCGGCGCTCGACCTTTAAAGCACCTCCAAAGACGTGCAGGACACACGCGGTGCGGAACCTCTTCGCATATCCCGAACTGAGGACGTAACCAATGGAAATAACAACCCGCGGTCTTTGGACTTTGATCCACGGCATGGGCTTCGGCGCTCTCTATCTGCTTGCTGGATCGGGCGCTCTCGTTCTGCTGCATCTGCGCTTTTCGACGGAAGCTCAGATGAATGTTTCGCATCGAGGAGATCGATTTTTCGGCATCTATCTCGCCGTGATGGCTGCCCTCGGGTGGCTCACCGTTCTCACCGGAACGTACATCGTTTATCCGTGGTATCGAGCCGCGGCGCCGGCAGGGACCGCAAATCTCGCCGGCTTTCCACGCGCGCTTCTTCTTTCGAATCCGGCGACAAGGCAGTGGCATTCGGTCGGAATGGAGTGGAAGGAGCATGTCGCGTGGCTGGTGCCTATAGCAATCACCATGGCCGCGGCGATCGCGATCAAATACGGGCGAGGTCTCAGGTTTCATCCGCAGCTTCGCTCCGCGCTTCATGTGTTCCTTGTGACTTCGCTTGTGGCCGCGGGCATCGCCGGATTTTTTGGCGCAATGCTCGACAAGAACGCCCGTGTCGAGGGCGGCCAAACAATTCACCTGATTCAAGGAGGGAAGTTATGAGCTTACAAACTGCTCGTGTCGAGGAAGACTCCACAGCCATTCCCAAATCGACAGTCATTCCCAATGGTTCCGGCGCGGCGGCAATCTTGTCGGCTGGTATCGGGTCGTTCGCGGTGGCGTTGTTTACGATCGTGGCGGACAAGTCCGCCTATGCGAAGAATCTGTTCGTCCTCTACAAACCAACCGGACCGCTGTCCGGCGTAACCGCAGCGGCCATCCTTCTGTGGCTCGCTGTGTGGGCCACTCTTGAATGGCGTTGGCGAAAGCGGGCCGTTGCTCTCTCACGCATCAACATCATTGCTTTTGTGCTGCTCGGTCTAAGCCTGTTGCTGACATTTCCCGTGGCCGACCTGTTCTAAGCCGGTGCGCAAGAACGCCGCGCGCTCGGCTTTCGCCGCCGGCGTTTCTCGCCCTCCCACAATCCTGGACGGTGCAGCAAGAGCCGCTCTTGTTCGAGTTCCACAGCTCCTTTCCGCGCCCTTGGATTCCCAAGATTTCCCGAGAATCCCGTGACAGTAAGGTGCCGTTTCCTCCCCGCGTCTGGCGCCACGCGCCTACAACCCTTCGGGCAAAATCCTGATTCATTGCGGAGACAGTCACCAGGTTAAAGCGCGGCCGCGCGAAATAAAGGACATCGCGGAACATCGCGCATAAACGTCCGGCCATTTCAAGAATTTCAATTCGGCGAAGTTTGGCGTAATTCGGCGAAGTTCGATAAACACCTCTAAATTATTGATTTTAAAAGAGATTGGCTCCTCAGGTAGGACTCGAACCTACAACCCTTCGGTTAACAGCCGAATGCTCTGCCATTGAGCTACTGAGGAGTGTCTGGTGCAGTATGATCCTTTAACAAGTTAGCAGACCAGCAACCCCGCGTCAAAAGCGAGAGCACAGCGACGCATCTGCAGGCGGTACCATGAAAGGAGCCCAAAAATGGAGGCCCAATGTCCCGCATGTCCCGCCTCGATCGCAGCGAAGTGACCCCTGATCTGGCAGCCCTCTTCGACAAGGTATTCGCCCAGCGCGGCAACGTCCCCAACATGTTCCGCGTCATGGCCCACCGGCCCGAAATCTTCTCGACCATGCAGGCGCATTTCGGCGCAGTCCTCAACACGGGCACTGTTTCCATAAAGCTGAAGGAGCTCATCATCGTCCGCACAAGCCAGGTCAACGATACACCCTACTGCCTCGCCAGCCACACCATCCTGGCCCGCGGCCTCGGCTGGACCGACGACCAGCTCCGTCATCTTTCCGAATGGCCCCATCGCGATGACTTCACTCCCGCCGAAAAAGCCGCTCTTCGTCTCGCTGAAACTGTCACCCGCAATGCGCACGACGTCACAGACGAGCAATTTGCCGAGCTTCGCCGCTTCTATTCCGAAGGCGAAATCGTCGAGCTCCTGTGCGCCATTGGTCTCTTCAACTACTTCAACCGCTTCAACAACGCCTTGCAAATGGAGCCCACCAAAGCCGGCGAGGGCGGGTGCGCAGCACCCCAACCCGAAACCACTACATCTCGGTGAAATCGAACCCGGCCTGACGAAGCCGTCGCTTCTGAGTACCTCACGACTTGGCGCCCGAATCAACAGCCAACCCGTCATCTGAACCAATTAGCTTTCTTTCAAACAAGCCTCCCAAGGAGTCTCATCTCTCGCATGAAGCTCGAACTGCCCGCAGGAGTTTTCCGCGCCTATCTCTTCGACTGTGACGGCACCATCGCCGACTCGATGCCGCTCCACTACATCGCTTGGAAAAAAGCACTCGCCGAATGGAAATGCGACTATGATGAGAAGCTTTTCTACTCCTGGGGCGGCAAACCAGTCCGCAAAATAATCGCCGACCTCAACGAGACGCACGGCCTCCAAATGCCCGTCGAAGCGCTTGCCGCCCGTAAAGAAGCCTTCTATCTCGACCTGCTCCCCCAGCTCAAGGCCATCCCCTGCGTACTCGAGCATGTTCTCGCCCAGCACGGTCGCATTCCCCTCGCAGTCGTCTCCGGCAGCCGCCGTGATTCCGTGATCGGCTCGCTCACCGCGCTCGGCATCCTCGACAAATTCGACACCCTCGTCTGCGCCGAAGACTACGTACACGGCAAGCCAGCGCCCGACTGCTTCCTTCTTGCCGCCGAACGCCTCGGCGTAGAACCCACAACCTGCCTGGTCTTCGAGGACACTGCGCTCGGCATCCAGGCCGCAACCGCCGCCGGAATGGCCTCTGTCCTTGTGCCGCAAATCAATTGGGGAACCGAGTTCCTTCAACAAACGTAGGATCATTGCAGCTACCGGCACATGCTCTCAACCCAGTCGCATCACGGCACCGAAGAAATCGCCGCAAACGCCCGCGCCGATCTACTACCGGTGCTCGCCGTGGCCCTCATCGCCGCCCTCGGCCACATCCTCACCAATGGCCAATACGGCTTCCATCGTGACGAACTTCAGTTTCTTTCCGACGCGCGCCATCTCGACTGGGGCTTCGTCGCCTATCCGCCCTTCACGCCATTCATCCAACACATCAGCCTCGCCCTCTTTGGTCTCTCACTCATCGGTCTGCGCCTCTTCTCTGTCCTAGCGCAAACAGCGGTCATCCTCGTCAGCGGTCTCATGGCCCGCGACCTCGGCGGCCGCCGCCTCGCCCAGTTCACAACTGCACTCGCAGTAGCGCTCTCGCCGCTTCCCATCTTTGAGGCCACCGAATTTCAGTACACGTCCTTCGAAATCTTGTGGTGGGTGCTCATCGCCTGGTTCACCATCCGTCTGCTCCAATCTGAAAATCCCCGCTGGTGGCTCACCATCGGTGCAGCCGTCGGCATGGGCCTTCTCACCAAATACTCCATCGTCTTCTACATCGCGGGAATCCTCGCCGGCGTCATCCTCACCCCGGCGCGCCGCTTCCTCAAATCCGGTTGGTTCTGGGCGGGCATCGCTCTCGCTCTCGCCATCTTTCTCCCCAACTTCCTCTGGCAAGTCCACCACGACTTCATCTCTTATCACTTCCTTCAACACATCCACACACGCGACGTAAGCGAAGGACGCGCCGAGGGTTTCCTCAAAGGCCAATTCCTTGCCTGCGCCAACCTCTTCGCCGCGCCTTTGTGGATTGCGGGTCTGGTCGCTTTCCTGCGCAACCTGCGCTATCGCACGCTCGCCTGGATGTACCTCGTACCCTTCGCGATTCTATGGCTCGCCAAAGGCCGCTTCTACTACCTCTGTGCTGCATATCCCATGCTCATCGCCATGGGCGCGGTCGTCGGCGAGCGTTGGTTGCGTCCCCTGCCACGTTGGACGCGCGTCACAGCCGAGACGGTCTTCTTTGCCGGGCTAATCGCAACGGGAGCTTACTTCATTGCCGGTTGGGTTCCCATCGCATCCAGCGGCCCGCTACGCGAGTTCGCGATAAGCCATAGCGAAGATCTTCGCGAAGAATTCGGTTGGAACGAAATGGTTCGCACCGTCGCGAGCATTCGCGATTCCCTGCCCCCTGACCAGCAGGCTCATCTCGGCATCACCGTCGGCAACTATGGCGAGCAGGGCGCAATTGAAATGCTCGGCCCAGCTTATCACCTGCCGCCGACCATCAGCATGACTAACTCCGCCTGGCTCCGTGGTTATCCCATGCCGCCGCCCACCACTCTCATCGTTGTGGGACTCTCAGGCAAAAAAGCTGACAGCGTCTTCACCAACTGCCGCCTCGCCGGACATAACGGCAACGCCGAAGGAGTCAAAAACGAAGAGAGCCAATATCACCCCGACATCTTCGTCTGCGGCCCACCGCGCGAACCCTGGCCCGAGTTCTGGAAAAACAACCAGCGCTTCGGCTAATCGCAAAATGCCCGTCAGTGCTTCTTGGTCGTGTCAATCAGCACAAACTCCGCGCCCCATCCTTTCGCATTCTTCATGGCGAAAGGGTGGAAAACGACAAATACAAATCGGCCATCGTAACCCCAACCACTCGACTCGCCACTCCAAAAATCAATACAACAGCACCGCCACCCGATACGCCGTAAACGACCCTTCCAATCCCTGCGCCGGACAACTCCCCACCGCAGCTCGATGATACGCATGCGACGCCATCTTCTCCGTCAGCTGCGGAGGCAGTTGATCCATCCCCGAATCCTGCCAGCGCATGATGAACCCCGGCCGCAGCAAACCCTGCGCCGCTGGAAGCCCATGGTCGGTCGCGCAAGCCTCCCGCGCCTGCGCATTGTCCGTCAAAATCGTCAAGCCGCTCTCACGAATTAAACTCGCGACACGCGCCTCCACTCCCGCCTGCGTGAGCGCCTTGACTCCGCGCGCATAATCCGCCGTCGCATACAGCACCCCACGCGCCGCGACTACAGCAATCCCCACGCGGTCCACTTCGGGATTGAGCAGGTTCGAGCGATGCCCCGGCGAGTGCATCCACTCCTCGTGAATCTCCGCAGGCGTCGGTCCAATCGCGACATTCTCTTCAACGAAATCGAAGTGCGCCCCCGCATTCCCCGCGCGCGTCGAAAGATCGTCCTCGCCTCCATAGCGATGCGAAATCGGCCCTTCCGCCGCCATACGCAAACAATGTTCCCGCGCAGCAGCCGCTAGCCCTTCATCCCACTCGAGCGCCCCTGCACCCGTTTGCGCGCGCGACGCATTCGCCAGCGCCATCAACTGCTCGCCGGCGCCTGCCACCAGCTTTCCGGCAGGGGCTTGACCATCAGCAGCGTGCGATACGCCCCAGAATCCCACACACAAAATCCCAAACCACAAAACAATTCTGCGCTGCCTCACAGTTCGCCTACCTCATTCCACGATTGAGCGGTTCCGGAGTTCTAGGGCGAGGTCGGGTCTTCTAACCCGCCATCAGTGCCTTCAAGGGCTGGCCTGAGTTGGTTATTCCTGAAATCGTCGCTGGGCTTGGTCCAAAGGAAAAGAAGCAGGACTGGCAATCCGATGACGCTGGTAAGCAGGAAGAACCGGACCCAGCCGATCTTTTCTGACAATACTCCTCCCGAGGAGGCCACGACGGCGCGGCCAAGCTGAGCAAGCGAGCCGAGCAGCGCGTACTGAGTCGCCGTAAAAGCGGGCGAGCACAGACTGGAAAGATAGGTCACCAACGCGGTGCCAGCCATTCCACCCGTGAGATTTTCGGCGGTGACACATAACGCAAGGTAGCCGATCCGATGTCCACCTACTGCCTGCAGAACAAAAAACAGGTTCCCGACCGACTGCAAAATACCGCACAAAATCAGCGACCGAAGAATTCCGTATCTGGTCGTCACGACGCCACCCAATAGAACCCCTGCCACAATCGAGAAAAATCCGAATATCTTCGAAGCGGCGGCGATTTCGGGAAGCGAAAATCCCAGCGATATATAGAGTGGCGTTGACATCACGCCCGCCATTGCCTCGCCCAGCTTGTATCCGAAAATGGACAGCAGGATGATGGGCCATAGCGGCCGATGCATGAAGTCGCGAAAGGGACCGATCGCGGCGGAGGCAAATGCGTGGCGAAGCACTTGCCATCCCGATCCCGCGGTAGATGAAGTTTCCGCGGACACCTTCGGTTCGGGACCTAACAAAAACGCCAGGATTCCCACAAGGACCAGCGCGGCCATTGTGGCATAGGCCGCGAACCACCCAGCGTACGCTGCGATGAACAGGCCGCCTGCCCCGGAAACCAGCATGGCGATACGGTAGCCGGACTGATCCATGGCTGCCCCGGGAGCCTGCTGATCTCTGTTCATGCTCTCCACACGCCAGGCTTCGATCACGATATCCTGGCTCGCAGAGAGAAACGCGACAAGTACCGCAAAGGCGGCCATCAAAGGCAGGTTGTGCTTTGGATTGCACAATCCCAGACCGAGAATTGCGCCCATCAAGAGAATCTGAATGGTGATTCCCCAACCGCGCCGCCGCCCCAAAGGCAGCGGTGGAGGTACGCGGTCGATCAGCGGCGCCCACAGAAACTTGAATGCGTAGGGCGTGGCAACCAAGGCGAAGGTGCCGATCGCTGCGCGTCGCACGCCGACTGTCGAAAGCCACGCTGAAAGCGTTGAGTAAGTCAGCAGGAACGGCAAGCCACTGGCAAATCCGAGTGCAAGCACCCGCAGCACCTGCGGTTTAGTGTAGGCCGCGATCGCGAGCCGCCAGTTTGTTGCTGCGTGTCCCTCGTTCATTCCGGGCAATTCCTTATCGCAATTTTCGGGCACCCTGTTTCAGCCTCTTGCCCTACTTCAGCTTCTTGAATGAAGGATCGCTGCGAGCAATTTCAGAGTAGCGCTGGCCAAACACGTATAACAAGGTTACCAAAACACAATTGCCTCGCCTCGGCTTGGGCATTCCCGAACGCGCCAAGGTGCGGAGCCATGCTCAACACGATCATCTTGCCCCTCGTAGCCGCCTCGAAATCGAGCTATGATGTTCCCATGTTTGCATTGCACAAGGGCGATTGTGAACATTGTTCCCGGACCTATCGCTACACTCTGTTGCATGCGGGGTTCGGTGACTTCTCCTATGCCTACTGCGATTCCTGCGGCATGCTCGCCACTTTCAATTGCTCCAACAGCATTCTTGTAACCATGCCGCCCGCCTCCGCAACACATCAGGTCATCGACCCCGAATGGGAGCCGTTCATCGATCCCTGCGAGTGCAGCGGCCATTTTCGTTCTGGCGCTTCTCCGCGCTGCGTTTTCTGCAACGCAGCTCTTTCGGCAAAACACGCGGCAACCCACATCGAGCGCAACACCATCAATGCCCGTGGATGGCATTGGCAAGGAAATTGGACCGACCTCTACTGCATCGCGATGGAAGACCCCAAAGATTCGGGGAACCTGCGCCAAATCGACGATCCATTCCTCGCGCGCAGAGCACGGACAGAAAAACCCCACAAGGGGATCTGGTCGCAAGTCCTCAGCTTCAGCAGATGAAGATCGGCGTCGTGAGTGACACCCACGGTCTTCTGCGTCCTGAAGTGATTCCCGCCTTGGCTGGCGTCGATCACATCCTGCATCTGGGTGACGTCGGCGACCCCGCGATTCTCAAGGCTCTCGAAAAGATCGCTCCCCTTCACGCAATACGTGGGAACGTTGATCGCGACGGCCCCTGCAGCCGCCTGCCCGAAACCGACGTTCTGCTCTTCGAAGGCCACTACCTCTATTTGCTCCACGATCTCGGCACGCTTCGTCTCGATCCCGTCGCGGCGAAATTCTCCGCCATCCTCTACGGCCACTCCCACCGGCCCAGCATCGATCGGCGAAAAGGTGTGCTGTACTTCAATCCCGGCTCCTGCGGCCCACGCCGCTTCGACCTCTCGCCAACAATCGGCATGCTCACCATCGAATCCGGAACAGCACCCCGCCCCGAGATCATCCATCTGGGTTCCTGATCCTTCAGTTTTAGCGATTCGACGGACTTGTGCTTGCTTTTTCGTTGCGCAAATCCGCGCGAAATTGGGTGCCCCAGGTCTCGTTTTTGAGACCTGGGAAAGCACAAAACCAAACTAACGGCCGCGCCTCTCTCCATCTTCATCCCACCCACCGATACTCGGGCTGCACGCCCTTCACACTTCGTTCATGCGCACGCTGCTTGAATTGGAAATGGCGTCGCGCATTTCCAACCCGCGACGCCCCAAGTAAATTCGCAAGACCGAGGCGAAAGAATGCTCGCGAAACCGCTCGTATGGATGACTCTGCTCGCGTCTGCTCCCGTCCCCTCTTCGTTCGCAGAGGCTTCTGCGCAAACAGTCGCTCAGAATCCGCAGGGTGCCCAGGCCGATTCCGGTACCTCAACCGATTTCTTTGTCATGCCGGGATCTGACTTCGATCGCCCCGGCCTTGTTCCCAGAGCCAACCTGAACATCGGCATCGGCCACACCTTCGGCTTCCTCAAAAAGGACCCCATCGGCGACGAGTTGACCGTGGGATACACCTACGAGAACGCCGGCACTCACGGCTTCTTCCATACCGATTTCGGATCACACACCGAGGCTGCCGGCTTGATGAAGAACTTCGGCCTGCCCAAGATCAAGGCTGTCTCCGGATACACATGGATTCAAGCCGGCTTATGCAGCTTCACTGGAAACGCGCACGTCGAAAATCGCTTCTATGACGGTGAATCGCTCGGCGGCGTCATTCACTTCAACAATCACAACTCTATCTGGGTGCAGGAAACTTACAACAAAATGCCGACCGTTCCCTGGTACACCACGACTGGCATCGGCTACACATGGAGCTGGTAATTCGACGCGCGCCTATCCCCGCATGCGTGGATTCACCCACCGGTACACCACGTCCGTCAGCAGGTTCACCAACACGTAGGTCATCCCAATCGATAGCAGGCAGCCTTACACCAGCGCATAATCGCGATTTGAAATCGCATCCACCATCAGCCGCCCAAGACCCGGCCAGCTAAAAATTTTCTCCGTCACGATAGCCCCGGCGAGGAGCATGCCAAACTGCAATCCAACGACAGTGATGATAGGCACCAGCGCATTGGGTAACGGATGACGGCACACCACCGCCGTCTCACTCAGTCCCTTCGCTCGCGCCGTGCGAATGTAATCCTGCCCCAGTTCCTCCAGCATCGCCGTTCGCACCATCCGCGTCAAAATCGCCGCCAGCGAGGCACCCATCGCAATCGACGCCAGCACAAGATAGTGCCAGTCGATCGTTCCGCGCGCACCGCCGCTACTGGCCCCCGAGACCGGCAACCATCCCAGCGACACGGAAAAAATCAAAATCAGGATTGGTCCCAGCGCGATCCCCGGCACGGAAAGCCCGAACAAGCTCACAACCGAGAGCGACTGATCCACCCACTGTCCGCGGCGCACCGCCGCCAGGATGCCCGCCGGCAGCGCAAGCAAAAGCGAAAGCACAAGCGCCGTCACCGTCAACGCCAGTGTGTAGGGGTAGCGCGCCGCGATCAGATGCCCCACCGTTTCATGGAGTCGAATCGAGCTACCCAGATCGCCGTGGAGCACGCCTTTCCAATAGAGCGCATATTGCACGCCGAGCGGCTCGTCCAGCCCGTATTGATGGCGCAACACGGAAACATCCGCCGCAGTCGCCCCATCCCAAGCATCTGAAGGATAGGATCGCCTGGGACCATATGAATGAGGAGAAAAACAAGAGACACGACAAGCCAGACGACGGGAAGGGTGAGTGCGAGACGGGTGAGAGTTTGGTTCATCGCTCGCTCTCAACCATAAATCACACGGACGAAAATCGGGCCCTACATCAAAATCCGGCGTCCCCTCATCGTGGCCGAGAGAGGATTTGCCGGACAAAAATCATTTCGAAACGCGCGTCTAGCTTCCGCGGGTGACGCCCGTATTGAAGAGCCGGCTATACTCGCTCACATCCTTCGCGGAGTTTCCTGTTCCCACCGCGGTTTCAATGCGCCGGGAGAACGGGTCGCTCGCCGGCTGCTGCATCGGATAAGGAATCGGGCTTGGCGTCGTCGCGTGACCGGCTTCGGAGAGAGCATGACCCGGTCCTTCACTCGGAGCACTCGGCCGTTCTGCCGGAGCCGCGGCACGTTCTACGGGAGGAGCCTGCGATTCCATCGCAACCAGCGGCTTCAGCGCCTCTACAACCTTTTCGATCCGATCTTTGCGAGAGCGCAGTTGTTCAAACTTCGCCAGTATCTCGCTCAATTCGGCGCTCGCTTCATCGAAGGCAACGCGGTAAACTTCCTGTCTCATGCTCGCTCCAGGCGCGTAGTCTGACACGCAGTCAATCTGTGGGAATCGAAGATCAAGTGCAACTTTCCTACTACAACTGTGCAGCCGCACTGCACCCATTTTCATCCCCCGGAGCGCACAATACATCGACTAAATGGTCACACGCATTGCGTAACGAATGCGGGCAGCGGTAACCAGAATCCGCGAGATCCCGCGCGATTTCCACAGAATCTAGAGATTTCCTCAATATTGAACGATCTCGACCAGCTTTTGATGACCGCTCGTTTACGGCTGCTTCGGAGCCGGTTGAATCGGATACGCCTTCTCCACTGCGATACGCAGCTGTCGCAGAAGCGGCACCTCAGGTTCATCCAATCCGTCTTTCATCTCGCGATTCCACACCGGCCCAATCAGTTTGCCGTCGGGATTGGTCGTATAGACCTGCAGCATGTCATCGCTCGGTCCAACCTCCGCTCCCACGCCCACGCCGTCATCGATCTGCGGCTGCCCCGCCTGCCGGCCCTGCGTCTGCTGACCTTCCGATCCTTGCGGTCTAGGCCCACCTGGAATTCCCAAGCCCACCTGCCCAGCTGCTGCGCGTCCCTTTCTCACTACGAAAACCAGGTCCGCCTGATTCCGGCTGGTGGTCAATGTGTACCGCTTCCAATCTTGCATGCCGTCTTGCACATCGAAGATCGCCTGGCGATCTTCGGGAAACAGACCCGGCCGCATCACGTCGCCCGCTTGCGCTTCCACATAGAAATACTTCGCGTTCATAAAAACAGCGGAAACGTTTGAATGCTTTTTCTTGTTCTGCGCGGAACCAAAAACTGAAACAGCCAACAAAAGCAGCGCGATCGCCCGGGAACGATTCATGGACTCGCCTCCAGAGGAAATCGTTGCGAATCCCCACTCGCCAAATGGCAGCTACAACCCTACACCTTTCGCTCGCGCGTTGGCGCCATTTCGCAGAACTTCTGACATGCTTTCGGGAGACACGAACCCAGCCGATCCACCGGCAGTTCTTCAGTGAATTTTTCAATCTTAGATTTTCTGCAGATGTGCGGGATCCCTCGTATCTGGCTTCAAATACGTCTGGCGACGGTCAGCGCTCGGGATCCAAAGCGGCTGCGAGAGCCGCAGCCTGCCAGGACGAACGGACTAAGAAGCGCATATGGACCTAGTAAGAATACGAAGGCGACTGCGAATCCTTCTTCTCGCCGGTTGCGGGTTGGGGGTCGACTCCGGCCAGCGGCTTCAGAGCTTCAACGACCTTCTCTACCCGCTCTTTCCTCAAGCGGAGCTGCTCAAATTCTCCAACAATCTGGGAGAGCTCTGCGTTCGCCTCATCGAAGGCGAAACGATATACCTCTTTATTCATCTTCCCTCCAAGCCGGTTGTTTATACGAATGTCAGATCCGATCAATCTTTGGTATATCTTGTGCGGACTTCCCGCCCGCCGTCCTTTAACGATTCCCTGCACAGCACCCAATCCGGCACTGCGAACTGACCTCCCGTGTCGACGGGTTCTGCATCGGCTCCGAAAGAACGCTCCTCGACCTCGCGTGGAAAGAGTCGCAAATCTCGAAGGCGCCCCCATCCGGCGGCATCACAACCCGATCCAGATCACAATCCAGACCCGCGGCAGAACTTCGTCCCTTTGCCTATGCCCGAGACAGCAAGCCGCTCAGTGCGCGCGGCAGAATCCGAGATTCCCTTGACCCAAGACCGTGCCGCAAAGCGTTGTCAATTCTCCGCTGGAACGGATCGGAGGACTGTTCACCGGCATAAGCCGGCTCCGCAATCAGGGTCGGCTCCAGATGAATCACCGGCTCGGAAAAAGACTCCTGCGCTATCTCTGGCTTGGCCTCTTGAGCAGTTTCCATCAGAAACGGAACCGCTTCGTCCGCCGGCGCGGCAATGGTCTCCGCCAACGATCCTTCAACCAGCAGCGCCTTGAGAGCGTCCACTACCTGCTCGATCTGCTCCTTGCGGGCCTGCAGTTGATCAAACTGCCCGAGAATCTCCCGGAGTTCCGCATTCGCCTCTTCATAAGCAAAACGGTAAGTGTCTTGTGTCATGGTTACTCCAGGGGCGTAGACTAGCACGAAAGATAAAGTGTCTTAGACGGAAAGTAATGAAACTAAAAGTACAAAGGTAACTAATGTCCGAAAAAGGAACAGCTGTTGCCCGACCACCATGCTCAATGAAAGTTCTCACTTGGAAAGTAACGAAGTCTTGATTTTGCAGCAGCCAAAGCTTCTCTGCATCTAGACCGCAGGCTGGAGTCCGTGATTTTCGTGCCCATTATTGCTGCTGAACTTCAGGGCGTTCCTGACTCGACGCTGAAACGGATCGCTAATATCTTCTTCCAGCTCGGGCAAAGGCGCAGAAGCCTGGTTGAATGTATAGTTTGTCGGCTCAGACGGGTCAGGCTGTGCCGCTGAACTCGCCTCGGCCGGCCGCGCCGCCGCAGGGCTAGGGACCTCGATCCCCAGAATCGGCCCCAGCACCGTGACCACCCCTTCAAGCGATTCTTTTCGCTGCCTCAACTCCTCAAATTTCTTGCTGATGGCGAGGAGTTCTGCATTCGCCTCATCGTAGGCGACGCGAAACACATCCTGTCTCATGCTTCTCTTTCTCCGATTTTCCTCTAGGCGCGTAGCTTAGCACGGAAGGTGTCCGTCACATTCCAAAGTAATCGCCAGATTCTTGCACGAAGGTAATTTGGAGAAGGCCCCTTGCGTCAAATCGCGACAATTGTGGTCGCGCGTACACGCTCCAACACTTTCAGTGCGCCGGTTCCGCCGCTCGCGGCCCGCCTTCCAGCGGTTCCACCCGCACCTTACTGATTCGGCGACCCTCCATCTCCACCACCGTCAGCTTTCGATCCCCAAATTCCACGCTCTCGCCACCCTTGGGAATCCGCCCCAGCCTCATCAGAATGAACCCGGCCAGCGTCTCTACTCCCCCTTCGCGCGGCAGGCTCCACTGCATCTGCGTCTCCAGGTCGCGCAGGTTGGCGCCGCCATCCAATAGCAGCGCCCCACTCGCAGTCGTCAGCACCGGCCGCACGGCGTCGTCGAACTCATCCTCCAATTCCCCCGTCAACTGTTCAATGGCGTCTTCGGCCGTCACCAACCCAACCGTCGAGCCGTATTCGTCCACCACGATCGCCATCTGCCGCCTGCGTTTCTGGAACTCGCGAATCAGATCCAGCACCGTCTTCGTCTCCGGCACCACCAGCACGTCCCGCATCACTTGGCTCAAGCGCAATTCCACAATGGTTGGTCCAGAAGCTGGCGCGGGACGATCCGCCTGTCCCTGCCAAATCTGAGCGCGTTGCGCCAGCGGCCGAAAATAAATCAACCGCGCCAGGTCCTTCGAATAAACCACCCCCACAATGTGCTCCGGCCCGCGCGTCTCGTCGTAAACCGGAACCCGCGAATGCAGGTTGTCGATCACCCGCGCACTCGCCTCTTCAATCGGCATATCCGACGGCAGAGAAAAAATCTTCTGCCGCGGCGTCATAATCTCCCGGATCGGCACATCGTCCAGCTCCAGCGCCCGGTGCACAATCGTCTCTTGAAACTTCGGCAGCACTCCCATGCGCCGCGCCGCGGTCGCCAGCAATTTCAACTCTTCCGGCGAGTGAACCGCTGAACGGTCCGTCAGCGGTACGTCGAAGCCCCGCAACACCAACGCCGCCGAATTCCGCAAAAACCGAACCGCCGGCCGCGCCACGGTCATAAACAAGATCATGGACGGCGCCACCGCCACGGCCATCGCTTCCGCCCGCCGCAGCGCGAGCGACTTGGGCACCAACTCCCCCACCAGCACCTGCAGATACGTGATGCAGGCAAAGCTCACCGCAACCGCGCCCATGTGTGCATACACCAGCGCGTGCGGCGGAATTGTCGGAAGCAGTTGCAGCCAGTCGAGAAAGAT
>Ga0182030_10014846_pt1 | contig 15314 bp, 14 predicted proteins | sample 812S3MmetaG_FD_121299 | JGI IMG/M metagenome (GOLD analysis project Ga0182030, IMG submission 121299) | Permafrost microbial communities from Stordalen Mire, Sweden - 812S3M metaG (Illumina Assembly) | ecosystem: Environmental > Terrestrial > Soil > Wetlands > Permafrost | place: Sweden... | reverse complement strand
CCCGGCCCCTCGGCCACTTTGAAGTCGAGTGCCTCGAAGAATTTGACGGATCGCTCGAGGTCCGACACCTGATGACCGACGAAGGCGAGCCCCAGCACATCCGGCGGGCGGTCCGCCGCCTTCGCCATCGGCGGTGGCGCTGCCACAACCAGAACAAGCGCGAACGCGATCGGCAAAGATGCTTTGGTGTAGTGCATAGTTCCCTTCTGAAACCGACATCATTCTATCGGTATCGGCTTTTCCGGGTCAGTCGCCCGAGCGGCTCGCGAACTCTCCGATCAGCACGCCGCTCCAGGCTTTTATTCCTTGCCGAGCGCGAGTATCCGTTTCGCCTCATTGACGGCATCCTCGGAACCGGCGTCCGGGTTGCGCAGGAGTCGCTCCGCAGCGCTCGCATGCGCGCGGACGCCCGGGTCGCCACACGCCATCGCCATCCGGAGAACCGGCCCGACCACTTCTTCTCCGAGGGCGACGAGGGCGCGGCTCAGACTGAGCTGCACTTCCCGATTGCCGCGACCGAGCTGCGCCGCCAGTTCCTCGGCCAGGTCGTTCTCCTGCCCGTCGGGCACGAGGACGACGGCGGCACGCCACGCGCTCCGGGCGACCTCATCGTCGGGGTCGCGCAGCAGGGCCGGAGTGATTGCGGACCAGGCGCTCGGGTCCTTGATCTTGGACAGTGTGTGCAGCGCCTGGCTGCGGGCCTGAGCACGCTCCGAACGCAGTTCATTGAGCAGTCCCGGCACGGTGATCTCCGATGGGAGACGGGTCAACGCCCACGTGAGCATGTCGCGCACATAGAAGTCGGGCTCGATTGCGCACCGCGCTATCAGGGTGTCGACCAGACCCGGCTCGGGATCGGAGCCGATCGCGAGGGCCGCCTTGAGCCGCATCGAAGCGTCCCCGGCGGCCAACGCGGCGATCAGGTGCGTGTTCAGTGGTTTCATATCCTCTCTTCACTTCCTTTTCTTCTCTACCTTTCGAATCGAAATTGGGCGTGACGGACAGGTCCCGTAAGCGTTTTCCGGGATGCAACTGGACGCACGTGTTCCGTCAGTTTCCGTGCACAGGGTCTGTTAGTGGATGCGGTTAAGCCTGGTCGGCAAAAGCCAGCCTGACGGCGTAGTCGCGCACGTCAGCAGGCCAGGCCGCAACCAATTCTGAAAAGCGGCGCCGGTCGTAAGTAAAGAGCGCCCGTGTGGCCTCTTCGAATCCCGGCAGGTTGCCCGCGATGGCGGACATGAATCGATAGGCGGCTTCCTGCGCGCCGCGCACCCGGTCGCGATCGCCGCTGGTCCGGCGCGCTTCTTCGACCAGCTTGCGCAAGGCCACCGACGCGCCGCCGGGCTGTACATTCAGCCAGTCCCAGTGGCGGGGCAGAAGCGTGATCTCTTTGGCAATCACGCCCAGCCGCGGCCTCCCGCGTCCGCGTGGTTCGGCGTCTGCGGCGGGTTCGTTTGGTTTTCCCCGGCCCGTGAGGTCGAGGTCAGTTTGCGTTCCGGTTGCGTCGTCGAAAACCAGCACCTCGCCTTGCCGCCGCTTCTTCAGAAAAGCGGTGAGCTCGTCGGCATTGCCGCTCGAAACCTTCCGGAATTCTTGAAAAGCCGTGTACCCCACGACTTTAATATACCCGGGTAAAATTCTTTTGTCAATATTATCCGGGTAAAATTTCGGGCCCAGGCGGTGCCTGGCCCGCTACCGGTAAGTGTCGGGCTTCTTCCAGCGGGCGATCATGGCTTCACGATCGACCCTGACTCCGTCCAGATAAACGCCTGCAATGCGGCGCGTGTTGCGGATGTCATCCAGTGGGTTGGCATCGAGCACAATGAAATCGGCGCGTTTGCCCGCGGCGAGCATTCCCATGTCCGCCAGCCCCATGGACTCCGCCGGCCGCCGGGTTGCAGCCACAATAGACTGCATCGGCGTCAGACCCAACTGCACCCAGCGCGCCAGTTCGACGTGCGCGCCGGAACCGAACGTGTGACCCGGCTCAACACCGGTATCGGTCCCGAGAATGATGCGCGCGCCGGAGGCGATCATCCGCGGAAAATTGTAAGCAATGATTTCCTCTCGGCGCGGCGCATTCGGCGCTGCCGGCGCGCAGTTTGCCGTGAGCGGCCGCCGTTCGGTGTTGCCGCGGATCTTCGCAATCACTTTTTCCGGCAGCGCCTGCTCGAAGAACGGATCGGGCTGGCACACCGCGGTCGGATCCCCCAGCCCGATCACCGTGGCCCAATACGGCTTCTTTTCCTTCAGTAACGCGAGGTACTCTTCATCCAGTTTTTCGCCCTGCACCAGATGCACGAGCACGTCCGCCCCCGCCCGCACCACGGCCTTCTGGTCCCCCAGCGTCGTGGCGTGCGCATGGACCATCATGCGATGCCTGTGGGCTTCGTCGATGATCGCCGTGTAGACTTCGGGCGTCATCTTCGGGTACGTGCCGCGCCGGTCGTCCACCCAGATCTTCACGCTGCGGATTCCTTTGGCGTACATCTTCTGAACTGAGGTGCGTGCCTCCTGCGCGGTTGAAACTTCGTTGATGACATGCAAAGCCGAGGTGGCCGCGCGCAGGACTTCATCAGGCCCGCCGTCGGGGGGTGCGTACCCGGGCATGAAAAAGAATCGCGACGCCGGCGGAAATTTTCCGGCACGCTGGTCCCGCTGAAACTGAAGCGCCTGGTCCAGCGGGCTGGATCCTACAGACTGCGTGGCAGCCACGCCATAAAACGCTTCCCGCTCGAGGTGGTCCAGCACGTTGGCAGGCGTGTAATTTTCCGCCCCCCAGCTGGTATAGCCTTCGTAGCCGATGTGCACATGCGCGTCGATCATCGCCGGCATGACAGTCTTGCCCGCGAGGTCCACACGGGTTGCGCCGGCCGGTATCCTGACCGCGCCTCGATTGCCGATCGCGGAGATATGCCCGTTCCTGACGATGAAAACTCCGCTTTCGACAGCCGGACTTCCATCGCCGGTGATCAACCGGGCGCCTTCGTAAACAACCGTTGTGGACTGCGCATAGGCAGGCCCTGCCAGCACGATGAGCGCGATACTGTAAACGAGCCTGTTCATGGTTCGGGAGATTTCCGCGCCTCAGTATACTGCAGGGCTTTTGAAAACAGATCTGAGGGGATAAACTCGATTCATCAGGCTTCTTACTCTATGCGCAGAACAGCCGTCAGTCTTCTCCTGCTCGGGATTCCGTTGAGTCTCAGCGCCCAATACCAGGCCAATCTCCGGGTCACCTGGATTGAACCGGGTGCCGGCGGCGTCCTGCCGGAGTTCGATTCCTTCGACAGCGTCGACGGCACACTGGGGGTCCTGAACGCCTCGGGCGCCGTGAATACCGACCAGCATCCGTTCTTCACCCCGCTCGGAACCAACGGGCGCGCCTGCGTGAGCTGTCATCAACCCGGCTGGGGGATGAGCGTCTCGGCCGACGAACTCCTCAACCGCTGGAGAGCGACCGGCGGAAAAGATCCCGTGTTCGCCGCGTTCGACGGCTCGAACTGCCCGAATCTGCCGCAGGAAAAGGAAAGCTCGCATTCACTGCTGCTGCGGCGCGGACTGTTCCGTATTCCTTTGCAGTGGCCGCCGAAGAACGCTGACGGCTCGCCGAAGAAGGTTGATTTCACCATTGAAGTGGTGCGCGATCCAACGGGCTGCAACAGCAGCGCGGAGTACGGGCTGAAGAGCGCGAATCCGGCGGTTTCGGTTTACCGGCGTCCGCGGCCGGCCGTCAATCTGAAATATGTCACCTCCACCGGCCCAGCCGTCGTGCTGAAGACAGGCACGCTTGCCGACGTCGATCCGGAAACCGGGAAGCCGGTCGGCATGAATCTGATGAGCGATGCGCGCGAAGCCACCCTGAAAACCCAGGCCGTGAGCGCCGTCATGGGCCACGAGCAGGCGCGCGCCACACCTTCGCGTGAACAACTGGAAAAGATCGTCGCGTATGAATCGCAGGTCTACGCCGCGCAGGCGGCGCATATCTTTGGCGGACCCCTCGCGCTGCCCGGCGGGCCCCCGGCACTGGGGCCGGTGGCGCTGCGCGATCACAAAGCCGGGGTGCTCGGCGATAACGACTACGATCCCGTGTTCGGAAAGTTCGACGCCTGGAAAGGTAACGATTACTACCGGTCGTCGGTGGCCCGCGGCTCGGACATTTTCATGTACCGGCAGTTCTGGCTGCGCGACGCCACCCACATCAACTCCATCGGCCTCGGCAACCCGCTCAAGCGCACCTGCGCGACCTGTCACAACGCGCAGATGACGGGGCAGGATCTCTCGGCAGGCTGGGTGGACGTCGGCACCAACAACTATCCGACCTGGACGGAGCCGGCGACATGGCAGGACTCGAGCGAACTGCCCGTCTTCAAGATCACCTGCGCGCGCGACGCCAACCCTCATCCGTATCTCGGGCGCGTGATCTACACGACGGACCCCGGTCGCGCGCTGATATCCGGCCGCTGCGTGGATGTCGGATCCATCGTGATGCAGCAACTGCGCGGACTCGCGGCACGCGCGCCCTACTTCGCCAACGGATCGGCAAAGAGCCTTCGCGAAGTGGTGGATTTCTACGACCGCCGGTTCGACATGAAGCTGACCGATCAGGAGAAGAACGACCTGATCAATTTCCTCGGGGCACTTTAAGTGCGTTTGACTTTATGGCTGGCGTTCCTGATCGCCGCGCCGATTCTGGTCGCCCAGCAGCAGCGTAGTTTCGTCGCGTGCCCGATCGTCCGCGACACGAAAACGGTCCCCTGCTTTCTGGCCGAGTACGACGGTGAGCTTTACTATCTAGGCATTCAGCAGGACATCACCGCCGAGTTTCATCCGCCGCAACTGAAGCACGAAGTACTGGTCGAGGGGCGCGTTGCCGAAGGCCCTCGCGTGTGCGGAGGCATTCCGCTGAAGCCACTGGTTATCTCGGTGATGAAGGAAGTGAATCTCGCGTGCAACACGCTGCTGCCGGCTGAGCCGGGAATCGAGGCGCCTGCGGCGGAGCGCGGCGCGGGTCCGTCTTCGCGCCGTCCCGCGGCGGCCCCGCGGACTCCGGCCGAACCGTTAACCGGCGCGCACGAGTTTACAGTGCCCTATGCCTTTGACGACGACTATCTCGAGTTCGGCGCGACCCGTCTGGTCAATGAAGCCGCGGCGTACGCGAAACGGATTAACGCATCGCGCGTTAAGGTCGCGGGCTACCGCGCGACAAGCCTGCTGTCGAACGGAAGCCGCCTGGTCGAAAAACCCGGGCTTGCCGAACAACGGGCGCAGAACGTGGCGACGGTACTGCGCGGGCTGGGTGTCGCCAACGTAACCGTGGAGTCGAAGAGCGATGCCGAGCCCGCCGACGGGGCCAACGATGCGGCCAGGCGGCGGGTAAGTATTGCGGTGACCCCTTAGAGTTGGGTTCGGGGGCGCTCGCAGGTTGAAGAGAGAACCATGCTCGACCACATCATTTTGACCGTAAGCAATATCGAGCGCTCGCTGGCGTTCTACGAAGCGGCTCTGGAGCCCTTGAATATCAAATTCTTTCTGCCCTATAAAGGCGAACGCGGCCATCCCGACCTCTGGGGATTCGGAGACGGAAAAAGAGCATGCTTTTGGTTAAAGAAAGGGACGCCTGATCCATATTCCATCCATTGGGGGTTCAAGGCCGGAAACAAGGCTCAGGTCGATGACTTTTATCGAGCTGCGGTAGCGGCTGGAGCGAGAGACAATATTTCTCCGCGGGCGCGAGTCGAATACTATGCAGGATATTACGCGGCGGATGTTTTCGATTCCGACGGATACTCATTCGAAGTAGTTCATAAGAGTTGACATCGCTCTCGCTCCGCCATTTTGCCGTTGCACTCCAAGTCCCCTCATTCCACCCCGAACGCCAGCACGACATTCCCTGGCGTCCCACGCAGCGTCCCCGGGTATCCCGCCGCGGCGAAAACCATTCCCCCGGCGATCACCGGCGCCGCCGACCCAAACGATCCGCCCTTCGCCGCAACGCCATTGACCGTAGTGAAATCCTGCACCGCGTTAAACGACCAGATCACCTTCCCGTCCGCTCCCACCGCGCGGAGGATTCCGTCCCATCCGCCCGTAAACACCACTCCCGGAATCGCACTCGCCGCACCGGCCTGCCCGCGCCGGTCCGCCTCGATCGCGGCATTCCATTCCACCTTGCCGGTCCTGATGTCGAGCGCCTTCAATCCACCGCCGGGCTGCTGCAGCGGATAGTACACGCGCGTTCCGTCCGCCGCGCCGCCCCACACCACCAGACCCGAGGCCGACGGCGCCTGGTTCTCCCACAGTTGCGTCCGCCACAGCAGCTTGCCTTCATTGTCCGGATCGAGCGCAATCGCCACGCCTCCCTTGCCCGCGGCCAACAGCACGTCCTTGCCGCCGACCGTCTGCAGAATGGCGGACGAACCGCCGAAGTCATAATCGGGCCCCAGCTTGTCCGGGCAATTGGTATCCGCTGCATTGGTCGGCTGGCAGCGCGCCATGAACGCGTCCCCCTCAAACTCCTGGTGATGCCACATCAGCTTCCCGTCCGACATGCGCAGGGCAAGGATGGAATCGCTGGTGGCGGCGGCAATCCTTCCGAAGCTGTTGCCCGTGCCGGCGTAGACCAGCCCGCGCTTCGCATCCACTGTCGGCGTATTCCACACAGAAGCGCCCGCCGGCCCGAATCTTTGCTTGCCCTTTGAATTTTCGCCGAGTTCGCGCAGCGGCTCCTGAATGCTCTGCGTGACCCACAGCACTTTGCCCGCGTTGGCGTCCAGCGCAGCTACGGCGCCGCGCGACTTGCAGCACTCGTAGTTGAGATCCCCGCCGACCAGCGTCTCCGTGCCCGACATCGGCACGTAAAGCCGTCCATCATGAAACGCCGCCGTGGCGCTCAGATTGTTGAGCCCGGTGCGTATCTGCGTTTTCCAGAGGAGCTTGCCGTCCTGCGCATCGAGCGCATAGGCGGTAGTGGAGCGGGTGACGAACAGGATTGCATAGCGCGTCCCGGGGTGGCCGGAGATCGGCGCGGCGATGGGCGCGAACCGGCCAAACATATCGGCTTGATACGCCCAGTAGAGACAGCCGGTCTTCGCGTCGAGCGAATACACGACGCCGTTGTCGCCTCCCACAAAGACCCTGCCGAATGCCACGGCGGGTGACGAATACATACTCATGGCGCCGGGAATTCCAAAGGTCCACTTAAGCTTCAGCTTCGGTACGTCCGCCGCTCCCAGACCAGCGTTGGCCTTCGGCTGAAATCGCGCGTTGTTGGCCAGGCCCCAGCCCGACCACGCAGGCGAGTCTTCCAGCCTGCCCAGCGCAGAGTTTGCCGGACAAACGTTCGGCTGTCCTTTAAGGATGCCTTCCGTAACTCCGGCGGGTGGCTGCGCGAGTTGCGCCTGCGCGGAGCCGGCGAGAAACAGAAGAACAGTGGTGAGCGCGATCGGGTATTTCATTTTGCCGTAATTGTATTGCACTGCGTAGCCCCACGCCGCCGTTCCGGCATTAAGATCAATAGTCGAGGAGAACGCCGATTATGGGTTCGACCAGACGCACCATACTCACAGCGGGCGCTGCGATCGCGGCAACGCGCGTGTTCGCACAACAGCCTTCCACCAAAGGACCCGGCAAGTTCTACGAACGCGGCCCTGTTCGCATCTACTATGAGGAGGCTGGCTCCGGCTTCCCGCTGCTCCTGCTCCCAGGCGGCGGACTGAACGCAACCATTTCCTTCTTCACCGGCAACTCGCCTTTCAACGCCATCGAAGAGTTCAAAGGGCAGTACCGGTGCATCACAGCGGATCTGCGCAACGCGCCGGGCGGCCAGTCCACCGGCCCTGTGGAGATGGACCGTCCCTGGGAATCCTATGCCGACGACCAGCTCGGACTGATGGATCATCTCGGCATCGACAAGTTCATGGTGATGGGTTTCTGCATCGGCGGTCCCTTTATCTGGAGCCTCCTCAAACGCGCGCCCAATCGTATTGCGGCAGCCGTGCTGGCTCAGCCCGTGGGCTGGCGTCCCGAGATGCGCGATCCGAAATACCCCGGCGTATTCTGGAAGAACTGGGGCGCGCAGCTGATCGCCAAACGGCCCGAGGTCACGTTGCAGACAACCGACCAGTTTGTGACCCGGATGTTTGAAACCAATCCCGACTTCGTCTTCACTGTGACGCGCGATTTCGTGCGCAGTTGCCGGAACCCGGTCCTGATCCTGCCCGATGAAGTTCCCGCCCACCCCTATGCGGTTGCCATGGAGTGCGCCATGCTCGCGCCGAATGCCGAGGTGAGTATGTTCCCCTGGAAGGAGCCAAAGGAGCGAATTCCCCTGGCCGTGCGCCAGATTCATTCGTTCCTCCGCGCGCATCAGACTGCTTAGCCGTCTTTCTGACCGTCTCCCTGCCTTGACCCGCATCCTCCCCCCGCGATATGCTCGTCCCCGTTCGACCCCCGGACAGGAGACGAGAACCACCATGCGCGTCCAAAGAACCGTTCTCATACGCGTTGCATTCGCAGTCGGCTTTGCGCTCAGTGGGCCGTTGACGGCGAGCGCGCAGGGCCCTGGCCGCACTCCTGAACCGTATACGCCGGCCAAAGACGCCAAAGATCTGCGCTCCGTGCTCTTCAACTGGATGCGGTACATGGACATGCTCAAGGGCCATGATGAGCGCGACATGGTCGCAACTCTTGAGTATCAGGGAAAGGGCACGATCGAGGTCGAAGGGCAGCCGTGCACCCTCACGAAATATCGCGCGAGCACCAATTACCAGACATTCAGTCAGCGCATCCAGTACTCCTGCACGCGTCCCAACGGACAAACCTACTCGAACATCGAAGTGGTGAGCGGGCTCTACGCATGGGACGAAGACACCCCCGGCGCCGGGATCGGTCCCACGAAGGGGAAGACGACGCCGATGCCCGCAACCGTGCCGGAGCGGCTCATCCGTCTTTGGGCCAGTCCGCAGGGCGCGCCCAAGGCCGCGGTGGCCGGGACAACCGAGACCTTCTGGCTCGGAAAAAATCCCGGGACGCTTTTCGCCGATGGCCCCACGAAAGTCGGCCAGACCTCCGTCTCCTGGGAGAACGGCAAGCCGGTCGTGACGTTCCCGATCCCCGGCGTTCCGGGGGCGACCGCCACCGCCACGCTCGACGCGAAGTTCATGACCGAGCGCGTAGTCGTGAAGCTCGGCTCCGCGACCACAGAATTTAACTACGCCAACTATCAGGACTGGAACAACCCCCTGAACAAGATCGAGGTGTTCTACGCCGGCAAGTTGACCGAGCGCCGGAACGGCGCAGTGGTTCGCGACCTGACGACCACCCAGACCGAGACGGGCAACGTCTATGTTGTCGCGCCAGTGCCCCCCGGCGTTCAGACCGCCATGAAGGTAACGGGTAAGATCCCGCAAGGCGTCATCGCCAAGGATGAACCGCCCGTCAACAAGTCGATACCCACACCGCGCATGGGCGATCATCCCGACCTCACCGGCAGCTGGGCCTACAACGACTGGATCGGTAATTACATGACGGGCGGCGGGCGCCGCTGCTCGCCGACGCAGTCCTCCACCTGCGACCGGCAGGACAATCAGACTTACGATTTCGAGCTCTACTCACCGTCGCGTTTCGGCGGCCTGGGCCGGCCGATTTACGAGCCGAAATACTGGGACAAGGTTCAGGAGCTGGACATGTGGACTAATAAATATGATCCGGTCATGACCTGTCAGCCTCTCGGAGTGCCGCGCGAGGGGCCGCCCCGCCGCATCATGCAGACGGATAAAGATGTGGTCCTTTTCTATCAGGGCGGCGATGCCGGCGGCGGATACGGCGAATATCGCATCGTACCAACCGACAACCGCAAGCACGATCCGAAGAAGGCGATTGAGGCGACGTATCTCGGGTACACGGTGGGACGCTGGGAAGGCGACACACTGGTGCTCGACGCCATCTCTTTCGTCGATTCAACCTGGCTCGGGCGCGGCGGCCTCTTCCACGACGAGAACATGCATGTCGTCGAAAAGTTCAGGCGAGAAGGCGACGTGATCTACTACGACGTCACGGTAGAGGACCCCGGCGTGCTGGTGGAGCCGTGGGTGCTGCCCACCCGTATACTGCGGCGCAACGCAAATCCCGACGCCGGACTTATCGCCGAGCACGGTAACTGCGAGGTCTACGAAACCAAGAGCATATCCTCGCAGATCCGCCACTAAGGGGTTACTGAACCGCGCGCGTCAGCAAGCGGCAACGAAAAGAGCTTTTTCAACAGCCTGCCAGTGGGGCGGATTATATATCTGCGGCCGATTTGGCAAATCGGCCTGGTCGTTTGCAAACCAAAGCGCCCACGCGCGACCCCAGCCCACAGACCGTACGGTGCGCCGCGAGAGAGTCGCGCGGCCCTGGTTTTTGTCATAGACAGCGCAAGCCAACCGAAATCGGCAAACTGATTTGGTACAATGGCGCTTTATGTCAGCGATCCGCGCCCGCCGGTTGCATCATCACCATCATCATGCGACCACTGCGCGGGGCGTCCTGGCTTAAACCGGTTTTGTAAGTCAAACGAAAGGATGCCCGCCGCAGTACTGGCGGGCTTTTTCGTTCCCGCCGGTACTCGGTTCTTAAATAAACGAATGAGTCTCGATTACAGTAAGCTCGACGGCCTCGTCCCCGCCGTTATTCAGGACGCCATCACGCAGCGTGTCCTCATGCTCGGTTTCATGAACGACGAAGCCTTCCGCAGGACCTGCGAGTCCGGCTTCGTGACGTTCTACAGCCGCTCGCGCAATAAGCTCTGGATGAAGGGCGAAAGCTCCGGCCACCGCCTTGTCGTGCGCGAGATTTCGACCGACTGCGATGACGATTCGCTCCTGATCAAGGTCGAGGCGCACGGACCGGGCGTCTGCCACAACGGCTATCAGAGCTGCTTCTACCGGAAGCTCGACGCATCGGAGTGGGTGGAGAGCGAGCCGCGGACTTACGATCCCAACGCTGTCTACGGGGGCCAAAAGTCATGAGTGGCGCCGTGAAGTTAAAGCTCGGCATTCCGAAGGGCAGCCTCGAAAACGCGACCGTCGATCTGTTTCGCCGCGCAGGATTCAACATCACCACCAGTTCGCGGTCTTACTTCCCGGCAATCGACGATCCCGAGATGGAGTGCATGCTCATTCGCGCCCAGGAGATGGCGCGCTATGTGGAGGACGGCATTCTCGACGCGGGTCTCACGGGGCTCGACTGGGTGGCGGAAGTCGGCGCCGACATTCATCCGGTGGCCGATCTGGTCTACGCCAAGCAGAGCTTCGGCAAGGTGCGCTGGGTGCTGGCGGTGCCCGAAGCCAGTTCGTTCCAGTCGGTGAAAGATCTCGAAGGCAAAGTGATAGCGACGGAGCTTGTGGCGACCACAAAGCGATATCTCGAGCGCAACGGCGTCAAAGCGAAAGTGGAATTCAGCTGGGGCGCGACGGAAGTCAAGCCGCCGGTGCTGGCGGATGCAATCGTGGAAGTCACCGAGACCGGCTCGTCCCTGCGGGCGAACAAACTGCGCATTATGGAAACCGTGCTCGAATCGAACACTCAGTTGATCGCGAATAAGACTTCGTGGGCCGATGCGTCGAAGCGCGGGAAGCTCGAAGATCTGAAACTGCTGCTCGACGGGGCCATCGCGGCGCTGGGGAAGGTCGGCCTGATGCTCAATGTGCATCGCGATAATCTCGACGCCGTGATTAACGTTCTGCCGGCACTGAAGCGCCCGACGGTTTCGCATCTGAGCGATGGCGAGTGGCTGGCGGTGAACACCATTCTGGATGAATCCACGGTGCGTTCGATCATTCCGCGGCTGAAGCAGGCGGGCGCCGAGGGCATCGTGGAATATCCGCTGAACAAGATCGTGATGTAAATGTACCGCCGGCGGTCTTGCTGCCGGTACTTCTATTAAGAAAAATGCTACGTATTCTAGAATCCAGTCAGGTCGGCCGTCTTTTTTCGCGGCGCGCGACGAGACTCAGCGAAGCCGAAGATGTAGTGCGTCCGATTCTGGAAGCCGTCCGAAAGTCCGGCGACAAAGCGCTTCTCGAATACGCGCGGCGCTTCGACAAGCTCGAACGCAAATCCGTGCGGGTGCCGGTGAAGGAGCTGGAAGCGGCGGCGAACCGGCTCACACCGGAGTTTTGTTCCGCGGTGGATGTCGCGGCGCAGAACGTGCGGCGGTTCGCGGAGCATCAGCTGCCGTCGGAGTATACGGGCACGTTTCCGCCGGGGCTGCAGCTCGGGCAGATTGTGCGGCCGCTGGATACGGTTGGCGCATACATTCCGGCCGGCCGCTATCCCCTGCCCTCCACGGTGATCATGACTGCTGTGCCCGCGCTGGCGGCCGGCGTGACGAACGTGTGCATCGCGTGTCCGAAGGCCGTCGACGAAGTTTACGGCACCGCATTGATGCTCGGGCTCGACCAGGTTTTCCAGATGGGCGGGGCGCAGGCCATCGCGGCGTTTGCCTTCGGAACGAAGACGGTGCCGCGGGCGGATCGCATTGTCGGGCCGGGCAACATTTACGTCGCAGCGGCGAAAAAACTGCTCGCGGGCGAAGTCGGAATCGATTTCGTGGCGGGACCGACCGAGATTCTGATCATCGCCGCCGAAGGCGAGCCGGAGTTTCTGGCGGCGGACATGCTCGCACAGGCAGAGCACGATACGGACGCGAGCGCGATTCTGCTGACTACTTCGAGGCGGCTTGCGCAGAAGGTCGCGAAGGAGATCGAGCGGCAGTTGAAGACGCTGACAACTGCGCCCGTGGCGCGCAAAGCCATCGATAAGAACAGCGCTGCGGTGGTGGTGCGTTCTCTCGACGAAGCGGTAGAGCTTTCGAACGCCTTCGCACCGGAGCATCTGGCGCTGCATCATCCTGAACTGTTGCCGAAGATTCGGCATGCCGGGAGTATCTTCATCGGGCCGTACAGTCCCGAGGCAGCGGGCGATTATTCGTCCGGGCCCAACCACGTACTGCCTACCAACGGCGTCGCGCGAATTCGCGGCGGGCTGTCTGCGGCAGATTACGTTAAGGTGATTTCGACGCAGCAGCTCGATCGCCGGTCGCTCGGGAAACTCGCGCCGTCGATCCTGACTCTGGCGCGCGCGGAAGGGCTGGAGGCGCACGCGCGATCGGTAGAGGTGCGGCTTGCCTGAACCGCGTGATGCCGTGCGGAAGATGGCGCCATACTCGCCTCCGAGTTCGGGGCGCGCGAATAAACTGCGTCTTGATTTCAACGAGAACACGGTCGGCTGTTCGCCGCGCGTGATTGAGTTTCTATCGAAAAAGCTGTGCGAACAGCAGCTGAGTATTTATCCCGAATACACGCGGGTGAAACCGGCGCTGGCGGCGTTCTTCGAAGTCGCGCCGGACGAACTGCTGCTCACCAACGGCACCGATGAAGCGATTCAGGTGCTGATCAACACCTACGTGGATGACGACGACGAAGTCATCATCCTGCGGCCGTCGTATGCAATGTATCGCTTCTATGCCGAAGTAGCGGGCGCGAATATCAAGGAGGTCGATTACGTCCGGGGCACGCTGGCGTTTCCGCTGGCCGAACTGCTGAGTGCGATTACGCCGGCCACGCGCGCGGTGCTGATCTCGAATCCGAACAATCCCACCGGCACCGCGACCGATGTGGAGGCCATCAAACAGATCCTCGATCGCGCGCCGCAGGCTGCGGTGCTGATCGACGAAGCTTATTACGAATTCTGCGGCATTACGGCGCGGCCGCTGATTCGCGAATATCCGAATCTCTTCGTGAGCCGCACGTTTTCCAAGGTCTACGGGATGGCCGCGATGCGTATCGGATGTCTGTTCTCCCAGGCGAAGAATGTCGAGTATCTGCACAAGGCGCAATCGCCATACAGCGTGAACATGCTGGCGGCGCTGGCTGCCGAAGCCGCGGTGCAGGATACCGAATACGTCGCGAACTACGTGAAGGAAGCGCTGGCGGCGCGTGAGCTGCTTTGCGCGGGACTGGCGAAACTGGGGATCGGGCACGCGGCGAGCGCGGCCAATTTCATTCTCGGCTACTTCGGCGAACGCGCCATTGAAGTGCGCGATGCCCTGCGCGACAAGGCCATCCTGGTGCGCGATCGAAGCTACGAAATCCCAGGCGGGGTGCGCATCACCGCGGGCACGCGCGCACAGGCCCAGGCCGTGCTGGACGAGCTGGAGAGGATTTGGTGCTGATCTGCCTATGAAGGATCTCCTGATTTTCGATATGGACGGCGTACTGGTGGATGTCACCGAGTCGTACCGGGCCACGATTCAGGCGACCGTGAAACACTTCACCGGCGATGAACCGTCGCGCGAAGAAATTCAGGACTGGAAAAACCGCGGCGGGTGGAATGACGACTGGCAGCTCTCTACGCGGATGATTCACGAGCGGGGAAAAACCACACCGTACGACGAGGTCGTCGAATACTTTCAGAAGCTGTTCCACGGTGACGGCACAAACGGCATGATTCTGCGCGAGAAGTGGGTCGCGACGGATGGGTTGTTCGACCGGCTCGCCGGGAATCATCATTTGGCTGTTTTCACGGGACGCCTTCGCTGGGAAGCAAACGTGACGCTCGACCGTTTCCTCCCCAGCCGGTTCGATCCCGTCGTCGGCATGGACGACGTGGTGCACACGAAGCCCGACCCGGAGGGCATCCATAAAATCCGCGCCGCGATCGAGCACAACAAATGCTGGTACGTCGGCGATACGGTGGATGACGCGCATGCGGGCAGGAACGCCGGGGTCCCGTTTATCGGCATCGCGGCGCCAGACAATCCTCGCTACGACACGCTGGTGAAGCTGCTGCGCGAGGCGGGCGCGGTCGCGGTGCTCGATGACATCAACTCTCTGGAGGCCGCTCTTGCTTCATAGATCCGTTCCGAACCGTGACCGTGAGGGAGCGGCAAGGCAAGGTGGCGGGCGGTGCCATTGCCGCTTGCTTATGCGCGCGGTTCGGAATCGGGGTTCCAGATGAGGCGAACCGCTAAGCTGCAGCGCGATACGAAAGAGACGCAGATCGGCGGTGAGCTGCGGATCGAAGGCCGGGGACGCTACGAAATTTCGACCGGTATCCGGTTTCTCGATCACATGCTCGAGCTTTTCACGAAGCACGGCGGATTCGATCTGAAGCTGACCGCCAAAGGCGACCTCGACGTGGACCAGCACCACACCGTGGAAGACACCGGCATCGTGATCGGGCAGTTGTTCGCGCAGGCGCTCGGCGATCGCAAAGGCATTAATCGCGCCGGCTATTTCGTGCTGCCGATGGATGAGACGCTGGCGGTGGTG
>Ga0182030_10014845_pt1 | contig 15315 bp, 15 predicted proteins | sample 812S3MmetaG_FD_121299 | JGI IMG/M metagenome (GOLD analysis project Ga0182030, IMG submission 121299) | Permafrost microbial communities from Stordalen Mire, Sweden - 812S3M metaG (Illumina Assembly) | ecosystem: Environmental > Terrestrial > Soil > Wetlands > Permafrost | place: Sweden... | reverse complement strand
TACTGCTCATTGGTTTGGCTTCCCAACTTTCACATCACCTCGTTTTACTTGGAATGCAATTACGCTTATCGTGCCAGTAGTTATTGTGCTGATCGCAGAGAACACGGGCCATATTAAGGCTGTAGCCACAATGACTGAGCGAAATCTAGATAAATCACTTGGTAAAGCCTATGCTGCCGACGGTCTAGCTACAGCGCTAGCTGGCCTAGGCGGTGGTTCCGGTACGACAACCTACGCTGAAAATATCGGCGTTATGGCTGCAACCCGGGTATACTCTACGGCAGCCTACATGGTCGCTGGTCTATTTGCCATTCTGCTAAGTATGAGCCCTAAGTTCGGAGCCCTAATCGGCACCATGCCAGTCGGAGTACTTGGTGGTGCTACGACAGTTCTGTACGGCCTCATTGTTGTCATGGGCGGACGTATTTGGGTCGATGCAAAAGTTGATTTTAGGAACCCTGCTAATCTAATGACCGCAGCTATCGCGCTTATAATCGGTGCAGCTAATTACACATATGTCCACGGCAACCTGACATTTAGCGGTATTGCCATCGGTGCAGTAACAGCAATTGTGGCATATCAAGCTATGAACCTTATAGGCAAGCGCACGGGTGTCCTAGGTTATGATCTTACCCATCCAGTCGCTACGCCGGCCGTATCTATTGCAACTCCGACCAAGAAACCAGTCTCCATCCATAAGAAAGCTTAGATACTGCTATCTTAACAGTTTACTTGTTTCAGCTTCTTCGCTAACAGATTTAAGTGTTTTTTCAGCCTGGCCGATAAACTCTTCAAGTATGTTCGGTATCAGTTTTGCGTGAACTTTCACAACACTAATCGGCCGTTCAATCGTTATGACTTGTCCGTCTTTGCTAAGCGGAACCAGCCCGCCGCTTTTCAGCAGTTCACGTATCGACAAATAGGGTAGTGCTGCCACGCGTTTTCCTCTTAATACCATTCTTAACATGACGTCGGGACTGGTTGAGTAAAACGTCGGCTGGACAGTGATGCCCAAGTTCTGCAGTCTATGGTTAATATGCCCATAACTGGTTGAAGACTGGTCATAGCAAATAAAGTAAGCCAACGTCTTTTTTCCTAGTTCGGCTTGGGCGGAAGCTAATCGGTCGGGACGGCAGACTAAGACGAATGGTTCGCTGCCTAATGTTTTAACGTCTAATCCGGGATAAGAGCGTGAATCTTGGACGACGAAAGCTAAGTCAAGCGTCAGATTTTTAACCGCGTCGCGCAAGTACCTGGAGTTATTGACGACAATTGTCACATTGGCGTGCGACTCGAGGTTGTCAAACGGCTGATCGCTGGTACTAAAAGTCGCTGCGATGCTGTCTATCATGCCGATTGCAACCGTCGGCCGCTTACGATTAAGTACAACCAGACTGATAGCTAAATTTTCATTTGTGATTCGATGCTCTTTGGCTGCAAGGTAAACCAGTTGGCCGGCTTCTGTAAGTTCGATCTTGCGCTTTGACCGGACTAATAGCGCTGACTTTAATTCTCGCTCTAATTTATCGATAGCCATAGATAGAGCCGGCTGGGAAATATGCAGGACTTCCGCGGTACGCGTAAAACTCTTTAGCTCCGCCAGCCGGGCGAATTTCTGCAAGCGATCATCCATAAATTATATTTATAATACTATATACATAATATATTTGTATTATAGTTAATTCCCCCATAACATACTTTCTTAAGGAGGATAAACTACTAATGGCAAAACGAACAATAAAATTGGCGGTAGTGGGCGTAGGCAATTGCGCTTCATCACTGATCCAGGGGATTTACTATTATCGGAACGTTACGGATGATGATTTTGTCCCGGGTTTAATGCATGTGAATTTTGGAGGCTATCGTGTCGGCGATATTGAAGTCGTTGCCGCTTTTGACGTAAATAACAACAAAGTCGGCAAGGACGTGGCTGAAGCTATCTATGCCAGCCCGAACAATACGGTAGTCTTCGCCAAAGTACCGAAGACCGGTGTCAAAGTCTCGCGCGGACCGCTGCTGGACGGCGTTAACAAATACACCGCGCCGCTAGTGCCGGTCGACCCAAAGCAAAAAACGGTTGACGTGGTGCAATTGTTAAAAGACAGCGGCGCTGAAGTCGTCATCAACTATCTTCCGGTAGGTTCACAGCAAGATACCGAATTTTATGCCCAGGCAGCGATTGACGCCGGCTGCGGTTTTGTAAACTGCATACCGGTATTTATTGCTTCCGACCCTAAGTGGGCGGGCAAGTTCGCTGCTGCCGGACTGCCGGTAATCGGCGACGATATTAAGGCCCAGGTCGGCGCAACTATCGTGCACCGGACGCTAACAAACCTCTTTCTCGACAGGGGGATGAAGATCGAGCGGACTTACCAGCTAAATACCGGTGGCAATACGGATTTCTTGAATATGCTAGAACGGGATCGGTTGAAATTTAAGAAAATATCCAAAACCGAAGCTGTCAAGTCGCAAATTGAAGCCCGGGGGCAAACGATCGACGAAGATAATATCCATATTGGCCCGTCCGATTATGTTCCCTGGCAAAAAGATAATAAAGTTTGCTTTATAAGGATTGAAAGCAAGCATTTCGGCGATGTGCCAATGAATTTGGAGCTGCGCCTATCCGTTGAAGATTCGCCAAATTCAGCCGGTGTGGCAATAGATTCCATCCGCTGTTTGAAGTTGGCGCTAGACAACGGACTTAAGGGCGCTATCATCGAACCGGCTGCCTTTTTTCAAAAACATCCCCCCCGGCAAATCGAGGATCGTTCGGCTCGTGAACTTGTCGAGAAGTACATTAAACACTACGGGGCTAGACAATAAAAAGTACGACTTTCTAAAGTCTAAAAGCTATAATTAAAGCTAGTGAACAACGAAAAACAGCCCTTCAGCCTAAAGGAATTTAATTCTATTTACTCGAAAGTACCAAGGTTAACGGTTGAGATAATTATCCCAAACGATAAGGGCGAAATTTACTTAACTAAAAGAGCGATTGAACCCTGCAAAGGGCAGTGGCACTTGCCGGGCGGAACTGTAAGATTCGGCGAAGCGCTGCAGGATGCGGTCAAACGGATTACCGATAGGGAACTGGGGGTTGCTGTTAAACAAGCAAAGAATGTGGGATATATTGAATACCCGAGTCACTATTTGCACGGCCTGGATTCACCCGTGGGTATAGCTTTTGAAGTCACACGCTATAGCGGTGAGTTTGTTTTAAATAATGAGGCGTTGTCAGCCGGTTGGTTTAGTAAAATGCCTTTGCCGATGCATGCCGATCAAGATGAATTTTTGCTTCAACATGGTTATTTGAGCAAGTAAATGCTATTTTTCTAACAACTGGGTTTGAGTACTTATTTAGCTGCTGTTATGATTTAAAGAACAAAGGTTATAAAATATGCCACCTATTATTAAAATTAGTAATTTGACTGTAATCTTAGGCGGTAAGGTTAAGGCTTTAAAAAATATCAGCCTGGAACTGTCTGGTGGTAAAACTATCGGTTTTATCGGGCCATCCGGCGCCGGCAAGACAACGCTGATCCGGGTAATTGTCGGCCGGCTGCATATTGATTCAGGCGGGGTGCTGGTATTTGGCCGCCCGGCTGGTTCGCCGGAGCTGCGCCGCGACGTTAGTTATATGACGCAGGAATTATCGGTTTACCCGGATTTAACGCTCCGCGAAAATATGGAATACTTTGCTACCATGACCGGCCAGCCCCGCAGACAGGCGAAGAAGACGATAGCGGATGTAATTGAAGCCGTCGATATGACGAATAAAGCCGACAGTTTGGTTAGCGACCTGTCGGGCGGCCAAAAACAACGCGTATCGTTGGCAATTGCCTTAATTGGTGCCCCGAAACTGATGCTGCTTGATGAACCAACCGTCGGCTTGGACCCGGTTTTGCGCGATAAATTATGGAAAATATTTAATAATTTGGCTAAAAAAGGCACCACCTTAGTAATTACCAGCCATTCAATGGATGAAGCGGAACGTTGCCAGGACCTAGTCCTGATCCGCGACGGCAGGGTTATTGCCCACAGTTCGCCACAAGAGCTGCGCACCCAAACCAAGACCAAATCGATTGAAGAAAGTTTTTTGCAACTAGTGGGGGACGCTTAAAGATGAGTATTAGAAAAACCCTTGCCACCACCAAGCGCGTATTGAAACAATTGCGGCACGATCCGCGGACAATTGCTATGTTGTTTGTGGTGCCGCCGGTCCTGATAACTGTTTTGAAGTATGTCTTTCAAAATGACGCGGGCGTTTTTAATCACATTGCTCCATTGCTGCTAGGTATTTTCCCGATGATCATGATGTTTTTAATCACATCGATCGTTACCCTGCGCGAACGCAGGAGCGGTACCTTGGATAGGTTAATGACCATGCCGATCTCTAAGATGGATTTTATTTTTGGCTATGCTATTGCCTTCAGTTTGTTGGGACTTCTACAAGCCATCGTAGCCGGCGGCGTAATGCTCGGATTATTGCATGTTACGGTTATGGGCGGTTCAGCCCCGACTGTCATTGCCGCGGTTCTGGCAGCGTTCCTGGGCACGGCTCTAGGCTTATTTACCAGCGCATTTGCCAGTAGCGAATTCCAAGCTATTCAATTTCTGCCGGCTTTTATTTTTCCCCAGCTTTTAACTTGCGGCCTGTTTGTTGCCCGCAGCGATATGGCTAAGCTGTTACAATGGTTTGCCGACGTCGTGCCGCTGACTTACAGCGTCGATGCCATGAAACAGGTAACATTGCATATCAACTGGTCGGCCACGCTGACAAGGGATCTAGTTATTGTTGCCGTTTACGCGCTGGCTGCTTTATTGCTTGGCTCGCTGACAATCAAACGCCAGGAGTAAATAAGTATATTACTAATTTTTATAGGGTTGCTCTTAATATATAGATTAGCGGTATAGTATAATAAAGATTCATGGATAAATCGAAAAGAGCTGGTTTTGGGAGTATTGACGGCTTCATAAGGCCAGCTAGTAACGGAAAAGTTATCCGTTCGGCACCGCTAAACCGTAAAATTATTTTGACTTCCAGAAATCCCAAGCAAACGTCCAGCCCGCTGGTCCAGACTAGCAATATGGCGAAAAAAATACAGCCGTTGCCACAGCCGCCGCTGCCGGAACCAAAACCGGAGCCGGTTGCCGTGCAGCCGCCTGAAACTCTCAAAAGTCAGCCGGATGTCAAGCAACCGGCCCGGCCTAAGGCTAAAAAACACTGGTCGCGCAAGCGTAAAATACTAACGCCGGTACTTGGATTCGTGTTAGTTGTTTTTGGTGTGCTATTTTATTTTGGCTGGGGGATAGTCGGTAATATCGACAAAGTTTTTCACGGCAATATTTTCTCCGACGCCCAAGCCTTATTTTCATCTAATGTAACCCTTAACGGCGAGGCTAACGGCCGTATTAATATCCTACTGGCCGGCGATTCGGCAGATGATCCGGGCCATCAGGGAGCACAGTTAACCGACTCCATTTTGGTACTTAGCATAGATACAAAAAATCACACAGCGTTCATGTTAAGTATTCCGCGGGATTTATGGGTGCTTATTCCGGGCAAAACCTGGCCGGGCGGAACCTGGCAAAAAATTAACGCGGCGAATGAAGATACCGGTTTTAATATGGCCGGGTATCCAAGTAACGGTATGGGCGCGCTCTGGTATATAGTCCAGAATGATTTGGGCATACCGATTGATTACTACGCACTAATGGACTACGGTGCCTTCGAACAATCCGTTAATGCTGTCGGCGGCGTGACAATCAATATTCAAAGCACTGATCCGCGCGGGCTGTATGATCCCAATGTTCATTTGAAGCTGCCTAACGGTTTAGTAACCTTGAACGGCCAGCAAGCGCTAAATCTGGCCCGGGCCCGCGGTGACGGCTACGGATCTTATGGTTTCCCGAGTTCCGATTTTGACCGTACCGAACACCAACGCCAGCTCTTTACGGCCATCGCCGAAAAGGCCAAAAGCTTAGGTGTGATCAGCAATCCGATAAAAGTCAGCGATTTATTTAATGCTTTCGGCAATAACGTCCAGACCGATATATCACTGCCCGACGTACTCAGCTTTATTTCCCTTACAAAAGGCATTAACCCCAGTACCGCACAATCATTTGCCTACTGCGCCACGCTTACTTCTAGTTGCCCGAGACCGATTTTAATTGGTTATATTGATCCAGGTTCACAGCAGGATGCCTTAATCCCGACTGCCGGTATGGGCGATTACAGCCAAATGCAAGCTTATTATAATCAGCTAACTTCCAACAACCTTATTGTCAAAGAAGACGCCGCGGTTACCATCTTAAACGGCAGCGGCGTGACGGGGCTGGCTAAGACCGAAGAAAATGACCTGATCGCAAAAGGCGTCTCAAATGTTAAAATCGCGGACGCCTCAACCAATTACCCCTCAACTTTGATCGTTAACTTGTCAAATGGCACGGATCCCAATACGCTCCAGCTGCTCCAAAAAATGTTTCCAGGGTCAACCGTAACTTCCGCCTCCGCTTCAGCCGAAGCCGGCGAAGCCCAAAATTACACGTCTAATTTCGTGGTCATTCTCGGGCAAAATTGGGCCAGTCCCAGCCCGGGTTAGATAGCGCTAAAGCTAAACCTTAGTTTTCTCACACATAGAATGTAATATAATTCACTGACCGGGTCAGGCGTTGCTCTATACAATGAATCATGGATTCAACCATAAAAGGAGGGAACGCTGAATGAAGAGTTATTACTTCTCTAAGTTTAATAAAAATAAAAAGCATCCCGTTATCCATCATCCTGTTTCGTTAGTCAAAATCGATGATATCAGTTCGCTGGTAGACGACAGTGAGCTTGCAAATATGGAGTGGGAAAATAAAGCCCGTCTATTGCAAATCAGGCGCTGGCGGAAAATTAAGGGCCAGCTAGTTTAGTAAATTATTGCCCCATAATATAGTTGCCCTAGATAAAAGATTGCTCTCGCCACGCTAGCTGTATATAATATTGCAGTCGTGGCGAGAGTAGTTCAATGGTTAGAGCGTCGGGTTGTGGCTCCGGAAGTTGTGGGTTCGAGTCCCATCTCTCGCCCCAGATTTGAAATTTTATATATGTATTTATTAAAGAGATAAATTAGTAATGGGTGAAAGTTTACTCGAGAGTAATAACGGGCTAGTTTGGCATAATCACGATATTTATGAAGGTGCTGGCGGCGACGTCAGGCATGCCCACCCGGAAGGCGATCAGGATCACGCGCATAGCTGGGCCGAATCGGTCGCAATAGACGAGTTTCACGATACTTTTTTAATTGAAGCCAGCAGACTAAGAGCAGAGCTGGCTTCAAAACCTGACGATTTTGACGAAAAGAACTAGTTTTAAAACGTTCCAACTTTAATTTTAACCTTGTAAATAATTCAATATTATGCTATAGTATTTAACTATGTTATACGAAAAAGTCGTTGATCCCAATCAGAAGATTAGCCGCGTAGAACAGGTTGTAGAAGAAGTTCCTGAAGTTGCCGGTTTGCAATCTTATGAATATTTAAGAAGTGCCGCAAATTCTCAAAAAGAAGCTTTCATCAACGGTGATATCGATGAGCTCGACTTTACTTTGCCTGATCTGGACCTCGACGCTGTTTTGAGGCTAAGGGATCCGATGCTGCTAGCATTGCGGACACTTATGCCCAATGAAACCAATCCTAAAAGCGAGGCGCTCTACCGGGCAATCGAATACCGCTACACAGAACTGTTCATGTTGAATATGGCTAGAATAATGAATTATGATGATTCTAGCGGCGACGAACACTATACCCCGGCCGAGAAATCTGAAGCCGAAACTGAATTTAAACTTGCCAATGAGGCTCTATACGGTAAGCCCGACAAAGATGTTTTCAGCGGGTTGGCCCAAAAAAAATTGGTTAAAAAACTTGCTCCTAAAGACAGCGACGACGATGGCATCCGCACCTTGCGCGCCGAGCTCGGGAATCTACTAGGTGAAATTGATGAAAGTAATTATGCTCCGTTCAGCCCGGATCCGGAGTTAGTCGCTAGAATCGGCGCTTTAATTCATGAGCGTTTTGATTATCTAGTCGATCATATCGATCCGGCCAAAATCTACGAAGTGGCTGATATCGAACAGGCAATGAAAATTGGCTTAGAAAAACTAGGCGCCATCGAGCTAGGCTGGGATACTAAAGTTGTACCCCACTCCAGTGATTTGTCCACTTCGGCCCACCAAAGGCTAATGGAGATCGGTGAAAACCGGCTAGCATTACCGGGCCAAGAACTTAAAGGTAAGTTACTGCACGAAGAGGCAGTGCATGCCGGCCGGTCAATAAACGCCGAAAAAGCCGGCTGGATTTCTGCCGCTTACGGCCAGGACGGCTACTTGCCCTTTGAAGAGTCTTTTGCTACCGCTTTAGAAGATGCATACAATGGTAAATTTACTGACCACGGCCAAGATCAATATCTGGTTGCCGGGTTGGCCTATGGCTTGGATAACCATGGACCGCGGGATTTCCGCGAGACTTACGAAATTATGTGGCGATCCAACGCCCTGAAAAATACTAAAAAGGGCAATGTTTCGGATTCGGAAATAGCTAAAGCCAAATCATCCGCTTTCGCAGTGTGCTATCGGATGTTCAGAGGCACTAATGGCCACCAGAAGGGCATCATTTATCTAAAAGATTTGGCTTATTTCCAGGGGCAGGAACCGGTTTGGAACATCTTAAAAAATGTTCATACCCAAGCCGACCTGGATATCTTATTTGCCGGGAAGTTAGATAATAGCCGGCCTGATCATCAGGCCATTGCTGAACAGATCATGTCTCAGGCGGCCTAAAGCCGTTACTTACTCAAGAGAATTGGTAGCGGTTTACCGAGAATAGTCGGGCTTGGTTTAAAGATCAATTGAAACACCATTTTGTCGGTTGAAAAAAATTCACGGATTATGTAGGCCGCGGAATAGTCGCGCGTCGGGTGGATAGCATCGACGCCGATATTTTGCACTCCCAGGTGCCCACAGGTCGTGATTGCTCTGGGCAGGTGATAACCTTGGCTGACTAAAGTAGCGTCTGTCAGGCTAAATATTGCCTTTGCTCGGTAACAAGTGTCATAGGTGTCAAAGCCGGCATCGTCAACGACTATTGCTTTTGCGGGTACGCCAAGCTTTTCGGCATAGTTTTTCATTACCAGCGGTTCATTGTGTGTAGCGGTGCTATTATCGCCGCTCATGAGCAGGATATTAACGCGGTGGGCTTTATATAAATCGACAGCTGTTTCAACGCGGTACTGTAAATAAAGTGAAGGAGAACCGTTGGGTAAAATGCCAGCGCCAAAAACTATTGCGACTTGGTGAAAGGGAATTTTGTTTACAGAAGTTGTGCTGAAATCGTAGCGTATATTTTTGGTGGTCAAATAGGTATAGCCGTAAGGCGTAGTAATTATAGCTAAAATCAAGATGAAAGCTGCCAAAACCAGGTATTTATGGCGTCTGCCAATGCTATATAAACTGCTAATATAACTTTTTAATTTATTAGCCACAAATATAGTTTAAACGAATCTTTACAGAAGGAAACAGCCAAGCTTAATTAAATAGTATTTAAAATTCTCTTAAAACGCTGATGTGCGCTCCTAGACTATTTAGCCGATTAGCTAAGTCTTCATAGCCGCGGTTGATAGTATAAACGTTGCGCAGGGTGCTGACGCCGTTGGCTGCCAGCATGCCGATTAACAGCATAACTGCCGGACGAATACCGCTAGGGCAAACTAAATCGGCCGGGCGCCAACGCGTCGGGCCATTAATAAATACGCGGTGCGGATCGGCTAGTTCCAGGTCTACGCCGATTTTTTTCATTTCGGTAAACATCAAAGCCCGGTCTTCATATACCCAGTCATGGATCAGGGTACGTCCTTTAGCTACCGCAGCTATCGGAACAAAATAGGGCAGATTATCAATATTTAAGCCTGGAAACGGCCGGCCGTAAATTTTTTCCTCGGCGGCTTTTAACTGGCCATTGTGTTTATGGATAGTGAGATCGACTAAATCGGTTTTTCCGTTGTCAGCTTTATATATTGCCGATCTGTCATAGCGCAGTCCCATTTTTTCCAGCTTCAGCAGTTCCAATTCGATAAAATCTAAAGGAGCGCGCCGGATCGTGATATTAGAATCAGTCGTAATGGCCGCGGAAATAAAGGTCATTGCCTCAACCGGATCTTCGCTGGGCGAGTAAGTGACATTCTTTTTGATAACCTGTAAGCCGCGGACTTTTAAGGTCGTCGTACCCACTCCGTCAATTTTTACGCCAAGTTTCTGCAAGTAAAAACACAAGTCCTGGATAGCGTAATTAGCACTGGCCATTTTTATAATCGTTTCGCCCTCAAACCCGGCTGCCGCCATTAATACATTCTCGGTAGCTGTATCGCTTGACTCGTACAGTACAACCGCCCGCTTGGGTAAGTGTTTTGAAACTTTAATGCGGTAATGCCCGTCTTTGGCGACGACATTAACACCGAACTCTTCCAGTGCGTAGATATGCGGCAAAACTGTTCGTCGTCCAAGTTCACAACCGCCGGCGTAGGGAATAGCGAAGTTATTGGTGTAATGCATCAGCGAACCGATGAACATAATGACGCTACGGGTCTTCCGGGCTGCATCTTTGTCCATTGCATCAAGATCAAAGTGTTTCCCGGGATGAATTTCCAGATCGCCATCCGGCGTCCATTTAACGGCGATGCCGATACTTTTTAAAACTTCAATCAAGCGATTTACTTCCTCAATCCGCGGCGCCTTTTTAATTCTGGTGATCCCTTTGTTCAGTAAGCTGGCGCAAATTAAACCGACTACAGCGTTTTTCGATGTCTTTAAACTTATTTCGCCATGCAGTTCATGACCTCCCTCAATATGTAAATTAACGGCTTCACCAGAGATGCTGAGGATTTGTTTATTCAGAACATCGCTGATTCGTCCTAATGTCTCTAGGCTTAAATTTTGTTTACCCTGTTCGATCCGGTTAACGGCTGACTGACTGGTCCGGAGACGTTTTGCGAATTCTGTTTGTGTTAAGCCTTTCTCTTGTCTTATTTGATAGATTAAGCGTCCAATCTTTTCATTAGTTTCGATCATAACGGATAATTATACTTAATATGATATATTAAGCAAGACTATTTATTTTATTAATTAACACCTGTTACAATACAAATAACTTTAATCTTCTTGGGAGCTAATCATGAAAGATAAAATTGTCGAAAAATTGATTAAGGGCGAGGAAAAACGTCAACGAGAGGGCTTAGAATTAATTCCTTCGGAAAACTACGTCAGCCGTGACGTGTTATCGGCGATGGGGAGCGTGTTTACGAACAAATATTCAGAAGGTTACCCGGGGCGACGATACTACGGCGGACAGGAATTTACAGATCAGGTTGAGAACCTGGCTATTGAAAGGGCTAAAAAGCTATTCAAAGCCGATCACGCCAATGTCCAGCCGCATTCCGGTGCCCAAGCCAACCAAGCTGTTTATAACGCCTGGATGGAACCCGGCGATACGATTTTGGCAATGGACCTGGGCCATGGCGGCCATCTGACGCACGGCGCGCCCGTGACTATGCTGGCTCACCAGTATAACTTCATCCGCTATAAAATGAAGGACATCGAAACCGGCGAAATTGATTTTGACTTAATCCGGGAATTAGCTAGAAAATATCACCCGAAAATAATTTTAGCTGGTTTTAGCGCCTATCCGAGGGAGTTGGATTACGAAAAATTCGTAGCTATAGGCAATGAGGTCGGGGCGATGCTGATGGCCGATATGGCGCATATTGCCGGACTAATTGTCGCCGGAGTCGCTAAAAACCCGCTGGATTACGGTTTCCACGTGATTACGTCTACTACCCATAAAACCTTACGCGGCCCGCGAGGCGGCTTGATATTAAGCCAGGGCACGGTCGGCAACCCGCTTAGGCAAGTCGAAAAAACGCTGGATAATTTGCCGACACTAATTGATCGCATGATTTTCCCCGGCATCCAAGGCGGCCCGCTGATGCATGTTATTGCCGCCAAGGCCGTAGCTTTCGGCGAAGCGTTGGAGCCGTCGTTTAAAGTCTATGCCCGCCAAATTAAGAAAAACGCCAAAGTCCTGGCCGATGAGTTGATGAAGCGTAAATTCAAATTGATTACCAACGGTACCGATAACCATTTAATCTTGTCAGACGTGTATAAATCCTTTGGTTTGGACGGCGGAGTAGTTGAAGCCGTGTTGGACGAAGTCGGGCTGACCCTCAATAAAAATGCTGTGCCCGACGATCCCCTGCCGCCTTTTAAACCCAGCGGTATAAGGTTAGGAACACCGGCGATTACTAGCCGCGGATTAGTCGAAAAGGATATGGTTCTAGTAGCGGAGTGGATGTATCAGGCGGTAATGCAGCGGGATAATAAAAAATACCTGGCCGAACTAAAGCAAACAATCAAAGAATTCTCACTCCGGTTCCCGTTACCCAGCGATAGTAAAAGTTAGATATATTAAGGCAATAACTCGGGCTCTTGAAACAACTTGACGCCGAATTTAAGATCGACGTCCCGGATTAGTTTTTGTTTGAATTTAAGCAAATCGGCGGTTTTTTTCGCTGCGGTGTTAACTAGTACAAGTGTTTGCGTTGGCCAAGTCGATATCCCGGTGGTCGGATCGTTCACGGCTTTATAGCCACACTGATCCATCAACCAGGCGGCTGATAGCTTGACCCTACTTTCATCGACTTGCCAGTACGGTATGGTTGGATATGATCTTTGCAAAGCATGCAGCTTAGGCGTATCGATCATCGGGTTGGTAAAAAACGAGCCGCAGTTTGCCACCAAATCCGGATCCGGTAGTTTTGACCGCCTAATTTCAACGACAATGTTTCTCAATATTTGCGGCGTCAAGTTACCGATTTTATGTACGTTGATGTACTCCTGGACCGAATCATAAAATGGCGCCTCAATCATTTTCCGGGAGAGTTTAAAGGTAATGCCGACAATAAAATAGCGGTATTTGTATTTAGTTTTAAAGTTGCTGGTCCGATAGCCAAGTTCGCAGTCTGCAGCGCTTAAAATCGTAAATTCGTCTTTTTCGCGGTCGTAGGCCTCAACGCTCACTAGAGTGTTGGCAATTTCGCTGCCGTAAGCGCCGACGTTTTGAATCGGGGTTGCCCCGGCAGTGCCTGGAATCAAGGACAAAGTCTCAATTCCGCTTAAACCCAAGCTGCATACCCGCTCCACCACGCTATCCCAACTTTCACCGGCACCGACGGTAATATAGACTTCCTCTTGGGTCTGGTCGGTCATTTCGAATCCCTGGATTTTGTTAACCATTACCAGGCCATTAAAACCTTCGTCGCGCCAGATGATATTGCTGCCCTGGCCGATCATGAACATGTCAATTTTTTTTGACTTTGCCCAAGTAACGGTTTCAACTAGCTCATCCTTGTTGACAATCTCGGCTAGATATTGGGCTATACCACCCAAACGCATAGTCGAATGTTTTTTTAGCGATACTTTTTGGAAGATATTCATTTTGGCTTAAGCATTATTATATACAATCTGGCCAGCTTGCGCAGGTAACCTATCTAGCGTAACATTAAAGAGTTAATATGAGTGAAGATATTTCAAAACAATTTCCATACCGAACGTTAGGTTTTCAGCTCCGCAGCCTTAGAGAGAAAAAGCAGGAGTCTATTACCGATGTTTCCGGTGCCGTCGAAATCGATACTAATTTGCTGGTCAGTATTGAAAATGGCTCCAAGCTGCCCAGCGAAGATATCCTATTGCTGCTAATCAGTCATTTTGGGCTAAAGAATGAAGAGGCCATGAAGCTATGGAAATTGGCCGGCTATGATAGCCTGATTGACAACAACCCCTCAACCGATAATCATGAGTCGCAGACTCCCCCGAACCTGATGCTGGTTTTGCCATTAGACGTAAGGGTTGTATATACTGACACGGTCCAAATCACGGCTAATAACTACGGGATTGTTTTGAATTTTCTACAGAACTCAGCCCAGAAAACTTCGCAGTCGATGACCGTAGCAAGGGTGGGGATGAGCCGGGAATATGCCCAGACGGTGATTACGCTCTTGCAGGAAGTGCTGGCTAAAAAAAATGGTTCAAACGAGATGCCCTCGAGTAAATCCAACGATACTTTTGACGAAAAGAAAGTCGACTCCGACTAAATTATTTAAACTGGGAAGTTAAGCTGTGGGTAAAGATTGAGTTCAGCCGCCAGACGATTAACAGGCTGATTATTAATAATCCTAATAGAATCCAAAATTTGGTTTTTTCTTTCATGTTTCGCTCTCCAGGTTGGCGACAACTACTAACCGGCTAACCGGGTTAAACAGCGGTGTGCAAGTATAGAGGGTCAGCTGTGGATTGGTTGTGGGGTTCAATATACTGGTTTGGGTCGGTGGAACAATATTAATGGAAGTTACCACGTAAGTATATTTGATGCCGTTCCACCAAAGGGCTAACTGGTCGTTTAATTTAACCTGGTTCAGCTCATAAAATACGCCCCTCGGGCTGGTATAGGTGAAACGATGCCCTATCAGAATGGTATTACCGCCCTTATCCGGCGTACTACCTTTGGGCCAAAGCCAAATACCTTTAGCTAATATTTGATAGGTTTGCCAAGTCGGACCTTGGTAAATAGGTTGGTCCAGTAACATGCTGGGTACGATTAAACTGTTGGCCTGGACGCTTGAGGAGTTGGAATTTTTGGACTTAGGATTGGTTTTCGCGGGTGTGGAAACTTTTTTCTCCAATTGGGAATATTGGCTAGTATGATTTTTTTCATACCAATAGATAAGTTGCGGGACAAAAGGCGTAACTATTACATAGGCATTAATCAGAATGATCAAGCCAACCAGTAAATTATTGACGCGCGCCAAACTCAAAACTCGGCCCATATATACATTTAAGGTCGTATTTCAAAAAAAGCTAGTGTTTACTTAACTTTTTTTAACTGTTCCACCGTAAGCGCTAGATCCATAGCCTTGTGTGGCGCTATGGAACGGCAATGATGCGCTACGTCCGCTTAAAAGCTTCAATAGCGTTCCTAGTCCGGCAATTGAAAGTATGCCGAACCCCAGCGTCTTTAAAAAGTCCTTACGCGAAACTTCCGTCTGAATTAAATTTTGTATTTGTTTATTCATTTTTGTACTGACAAGTGTATTGTAGAAACAAAAAAAGCTAATGTCAATGTAGAGTGGATAATAACCCCAAGCAAAGCGTCCTAATAGTACGAGGGACGAATATCAAAGTAGCGATGACGCTGGGTATACTGGGTTCGTGACGGCAGGGGAGTTTGGGC
>Ga0182030_10014843_pt1 | contig 15318 bp, 11 predicted proteins | sample 812S3MmetaG_FD_121299 | JGI IMG/M metagenome (GOLD analysis project Ga0182030, IMG submission 121299) | Permafrost microbial communities from Stordalen Mire, Sweden - 812S3M metaG (Illumina Assembly) | ecosystem: Environmental > Terrestrial > Soil > Wetlands > Permafrost | place: Sweden... | reverse complement strand
CCTGGAACTCGTGGCCGCCGGCTGCCAGATCGTCCGCATCACCGCGCCGACGGTCAAGGACGCGGCGAATTTAAAAAACATCGTGGCGGAGCTCCGCGGACGCGGTTGTTTCGTGCCGATTGTCGCAGACATCCATTTCAAACCGGACGCGGCGATGGAGGCGGTGAAATGGGTCGAGGTTGTGCGGGTGAATCCGGGCAACTACGCGGACTCGAAGAAATTTGCGATCAAGGAATACACCAATACGCAGTACCAGGAAGAATTGAAGCGCATTGAGGAGAAATTCACCCCGCTCGTGCTGGAATGCATCCGCCTTAAGCGCGCCATGCGCATCGGCACGAATCACGGTTCGCTTTCCGACCGCATCATGAACCGCTTCGGCGACACGCCGCTCGGCATGGTGGAGAGCGCACTGGAATTTGCCCGCATCTGCCGCAAACATAACTTCCACAACTTCAAGTTTTCGATGAAGTCGTCCAATCCCAAGGTGATGATCGAATGTTATCGCCTGCTCGTGTCGCGATTGGACCAGGAAGGACCGGACTGGAATTACCCGATTCATCTGGGCGTTACCGAGGCGGGCGAAGGCGAGGACGGCCGCATCAAATCCGCCATCGGCATCGGTTCGCTGCTGTGCGACGGTTTAGGCGACACCATCCGGGTTTCGTTAACGGAAGACAGCCCGCGCGAAATCGAGGTCTGCCATGATTTGCTGGCGCAAATTTCCAAGCTGGCCAATTCTCAATTCCCAATTCCGGATTCCGAATTTCCGTTCGACCCGTTCCACTTCGAAAAACGCGAAACACCGGAGATTGAGTTGAACGAACAGGTCAAATGCGGCGGTGAACAATTGATCCGCGTCGTAGTCACCCGCGCCACCTGGGACAAGGTCGCGCCCAAAATCCGGCCCAAGGACGATGTCCGGCCGGAGGCGGTTTACGAAGACTTGAACGTCGCGGAAATTGACCCGACCGAGGATTTTGAGATCAACTGCGAAACCCAACTGGTGACGGTGAAGGATGGCGTGAACCTGCCGGCGATAACCGCGTTCCGGTTGCTGGCACTTAAACTGAAAAGGCTCGGACGCAACAATCCGATTTTGTTGAAGGATTGCATCAATTTCGAGCCGTTGCCGCTGGAGCCGAAAATCGCCTTGTTGCGCGCCTCCGTTGTCATCGGCGCGTTGCTGGCGGATGGCATCGGCGACGCGATTCTGGTACGCGGCGAGGCGGGCGGCGGGCAATCGTTGCGGCTGGCCTACAATATTTTGCAGGCGGCGGGTTGCCGGTCGTTCAAGACCGATTATGTTGCCTGCCCAAGTTGCGGGCGCACTTTGTTTAACCTGCAGACCGTGACTGCGCGGATCAAGGCGCGGACGGAGCATCTCAAGGGCGTGAAGATTGCCATCATGGGCTGCATTGTGAACGGCCCGGGCGAGATGGCCGATGCGGATTTCGGCTACGTGGGCGGCGCGCCGAACAAGATCAATCTCTACGTCGGCAAGACGCCGATCAAATTCAACATCCCCGAGGCCGAAGCCGTGGAACGTTTGGTGGATCTCATCAAGGAACACGGAAAATGGGTGGAGCCGGACGTAAAAGAAACAGTCGCTGTGCATTGAATTCCGTTTCACCGGTCACATGATTCCCCAACGCACACTCGGCAAAGAAGGTTTGAAGGTCGGAGCCATCGGCTATGGCGCCATGGTTTTGGAAGGCTGGTATGGCGCGGTGGACGAGGCAGCGGCGGTGAACACCATCCGCCATGCGCTCGACACTGGCGTTAACTTCATTGACACCGCCGACGCCTACGGCAACGGCCACAACGAGGAACTGGTGGGCCGCGCCATCAAGGGCCGTCGCCAGGACTGCGTTCTCGCCACGAAATTCAGCATCGTGTTTGAACCGGGCATCCAAGGCACGGAATGGCCGACGAATTTCGGGTTTTCGCTTTTCATCAACGGCAAACCGGATTACGTCCGCCAATGTCTGGACAACAGCCTGCGCCGATTGGGCGTTGAGGCGATTGATTTATGGTATTTGCACTGGCCCGACCGGTCGCTGCCGATTGAGGAAACGGTTGCGGCGATGGCCGAGGGCGTGAAGGCGGGCAAGGTGCGTCATCTGGGCCTGAGCAACGTGACCGCCGAAGAGACGCGTCGGGCAAACCAGGTTCACCCGATTGCGGCCGTTCAATATGAATATTCGCTCTGGCGGCGCGAGTTGGAGAAATCGCTGCTGCCGACCTTGCGCGAACTGGGCATCGGGCTGGTCCCTTGGGCGCCGCTCGGCAGCGGCTTCTTGAGCGGCAAGGTTCCGGAACTTTCCAAGGACGACTGGCGCAACAAAAACCCGAGATACGTCGGGGAAAATCGCAAGGCCAATCAGGACCGCTTCGCCCCATTGATGTCGCTGGCCAAAGAGCTGGGTCTTACGCCCGCGCAACTGGCGCTCGCGTGGCTGCTGCACCAGGGCGAGAACGTTGTGCCGATTCCCGGATCGCGCCGGAAGGAGCGCGTTTCGGAAAATGCCGCAGCGGCCTCGGTGAAGTTGAGCGCGGATGTCCTCGAACGGATTGAACAGATTGCTCCGACAGGTTCGGCGGCGGGGGCATCGCTGATAGAATAAGTTGCCTCGCAGTTCGTCGCGGTCTGGCCACGGCCGCAATCGGGATGAAATCCCTTTAATCCGGCATTATTAAACCCTTTGTAGAACGGGCCTTGGTTTAGCTTTGCTTCAAGACAGCAGATGATTGCCGGCCAATAACGCTTGCCAAATGCGCCTGCTGTATTAAAGTGTGCGGCCACTTTTCAAATTATGCATTTAACCGCTTTAAACGGAATTTTGGCCCAGGCGACTGCGCCGCAAACGGGCCAGCCGCAGCAGCCTGCCTGGATAACCTTTGCCCCGATGCTCCTCCTGGTCGTTGTGTTTTATTTCATTCTGATCCGGCCGCAGCAGCAGCGGACCAAGCAGCAGGCCAAGTTGATTGCCGCCCTCAAGCCGGGCGACAAGGTTGTCACGGCCAGCGGGATCATCGGGGTCGTCACCTCGGTGAAGGACCGGACGGTGGCGCTTCGTTCGGCGGACGCCAAAATGGAGGTCACCAAAGCTTCAGTCACAGAAATCCTCGAAGGCGGCGATGCCGTAGAATCCTGAGCCCACCATGAGCCGAAACAATATTTGGACGTTTTTATTCGTCGTTCTGATCATCTGCTGGTCGCTGTACCAGATCAACCCGCCGAAGTCGCGCGATCTGGTTCAGGAATTCTCAACGCACGCGATAAATCGCAATGGGGATTTTACCAACATCCTGCAGCGGCTCCAGCCATTGCAGCAGGTGCGGCCCGAACGCGCGTTCGCCAATTTGCAGGACGCCATCGGCACGAACGACATCACGCAGTATTTTCCGATGTTCGATGCGAAGAATGAAATATATCCGAACACCTACGTTCTAAATCAACTGCAGCGCGAGGCCTCGGGCAAGATCAAGCTGGGACTGGATTTGCAGGGCGGCACGTCGTTCCTCGTCGAGATGGACACGAACCAGTTGGCGGTCGCGCCGGAGGCCGGTGACACCAACCAAGTCACCCGGGCGCCGGATGTCAGCGGTGCGCTGTCGCAGGCGGTCGAGGTACTGCGCAAGCGCGTGGACGCCTTTGGCGTGGCCGAACCCATCATTCAGCCGGCGGGCGGCAACCGCATTTTAATCCAGTTGCCCGGCTTGTCCGAGGCCGACAAGGAAAGCGCCAAATCGCAGATTCAAAAGGCTGCGTATCTGGAGTTCCGGATGGTGAAGGAAGACAGCGATGACATCATCAAGAACAGCGAGCCGGTTCCGCCCGGTTACGTGTTGCTGAAAAAAGTTGAGAAGCAGCCCGCCGGCCCGCCCATCGTTGAAGTGGTGATCGTGAAGAAAAAGGCGGAACCCGGACTGGCCGGCGACATCATTCAGAACGCCATGGCCGTGCGCGGGAACCTGGGTGAACCGCAAATTGATTTCACGTTGAACAGCCAGGGGGCAAAACGATTTGGCGAAGTGACCAAAAACAATATCGGCCAGCGGCTGGCCATTGTTTTGGATGGCGAGTTGTATTCCGCGCCAGTCATCCAGGGCGCGATTGAAACGGGCAATGGACAGATCACCGGCCATTTCACGGTGGAACAGGCCCAGGAACTGGCCAATGTGCTGCAAAATCCGTTGCGCGCGCCGCTCAAGATTGATTATTCCTACGATGTGGATCCGACCCTCGGCGCCGACTCGATTCGCAGCGGCATCAATGCTTCCGTGGCCGGTGTCCTTCTAGTGTCCGCGTTCATGCTGTGTTATTACCTGCTGGCGGGCATCGTGGCGAACATCGCGCTGATCACCAACATCATCATTCTGATGGGGGTGATGTGTTCCATCGGCACGACGCTCACCCTGCCGGGCATCGCCGGTGTGGTGCTGACCATCGGCATGGCGGTGGATGCGAACGTCCTGATTTATGAGCGCATTCGCGAGGAACTGGCCAAGGGCAAATCGCTGCGCGGCGCCATCGCCGCCGGTTATGCCCGCGCCTTTGGCACGATTTTCGACTCGCACGTCACGACGTTGATCGCCTCGATCATTTTGATTTTCATGGGCACGGGCGAAGTCAAGGGCTTCGGCGTGACTCTCACCATCGGTGTGGCCGCCAGCCTGTTCACCGCGCTGGTGGTGACACGGATGATTTTCAATTTCCTGCTCGACCGGAACTGGATCAAATCGCTGTACATGTTCCATCTTATCCGGGCCACGAAGCTCGACTTCATGAAGCTAGCGAAGCCGGCGTTTATTCTGACCTGGACGATCATCCTGGTCGGCCTGGGCTACGGGATTTTTGAACGGGGCCCGAAATTGTTCGGCGTGGATTTTGCCGGTGGTGACAGCACCACGTTTGGTTTCACCCAAAAAGTGGATGTGGAAAAAATTCGCGCCGTGCTGAATGATGTGGGCCAGATAGACGCGCAAATTCAATATCAAAAGGACATCGCTGGCGGAATGGAAACCCTGCGCGTGACGACCGCCGTGAACTCGGCGGCGAAGGTGGAGCAGGCGCTGGCGGCGAAATTTCCGGAAGCCCAGTTGAAAGTTTTGGGCCAGCAACAGGTCGGTGCCGTGGTGGGTGGAGAAATCATGCGCTCGGCCATCATTGCTTCGTTGCTGTCGCTGTTCGGCATCCTGGTTTACGTCGCGTTTCGCTATGAATTTATTTTTGCCATCGGCGCGGTGGTGGCGGTGATTCACGACGTGTTGATGACGATCGGCTGTTATTGTATTGCCAACGGCATTTCCGGCCGCGAATTCAACGCCACGGTCGTGGCGGCCATCCTGACCATCATCGGTTTTTCCACCAACGATACCATCGTCATCTTCGACCGGATTCGCGAGGATCTGAAGCTGGGGGTGCGCGGCTCGTTCAAGGAAATCATCAACCAGGCGTTGAACCAGACGTTGAGCCGGACGCTGATCACCTCGGGCACGGTGTTTTTGGCGACCCTCTGCCTTTACATCTTCGGCGGCGGCGTCATCAACGACTTCGCCTTCACGTTCCTCGTCGGCATCATCACCGGCACCTATTCGAGCATCTACATTGCCAGCGCGCTGGTGCTGTGGCTGCACAAGGGCGAACGCCCGGCCATCGGCGGTTCAAACGTAACCATGCAAAACACGACGACGGCGGCACGCGTCTGATGGTGCCTGATCATGCTTGGTTTTGTTGAAATCACGCCTTGGCACTGGGCGGGTTTCGTGTTTTGCGTGCTGATTTTTCTGGGCTTGGACCTCGGCCTGTTTCATCGCCGGGCGCGGGTCGTCCAGTTCAAGGAAGCTTTTGCCTGGAGTGCGCTTTGGTTTACGCTGGCCATGGCGTTTGCCGCGGGGGTGGCGCACTGGCGCGGCCGGGAGGAATCCATTCAGTTCACCACCGGCTACCTCATCGAACTTTCCCTGTCACTCGACAATATTCTCGTCATCGCGCTCATCTTTGCCTGGTTTCGCATTCCGGTGAAGTACCAGCACCGGTTGCTGTTTTGGGGCATCCTGGGCGCGCTCGTCATGCGCGGGGTGATGATCGGTGCCGGCGCGGAATTGATCCAGAAATTTGACTGGGTGCTTTATTGCTTCGGCGTATTTCTCATTTTCACCGGCATCAAGATGCTTTTCGCCGGCAAGAACACGGTCGAGCCGGAGAAAAACCTGGCCGTCCGCCTGGCCCGGAAGCTGTTTGCGGTTTCACCCGAGTTCGATGGGCAAAACATTTTTACCCGGCTTGACGGACGTTTTACCCTCACGCCGCTGGCGGTGGCTCTGTTGCTCATCGAAACCACGGACCTGATTTTCGCGCTGGACTCCGTCCCGGCGGTTTTTTCCATCACCCGGAACGCGTTCATCGTGTTTACGTCGAATATTTTTGCTATTCTCGGCCTGCGCTCGATGTATTTTCTCCTCGCCGGGGCGTTGGGCTATTTTCGTTACTTGAAAATCGGGTTGTCGGTCGTCCTTGCCTTTGTCGGTGTGAAAATGCTCCTCGACCCGCACGGTCATGAACCAAAATGGTTTCAAGTTGAAATCCCGACGGGGGTTTCGTTGATGACCGTCGCGACGATCATTTTGATCGCCATCGTGCTGTCGGTTATGGTCACGGAACGCGAGAAACGCACCGGGCTGGCCGGCCGCCAAAACCGCAATCCGTGATGAAATATCGCTGGTCGCTTGCACCGCCGCAACCGCTCCTTGCCGGACAGTTCGCGTCGCGGCTTAAGATCCCGCCGCTGCTCGCCCAATGCCTGCTCAACCGCGGTTTCAGCGAGCCGGCCGTCATTGATAACTTTCTGCATCCACGCCTGAAGAACCTTGCCGACCCGTTTTTGATTCCGAACATGGCGGTCGCGGTCGAGAGATTGTTCCGTGCCCTCGATCAAAACGAATCACTGGTCATTTTTGGGGATTATGACGTGGACGGCGTGACGTCCACCGCGCTGCTCGTCGAAGTGCTGCGTTCCCTGGGCTGGCAGGTGGATTTTTACCTGCCGAACCGGATGGACGAAGGTTATGGCCTGAGCGCCGACGGTGTCGAAAATTGTCTGAAGAAGTTTCCCGCCACGCTGCTTATGGCCGTGGACTGCGGCTCGACCGCCGTGGCCACGGTTGGCAGTCTGCGTTCGCGTGGCGTGGATGTGATCGTCCTGGACCACCATCAAATTTCCGATCCGGCGCCGGAAGCGACCGCCTTGGTCAATCCGCAACTCTCAGCTTGCAGCCCGCAACCCTCAACCGCATTTACCGAGCTTTGCTCCGCCGGACTTGCCTTCAAGCTGGCCCATGCGCTGGTCAAACGCGGGCGGGAGACGGGTTTGCCCGGCGCGGCGGAATTTGATTTGCGGCCGCTGCTGGATCTGGTTGCACTCGGTACGATCGCCGATCTGGTTCCGTTGACGGGAGAAAACCGCATTCTGGTTTCTTCCGGTCTGGAACGATTGAACACAACGCAACGGCCCGGGCTGGTCGCCCTGAAACGGGTTGCCCAATCGCCGGAGAAACTGGGCGTTCACGATGTCGCTTTCCAGCTTGCGCCGCGCCTGAACGCCGCGGGCCGGCTGGAAACCGCCGAGGAATCGCTGCGGCTGGTGCTGGCCGGCAATCTGGCCGAAGCCCTGCCGCTGGCGCAAAATCTGGATTCGCGAAATCGCGAGCGCCAGAAAATCGAACGCGGGATCGCGGCGGACGTCATCGGGACGGTTAAATCAAAATTTGATCCGCAGACTGATCTCGTCATCGTGGAAGGGCAGTTGCTCTGGCACATCGGCGTGGTTGGCATCGTGGCGTCGCGCGTGCTTCAGCAATTTTATCGTCCCACGATCATCCTTGGCGGCGAGGCCGGCGAATGGCGCGGGTCGGGCCGCAGCATTGCCGGCTTTGATCTGGCCGCCGCGTTGCGCGAATGTGGTGACTTGCTCGTCCGTCATGGCGGTCATGCGATGGCGGCGGGATTGAGCCTCCAGCCGGAAAAATTGGATGCGCTCCGGCAGCGGTTGAACGAGCTGGCGCGCCGCGCGTTGAAACCGGAAGATCTACAGCCGCCATTGCGTCTGGACACGGAGGTTGGTCTGGATGAGATGACCTTGGAATCGCTCGACATGCTGGCGTGCCTGAAACCGATGGGGCAGGGGAATCCGCCGGTGCAATTTTGCGCGCGGGGCGTCAGCCATCAGCGTCCGCTTCAGCGCATCGGTTCGGACCGTCAGCACGTGAAAATGTGGGTGACGGACGGGGCGGTGACGCTGGAAGCCGTCTGGTGGAACGGCGGGGAAGCCTCGTTACCGGTGGGAAAATTTGACCTGGCGTTCGCGCCGCAAGTCAATGAGTACAAAGGCCGTCAGGCGGTGCAGTTAAAGGTGTTGGACTGGCGTCCGGCGTGAGGGTTTTAGAAATATCTTGCAATTTTTCAGGGGGATGGCTAGATTTGCGCCGTCTGTTGGATAACTTGTCCTTTCGAGGCATGGAAAATCTTCAAGTGAACGCGGTTCAGTGATGATTTGAGACCCGATGGTCGGGAACAGTCTGGAAAAAACGGTTAGTCTTGAACAGCAAATCATTAAATGAGCACGAAATTGTTTGTCGGAAATCTTTCCTTCAACACTACTGAAAATGACCTGCAGGAGGCGTTTGCCGCCCACGGCACGGTCGTCGAAGCCAACCTCATGATGGATCGGATGAGCGGCCGTTCACGCGGCTTTGCCTTCGTCACCATGTCCACTCCCGAGGAGGCCCAAAAGGCGATTGCCGCCATGAACGGCGCAACGCTGGGCGACCGCCAGTTGACGGTCAATGTCGCCCGTCCGAAAGAAGAACGTCCTCGCGGTGACCGCGGTCCGCGCCGTGACTTCGGTGGCGGTGGTGCCGGTGCCGGTGGCGGCGGCCGTCGCGATCGTTACTAAATAATTCTCGGCTCTCATAGCCTTGGCCGGGGCGACGTTCCGAAAAGAGCGTCGCCCCGAGCCATTTTGTCCGCTTTTTTATCGTGGAAGAGCACATACAAATCGAGGGGCGCATTTTGACCGTGCTGGCCGGGACAATGTTTCGAGTCGAACTGGACAACAAACATCAGGTGCTGGCGACCATTTCCGGCAAGATGCGCAAACGATTTGTCCGCCTGACGGTCGGTGACCGGGTGAAGATGGAAATGTCGCAGTACGATTTGAACAAGGCCCGCATCGTCTGGCGGCTGGGTTGACCGACAGGATTATTTCGTTGAGGCCGCGCTTGCGCCGCCAACCGGTAAGCGGCAACTTTACCGCATGAACGCTGCCATTCTTGTCGCCGCCGGCCAGGGCACCCGCATGGGCGCGGGCGTGGACAAATTATTTCTGGTAGTGGCCGGCCGCCCGGTCATCGCCCACACTTGGCAGCGGTTCGATGACGCCGGGTGCATCGGTGAAATCATCCTGGTGGTGCGTCAAGGAATGGCAGAAACCTTCTCCAAGCTTGCGAAGAAACATCACTTTAAAAAGCCGTTTCGCTTTGTGGCCGGTGGCGCGGAACGTCAAGACTCGGTTTGGAACGGTTTGGAGGCGCTTGCCCCCGGCTCTCAGATCGTGGCGATTCAGGATGCGGCGCGACCCTGCACGGCCGGGGAATTGATTGCCGCAACGGTCCGGGCGGCGGAGGAAAGCGGTGCCGCAGTGGCGGCCCAGCCGGTGACGGATACCATCAAGGAATCCGAAGACGGCCGATTCATTCAGCGCACGCTCGACCGTTCGCGGCTCTGGTCGGTGCAAACCCCGCAAACCTTCCGGGTGGAGGTGATTCGCCGGGCCCTGACCGAGGCACGCCGCCGCAAATTTGTTTTCACCGACGACACGGCGGCGTGCGAGTTGATTGGCCAGCCGGTGCGGCTGGTGTCCAGCGTGGCCCCAAATCCGAAAGTTACGGTGCCGGGCGATTTGCCGTTTATTGCAACCTTGCTGAAAGGCCGAACTTGATTTTGCCCGTCCGGCTCAAAGTCTTACCGAAAACTTGGTGTCTGGGCGCAGACATGGTAGTGTTCCCCGGTTTATGAAACGTCGTTTGATCTATGCCCTGGTGATCGTCACGCTGCTGTTGAACCTGGCGATTGGCGCGCGGATTTATATCGGATCGGCGCGTGCGGCGGGGAAACAGGATGCCGTTTATTCCAATCTGGAGCTGTACGCCGACGTGCTCGAAAAGGTGCGCAAGGAGTACGTGGACGGCCAGAACATGACCTATCGCGACTTGGTTTATGCATCGCTCAAGGGCATGGTCGGTTCGCTGGACCCGCACAGCGAATTCATGGACGTGGACGATTACCAGCAATTGCAGGACGACACCGAGGGGCAGTTTGGCGGCCTCGGCCTCGTCGTTTCGATGAAGGACGATTTTGTGACCGTCATCGCCCCGATGGAGGATACGCCGGGCTATCGCGCGGGAATTCTGTCCGGTGACCGGATCATCAAGATTGACGGCAAGAGCGCCGAGAAAACCTCATTGCAGGACGTGGTCAAGCAGCTTCGCGGCGACCCGGACACCCAGGTGACGGTGACCATCGAACGTCCGTCGTCGGGCTTGGTGAAGGATTACACGCTCACGCGCGCCATCATCCAGATGGACATGGTCAAGGATGTCAACGGCCAGAAGGTGTTTCCATTGGGGACTGACAAGATCGGCTACGTCCGCATCACGGAATTTGGCGACAAGGCCGGCGATGAACTTGAAACCGCCTTGAACAAACTGAAAGCGGAGGGGATGAAGGCACTGATCATTGACCTGCGCTGGAATCCCGGCGGCCTGCTGGATGAGGCGGTGGAAGTATGCAGCAAATTTTTGCCGCGCGGCCAGCTCGTCGTCACCACCGAAGGGCGGGACCCGGGACAGAATTCCATCCGGCGCGCCGGCGGCCACGGGGATGAATTGTACGGGATGCCGGTGGTTGTGCTCGTGAATCTTGGCAGCGCAAGCGCGGCGGAAATCGTCACCGGCTGCCTGCAGGATTTGCATCGCGCCATCATTCTCGGCGAAAAAACCTTCGGCAAAGGCTCGGTGCAGAGCATTTTTCCACTGGACGACGGCTCGGCGTTGAAATTGACGACCGCCAAGTATTACACGCCCAGCCACAAGGTCATTCATCAACACGGCATCACGCCGGACATCGAAGTGCCGATGTCCGAGGAGCAGGAGGCCGCCCTGCTTCTGAAACGCGCGCCGGGTGGGCTGGAATCCCTCAACGCGACCAATCGCGTCAGCATTGAAAACGTCCATGACGTTCAGTTGGAACGCGCCCGGGATTTGCTCAGCGGCATCATGCTTTACAGTGAACGCACTGACGGGGCGGAAAAAATGGCGGCGAAATAAAATGAGATCTCGGCAAAACGGGCGTGGCGGCTTTCGGCAGAAAGCCGGCCAGTTCGATTTTCAAACCAAATGCGGCGGTCTGCCGGCTCGCCGCCACGATAGACATGACCCTGCTTGCCCTTGAAACCTCCTGCGATGAAACCAGCGCGGCGGTCGTGCGCGGCGGCAGGATTTTGTCCAGCGCCGTTTCCTCTCAAATAAAACTGCACGCCGAGTATGGCGGCGTCGTGCCGGAGCTGGCCGCCCGCGAACATCTGCGGAATTTAATTCCCGTGGTGCAGACCGCGCTGACCGATGCCGGTGTGGAAATCGGACAGCTTGATGCCGTTGCCGCCACGCAAGGGCCGGGTCTGCCGATGGCCTTGCTCGTCGGTTTCAAGGCCGCCCAAGCCATCGCATTCGCCCGGCGAAAACCCTTCGTCGGCATCAACCATCACGAGGCCCATTTGTATTCGCCGTGGATTCATGGCAATCCGCTGGTTGCCGATTTCTCAGGTTTTCAACCAAACCTTTCGCTCATTGTCAGCGGCGGGCATACGATGCTGGTCCTGGTGGAATCGGAACTGAAGCATCGCGTGCTGGGTTCGACCGTGGACGACGCGGCGGGCGAATGTTTTGACAAGACCGGCAAGCTGATGGGCCTGCCGTATCCGGCCGGGCCGGAGATTGACCGGCTGGCGGAGCAGGGGAATCCCAGGGCGTTCGACTTTCCCCGGCCATTGCTCAAGGACCCGGGCGACGACTTCAGTTTCAGCGGCCTTAAAACCTCCGTGCGCTATTTTCTGCGCGACCATCCCGCGCTGCCGGACGATCCGCAACGCTTGCGCGATTTGTGCGCGAGCGTGCAGGCGGCCATTGTCGAGGTGCTCGTGGCCAAAACCATCCGCGCGGCGAAGCGGGAGGGCGTCCGTTGCGTGACCGCTTCCGGCGGAGTCACGTGCAATCGCGCCTTGCGCCGCGAACTGGCACGAGTTTGCGGGCGCGAAGGTTTCGAGCTGAGGCTGGCGGAAAAATCACTTTGTACCGACAATGCCGCAATGATCGGCATTCTGGCGGAAAGAAAACTTCTCGCCGGCATTTCACCGACGCCGCTCGATCAGGAAATCACTCCCGGCTGGGTGCTGGCTTGAAGAAAACACTTCCGCATGGCCGACCGTCTGCCCATTTACGAAATTGAACAGGACATCATTGCCGCGCTCAAGGCGGCCAGGCGGCTGGTGCTCCAGGCGCCGACCGGTTCCGGCAAATCCACGCAGGTGCCGCAGATGCTCCTCCGGCATGGGCTGCTGGGCAACGGACAGGTCGTGATTCTTCAGCCGCGCCGGCTGGCCGCCCGGCTGTTGGCGTCGCGCGTCGCCCAGGAGCTAGACGTGGAACTGGGCCGCGAGGTCGGCTACCAGGTCCGTTTTGAGAACTGCGTCAGCGATGCCACGCGGATCAAGTTTGAGACCGAAGGCATTTTGCTGCGGCAACTGATTCATGATCCGGCGTTGCGCGGCATTCAAGTCGTCATCTTCGACGAATTTCACGAGCGCCATCTTTACGGCGACATCACGCTGGCCCGCGCGCTGGACATTCAGGAAACCCACCGGCCCGACCTGCTCATCGCCGTGATGTCCGCCACGCTGGATGCCGGCGCCTTGGAAGATTATTTATCGGAGCGCCGAACTCCGATTCGGCATGATGCAGATGTGCGGCGACAACCCGCCGATTCAGAAATCGGCGCTCCAGGTTGTGCCGTCCTTTCTTCGCAAGGCCGCACGTTTCCGGTGGATGTCGGATATCTGCCGCGACGGCTGGGGCCGAATCCGCCGCCGGTGTGGGAACTGGCCGCCGACGCCTTCGCGGAACACGTCCAGTCCGGCCGGGGCGGCGACGTGCTGGTGTTCATGCCGGGCGGGTTTGAAATCAGCCAGACCATCGAAGCCATCCGGCACACGGCGGAATCGAAAGGCTACATCTTGCTGCCGCTGCATGGCGAACTACCACCGCGCGACCAGGACGCCGCAGTGGCTCGTTACGACCGGCCCAAGGTGGTGGTGGCGACAAACGTGGCGGAGACGTCCATCACCATTGACGGCGTGCGGCTGGTGATTGACAGCGGACTGGCGCGCATCCCGCGTTACGACGCCAACCGCGGCCTCAACACTCTGCTGGTGGAAAAGATCAGTCAGGCCAGTGCCGATCAACGGGCCGGGCGCGCGGGCCGCACGGCGCCGGGCCGGTGTGTCCGATTGTGGTCACGGCCGGAGCACGACGAACGCCCGCCGCAGGAGCTCCCTGAAATCAAGCGGCTCGACCTGGCGGAAGTGGTGTTGACGCTGAAGGGCGCCGGCGTGGACGATTTGCGGAAGTTCCGCTGGCTGGAGAAGCCGGATGAAATTTCGCTGACGCACGCGGAGGAATTGCTGGAAGATTTGGGTGCGATTCGTCGGACAGGCGTCGCGCCTGTCTCTAATCAGAATCAAAACACCCCTCAAGCGGAACAAAATGATGGAGACAGGCTGGAAACTTGTCCTGCGCAAATCACGCCGATTGGCCGCAAGATGCTCGCGTTTCCGTTGCATCCGCGTTACTCGCGCATGTTGCTGGCCGCGCAGGAATACGGCTGCGTTCATCAGGCCTGCCTGGTTGCCGCGCTCACGCAGGGACGCGACCTGTTGCTGCGCCATGTGGACCGCGATACGAGCTCGCTCCGGGAAGATTTGCTGGGCGAGAAGGCCTCGTCGGATTTCTGGATTCTGATGCGAGCCTGGAGTTATGCGGCGAAAAATCAGTTTCGGCTCGACGCCTGCCGGAAACTGGGGATTCACGCCGTCACCGCCCGGCAGGTTGGGCCGCTGTTTGAACAATTCCTCCGCATCGCCAGGGACGAGGGTCTGAACGTGGAGCCGCGCGAAGTGAAGGACGAGGCCTTGCAGAAATGCATCCTCATCGGGTTTTCGGACCGGGTGGCGCGGCGGCTCGATCAGGGCACATTGCGGTGTGAACTGGTCCACAACCGGCGCGGGGTGCTGGCTCGGGAAAGCGTCGTGCAAAACAGCCCGTTGTTTGTCGTCGCCGAGGTCCGCGAAATCGAGGGCCGGGAGGTGAACACCATTTTCTCGCTGGCCACCGCCATTGAAACGGACTGGTTGCGCGAATTGTTTCCGGAAGACCTGAAATCCGATTTGCACGTCGAGTTCGACGCGCAAGTGCGGCGTGTCCAGGCCGCCGAACTGGTGCGCTTCCGGGGGCTGGCCTTGTCGGCCCGGCGCATTGACCCGCCGCCCGCCGAGGCGGCCGCGCGGTTGCTGGCGGATGAAATTCTCGCTGGACGGCTGCCGCTGCCGAATTGGGATCACGGCGTCGAGCAGTGGCTGTTGCGTTTGCGCCTGCTGTGCCAGCATTGTCCCGAACTCCAGCTTCCGCCCATCACCGATGACGACCGCAAACATCTCATCGAACAGCTTTGCCACGGCGCGGTGAGCTACAAGGACATCAAGGAGCGCGAGGTGAAACCGGTGGTGATGTCCTGGCTGTCCGAGACGCAGCGCGCGCTGCTGGACAAGCACGCGCCGGAGCGGCTGACGTTGCCGAACGGGCGCACGCCAAAAGTCGCCTACGAAGCGGCCGGCTCGCCGCACATTTCGTTGCGCATCCAGGAACTTTACGACGTGACGCAGACGCCGAAAATTGCGATGGGCCGCGTGCCGGTGCTGGTCCATATTTTGACGCCGGGCATGAAACCGATCCAGATTACTCAGGACCTTGGCAGTTTCTGGCGCGAACATTATCCGCGCGTAAAATCCGAATTGCAGCGCAAATACCCGAAGCACCTATGGCGATGAACCCAAACGGACCAACCGACTTCGTTTCGCAGCTTTGTCCAAACTGCGGGCTGTGCTGCAACGGCGTTTTGTTTGCCGACGTGGAGTTGCGAAGGGG
>Ga0182030_10014842_pt1 | contig 15318 bp, 9 predicted proteins | sample 812S3MmetaG_FD_121299 | JGI IMG/M metagenome (GOLD analysis project Ga0182030, IMG submission 121299) | Permafrost microbial communities from Stordalen Mire, Sweden - 812S3M metaG (Illumina Assembly) | ecosystem: Environmental > Terrestrial > Soil > Wetlands > Permafrost | place: Sweden... | reverse complement strand
GAACAACATTAATAAATATTACACCCAATCCGGGTAATTCTAAAAAAGCAGCTTAACCAATTATCACATGAAACCAAACCAGCAAATAAAAGCGCCAAGGGATGCACTTCTACGAATGTGCAGACAGTCGCTAATACAAGTCACAAATTGAGGCTTACTTAGTCAGCAATCAAATTACAGAAATAGAAACTATTGGTGACGTAGCTCACCGATATACACTTCTATTGCTTATTAGAGACAACATTTCAAACATCTTATAACAAAACAATGGAACAAAAAAGTCAAATAGAATTGGCAGTATTTATCAATCTAGCGATTGTCAGGCTCAGGAGAACAGACAATCTACATCATGCTAACCACCGAAAGGAACGTGGGGCTACAAAAATCTATACACGGGAGGAGGTTGCGACAGTTTTGAACTGCTCCACTGATGTTGTTACCGGCTTTATCGAAAAAAAAATGCTTCACGCATCAGTGTTTAATCTCCGATACTGTATTGGAGAACGATCATTATTGAAATTTATCCGCGACAACCCCTTCCTATTCGTTAACAAATAGATTTGCCAATATCGAAATTTAAGAAGTGGTACCCTGACTAAAAAAGATAAATGAGGCTGCCTTAGCGCATCGGCAGCCTCGTTTAAAAATGTTCATTTTCCGCTTTTCAAGATTAATATATATCTGAAAATACGTTGGATACTTTTTATATTTTATGAATACCGAACTTGCAAAATTAATAGCTGAGGAAGAGATGGCGAAAGCCGTCTGGCTTAGCTGCAAGCGTAGGTTAGAGGAGTTTAAAAAAGTACAAGACGAAAAGAAAAAAACTGCACAGGTTGGCAATAGGCATATCTTAAAAAGAATGAAACAAATGACCAGAACTATCTAAAACTCCTTACCGCCTTTCTTGAGTTTTTCGTCAACCCGGTTCTTATTTAAGTCATAGTGCTTTTTGACCGTCTTTACATTTTCTGCTGCTTGTTTGCTTGCCTGCTCAATACCTTCTGTATCCGCAATATCTGTTAGCCTTAGATGTTTTAGCTTATAAAAAGTCAGGGTAATGTCCTTGAATTCTTCCTTGCTGGTAACCAGCCTGCGCCACCGTTTATGTATCTGGTAGCTTTTTATTGGGGTTGCGGCGGGTTTAAGCCCTTTCCCGAAGACATACCAGATTGGCGGCGCGTCACCAATAACTTCTTTCCAATATTTTACTGCGACATCAGGTATTACACGGTATTTCTCTTCCTCTACCTTACCCTTTTTTATTAAATATTTTATACGCTGATTTTTCAAGTCAACGTCCTTAACTCTTAACCTCATCATTTCGGTTGAACGTGGAGCACTGTTGTAGAAAGTCTGCAAATAGAGCCAAAACGAACGGTGTTTATCCCGGAGATAGTCAGATACCTTCTTTTGATTTTCAGGGCTTATTTCAGGAGCCAAACGCCTTGTAGGCTGATCTTCTTTACTCAGTGATTGCGGCAAATTAGCATCCACAACTTCATAGTCTAATAGTTGCTTGTAATAATAGCCTAATACTTTTCGACACCTGTTATACTTATCCTTTGAATAAGATGAATCAGGATTGTTCTTAGTGACCTTCGTAATTGCGCACCTTTCAATTAGCTGCCGGAGATGTTTCCTTGTTATATTTTTAATTGGTTCTAAGGCAATACCAATAGTTGCCGATTGCTCCAAAAATTGTTTTAAAATTGGTGCAGTTTCCTTCTTTCGTGTATCTTCCGATACCCTGATTTTTGTGTCCGCAAATTTTAAAGCGGACTCGAAAGACATATGAGGACTGATTTCGTCAATCTTTTCAATTAATGCAGCTATGCAAGCTTTATTGATCGGATCCCAACCTTTGTTTTTTAAACTATCAATTTCTGAATCTCGTGCGTCTTTAAGTTGTTGCCTTCTTTGTTCAAGATCATCCACCCTGTTGAAGTCACTAATCCATATTTGTTTACTGATGCGCTTATTATCGTCATAATACCTATATCTGATTACCCACTGTTTTTTCAACAGGGATTTACCACCAGTTTCCCAGTTTTTGGGTATAATCGAAACTTTACCCATTCTTCTATTTCCGGGCAAGATTATCATAAAGTGTGCGGAGTTTTGTGCGGAGTTTGGTTAATCTACCCCAATACAAAAATAAAAAAAAGTCTTGAAAGTGAATACTATCAAGACTTTTACTTCTGTGACCCGGATTGGATTCGAACCAATGACCCCCAGCTTAGAAGGCTGGTGCTCTATCCAGCTGAGCTACCGGGCCGGGATGCTCAGATAATTTTATTTAGCCTTCGGCTAACCTAAAAGTGTGCGAATTTAAAGAAAATTCCGGGAAGTGCAGCCTGTTATTTGTCTTCGCCGGGTGGTTCCTGTCCTTCTTTCATAATTGTTACAGGAATAAGATCCTGCATATAATTCCACGTTTCGTCGTGCCAACTGAAACCATCGTACTCGCCGCTGGGCACATAGGTGTACTTGCGGTGCGGATCATTTACCTGTGAAACCAGTTTATCAAAAATGATCACATTTCTGTCTTTGTCCCAATTCATGGACACCATGACCCCTTTTTTGTATTCCAGGATAAACCGATTGATCCTTTGGCGTGGAAAATTTTCAGATGCCACACCAAAGATAGGTGCGCCAAATGTGATGCCATGTTCATCGATTGTCAATGGATCAAGTACCTTTTTATTGCTCTCGATATTTCCGGAATTCAAGCCGAAAAGCGTGTAAATTTTTCGCCCCTGGTAATCATTCGACATGATGCGGTAATACAGCGCGCCAAACCACTTCCCATTACTCAGTATGCTGTCTTCTGCGCCCTTACCCATTTCTTCCGAATAATCCAGCAGCCCATACAGTTTTAATTTTTCACCCGGCAGTTGTATGGCGCCGTAATAACGCTTAGCCTCCTTTGACGTCAGTATTTCCCAATTGAATATCCGGAAGTTGTTATCATCAGCATATATGAGGTTTATCTTCTCCTTTAACTTATCAAAGGGATAATAATAAGAGTTCGGTATTTTGAGGGTCCTAACTAATTGTTTTGCAAACCGCTCTGAATAGAATGTGTGTGTGTCAGGAATAAAAGCATCAAACATAGAATCTGATGTAACCAGCATGGAATCCTCCATGATATGAAATTTCTCCATGTCTTGCGGAGCAATGTTTTGTGAAAATGACTTTGTATGCACCAAGAGCGCACCGACAACTATTATGAAAACAACTGTATTTTTCATTTTCCTGATTTTTTCATTGTACTGCACAGCGAAAAACAACGTAAAAATAACTTTCCAGGCTGAACTTATTTTGCCAGCTTTTCCTACACCAAACGTAAACAATTTTTTGTTAAAGATACAATTAGTGAAGATGTCAAAATAAAGTCTACTCATTTGCGTCTATTAAGAAGCACAGTGCAGAGATGCAGCGCATTATGCCCAGGGACTGAAACATCCGCGATTAAATAATGAAAATATATGAGCGCTTTTTAGTAACTTGTATTATAAAACTGGGGTTGGAATCGTTTTCAACCGGTAAGATATTTCTATAGTAATGACCATGATAAAAGGTTTATACAGGCGGAGCTTTCTTTATTTTTTATTGACCTCATTCATCTATGTGCAGCAGGTGGCACAAGCACAGGAAATTGCCACAGGCCATGTAATTCACCTAAAGTCAGGATCATTAATCCCGACAGCAAATGCAGCGCGCTGGATGGATAGCATGCGGGCTTTGCCAGTTGGCAAAGGGCCGGTGCAGGTACTGATGCATTTTAATACATTGCCAACACCCGCCCAGCGCGACGCTCTGCGGGCAAAAGGCATCCCACTGCTTGATTATATTCCGAAAAATACGTACACTGCATTAGTGCAAACGCCAATTGAAACAGGCGATCTTGTTGACAATGCTGTGCACAGCATTATCAACATGCAGCCGGAATGGAAAGCGGGTAGCTATTTATGGAATCAAATAAGCAAGCAACAAGGTAATGTCCTGGTACTGGTCTCTTTTTATTCCAGCATTGATCCTCTCGCTATTAAACGATTTATAACCAGCATAGGGGGACAGATAACGCGTGGCCCTATGGAAAAATATGGAAGTTACAAAGTTATTATTGCCGGCTCTAGAGTCCGAGCACTGGCGCAGTGGTATGGGGTGCGCTATATAAGCCCGGTAACTGACATGGTGCCACTTGACCTGCAATCGCGCCCTGCTGTGAAAGGCAACGTGGCCATATCATCGCCTCTGTATGGGGGGTATGGACTTGCCGGAGACGGTGTTACGGTGGGTATAGGGGATGATGCTTCAGGTATTTACCATGCGGATATGAAAGACCGTATTACTGATTTTAACCCCTCGCCCACTGCAGAGCATGGAGAGTTTGTGAATGGAATAGCAGGGGGCGCATCTAATATTGATCCGCTTTCCGGAGGCATATCTCCGCATGTGGCGCTTGTTGATTATCTCTATGACCTGATTTTGCCGGCCACGGGAAGCATGTATCGAGATTACAACATGACCATCACCAATAATTCTTACGAGATCATAGCGGGTGATTGCACCTATGCTGGCACATATGACGCCTATTCGCAGTTACTGGACACGCTGGCCGTGCAATTCCCGGAGGTGCAGCATGTTTTCGCATCCGGCAATGATGGCGGTAATAATTGCTCACCATACCTACCGGGCTTTGCAACAGTGGGAGGTGGTTACCAGCCGGCAAAAAATAATATTGTGGTAGGCAGTATTACAGACCTTTATGACGAAGCCGGTGATGAATCCCGGGGGCCTGTAAAAGATGGCAGGATAAAGCCTGATATAGTGGCTATAGGATTGGGCGCCTATTCCACTGTAGGCATTGATAACTATGTATGGTCGGCAGGAACAAGCATGGCGTCTCCGCAGGCAGCCAGCGGGCTTGCAGTGCTTACCCAGCGATATAAACAGCTACATGGCGGTGCGCAGCCACGGGCAGACCTCCTGAAATCCGTTTTGCTCAATGGCGCGCTTGATCTTGGTAATCCCGGCCCGGACTACAGTTATGGCTTTGGAGCAATGGACATTTACCGCTCATTGCTCATTGTAGACAGCGGCAACTATCACAGCAATACAATTAGTAATGGCGATTCCCAGTCATTTACACTCACTGTACCGCCAAATACGGGCCAGTTAAAGATAATGCTCTATTGGAATGATGTACCGGCGAGCCCTTCTTCTGCAAAGGCATTAGTAAATGATCTTGACCTTACTGTGCAGGACCCCTCCTCGACTATTCATCTGCCACTTGTACTTGACGCTACACCCGCTAATGTAAACAATAATGCCACAGAACAGGCCGATCATATCAACAATGCAGAGCAGGTAGTAATCAATAATCCTGCAGCAGGAACATATACCATCAGAACGAAAGGCTATAGCATTCCTTACGGGCCACAGCCTTATGTTGTAGCATACGACATCCATCCAAACGGGTTAAAAATCACTTACCCTCTCGGCGGGGACCAAGTATCGAATATAGACAGCATCCGCATTTTCTGGGATGCCGTGACCACCGCTAATACTTTTACAGTGCAGGTATCGCCAGACAACGGAAGCACATGGGTTACCATAGCTGATAATGTTGCTGCCAACGCCCGGCATTGTGATTTTATGCCCCTCAACCTGAATACCAGCAAATGCATAGCGCGGGTAATGAGAAATATAACGGGAGAGACGTCCGCCTCGGCACGCTTTTCCAGCAATACTCAACCGGTAGCGCATCTGGATTCGACCCAGTGTCCCGGCTATATTAATATACACTGGTCTCCCATATTAAATGCTTCGTCTTACTACCTGCTACGCAAAGTGGGCTATTATATGCAGGTCGTAGATTCGGTAGCAGATACCGCTTATTCATTTAGCGACATGCCGCTGGATGTAAAATCTTATGTTGCGGTACAACCGGTAATAGAAGGCATGCCAGGCTACCGTAGCGTTGCCGCTATAACAATAGCCAATACAGGAAATTGCACTAACCCGGTTTCTGCCGGCGACCTGATGACAGAAAAAATAGTATTTCCCGGCAACGGCAGAATGTACACCAGCACGCAGTTTGGGCCAGGCACTACATTGCAGGTGACTATTAGAGATTTATACAGAACGGCATGCAGCAACTATACGGTATCGTGGCAGGTAAATGGAGGCCTATGGCAGTCTATGGCAGGGCCAACAGCTATACCTGCCGACAGCGTCACCATTGTCAGCATTCCGAGTTTATCCCTGTCAGTACCAGGCTCCTATACAATACGGGTAGCGGTTAGCAACCATGACCTTCCAGACCCCCAACACGCTAACGATACAATCTCCTATACGCTACTGAATATTCCCAACGATACAATTAACCTCGCCACCTCTTTCATGGATGACTTTGAAACGATGGGCGACTTTTCAGTAATACATGACTCCATAGGTGTATCACCAAACGGTCATTGGGATTACTTTAATGTCAATGACTCGGGCAGGATGCGTTCTTTTGTCAGTGATGAAATAACTATCAGCGGCAATAGATCAATCAGCCTTGATGAAAATCTCACCACGCACAATGGCAGCAAGAATACATTTACCGGCACCTTCAATCTTTCGAATTATGACACAGGTACTACTGAAGTACGTGTGGACTTCGATTATATACTGCATGGCACGCCAAAAACCGCTAATGGTAATATAGTATTGGCACGCGGCAATGATACAGCTTCCTGGTCGCCATTGTACACCTATGATTTCAGCGCCTATCCCGGCAATATCACGCATGTGCAATCCATGTCGCTTACGGATGCTGTACGATCAACGGGACACAACTTCTCGTCAAGCTGCCAGGTCTCCTTCGGGCAAAATGATACATCCCTTATTGCAGCAATAAATTATGGGAACGGAATGACCATTGACAATTTCAGGCTGTACGCGGTTGCCAATGATGCAGGGTTAGTAAGCGTTATCTCACCTTTGCCCACCAATTGCGGCCTGGCTTCGCCGCAGCCGCTTATAGTACAGGTGCATAATGGGGTTAACTATACCATACGCAATGTGCAGATGTTTTACAGTGAAGATGGAGGGGCTACCCGCACCGGATCAATAGACTCCATAGCGGCAAAGGGAACAGTTAATTATACGTTCACCCAGGAACTAAATATGACTGAAGGAAGTACGCATACCGTCGATGTATGGCTTAGCGAGGCCGGTGATACTTATACGGCCAATGACAGCTTACTGAATTATAACTTCCGCAACAGCCAGATCATCAATACCTTTCCGTATTTAGAAAGCTTTGAGGCGGGCGACGGCGGTTATTACAGCGCTGGCTTTTTAGATTCATGGCAATACGGGACCCCTGCATCTCCAAAAATAAATAAAGCTGCAAGCGGTACCAAAGCATGGAAAACCAATCTTACAGGCAACTACAACGACCTGGAACTATCTTATTTATACTCACCGTGTTTTGATATTTCGAGCCTGGCAAATCCAATACTCAGTTTCAGTACAGCATTGGATATAGAGAATTGCGGCAATACCCTTTGCGACGCAGCTTATATCGAATACTCCTTCGATGGACAGACATGGCTTAAACTGGGAGCTGAAGGCGCAGGAACTAACTGGTATGATTCCACTTTTGATGTATGGAACACTGAAGGATTTACACGCTGGCATGTAGCGTCGATCCCGCTGACACCGCCCGGCCCCGGAGTTACTGTTCATTTTCGATTTGTACTGGCAGCGGACCCAGGTGTAACATTTGAGGGGATTGCTGTGGACGATATACATATATTCGACCTCATCTACCCTATTATGCCGGCAAGTTCGATCGTAACGGTTACACAAGACCTGGGGGGTAATCAATGGACTGACTTTACCCAATCTAATCAATTGCTTTCTTCTGTACAACCCAACAATCAAAGCATCAATAATACAGCAGTAACCCTTTACCCCCATGACACCCTTAGCAGCCCAGATGCCACGCAATACACTTTCCCACGAAGCTATACGATAAAGGCCTCTCAAAGTCCGGGCGACAGTACTGGCATACGGCTGTACCTGCTGGATAGTGAGGTGGTAAATGTGTTGAAGGATACCACATGCCCCTCATGCACGCCCGTTACAGACGCTTACTCTCTTGGAGTTACCCAATACGATAATTCCGTCAACGCTGCTGCCGAGAATGGGACATTAGCAGACGACACAGGTGGCGCATTCACGTATTATCCATACCGGTCTGTGCAATGGGTGCCTTATGACAAAGGTTATTACGCACAGATCAACGCAAAACCATTTTCAGAGTTTTGGTTTAATAACGGGGGGCCTACAGGCAATTTTTCTGCAGGCGCTGATTACCTGAATTTTGTAGCATTTAGAAACAGCAGCAATGTAACATCGCAGTGGTATTCGCTTATAGACACCGCTGTAAATGTATATACGCTTCAATGGTCTATAGACGGAATTAATTTTGCGAAAGTAATTGATACGCCCGCAAGGCATACTAACCCGGGCATTTATACTGTCAATGACCAGGACAATTTTAGCAAAGTTTCCGTTTTTTGGTACAGGCTGAAATGGACAATGACTGACAAAACTGATACCTTTTATTCACCCATCAGAAGAGTGGATTCTTCAGACGTCGCAGCAAACCTGGTAACTTTCAATGCGCAAATGATTAACCATCAGAGCGTACTAACCAACTGGGTCTCCTACATCGACGGCTCTGTGGACCATTATATATTGCAGAGGGCAATTGGAGATGGATCATTTATTACCATATCCACCACACCTTCGGTAAAGCATTACGGGCAGCAGTATTATTTTACAGATCAGCCAGCGGGGCAGATATCTGCCGGCACCACCATACGTTACCGGTTAACTGCTGTATTAATAGACAGCACCAATATAGTACTTCCAGAACAGGACGTAGAATGGACAGCAGAAAATTCGTTTGTAACTATCTACCCCAACCCTACCCTTGATGGCACCTTTACTATTTTGTGGGATGCCGACGCAGGTACAGTGATGCAAATTGCAATTTTCGACGCTACAGGAAGGGAAATGTATAAGACAGCCGTAACATCTGCCCAATGGAATAACTCAACTACAGTACTTGCCGCCAACCTGGCAAGTGGCGTATATTTTGTATGCATGGATATTGGCGGGAGCAGAACGACTGCTAAGATAGTATATGAGTAGCAGCATCAACATTATCCAAAATGGAAAGTGCCAAATGTATGTATAAAATGAAAGAGGAGGCTGATTCGCTTCCTCTTTTTCATTTCAGATTTTGGCAGTATGTATTTCAACTCCAATCGGTTTATCCCAAAAACTGGAAATATAATAAAGCCAGTGCAGCAACAGTCATCAGTACAAAGGTTGCAATGCCAAGTATATTGGCTCTTTTTCCATTCACACGTTCACCCATTATTTTTTTGTTGTTGCATATGTGCAGTATCATGGCGATGATAACCGGCGCCGTTACTCCATAAAGAATGGCAGAGTATAACAATGCTTTTATCGGGCTGATACCGAGATAGTTCATGGCTAAGCCCGCAATCAGTGATAACGCTATGATTTCGTAAAAGCCCTTCGCTTCATGAAATTTCTTGTCGAGCCCGCCTTCCCAGCCAAAGGTTTCTGCAAAAATATAGGACAAAGAACCGCTCAACACAGGAATGGCAAGCAGCCCTGTACCTATCACCCCAAGAGCAAAAAGATAATAAGCCATATCACCGGCCAATGGTTTCAGCGCCTGTGCAGCCTGCTCTACGGTATCAATTTTGTGTACTCCCCCGGCAGCCAGCACAGATCCAGTAGTAAGGATAATAAAAAACATAACCAGGTTTGAAAACAACATGCCTATGTTCACATCAGCCCTCATGTCGCTAAACATCCTACGGCTGGCCACAAGTATTTTTTCCTATTTTTTCTGCTTTTCCCTGAGTTCTTCTACTTCCATGGTAGTTTGCCAGAAAAACAAATAGGGTGAGATCGTAGTGCCTAAAATACCGACAAGAATGCCGAGATAGTCTTTATTCATCTGTATGTGTGGAACAAACGTTGACTTCACCACAGCTAGCCAATCAGTTTTTGCAAAAAAAGGAACGAGCAGGTAAACAAGCAGCACCATTGCCAGGTACTTCAGGATTGATGCAATCTTCCTATATGGAAACGCTACGATAAAAAAGAGCAGCAACACAGTAAAGCCTACGCTAAAATATTCGGTATTTACAGATGGCACAATAAGATTTGCCACAGCGCCCATCCCCGCAATGTCTGCGCATATATTCATGACTATTGCCGGAAAGCTGAATAACAGCATCGTGTACAATACCCACCGCGGATAATATTGTTTCAATATCCCTGTTAATCCCTGCGAAGTCGTCAACCCAATCCTTGCACACATTTCCTGTATAGAAGCCATTAGCGGAAAGGTGATCCACGCGGTCCACAAAGTGGATAATCCATATTGTGCACCAGCTTGTGAATAGGTGGCAATGCCTGATGGGTCATCATCACTGGCGCCGGTAATAAGCCCCGGCCCCAGTATCCTCAAAAATTTCCTGATGTATAACCCTTTCCTGCTATTATTCATTGAGTTAAAGATATATGATTGTCTTCAGCAACCATTAATAAACAATATTAATTAAATCTAAAAATAGATGCTTTTCAAATTTTCTACAGAATACAATTATAGATTTACATCCTAAAATTACAACTACCCATAATACATGAAACTTCTTGTATGCCTTGTCCTGTTTATTTTCCTTCCCTATAGTTCCTTCTCACAACATATCGTTCCCGAAGGCACCTGCAAAATCAAAGGCAGAATCATCGATTCAACTCAAAAAAAGCCGATTGGTTATGCCACTATTACTGCGTCTTCACCGGGTAGCAATAATATAGCCGGAGGTACAATTAGTGACGACAAGGGCAAATTCGTTATCGATAATTTACCACCCGGGGACTATCTGCTCAAAATCGACTTCATAGGATACAATACCAAAACCATACCGCATGCAGCGGCCAATGAAAAACACGTGACTGATATCGGAGAAATAGCTTTAGCAGCCACTTACAAGGCCATGAATGAAGTTACAGTGAAAGGCTCACGTAATTTCATGGAAAATCATCTCGATAAATTCGTTTACAACGTAGAAAAAGATCTGACCAGCCAGGGTGGAGTAGCAACAGATATTCTAAAAAAGGTTCCGCAAATCTCTGTAGATGTAGATGGAAATGTAGAACTATTGGGCAGCAGCAATATCAGGGTATTTATTAATGGTAAGCCTTCCACCATGTTCGACAATAACCTTGCAGAAGCGCTGCAGGCTATCCCCGCCAGCCAGATAAAAAGCATTGAGGTCATTACAAGCCCCGGCGCGCAATATGATGCACAAGGCACCGGCGGCATCATCAACATAATTTTAAAAGACAACAAGTCGCAGGGAATAAATGGCAGCGTTGCCCTGTCAGGAGGCACGAGACTGGAAAACGGCTCCGCGAATATTCATGCGCGTAAGGGGCATCTTGATGTGAGCGCTTCCCTCAGTGGCAATGCGCAGCTAAAAGGAACTACATTAAATACGCTGGACCGGCATACGAACGACAGTTCACAAATTATACAAAATGGAACGGGCGCACTACAGAAAAATGGCTACAGAGGCCAGCTAGGTATGGATTGGGCCATTTCAAAAAAAGATGACATCAATGCTTCTGTGAGTTATAATAACTTTGGAACTATTACTAATGGAATTACCAACCAACAGCAGTTCAGCTATTTTCCCGATACCGCAGAAACAAATTCAATAAGAAATTCCTACAATAGTTTTAGATATAAAACGCTGGACTGGAACATCAACTATACGAAGAAGTTCAGCACGGAAGGGCAGGAAATGGACATTTCTTACCAGGCCAGTAATGGCCGGGGTAATACTTACTATGATCAGACCGAGTCCTACATGCCTGATAGTCCTTCATTTTCAGGCGGCAGGGGAACTAATAAGTTGAGCGACAATGAAACTTACCTTATTGCAGATTATGCACAACCACTATCAAAAAATACGATATTAAATGTTGGGGTTAAGGGTACATTTAGCCGCATCAATAGCTACTCTGATGATTATAATTTAGATCCGGCATACGGTATTTTTACCTTCAACCAACTGAATAATTTTAATTATTCCCGCGATGTATACGCTGCTTATACTTCAATCACCTTCCCCCTATTCGACGTTTATACTTTCAAGCTAGGCATACGGGACGAATATACCACGTCACAAATATCCGGTGACACAACAACCCTGGTTCCGTCTTACAATTCATTTATCCCCTCCGTAATCATATCCCGAAAACTCAAAAATAATCAGACGATAAAAATTAGTTATTACCGCCGCCTGCAACGTGCCAGCTATAAAGACTTAAATCCTTTTATTGACGCAACAGACCCCACAAACCTCGTACAAGGCAACCCCTATCTTAAGCCCCAACGTACCAACGCGGGTGAACTTTCCTATTTCAAGTCGTTTAATAATGGCAGTTCCATCCTCGCAATGCTGTACTACAGGAACACACAGGATGATGAGCAGAGCTATGTGCTGCATGCATCAAGCCTCCAGGTAGGTAATACACTATATAATGATGTGATTATTAACACAAATGAAAATGCCGGTACTCAGCAGATCACAGGCTTAAATATTTCCGGCACATTAGCACTTTCAGAAAAGCTTGAAGTGCGGGGAAGTGCTATTTTGTTTAATAAATATATCGTCAGCAATTTAATTCCCGGCAATACGTCCAGCAGTTTTAACTACAGGATAAACGGCAATGCCAATTATAAATTCAGCAAAACACTCATTGCCGAATGCTTTTACAGTTTTAATAGCCCACGCACAGAGATACAAGGCAAATTCCCATCCTTTACCAGTTATAGTTTTGCAGTCAGGCAGTTAATTTTTAAGCAGAAAGCAAGCATTGCATTCACCACCACCGACCCGTTCAATAAATATACTAACCAGCCTACCAATATCGTAGGCGCAGATTTCACCGAGGTAAGTGACCGTAAGATCCCGTATCGATCGTTTGGCCTGAGCTTTACCTATAAATTCGGTAAAATGGAGTACAAAGAAAAGAAACAAGAACACAATGAAGGAAATAATGGAGAGGAAGGAAACTGAAAAATTGGCACCATAATTGCAGAAACTTAACATAAACCCATTTGCAATGCGTCTCTGGATTTCCTTGGTAATGTTTTACGTCGTCAGCATTTCGTGCAATAAGAACGCTAAATCGTCAGGCACATTTGCCTTTCAATGCGACGCGCCAACGGTCAACATTTTTTTTACTGGATATAAAATCACAGACTTAGACTCCGTCGTCTTAAATACCTATGAAAAGGATGGGAGCTTTTCCTCTCTGAAGTACCAAATAATGTATTCAGCTACAAAAGTTGATTCGGTAAACGTCAATGGTGTCCCGGGACTGAGTTTTGGATTATTGCCCTTACAATTATCCATATGGGATGATTACGAGATCATAGTACCTGCTACTGCTCAAACTTATAAAATATCCGGTTTGACCGACTCAGCAACAGTGCAGTACAATGAATGTGATTTCCCGGGAAGCTGCTATGCAAAGTTGAGCGGAAATAATATCTCGGGATCACAATTTCGATGGGTATCAGATGTAAACTATCTTACGGGGTATTATTACCTGGCGCTAGAAAAATAATAAGGACGGGTTGTTGAGGCCATCACTGCTTATCTCTGCTATGAGATTTTACCATGATCCACATTCGCCAATTGCCCGCATGCCGCATCAATATCTTTCCCCCTGCTTCTGCGCAAGCGCACATTCACCCTGTTGGCTGTCAGGTGTTTCATAAACTCGTCCACCTTCTCTTCGTCAGGTTTCTCAAATCTTGCTGCATCTATCGGGTTATATTCTATAATGTTGATGAGGTCTGCGGGCACCTTTCGGTATAGCCTCACCAGGTCATCTGCGTCCTTGATGCTGTCATTGAAATCCTTGAAAAGTATATACTCAAAAGTGATCTCGCTGCCCGTGGCCTGGTAGAAATAGTTAAGCGCCTCGATCAATGTGTGCAGGTTGTTGGTCTCATTAATGGGCATAATCTCATTTCGCTTATTATCAGTGGCCGCATGCAGAGACAGCGCCAATTTAAAGCGAACCTTATCGTCAGCAAGTTGCCTGATCATCTTTGCCACTCCCGCGGTGGAAACTGTAATCCGCTTCGGGCTCATGCCCAGCCCTTCCGGCGAGGTGATGCGCTCTATAGCCTTCATCATATTCTTATAGTTGAGCAGCGGCTCCCCCATTCCCATGAATACAATATTGGAAAGATTTTTATTGTAGTGTTTTTGCGCCAGTTCGTTAAGCAGCGTTACCTCGTCTACTATTTCGTCAAAATCCAGGTTGCGTTTACGGTCCATATAGCCGGTAGCGCAGAACTTGCATGAAAGCGAGCAGCCCACCTGCGATGATACACACGCAGTCATCCGCTTTTCAGTAGGTATGAGCACGCTCTCAACATAAAAGCCGTCATGCAGTTGCAGGCGGTTCTTTATAGTGCCATCGTTGCTGTACTGGCTGTGGTGCATTTTTACCTTTGGTATGAAAAATTGCTCGGTAAGTTTTTCGCGAAGCACTTTAGGCAGGTTGGTCATATCATGTATGTCGGCAGCAAACTTTTGCCATACCCACTCATGTATCTGTTTAGCCCTGAATTTCGGCTCGCCGATTTCTGCCATCATCCCCTCAAGTTCCGGCAGCGTTATCTCACGCAAATTTTTCATCGCGCGAAGGTAAGGCATTGAGTTAAATTGTTAAAAAGTTAAATGTTAAATATCGCCGATCAACCGAATTACCCATTTTGACTCTATATCTTTTTATATATTTTAGAGGAAAATTTAAACGTCATGAAAAAATTCCTGCGTTTTGTCGTAGTTCTTATTGTTGTTGTCGCTGCTGTCTTTTTCGTACTGGCAATGGTAGAGCCCACTGATATTCCCGTATCGCGGAGCATACTTATAAAAGCACCCAAAGACTCCGTGTTTGACCAAATCGTAAAGCTTAAAAACTGGGTAAACTGGAACCCTTGGTACAAAATGGAGCCAACCATGAAAATGACCTACTCCGGCATTGATGGGCAGCCCGGCAGCAGCTATCACTGGGTAGGCGACGATAAAAAGACCGGCGAAGGGGAAGTAAAAAATACCGGGGTAAATGGCACTCAAATGGATTTTGATATGGCCATGATAAAACCGCATGAAG
>Ga0182030_10014841_pt1 | contig 15319 bp, 15 predicted proteins | sample 812S3MmetaG_FD_121299 | JGI IMG/M metagenome (GOLD analysis project Ga0182030, IMG submission 121299) | Permafrost microbial communities from Stordalen Mire, Sweden - 812S3M metaG (Illumina Assembly) | ecosystem: Environmental > Terrestrial > Soil > Wetlands > Permafrost | place: Sweden... | reverse complement strand
GCGGCTTTTTAATTTCCGTGAATTGCCACCGAGTCGCCACGCGGTGGTTTGGCTGGTAGGGCTGAGCGCTCCCGCGGGGACGGAAAATCCGTACAGCGAGTTCGAATCGCTCTCGCTCCGCCACTCACGCGGGTCACCCAGTTTCTCCATCAATGAACAGGGGCGAAAATCTCCCAATAAAGCGACGCTTTTCGAGAGCAGCGACTGTACTGGAGATTGCCGAGTTGCGGCATTTTGGGGTCGGAGACAGCATTTTTCTCCAAAGCTTCGTACCTCGACATTTTAGTATAATTCGAAAAGATCAAGTGGCAGAGCGGCAACTTGCAACGCAGGTTCCTTAGGGTTCGAATCTCTCTCGGACGAGCGAGAGCAACGAGATTCGATCCGAACTGACTTAGCCTTGGTCAGTTCTTTCAGAAGCCCTTCGATTTCGAGCCCACTTTCTAGAAGCGATCGAGGCCATCAGATTTCGCAGCCGGACAGATTCAAAGCCTTAAGCAAACCACCAAACGCCCTTAGCCGGCAGGGCTCCGTCACGCTGGCGGCCTTTGAACGATCGGGAATAGCAGTGCGCTTGATATCAGTGTTCTTTGGCTTCGACTTAGGAAGGACACCGTTAGTGATCTTCTTTGTTTTGGGATCGTCCCGATGGCGACTGATAATCCTCGTGGCCTCAGGAGAACCGATGGTGGTAGCTTCCGACGGAGAAATGCGCTCTTCGACTAAACCAGGCTGCGTTGGCGTCTCGCTTTCCGCATAGGTAACTTCAAGTCGATCAGCCTTCGTCAACGCGCCATGTGAATCGGAAGCGCCTACGGTTGTCTCGGCAAGGGGCTGAACGACCCCTGCTGCAGTACGCGGTGGCGTTCTGAGTTCCATTGCCGCGAGTACCCATACACCCAATGGGATGAGTAGTCCCAACAACACCATTCTCAGCATGATGCTCCCCGACTAGGATTAGTGCCGGTGGAAATTCTCCGATCTAATGAGGCAACTTGGCGGCGGCCCAGGTAACAACCTGAGCCGCGTACAGGGCGTTTGCCGGCAAGGTTAATGGAGGAGATAGTATGTTAGGATGACCGCTCTTGGGGCACCTAGCGGACGCTGAAGGATTGCCGGATGAAGATCCGCTTTTGGGGGAAGGGCGAACCCGCCGTTTACCCACCTTTGTTGAAGCTGCCGACTTGCTCGTTCCAATCGATCGGGAATGGCGTCAACAGATCGTCGAGTTCAAGGGTGGCCGCCTGCCGACCTTCGAGAATGGCTTCGACGATGGTGGGGGAGAGCAGGGTGAGACGCAGGATGCGGCCGAGATAGGATTCGTTGATTGCCTCGGCTTTGGCGAGGTCGCGGAGCGAGGCATAACGACCGGATTCCAGCATTTCGCGCCAGCGATGAGCGCGAACGATGGCTTTGACGATAGTGTTGTCGACACGGGACGGCGTGGGAATCCAAGGTGTAGCCCCTAGCGGCGTTACGACCCGTTTCTGTCCGCCCTGGTGGCGCAGCGTGATGGGGATACGTATCGTCATGGTACGGCCGTCCTTGCTGAGGGTCGGGCCGCCGAACTGACCGGCGTGCATCGTTGCGGTGTGGGTCATGCCGCCTCCTGCTGCGAGCCGCCGCTGCTCCGCAGTTCGCTACAGAGGGATGTTAGCCCTTCGATCCGCAGACAAAGGTCGATGCAATCAGGTTGCAGATCGACGCGTTCGACCAGCAATTCAACGATGCGGGCCTGCTCGGCTGGGAATAGCTCGTTCCAGATCGGCGCGAACTCAAGGAGGGCGCCGCGGACGTCCGTCTCGGTGATGTTCTTGTCGGCCTTGCGGGCAGCGCGCCAGGTCTGGACAATGATTTCGGGGGTTTGCAGCAGTGAACGGATCTGCTCAATGACAATGCGCTCGATCTCGGCGGCTGGGATTTGCCTGACGAGGCAGGTGTTAGCGCCCTGCTTCAAGACGCTTTGGCTGACGTAATAGCGGTAGAGGCGCCCCGACTTTCGGGTATGGGTCGGCGACATCGCTGCGCCGTCCGGCCCAAATAACAGACCCTTCAATAATGCCGGCGTCTGCGCCCGGGCGCTGGCTGCCCGCCGGCGCGGGCTTTGTTTGAGAATAGCGTGAACCTGATGCCAGAGCTTGCGATCGATGATGGCCTGGTGCTCGCCGGGATACGAGACACCCTTATGCACGGCGTCGCCGATGTAGACCCGATTGTTCAGGATTCTATAGAGAACACCTTTGTCGAGCAGCTGACCGTAACGGTTGGTGGCACGCGCGAGGACCAGTTCTCTAGCCAGCAGGGTGGCAGACTTTAGCTGGACGAACCGCTGGAAGATCGACCGGACCCGTTCGGCGTCTTCCTGGTGGATAACGAGCTTCCGGTCCCTGACCTCATAGCCGAGGGGGGTCCAGCCACCCATCCACATGCCCTTCTTGCGGGAGGCCGCGACCTTGTCGCGGATACGCTCTCCGATGACCTCGCGTTCGAACTGGGCAAAGGACAGCAGCATATTGAGGGTCAGACGACCCATTGAGCTCGTCGTGTTGAACGCTTGGGTGATGGAAACGAAGGTGACGCCGTGACGTTCGAAGGTCTCGACCAGCTTGAGGAAATCGAGCATGGAGCGGGAAAGCCGGTCGATCTTGTAAACTACCACCACGTCGAGTTTGCCGGCTTCGACATCGGCCAGCAGCCGCTTGAGGGCAGGACGCTCCAATGTGCCTCCGGAAACTCCACCATCGTCGTAACGGTCCTGGACTGGAGACCATCCCTCCGCGCGCTGACTGACGATGTAGGCCTCGCAGGCCTCGCGCTGGGCATCCAGCGAGTTGAACTCCATATCGAGCCCTTCCTCGCTGGATTTGCGGGTGTAGATCGCGCAGCGCAGTTTGCGGGTCACCGAGGACGAGCCGTCGCTCGAAGCAGATTTTCGACCTTCGAGCCCATCGCGGCGGGCACCGCGGCGTTCCGGGTGTGTGCGCCGGGGTGTCATGGCCGACCCTGATGGTTCTTGAGGCCAAAAAACACCCAGCCATTCCACTTGGTACCGGTGATCTCGTGGGCAACCGACGACAGGGATTTGTACGGCCGCCCCAAATACTCGAAGTCGTCGGCGCGCACCGTCACGCAGTGCTCGACACCCTGCCACTCCCGGATCAGCTTGGTACCCGAAATCGGCCGATGAACCGGCCGCGCCTTGCGTTCGGCCGCGTCTCGGGTCGCATACTGCTTGGCCATCGCTTGCAGCCGGTCCAACGTCTGGCGGCTTAGACCGCCGTAGGCTAATTCCTGGATGCGGTAGGCCAGCCGGCTTTCCAGGAAACGCCGATTGTAAGCCGGCGGCTCGGTCTCAAAAAGCTCGCGCCATTTTGCCTTCAAAACCGGTGCGGAAGCCCCCTTTAGCGCGGCTAATTGGGTCAAAACCGATACGCTCATTGCCTCGAATCCTCGAATTTACCGGCCTCATGACCGCAAAAAACCCGCTCACAGTCGAGCGGACTATCGGCTTCAGAGGGCAAATTTGGACTGGACTTTCGGCTCCGAAGACGCAAAAGGCCGGTCGCCAAAATGGTGGCGATTTCGGTCAGACATTCGGTGCGGGATTCGGCGCTCATGCGCCATTGAAGGGTGAGCTTTCAAAGCGTGTCTACGATTTCACATGAAACGGTAGAGTCTCGCAATCCATCGCAATCGAACGCACAAAAACAGGTCAAAATGCCTGGGACAATTCGTTCATAACGTCCGCATTCTGCTCAGATCGGCGCAAAATCGATCACTGATTCGGTGGCGGCAGTGTCGGACAACATCCCTGATTTTCAAGGCTGGTCGATCTTGGAGGTGATGAGGCGCGTGCCTCATCTTCGCGAGCATCTGTCAAATGGTCAGCTAATCGCTTGGGGTCGATCAGGTAGTGTGGACGCACCTTTCGTGCCCATTCCTATTTCAAAATGGGTGGGAAAGGTTACATTTTCAAAGCTTGAAGCTTCGAACAAGCCGCAAGCAAATTGCGACGGAGAACCGTTCTTTAACGTGAGCGTGTTTCCGGTACTGCTTGCACCGAACGTCGTCGAACATCTCGGGCACGTTGCGCTTAAGACCATCTTCAGCCGCTTCGTAATCGGCGATCCGGAAGTGCAATATCTTGGCGGTGTTGCGAGCGCCAAGGCGCCCTCTTTCCTGAGCCTTTATCAAGAAGGCCACATTGCTGGCTATTACTACTGGCCTGTCAGGTTTGAAGAACTCTGCTGGCTTGGCGAACCCGACGAGATCGCCCAGAAATACATGGGCGATCGTTCGACCCCTGAGACGGATCTTGCCCAAAGAGCGCTGCGAAATCGTTATGAGGCAATGCTCAATTTATTGCGCACCCGACGTTTTGTGGCTGAGGGAGATCCGGTTCGCCCCAATGATCCCCAGCAAATCCGCTCCACTATATGGGAATCGCCAGCTTACTACTTTGACCGTCGAACCGGCGATCTACTGGAAGAGCGAAATTGGGGAGACGAAGAAGTTGAGACCCTCCGATCCGACGACGGGCGAGAAAATTACGTGGTCCGTTGGCGCGCCGTCCTAATTGGGGGGAACGGGGGATCCGATGTACCTGTCAGAGAAAACAACGCGCAACCGAACGCCTCAAAAACCCGAAAATTGAATCCGGCAGAAAAATTCGAGTGCTGTTTTGAATTTCTCAAGGCAACGATGAAGGAAAGTGCCGAGATCAAACAAAAATCCAAGAAGTTGTTTTGGCGAGATGCGTGCGACCACTGTAAGACAAATATCAGCTGGCCGATGTTCAAGGACGCTTGGGCAAGGGCGAAGGGCGTGGTGCCAGAGGCTGCTGCCATTTGGGAGAAGTCCGGACGGCCAAGGAAATCAGGTCAAAAATAATCGGGTCAAATTAGACGTCTTTCACGTCCTATTTCGTCCAGCTTGAATCAACGAGCTTCGCCTGCATCGAAACAGATGTAGGACGAACGCCGATGAACGAAAAGCTTGCCGATCCCGATGCTCTCCTGACGGAAAGTCAAACCGCAGAGATTCTCAATATCTCGGTCCGTACCCTCCAAAGCTGGAGGGTCCGCCGCGCTGGGCCAAAATACATCCAGCTTGGACGAGCCGTCCGCTATCGCCGCCGTGACCTCATTGCTTGGATCGACGCGAACACGATGGGTGCCGCGATGGTCTCCGCATCATGACGCGGTCCCGTACCGTACCGAAAAAAAGTGGTCTTAGAGCTGCCGCTCGTCGGAAGCCAATCGAACATTCACTCTATTTCGGCCGTGAACGGCTGGGGCGATATGTGAAGGTAGATCGCAAGACATTCAAAGCATTTAACTCCAACAATCGAGGCTTGGGAACCTTCCGCACAAGGGCGAGAGCGCTTGCGGCGATTCGTAAAGCCTGGGCGAGACGCGCATGAGCTGGCAAGCCGTAGACTGGGCCATGCGCCAAACAACCGGGAACGCGGGACGCAAGCTTCTTTTGATGGCGCTTGCAAGTTACGCCAATAAGGACGACGGAATCTGCTGGCCATCACAAGCCACGCTGGCGCGAGACACCGAGCAGTCGGTCGATACAGTCCAGCGGCAACTCATTGCACTTCAGAAACTTGCTCTTCTCAAACGCGAACGTATGCCCAAGCGCCGCGGTCAGTGGCAGGGCTACCTCTACAAATTGCCCCTACAAGCTAGCGCCGCGCCGAAGGGGCAGAATGCGGCTCGGTACCACGATCTGCGGTCCGGCCAGACCGCAAAATCGGGAATCACCGGACCGCAAGGCTTGCGGCATAAACCTTCAGTTAAACCTTCATATGAACCATCATACTCAAACGTGACTGGCAATGCTGCGGAGAGGCTGCAGGCTTTCCGAGAGAAGCAAGAGGGACCCGAGGCTGTTCAAAATCGCATAGCTCGGCGTATTGGCGATAATGGCTGGCTTGTCCTCGGCGAGATGAGCGATGCACAGCTTGAACGTCTTACGAATTTGGAGCGGCAGGGTCGGTTAGACGATGAGACATTGGCGAGCGCAATTCGTGCGGTCGGATATGTGGGACCTTCATGACGAAGAGGAGCGGCCGGGCGACCTGGGGTGGGGGGCGGTCAAATCTCTGGCGCGCGCGGGCGCCGGACTGTCACTCAGGGATTTTTTTCTCATATGCGAAGATTTTTGGCCCATTCGGCACTTCCTACCAACGGGCTTGGAGCGATCTCGACATCACGCCACTTGCCCGACAACAGAACCACAACGAACTCAGTGTGTTGCAGGCATTCGGTCGGATCGGCAAGCTCGTTGCTCGCACGCTCTTCACGATGAGGCTCGTTTTCGAAGCAATATTTTTCCGATCAGCACATCTGGTCAGGTACAAAACGCACCATCAGTCTGCACTCGTGATTTGCGATGTCCGCTATTTGGGGCAATCCGGGACTTCCAAACGCTGAACGCTCACACGACCCAATTCGGACATTGGTCACCCCCGCGCCTAGCTGCGCCTGACACTATCCACGAACCCCTTTTCAGTGCGATAGTTTAAGTTGGGACTATGCCTTGTCCTGAGCCTAGGGTGGACATGAGGCGGCGCCAATTTATTGGCCTTGTCGGCGGTGCGGTGACTGCGTGGCCGCGGGCTGCTGCTCGCGCGATGCAGACCGGCGTCGATATCGGGGCCTCACCCTTCCCCCAGGCTGCTTGCCCGCGCCGACGAGGTGATCGAATGAAGCGGCGTGAGTTCATCAGGCTTCTTGGCGGTGCGGCGCCCACGTTGCCGCTCGCCGGAGGATTCCTTCGTCTCACAAGGAGAGCAACATGTCCGATCCGCAACGTCGGGAGTTTTTGGCCGCGGCCGCCGGAATGGCCTCGCTGGCAACGCTGAGCGGGGCGCAATCGGCCGTCGCCGGCGACCCGAGCTTCATGAACAACGTTCCGGATCCCGCACTGTCGGGCAAGGACCTGCCGACATTCAAGTTCGCCCTTGAGAAGTCGGACGGCAAGGTCATCGGCAACAGCTACGGAAAAGAGGCAACCGTCACGCAACTGCCGATCTCCAAGGGAATTGCCGGGGTTTCGATGCGGGTCGAGCCGGGAGCGATGCGCGAGCTCCACTGGCACGCCACCGCGGCCGAATGGGCGTTCGTCCTCGAGGGGCGCGTCCGCACCACGGTCATCGATCCCCACGGCTTCGCCGAGACCAACGACTTCGACCCGGGCGACGTCTGGTACTTCCCCCGCGGTCACGGTCACATGCTGCAGTGTCTGGGCGACAAGCCCTGTCATTTCATTCTGATCTTCGACAACGGCTACTTCTCCGAATTCGGCACGTTCAGCATCACCGACTGGCTTGGTCACACGCCAAAACCGCTGCTGGCGAAAACTTTCGGCCTGCCCGAGGCGGCGTTCGAAACGTTCCCCAAGGAAGAAGTGTACTTTGCCCGCGGCAAGCTGCCTCCCGCGGAGCCCACGGTTCCGTTGCAGGGGTGGAAGTTGCCGCCGGAAACGCACAGATACCGCCTGCTGGCGCAGCCGCCGCATGGCACCTATCAGGGCGGCCGCGAGTGGCGCGTCGATTCCAGTCGCTTCCCGATTGCCAAAACGATCACCGGCGTTGTGTTCGATCTCGATCCTGGCGCGCTGCGGACGCTGCATTGGCATCCGAACGCCGACGAGTGGCAGTACGTGATAGACGGCACGGTGAGCGTCACCCTGTTCGGCTCCCACGGGCGCTACCGGATCGAAGAACTGCAGCAGGGGGACGTCGGCTACATCCCGCAGGGCTACGGGCACTCGATCGAAAATGTGGGGGACAAGATCGCCCGCATCCTGATTGGATTCAATTCCGGAATCTATGAGAGCATCGACCTGTCGCAATGGATTGCGGCAAACCCCGCCGACGTGCTCGCCACCAACTTCGGCCAGCCGCCGGATTTGTTTGCGAAGTTTCCCAATCATGACGTCTTTATCGCTGGCAGGAGTGGACCCGGCAAATAGGCTACCGATGCGGCTGGGATAGACGCTGCCGCGAGGGATCGGTGACTTCCGGTGTTGGCACCAAACGGACATGGCGACACGCCTCGCCAAAGTCCGGTATGCGATTACAAGCGGACGTCGGTCAGCGGTCTGCGGAGCTTTCATCCTATGCAAGTCTACAAATTGGGAAAACATTGTTTGACAAGTTGATCGCGTATGCCTTGCGTTTCGCCGGTACACCTCTCACCAACTGCCGGTGGGGGTGCTCAAATCTCTGAGCGATTTTTCTTTCGGACCGGTGGTCCTCATCCACACGCAAAAAGTTGGAATTAAATACAAAAAGCCACTTCTAAAGGGCTTTCCCGCTTTGCGCCTTGGCGGCCTTCGAAGTTTCCGGTTTGGCCATCTGGTGGTCCGAATCCTCCCGCCTCAGCCAGGCATTCCCGAGGCCAGAGGTGCCACCCCTCAAAGGGCAGAAAAGTCCGCTGTTGGCGGGCTTTCGCAATTCAGCACCGGTCTCTGAACTCACAAATTGGCAAAGCCGCAAATCTTCCGCTAACAGTTTTCTCGACCTCGTGAGCTACAGCGGCGCGTTTCAACAGAAAAGCTCGCGCATGACGGTTCTGTTGAGGCTTCCTATAAGCAAAGAGGATGTCTAGCAATTCTGCCACCACATTTAATCGAAAACGGCTTCCTGTCGCTCGTCTTTTGGTTGTAAAGGCTCACGTATAGTATAGAAACGCTCGTGCTCAGCATTTGGGGAGAGAACATGACTGAAGCCGACTTTGCACAGCAGCCATTCAATGCGGCGGAATTCGTAGAGAATCCCGAAAATCGATGTCCGGTAATTCTCGTTCTCGACAATTCTGGCTCAATGAGCGGAGCGCCTATACAGCAATTAAACGAAGGTCTTCAGGCATTTCGCGACGAACTGTCGACGGATAGTCTGGCAGCCAAGAGAGTCGAAGTTGCCGTAATCACTTTTGGGCCCGTTCAAGTTCAATCAGACTTCGCGACAGTCCATAATTTTTATCCGCCGAGGATCGAAACCGCGGGCGCTACCCCGATGGGAGAGGCTATCGAGCGAGCACTTGACCTTTTGAAGGAGAGGAAAGCCACCTATCGGTCAGCCGGCGTGAAGCCCTATCGCCCTTGGGTCTTTTTAATTACCGATGGCTCGCCGACAGATTCGGTAAGTCGTGCCACTCAACTCGTCCACGAGGGAGAGGCGTCAAAATCCTTTATGTTTTATGCCGTGGGCGTGGAAGGTGCTGATTTCAACACTTTGCGTACGATCGCGGTTCGCGAGCCTCTAAAGCTCAAGGGCCTCCAGTTCAAAGAGTTCTTCCAGTGGCTCTCGGCTTCGCTTTCGTCGGTTTCCAAGTCGAATCCAGGGGATCAAGTGCCGCTGCAGAATCCAACGGGTCCTGATGGGTGGGCCACGGCAGGATGATCGGCCCGGGTTGGGAATGGGTTTCAGCGAGCGCAACCGGCACGTCGCATCTTCGAGTTAGTCGAGGCTGCGACGATTCGGGGGCGTGCATTTTTGTATCGGGGAGAAAGGAATCCGCGCTAGTTGCGGTCTGCTCAGACGGCGCGGGCTCCGCGCAACGATCCTCAATAGGTTCTCGCATCATAGTCCGTGCGTTTTGCCGAAGCGCAAGGAGCTACCTGCAAGGCGGGGGAACTTTAGCCGGCTTTTCTCGCGAGATTGCAAGCGATTGGCTGGATGATATGCGCGGACGGATTGAGATCACTTCAAGAACTGCCGAGCTCGCTCCCCGCGACTTCGCCGCGACATTGGTCGGCTGCATTGTCGGTGATGGGAAAGCCAAAGTACTGCATGTCGGTGACGGGGCCGCTGTCTACCGCACGACGAATTCTGAGGAGTGGGCTGTTGGTAGCTGGCCCTCACACGGGCAATATGCATCAACGACCTATTTCGTGACGGACGATCCTGAACCTTCGTTTCAGCTGAGCGAGATTGAGGGTTCCGTGTCTGAGCTCGCCGTCTTTACGGACGGCATCGAGCATCTTGTTCTGAATTTTTCCACGCGAGGTGCGTTCCCTCCGTTCTTCGATCAGATGTTTTCCGGCTTTAAGTCTGACGGAATCGCGAAGAATCGTAAGTTGTCGCGACACCTATGCAACTATTTGGGCGGTCCGTCGGTCTGCGATAAGACCGATGACGATAAAACCCTATTGCTCGCGCGCCGAATCCAGCATGTCTCGCCTCAAGAGCATCTTTGATCAGCAAAGGAGGGCGGTCCCACTCGGTAAGCTGTTGGGACGCGGCGGCGAGGGGGCTGTCTTCGAGATTGTCGGCGCGCCTGACCTCGTGGCTAAGATTTATCACGCCGATAAGGCAAGGGAGCGGCAGCAAAAGATCGCGGCTATGGTCGCCAGCGGGATGCAGACGCAGGTATCCAACGCGGCATTCCCTATTTCTCCATTGTTTGAGGGCGCTGGTATATTCGCTGGCTTCACGATGCGTCGCATCGGGAAGCAGAAGCCGGTTCACCAATTGTATTCTCCAGCAAGTCGGCGGAATGAATTTCCGAACGCCGACTATAGGCTGTTGCTTAGGACAGCCCTGAATATTGCTAGAGCTGTAGCTGCTGTGCATTCGACCGGCTGCGTTATAGGAGATTTAAATCACTCGGGTATCTTAGTTGGGACCGACGCTACCGCGACCCTTATCGACTGCGATTCATTCCAGTTTTCCAAGGACGGTAAAGTATTCTACTGTGCAGTAGGAGTACCTGATTACACGCCACCAGAATTGCAGGGGAAGTCGCTCGAAAATATTAGCCGAACGCCAAATCACGACGCATTTGGATTGGGCGTTGCTATTTTCAGCTTGCTGTTTCTTGGCCGGCATCCATTTTCCGGGCGGTACCTTGGTCGCGGCGATATGCCCGAGGAGCGGGCAATCGCCGAGTTTCGCTTCGCGTATTCGGCAGACCGGTCGCGCACCCAAACCGAGCCTCCACCTTTCGCGCCGACGCTCTCTTACGTTCCAAGAGAACTGGGGACCGCATTTGAGATCTGCTTCGGTCCAGCTGGGGCAAATGGCGGCCGGCCTAAGCCCGCTGACTGGATCTTACTTTTGCAGCGAGCTGAGTCGCAGCTAATTAAGTGCGCCGCGACAGCTGGTCACTACTACTTTTCGTCTGCGCCGAACTGCCCTTGGTGCGGACTCGAAAAGGCTATTTCTGGTTTTGTCGCATTTCCATCCCCACTCATAATAAATACGACGACCCCACTGGATCTCGGTCAACTCATCGCCGCGATACGAGGGGTGACTGATCCGGGAAGCGCGCCGGCGCTCTTGTCAGCAATGCCGACCGTTCAGGGTGGGCCAAACGTTCAGAACAAAGGCTCACTTGATAGTTCTGCTGGACAGTTCGTTCTGTCGACCGTCGGGGGCGTTGCGGCGACGATTCTATTGAGGTTAGAATATATTCCGCCGTTGATTGGCTTAGTTGCTCTCAGCTCGGCCGCATACTTTGCGCTCAGAAATCCGAGGCAATTGCACGCCAAGGGTCCCCGCTCTCACCAGCTAAAACAGGGCTGGGACCAAATAGATCAACGTTACAGGACTGAGGGAGATCCCTCGCGCTTCAATGAGGCAAGACGACAATCCGAACTGAAAATTCGCGAGTACAACGATCTACCGAGCGAAGAGTCGCGGCGCTTGGCGGAGCTGTCGCGCAGGCAGCGAGAGATCCAACTCAGGTATTTTCTTGAGCAATTCAGCCTTGTAAACGCAAAGATTAGGAGCGTCGGTAGCGCAAGGAAAGCGACGTTGCGGTCGAATAGCATTTATACCGCGGCAGACATCACGAGACAAAAGATCGAGAAAATACCAGGCTTCGGACCCGCGACCGCTGGGCTCCTATTGTCTTGGCGTTCGGATCTTGAGCGACGCTTCGTTTTCAATCCCAGTCAGCCGATCAATCCCAGCGAAATCGCTCAGGTGAAGTCCGATATAGCGAATAAGCGGATGGCCCTTGAAACTGCCTTGAAAACAGACTTGATCACAATTAGGACGGCCGCGGCCGAAATCCAACGGGCGCGGACCGATCTTACCAATAGAGGAAGGGCGATCTGGGTTGAATTTAAGCAGGCCGAAGCTGAAGAAAAAGCGCGGGTGTTCGGTGATGTTGTCGCTCGACGCTGGGTGTTCGGAGTAGCGTGCGTTGCTGCACTCATCGTTGCCGGCGCAAATAGCAGCGGCCCGAATGCAGGTGCGGTGGTGCCCTCATCTCCTAACTCGCCTCGATCCACGACAAGCCCGCCAACGCCGGTGCCGAGTACCTCATCCATAGCGAACAACGGCCAGCCCAATGCTAGTTTGCCTGGTAGAACGAGTGCTCAACCGACAGTGCCGTCGCAGGTTTGGAACTCGACGCCGCAGTCGCCGCCGGGGATCGAACGTTCGTCTCAGGAACCACAAAAGAGCGCCGTGGAACCGGCGGTTTCTACCCCGGTAGCGCCACCGCTCGATCCACCCCGTGAGATCAGGCCTCCGCCGCAACCGCCAGCTGATCCCAGCTTAAACGTTGCCCAAACGTCTCCAAAGATCGCGACACCTGCCGTCGCGATTAGCCGGCTAAAGGACCTGGGGTTCACCGCGTCTAGCGAGTCTTTATGGAATGTCCCCGCGCTCGGCGGACTGCGAGAATTTAAGATCGTAAATCACTTGCCCCCCGACACTCGTTTAGATGAGATTACGAACCAGGCCTTACAATCAACTCAGGCAATTCCTCGCAATCGTTCATTTCTTGGGGGGTGGGCCACCGATCCAACATGTACGCAAGGCACCCAACTCACAATATCCGTTCAAGAGGCTCGGACGGAAGGAGGCGTGTGCAAATTCGATGTTTTCCTTCCTAGCCGATCTGGTTGGACCGTGCGAGGCCACTGTCAGGTTGGAGCAGACAGGTGGCCAGCCACAATCAGTTTTGCTGTTTCTGGCACGGCGCTTTCCTGGTCGAGCGCAAAGGGCAATGCGACGTATTATCGATGTAGGCAGTGAGGGTTGAGGCATGGCGAGCTACTATCTCTGTGGTACATCCTTGGTAAAAGGCAACAGCGTTCGTAGGAGCGTTAGAACTGGGACAAGCGTTGCGGGATTGTTTAGTTCGCCGCCAACGATCATTTTAGTCGTCTTGGCAGTTCTTGCCCGCGGCAAGCTTCCACCCATTAGAAGCTATTTCAGCTTACGAACACTCTGTCCGACTTGCGGACAGCGATTGGATGCACAGCGGTCGCTCAAGCGCAAAGCCTTACTTCTACTCGCTAGCTCTATGTTCCTCGTCGCAATAGGGGTGTTGCTTACACTGAAGCAGTGACATCTTGTTCGCCGAGCGTTCTGCGATATCCTCGCTAAAAGGCAGTTTTGCTGGCGACCCGGACCATCTCCACGCGCTAGACATTAATGAAGTGGCGGAAGCGAGGCTAGATTTCTGATTGTATGCTTTGGTTGCAAAAGCTTGTCAGTCGCTCGAATTCCATAACATTCGATCTACGACATCAGGCTCGGGTTGAAAATCTGTTGATCGCATTCATCGCCTGTATCCGAGGTTCAACGTCTCTTAAGTAAATGGTAGTTCTCAAGAATTCGATTTCGGTCGCTTCGTTTGCCTCATCAACGTCGATGTACCAGGATCTCGGTCGACCGTCAGCGCCGTCGCTCCAGCGATAGCCTCGCTTTTTGAGCTCGTCCTTTAGCTCGAAAGGAGACTGTTCGGCCCAGATGCGAATGGTTTTGCGTCTTGCGCGGTCCAGAAGAATGGCGAGAGCTGGGCGATTTGGCTTTGGCAGCTCTGAAGCCAAGATTTCAACGAGGGCGCGACAGTCATCAATGGCCCGATGGGCCTGATGAAACATGCCGACACCGGCCAGCAAATAACCTAGGCGCGATCCGTCAAACCCAAGCTTGCGCCATTCCACCTCCGTTGCCGAACACGCCCATGCCTTACGCTCGAATAAGGGCCAGTAGCGTTCGGCAAATTTGCGATCAAAGTTGGCATTGTGCGCGATGACAATCCCGGCGTCCTCAACAAATGTGGCAACCGCATTTGGGTCAATCCGATGCCCGAGAACCATTTCGTCCGTAATGCCCGTAAGATCGGTGATCTCCGCCGGGATAGGGCTCTGCGGTTCGTTGAATGACGAGAAGACGTCGGTGATCTGCGCTATCCGGTCGTCCGGTAGGTAGGTAAACTTCACCATTGCGAGCTCAATAACCTCATCGCGCGCCGCATCGAGACCGGTTGTTTCGACATCCAGCATGATGCCAGTCTTGGTCGGTTGTCCCTCGCACGAGGCAAATTCCGTTCGAGGGACGAGCCTGCGAAGGACTCGATAGTCGGGGGATTTCCCTAGCGTTTCAGCCATCGCGGCTAGATTGATTTCTTCAGGCGGCATAGGATCGACCATGAGACCAGGCGGGGGCATTGGCGTAGAACAGGATGAATAGTTCCTTTTATTCTAGCTCGATCAAAGATCTTGTCGATCAATCACCTGAAACGATCCTTGGACATCTTGCCAAACAGAACTCGTTCTCATTGGAGGCGCTCCAACGCAACGCTTGGCTGGCCCAGATATCGATCCTACAGCGTGAACTCCGGGGCCTAGCTTCCGGCTGGGTAGCTTTCGAGTTTGCCATCCCGCGGATGGGCAAAAGGGCCGACAATATCGTTCTCGTTGGCGGCGTCATTTTTGTCTTGGAGTTCAAAGTCGGAACTGAGCAATTTGACAACGCCGCCCTGGATCAGGTGGTCGACTATGCGCTCGACCTCAAGAATTTTCACAGCGGCAGTCACGACCGACCAATTGTGCCGATCGTGGTCGCAACAGGGGCGCCAGATACCGTTTATTCCCTAATTTGGGCAGACGATAAGGTAGCCAAACCTGTTCTCAGCAATGGCGTCGGGTTGGGCGCATTAATCCAAGAAATTTCAGATCAAGCGAGGAATGGCGCGGAGATCGACGTCCAGGCATGGCTAAGCAGTGGCTATAAGCCAACGCCGACCATCATTGAAGCCGCGCAAGCGCTTTACCAAGGCCATAAGGTAGGCGAGATCACCCGATCGGACGCAGGTGCTATCAACCTAAGCCAAACCGCGGAGTGTATTGCGCAGGTAATCGAAGATGCCAAATCAAAAAGACACAAGGCCATCTGCTTTGTGACGGGCGTCCCGGGCGCCGGCAAGACGCTGGCTGGTCTCAACCTTGTGACACAGCGTACAAGCGCTCACGAAGATGAACACGCGGTGTTTCTGTCGGGCAACGGACCGCTTGTCGACGTTCTTCGGGAAGCCCTCGCGCGCGACGAGCATGCGCAATC
>Ga0182030_10014839_pt1 | contig 15320 bp, 19 predicted proteins | sample 812S3MmetaG_FD_121299 | JGI IMG/M metagenome (GOLD analysis project Ga0182030, IMG submission 121299) | Permafrost microbial communities from Stordalen Mire, Sweden - 812S3M metaG (Illumina Assembly) | ecosystem: Environmental > Terrestrial > Soil > Wetlands > Permafrost | place: Sweden... | reverse complement strand
CCGCCGTACGGCGGCCAGCTTGAACTCCCTGGTGAACTTCCTGCGTGACAAGCCCATGACTCAATTCTCCATTCATTGGATTTTGAGTCTTAACCGGTTGTCTCAAAAATGGGGGCAAGTCCAGAATACAAGTGAGTTCCCATCGACGCGGATTTTAAGACGCTGCCGGTTACCCTGCCAGCTTCCGGAATCGAAGTATAATAAAGGATGGCCAGTTGCGTCCTGAGGCTCGCTGATGGGGCCGTGATGCGGCTGGATGATTCATTCCCGGTGCCTTTCCTTTGAATGACGCCATCATTATCCGCGGCGCGCGGACTCATAACCTGAAGGACATTTCCTGCGAGATTCCCCATGGCAAGCTGACGGTGGTCAGCGGGGTTTCGGGGTCGGGAAAGAGTTCGCTGGCCTTCGACACGATCTATGCCGAGGGACAGCGGCGCTATGTGGAATCGCTGTCGGCCTACGCGCGGCAGTTTCTGGAGCGAATCGAAAAGCCAGATGTGGACCTGATCGACGGCCTTGCGCCCGCGATCGCCATCAAGCAGAAAAACACTACGCGGAACCCGCGCTCGACGGTGGCCACGGCTACGGAAATCTACGACTACCTGCGCCTGCTGTATGCGCGCTGCGGGACGGTGCATTGCGTGTTTTGCGATGGGCTGGTGAAGCGGGACTCAATGGACGAGGTTGCCGAGGCCATGCTCGCGCTGGGCGAAGGGACACGCTTGCAGGCGCTGTTTCCCGTGGCCAGCGCCATGCCGGAGGCCGAGGCTGGGGCAAAGCCGGTGAAAGCGGCGGGGCGGGCGGCGAAGGCTGGAGCCAAAGCCAAGCCGGCGGCCAATGGCGGGGATTCGCCGCATACAGAAACCCTGAAGGCGCGGCTGACGGAGCTTAGGACCAAAGGCTTCAACCGGCTGTATCAGCAGGGAAAGGTTGTTGAGTTTTCTACGCCCGAGTCGCTGCTGGATCTGGATTTTACGCTGCCGGTTTTTGTGCTGTTGGATCGGATTGTCGTGAGCCCGGAGAATCGCTCGCGGATAGTGGATGCGGCGGAGACTGCCTACCGCGAATCGGGCCAGGTGGTGTTTGAAGAGGTTCCACGAGAGAGTGCAGACGGCGATGAAACTCAAGCCCGGAAGCGGCACCGGTTTTCCGGAGAATACGAGTGCAAAAGCTGCCACCGGCCAGGCAAGGAGCCGGAGCCGCGCCTGTTCAGCTTCAACAACCCATTCGGGGCCTGTCCGCGATGCCAGGGATTTGGGAACACGGTGGACTTCGATCTGAACCTGGTGATTCCGGATAAAGAACTGAGCCTGAACGGGGGCGCCATCGACCCGTGGAACCGGCCCAAGTACCGGTCGTGGTTCACGGATTTGCGCAAGCAGGCCGGCGAGTTGGGCATACCCATGGACGTACCGTGGCGCGAGATGCCGGAGGCGGCGCGGGAGATTGTGTTGCGCGGCAAGGGCGGGTTTGCCGGCGTGTTTGGATTTTTTGCGCAGATGGAGCGCAAGAAATACAAGCTGCATGTGCGGGTGATGCTGAGCAAGTATCGGGGCTATGCGGAGTGCCCGGATTGCCGCGGGCAGCGGCTGCGGGCGGAGGCGCGGTCGGTTCGAATCGCGACTCAGAAACATGGAGGCAAAAACATTTGCCAGGCGACGGCGCTGACCATTGCGCAGGCGAAGGAGTTCTTTGAGGCGCTTCAGCTTTCGCCGATGCAGGAGGAGATTGCCGGGCCGATTTTGCACGAGGTGCGGCAGCGGCTGAATTTTCTGGACGCTGTGGGGCTGGAATACTTAACTCTAGACCGGCTGGCTTCGACGCTTTCCGGAGGCGAGGCGCAGCGGATTCAGCTGGCTACTTCGCTGGGGTCGCGGCTGGTGGGGGCGCTTTATGTGCTTGACGAGCCGTCGATCGGACTGCATACGCGGGACACGGCGCGGCTGATCGCAATTCTTCATGAGCTGCGCGACCTGGGCAATACCATCCTGGTGGTGGAGCACGATGCCGATGTGCTGCGCGCGGCCGACCACCTGCTTGATCTGGGGCCGGGCGCTGGGGAGTTCGGCGGCAAGCTGCTGGCCGAAGGTGTTCTGGCGGAGATCGAGGCCAATCCCAACTCGCTGACCGGGAAGTACTTGTCGGGGCAGGTTTCGATTCCGGTGCCCACGCGGCGTCGCGCGCCGGGACGCGAGCGGCTGGTGCTGCGCGGGGCCGAGGCGAACAACCTGCATAAGCTCGATGTGGAGATTCCGCTGGGAATGCTGGTCGCCATTACCGGGGTTTCAGGGTCGGGCAAGTCGACCCTGGTGCACCAGGTTCTTTACCGGGCAGTGGCGCGGGCGCTGGGGCAGAGCGATGGCTCCGACCCGTCTTCTGTCTATAAATCGCTCACCGGCGTGGAACGGCTGAACGACGTTGTGCTGGTGGATCAGACTCCGATTGGCCGCACACCGCGATCCAATCCAATTACCTACATCAAGGGATTCGATCTGGTGCGCGAACTGTATGCCGCGCAGCCGGACGCCAAGCGCTTGTCGCTGACGCCGGGGCATTTTTCATTCAACGTGCCCGGAGGCCGTTGCAACACCTGCGAGGGCGACGGGACGGTGACGGTGGAGATGCAGTTCCTGGCAGATGTTGAACTGCCTTGCGAGGACTGCAACGGCACGCGCTACCAGGCCAAGGTGCTGGAAGTGGAGTACAAGGGCAAGAACATTCACGAAGTGCTGCAGATGACGGTGAAAGAGGCGCTCAGGTTCTTTGCCGGTCAAACGCGCCTGCTGGAAAAGCTGGCCGTGCTGGATGAGATTGGGCTGGGCTACCTGCGGCTCGGGCAAAGTGCGACCACACTCTCAGGCGGAGAAGCGCAGAGGGTGAAGCTGGCGGCGCACCTGTCGCAGGTGAGGGCGGCGAATGCGAATGCCAAGCCTTCGCAGGCCAGCCGGGTGCTCTACATTCTGGACGAGCCGACTACTGGACTGCACTTTGACGATGTTTCGAAGCTGCTGACGGCGTTTCGCAAGCTGATCGACGGCGGCGGATCGCTGATTGTGATCGAGCACAATCTGGATGTAATCAAATGCGCGGACTGGGTGATCGATCTGGGACCTGAGGGCGGCGAAGCCGGTGGGCGGATTGTGGCGGAAGGAACGCCGGAGGATGTGGCGGGGAACCTGCTTTCGCATACGGGGAAGTGGCTGGGGCGGGTGCTGTGAGCGCCAGAAAACTCCACTGTTGCGTTACGGCACAAATCGCATCCGTCGCCGGTCGTCGAAGATAGCATCCACGGAAGCGTGAAGGTGCTGCGTCCTGTACTTCCGAGTTTGGACAGGCCTGCCGTCACGAATCTCAAACTCCCGAATCCCGTAGGCAGTCTTGCACGCGTTGCACTCCCCTTCGCCCAAATTGTCCCAGGTCCTCAGGTGCAGCGGATTGGCTCGGGATATTTCCAGAACTCCGCCGGAAATCATCGGAAGATGGGAAATAACGTAACCTCGGGCTGAAGGAAAGATCACGAAAAGAAGGGCGGGGCTGGTCTCGTCGCCCATCCACTGCATCGCAAGAAAGTAGACTGCACCCGCGCTCCCGCAGGCGCGGGCGACGGCAAGCGTTGTAAAGTTCTCCGACTCGAAAGCTTCCCGGTTTCGTAGCTCCGGAAGGTCTCGCAGAGAAACACCTTGCACCTCCTTCCCACCCCGGGTTATCGATAAGCCCGTATCATACGGCCCGGTCGAAGTCTCGTTGTCTTCGTGAGACTGGACGAGAAGTTTGTCTGAAGAAGACAAGGTATAACGAAACCGGACGAAGTCGCGAGCTTTATCGGCTGCTTTCTGCTCGGTGAGCGGCACGAGGGCGATTTGATTGCTGCACTGAGCGAGCGCCGGGGCAGAAGACCCAATTACAGCGATCAGCGCGAACATAGCCAGAAGGGAGGATATACGAGACATGGGCGCGGCCCCAACAATCCTACGATAAACGTTCATCCTCCAGCCAAGCGCCGGGTGCCCCGAGCCCCGCTTCCGGCCCTTGGAAGTTAAAACCCCGTGCGAGTAATCAGCGAGTGCCCGCCACGCCGCAGGCGCCAAGCACCCGAGGGAGCAGTGGCTTTCAGGCCACTGAATCGCCCCACCGCCTTCAGGCGCGGACTTTGCTCCCACCCATGTCAGCCGCCGCCCCTGAGCCTTTTAGACACTAAACCTCAATCACCAGTTCGCTGTATTGCTTGAGTTGCGGATTGGCCGTGAGCAGATGCAGGTTCTCGGTTATAGCCTGAGCGATGAGCAGGCGATCGAAGGGGTCGGCGTGATGGAGGGGAAGGGTTGAAACGAGAGGCGTATGCCGCGCGAGGACCGGGAGTTCCAACAGATTCGCGGCTTCGATGCTTGCCAGCAGTTCCGGTAGGTCGGCTTTCAGCTTGCCGATCCTGACTTTGATTGCGATCTCCCAGAGCGACGCGGCCGAAACATAAGCCGCCTCGGCGTCGTCCAGAATCGTACGGGCTGCCGAGGGAAGTCTGTGCGGCTCGTAGAACAGCCAATAGATAATGTGCGTATCGGCAAGAACCCTCATTCTCGGCCTTCAAAATACTTCTGAATTTCTTCTGGCAATGGAGCGTCGAAGTCATCCGCGATCCAGCCTTTTCCCTCCAGGAGACCGTAGACGAGGGGCTTCTTCTTTGGCCGCTCGATCGTTGTCAGGCGGGCCACAGGTTTGCCGTTGCGGGCGATGACCACGTCCGTCCCGGCGGCGGCAAGGTCGACGAGTTTCGACAGTTGGGTCTTGGCTTCGTAGATGTTGACGGTTTGAACTGCGGCGCCCGCAGTTGGCATGGAAGCGTCTCCTCATGGTCTGACTAGGTCTAGTCTAGCATAAGCGGCTCGCGCGTAGAAAAGCACCACCCGTCTCCATGCAGCCAGCAGGTTTCGTCCCTATCATGTGCGTCGCAGCGCAGGGATTGAACGCTTTTGCCCTGGTCATAATGCAGCGCTTCGGAGAGTTGGCGGTCGATTTCGGGGTTGCGCGCTCCGGTAAATCCGATAAAGAAAACCCCAAAATCCAGCCGGGCGGCAAAACTGTCCTCGCCTTTGCGGATCAGCAGGGCCATGGCTCCCCCTCCATTGGCAGCGGTCAACGGAAACAGGAGCTTTCCGCCTTGTTTGACGGCGGCAAGCCAAGCCGGAAGCGGATACGATGCTCCTGCGCTCAAAACAACTTTGTCGGCGGGTTCAAAGGGGCCGGTGGATCCGTCTCCGTGGATGACTGTGACCTGGGGCCACGGCGCGAGCGCAACGCGCGCCCTTTCCGCTATGGATTGCTCAATTTCGATAGCCGTGACTTTTCCTTGCGGGCCTGCCATTTCAGCCAGAATAGCGGTGTAATACCCGGTGCCGCAGCCCAGATGCAGCACACGATCGCCTGCCTGGATGCCGAGCTGATCAAGAAATGCGGCCCAAAGACTGGGTTGCCCGTTGTTTATGCTCTTCGTTTCGTCGAGAGCTATCAGCACATTGTGGTAGACGCTCCTCGGGTCAGCGTTTTCAGTGGTCCAGAATTCCCCCTGGCTCAACACGCGCCAGGGACCCGGCCCGACAAAGCGCTCGCGCGGCACGGTTGCGAAGGCTCGGAAGAGGGCCGGCGACGACATGCGGGTGGTGAAACGCAGGTCTTCAGCGTAGTGACGCCGCGCGGCTTGGATGGAGCCTTTCATCGATTTCCCAGGCACCCGGAAAGAATTCAGATTGCTGAACTCATCCGGCTGAACACCTTCTGTTGAAAGCATACAAGCGAATCTGGACCCTGGGAGCAATTGACCGCGTGGCGGGTGGGATGGGCGTGTTCTGGTTCGGTTCGCGGGTACCTGGCGAGAAGGCCGATTGCGGCTTTATTTGCCAGCAGGGCGGCGGATTGGTTAGAAAGGGTGGGACATTTCAAGACAGGCTTGCTGCATCGAAAATGAAATCGTTTACTGTAGCGCCATTCAGCCTGTGGCGTTCGATAACAAGAAAGGGTGTGGGAATTTTGAGCATTTCTAGTGGGTCGATTGGTTCTGGACGCGGGCCTTCACATGATCGGGAGCTGGAAGCTCCGCTGATTCCGCACGGACGCCTCATTCCGTTTCTGGTGGTTACGCCGCTCTTCTTTTTGTGGGCGATTCCCAACAACCTGACCGACATCCTGATCCGGCAATTCATGAAGTCATTTGAAGTGAGCGGGTCGGGCGCGGCACAACTTCAATTTGGAATATTTGTAGGCTATTTTTTGTGGGCGATTCCGGCTGGCGAATTGATGCGCCGGTTTGGCTACAAGGCCGGCCTGATGACGGGGCTGATTCTGCTGGGCACCGGGTGCTGGCTTTTCTGGCCGGCGGCTCACGCGGGTGCTTACGGGTTCTTTGTGGCGGCGCAGTTTGTCATCGGAAGCGGGCTGTCATTTCTTGAGACCGGCGCCAATCCCTTCATTGCGCAACTGGGTCCGGCGGAGTCGAGCGAGCGGAGGCTGAATTTCTCCCAGGCATTCAACCCGCTGGGCTCAATTACAGCGGCGTGGGTGGGCACAGTTTTCATCTTCTCGGGCGTGGAGATGAGCGGAGCAGAGGCAGCGGCGAGACGGGCCGCTGGAACCTATCAAGCCTATCTGCAGAGCGAGACAATGCGTGTGGTGCCGACTTATCTGGTAGTGGGGTCTGTGGCTTTGCTGTGGGCGGTGATGGTTCTGGTAACCAAATTTCCGAGCGCGGCAACAGAGGACGCTTCACGAATTGATGCTGGACCACCGCGGCATGTGAGTTTGTGGCAGCGGCACTTTGTGCTGGCGGTGCTTGCGCAGTTTCTTTATGTGGGCGCGCAGGTTGGCACATGGAGCTACTTCATTCTTTACGTTCGCTCCGCCACAGGATTGGGTGACAAGGCCGCGGGTTACATGCTCACCGGGACGCTGGCGGCATTTGCAGTGGGGCGGTTCAGCTCGGCTTGGTTGATGCGGCACTTTCACGCACGCAGCATGCTGGGAGTCTACGCGGTAGCTAATGTGGTCCTGGGACTGGTTGGCGTTGTGGAGCCAAACTGGCTCGGCGTGTGCTGCGTACTGACGACAAGCTTCTTCATGTCGATCATGTTTCCAACCATTTTTGCGTTGGGGCTCAAGGGCATGGGCGACAAGACCAAGACCGCCGGGTCTCTGCTTGTTATGGCTATTCTTGGCGGCTGGGCGTTGACCAAGGTAATGGGCGTGCTTCGCGACGTTAGCAGCATACAGGCGGCCTATGCTGTGCCGGTGGTCTGCTTCGCGGGGGTTGCGCTTTACGCGTGGTTTGGCGGGGAGCATAAGCCAGGTGAGGCCGCAAGTTAGCGCGTGCGGATCAGCGCGTCCCTCGACACATACAGTTTCGGCGGCGCGCTCAAGCTCGTACAATGGACTTGTGAGAGGTATCTTCCCGTGAAGCGCAACACCATTGTTCTCACCGTCGTCTTGCTCATTCTATCCACCTTTGCCTGGGCTGGGTGGGCTAACTGGGAGTACCGCAAGCAGGCTTCCGAGCGGCTGCTGGCGTCCGTGGCGCATGGCCAGCTTGTGCCTGGGCAGGCGGCTGATGGGTCAGAGGGAGTTCCGGTTTTCAACTCTCCGCTGAAGGGCAAGCAGGCGCCGGATTTTGCTCTGGAGGATCTGAGCGGAAAGAAAGTGTCGCTCGCGAGCTACAAGGGCAAGGCGGTGCTGATCAACTTCTGGGCCACGTGGTGCGGTCCATGCAAAATTGAGACGCCGTGGCTTGTGGAGTTGCGGAATCAATACGCGGCCCAGGGGTTCGAGATTCTGGGTGTCTCCACTGACGATCTCGATTACGACAACCCCAAGACGCTGGCCAAAGACAAGATGGAGATTGCGCGGTCGGCGCAGCAATTGGGCATCAACTATCCGGTGCTGATTGACGGCGCCACGCTGGACAAGCCCTACGGCGGCCCGGACGGCCTGGATGCCATGCCGACCTCGTTCTTTGTGGATCGCAATGGTAAGGTTGTGGCGGCAGAACTGGGACTGACCTCGAAGGACGATATCGAGGGGAATATTAAGAAGGCGCTGAGGGAGTAGAGCTAGCGGAGTTAGCAAGCTGCAAGTTAGTGGGTGCGGTGCATTGGAAGGCTAAGGGCGATGGTGCAACTGAATAAGGCAACTCGGGTTGCAGCCGCATTGGCGCTGGGGATTGGCGGCTTGTTCGTCCAAGGGCAAATTCCCGCGGGCGATACTGCGAGCCGGCAATTGCTGAAGACCGCAGCGGTGGAATACCTGTATCCCGAGCAGGTAACTGTGGCCGCCGGAAAGGCGAGCGATGTTACTCTGCATTTTCGCGTCGCCGAGGGGTTGCATATTAATTCGCATACTCCCAAAGATGAGTTTCTGATTCCGACGACCTTCTCGATTCCGGACGGTGCGGGCGTGCGGCTGGAGCAGGCCAGTTATCCGGCCGGTGAGGACTTCACGCTGCCTGTCGATCCCACAACCAGGCTCAGCGTTTATACGCGCGAATTCACCATTCAGGCGCGCATCGTGGCCTCGCCCGGCAATCATTTGGTGGAGGGCAACCTGCACTACCAGGCCTGCAACAAGAGCGCATGTCTGCCGCCGAAGACGATTCCTGTGGCGATTGATGTGATTGGGAAGTAGTAGGGAACAGGGATCAGTAAGATCCCGGCTCTGGAGCAGCGGTAACCTTCTATTCACGCCGCATGTGGAATAGTATTCAGAGAACAGGAGGGCGTTATGGCAACTGAAGCCGTTGTTCCGCAGCCGGATGAAAGCCCCGTGGAAGCTCCCAACGCTGGCTATGTGAAGAAGACGTATTCTGTTGAGTTTCTGGCGGAGCAGGCAGCCATTGATAAACGTGTGCGCGAAGAAGGCGCAAAGCGTATCCGCCGCTCGGTTGAAAGAGCGATCGCCATGGGAATCATCGACAAGGAGGGCAGCCTCTTGATGAAGGAGCTTCCAGCGGATATGCAGCCGGGGGCGGACCGCGACTTCGGGGGATAGCGGATGCCGATCATGTACGTGGTGGCTGGGGCCGCCGGCAGTGGAAAGACAAGTGCGTTTCCGGGCGATTCCTTCGGCTGCGATTATTTCAACGCGGACCACTACGCGGCGATGTTGAATGGCGGTTCGTATATCGGTATTCCCAACTCGATCCGCAAGGAAGTTGGACCGATTTGCGAGAGATTCATTCATGATCACATTGCGGCCGGCAAGGATTTCGCAACCGAGACAACTTTGCGCAGCACAATCGTCTTCGATCAAATGAAGCAGGCTCATGAGGCCGGTTTTGCGGTGAGGTTCCGATATATTTGCGTCGATAGTATTGGCACGTCTGTTAAACGAGTAAAACAACATGCATTCATGGGCGATCACAGCGCGTCATAGGAGACTGCTCAGGATATTCGCTCGAAGAGCCTTTTCAATCTCCGTTGTGCATTTGACGAGATGGGCAAGACCATCGATACATTTGAGATTTACGACAACTCCGTGCTCGGGATGGCGCCGAAACTGATCGCGTCGTTCCTGGGACGCGAAGTTACTTTTCTGGCGACCGAGCTACCGGCATGGCTCGATGAAGCGCTGGGGCATACTCCGCACTCGACTGCGAAGCTTCGGGAGTGCTTCGAGCGAGGGAAGGCATTGCCGATTGGCGACTGACACGAATCCCAGGTTTCAAAAGCCATATCTGAGGCACCCCGCCAATCAGCCTCGACCATCATTTGCAGCCCTCTTCGGCGTGTGGGACAATGGAACCCGCCTCTTCGCGTCACAATTCCAAACCGCCCCCCAAGCTGCATTGAAAGGAACCTCAGATGCCGAACGTCCGCATTGCAACTCCCCGAGCCCGGCGGCAGGCAATCGCCGCCAGCGTGCTTCTTGCCTGCGTCCTGTTTGCCGGCGGCTGCAAAACCTCCGACGACGCGGCGGCGGCCGCAACCCAGCTTACAGCCACGTCCAAGTCCCTCACCGACTACTATTCCGCCCTCGACACCATCCTGGCGGAGACCGACCAGTTGAACGCGGTCCAGGTTGTCCTGTATGGGATTCCCTATGACGACGGAACCAAAGCCCAGATCGCCGACACGCGGGCCGAGATTCAAAAACGCGCGGCCCTCGCCAAGGGCTTGACCGAGCTAGCACAAAACTTCGCCAAGTTGACCGGGTCCACCGCCTCCACCGATGCTTCGGCTTCCGCGGCAAAACTGGAGACCGAAGTCGAGTCGCTCAAACTCACCAAGAGCAAGATGAGCTCCAACGAGCAGAGTCTGATGAAGGTCGCCATCGGGCTGGTCGTCAGCGCCATCCAGGAACACAAGAAGCGCGAGGCCGCCCAGGGCATCGACAAGTTCACCGCGGCCTTGAATGACTTTTTCACCAAAGAGGCGCCGGATTACATCTCCCTCAACGACGACTACCGGGCCATCTCCAGTTCTCTGGCCAAGAGCCTCCTTCAAAACGACCAAACCGACCCCTCCAGCTTCTTCACGGCCGCGCTCGGCCCTTACGGATTGACTCCGGAGGTGACCGACTCCAAGCTCCGCAAGGAGATTGAAAAACTTGCGGAAGCTCAGGTCGACCAGAAGTCCGCGGCCCTTGAAAAATCCCAGCAGGATGCCACCGACAGCATGGAGAAGTCGCTCAAGCAGATCGCCGACCGGATCGATCTTGTGGCCAATGACAAGCCCATGGAGGTGCGCACGGTCCCCGTCAACCTCGCGGACGTCGAAAAGTGGGCATCTCAGTTCGCGACATCGACCGCGTCAACGGCAACCGCCGCAGCCGCCAAAACCACCACGACCCCTGCGAAAACTGCCACCAAGGCAAAGTAATCAAGGAGACGGAACATGCAAACCGCACTTTCGGAGTTGGAATCGACCTACTTCACCCTCCAGGGGAACATCGGCATGTTATTGGCCGCTTGCACGACGCAGGATCAACGGGACGCTCTGACGACCCAATATGTCGCAGCAAGGTCTGGCTATTGGTCATGCGTCAACAAGGCTTTTCATGACGACGACCCGGCGGTAATCGCTCTCACCACGCAACTCGACGCCTCGAGCAAGCAACTCCAGGCCGATGTCACCCAACTAGGCGACATCGACACCACCATCAACAAAATCACCCAGGCAGTCACCATTGGCGCAAGCCTGGCCGCAAAGGTGATCGCCCTCTAGGCGAGTGGCACACACTGGCTGGGCGCTGACAAACTGGATTCCCCAGGTTCCAGCTTTCGGGACCTGGAAAAGCACAACAGCCCATGGGAGTGACCAGCGAGCGTTTGCCCCGCCGCAGGTGGTTAGGCCCCTGCCTTCTTCTCGATCTTGGCCCATGAGTCTTTTAGCGGGAGGGTGCGGTTGAAGACCAGCTTGTCCGCAGTCGAGTCGGGATCGAGGCAGAAGTAGCCTACGCGCTCGAATTGGAAGCGGTCTTCCAGCTTGGCATTCGCGAGGGACGGTTCAAGCTTTGCGCCAGTGAGGATCTCGAGAGAGTTGGAGTTGAGATTGTCGAGAACGTCCTTGCCTTCTTCAAGATCGTAGGGGTCGGCTTTGGTGAAAAGCTTGTCGTAGAGGCGGATTTCGGAGCCGATGGCGTGGGCGGCTGAGACCCAGTGCATGGTGGATTTGACCTTGCGGCCGTCGGGTGAGTTGCCGCCGCGGCTGGCTGGATCGTAGGTACAGTGGACCTCGACAATGTTGCCGGCTGCGTCTTTGACCACGCTTCGCGCGGTGATGAAGTAGGCGTTGCGCAGGCGGACCTCTTTGCCGGGAGACAGGCGGTAGTACTTGGGCGGAGGGACTTCGCGGAAGTCGTCGTGCTCAATGTAGATTTCGCCGGAAAACGGAACCTGGCGGGTACCGGCGGAGGGGTCTTCAGGGTTGTTGGCAACCTCGACGAACTCTTGCTGACCGGCTGGATAATTGTCGATGACCAGCTTGAGGGGATGGAGCACGGCCATGGCGCGGGAGGCGCGGCGGTTTAGGTCGTCGCGCTGGAAATGTTCGAGCATTTCGATATCCGTCGAACCGTTGGTGCGCGACGCGCCGATGGAGGCGCAGAAGGAGCGGATGGCTTCTGGCGTGAAGCCGCGGCGGCGAAAACCGAAGAGGGTGGGCATGCGCGGATCGTCCCATCCCTGGACGACCTTCTCCCGCACGAATTGGATGAGCTTGCGCTTGCTGAGCACGGTGTAGGTGAGGTTGAGCCGGTCAAACTCGATTTGCTCGGAAGGAAAGATGCCGAGATGCTCGATGTACCAGCGGTAGAGGGGCTGGTGGTCGGTGAATTCGAGGGTACACATGGAGTGGGTGACATGCTCAATGGAGTCAGACTGGCCGTGCGCGTAGTCGTACATAGGGTAGATGCACCACTGGTCGCCGGTGCGCTGGTGCGAGGTGTGCAGGATGCGATACATGACCGGGTCGCGCATGTTCAGGTTGGGTGACGCCATGTCGATTTTGGCGCGGAGAACGCGGGTACCGTCTGGAAATTCGCCGGCCTTCATGCGCGTAAACAGGTCGAGGTTCTCTTCGACAGTCCGGTTGCGATAAGGGCTGTCGGTGCCGGGCTCGGTGAGGGTGCCGCGGTGCTGGCGGATCTCATCCGCAGAGAGGTCGTCGACATAGGCTTGGCCGGCTTTGATGAGGACGAGGGCCCACTCGTAGAGCTGGCCGAAGTAGTCGGAGGCGTAGCAGAGGCGGTCCCACTCGAAGCCCAGCCAGCGCACGTCCTGCTGGATGGAATCGACGTACTCCTGCTCTTCTTTTTCAGGGTTGGTGTCGTCGAAGCGCAGGTTGGTTTTGCCGCCGAACTCGTCGGCCAGGCCGAAGTCGATGCAGATGGCCTTGGCGTGACCGATGTGGAGGTAGCCGTTGGGCTCGGGCGGAAAGCGGGTTTGGATGACCGCATCGCCGTATTTCTGGGTGCGGACATCTTCGGCGATGATGTCATGGAGGAAGTTGGAGAGACGGGGTTCGATGTTGGCAGCGGTGCTTTCCGGAGTGGCGTCGGTCATTGTTGCGGTTCCTCTTCTATCGAAAGGCTGGTACCATCCGTTGAGATTTCAATGTTGTCGCGGTGTCGGTCCTGGTCCTCTTGGATCTGCCTCATTCGCTTCGGTCCGTTTTGAAATCCCCAGGGTATAATCGCCTTGCCCTTTCGCATCACGTTGGCAAGCGCCGTTATGTAGGTTTCGGTCTGTGTTGCTTCGATCTTTCCCTGTCCTACTCTTAGCTTGTCAAATTCCAGAAGCAACTCCTCCCCGTCCATCCTGCGACTTTGATGAGGGCAAACGCCACCGTTGTCCCTTCGGCCGACCTGGCAGTTCATACAGAGTACTTGGTAGCCCTGAGGGTATCCCTTAAGGCGCAACGCGCGATAAATGTGATGTCCGCCCTGATACCTATCCCCGAAGAGCTTTGCTCGCTCCAAGTTGCCCGCGCCGCTAACGTGGTCGAGGCTCAGAAAGGAGAACTCGCCTTCTCCGCAGCAAATGCATCGCAATCCGCCGTAGTGCTTAAAGGCTCTGATGCGATCTACCAAATTCCTGTGTTGCATTCCTACTGCATTGTTTACAAATCCCTCTCGACTCTTTGCTTTCATCTTTTAATCCTTCCTCTGCGGGCCGGCTATTCAACAGAGCGATTGCAGGCTAGTGGTGGCGGCGGCGATGCGGGCGAGGCAGAGTTCGCGGCCGAGGACGGCAATGGTCTCAAAGAACAGAGGCGCGTTTAGCTGTCCGCAAATTGGCTTTCAAGCCGCTGCTTTGCTGGCAGGGATAGGCTGGGCCACTAGACGCACGCCGAGCGCTGCACAGACGCGGCTGATGGTATCGAAACGTGGCGCGCTATCGGGGCGAAGAGCTCTGTAAAGTGCTTCGCGGGTAATTCCGGCGGCCTTGGCGATCTCCGTCATGCCGCGCGCGCGGGCAATGTCCCCGAGCGCCGAGGCCAGAAGGGCCGCATCATTCGCTTCCAGAATTCCGGTCAGATAAACGGCAATGCTCTCTTCGTTGTCGAGGTACTTTGCGGGATCGAATTCAGGCAGGTCATCCACGTCAATGACTTTTCTCATCTTTGTCCTTTTCGGTCTTGAGCAATGCGGCCAAGGCCTTAGCCCGCTTGATATCTCTCTTCTGTGTTCGTTTGGAACCGCCCGCGAGCAAAACGACGATCTGCGCGCCAAATTGTGTGTAATAGAGGCGCCAGCCAGCGCCAAAGTCGATGCGCAGCTCAATCACGCCGTCGCCAATCGCCTTGAAGTCGCCAAGCAAGCCGAACGTGAGGCGCTTGATTCGTTCCGCAACTGCGCCGCGTACTTTCAAGTCTTTCAATCCATCAAGCCACGCGGTGAACTCGGGAAGCGGCCTGATGGAAAACATGTTTAAAGTGTAATCGTTCGATTACAAAACGTCAACCAGAGGTCCCACCTCTACACGGCAACTTTCTCTCGCGCCGTCTCATGCCTGTGGCGGATACGGCGGCTGCGGCGGGTAAGGAGGATATGGCGGCCACCCAAGCTGCGGTGCCGGTACGACCTTCCACTCTGAAAAAGCGAGCACGTAATACAGCACCAGATTGCCGAACGGGATGATCAACAGCAGCGAGAGCCACGGCGAAAAGCCCGCTTTTTTGCAGATGAACCAGAAGGGCACGATGACGATGATGAGGCCCACGAAGATGACGATTGGGAGTATCGCTAGAAATACCAGGGCCAAATGCCTTGCGGCCGCGGGATCCATCGGGGCTTGCAGCAGGAGTGCGAGATTATGCATGGAGAACGCTCCGGAATTGAGATGAAAGCTCGGAGCCAATGTACGGCCAAACGGGGGAATTCGCAATAAGAATCGTTGCGCCGCATGTTCGTTGGGTGCGCGATCCTTTACTCCAGCGGCAGCCCATCGAGCGACAGCAAGCGGCCCACAGGGTACTCGCCAATACGATTCTCAAGGAACCACGGGGAGCGCTCGTAGAAGAATTCGAGGCGCGCCCTGGGGCTGGAGGCAAAGCGCGGGTCGCTCTGGATGCGGTGCTCGAACTCGGCTTTCAGTGCCGGGTCTTTGGCCAACTCATCGCGGGCCAGCTTCTCAAGCACGTAGGCCTCGCCGTACTCCCTTTGCTCGAAGATGGAATCGAAGAAGCCCCAGCGGAGGGCGGAGTCGGGCGCGTCCGGTTCGAGCCAGTGAACGGCTACCTTGGAAAGCCGCTGATTGAGCGGGACAACAACCGAACCGGCGGGGAAGGTAAGGGTCTCGGTGGTGAGTGTGCATTGGCCGTAGCGGCCCGGCTGCGCGCCTG
>Ga0182030_10014837_pt1 | contig 15320 bp, 15 predicted proteins | sample 812S3MmetaG_FD_121299 | JGI IMG/M metagenome (GOLD analysis project Ga0182030, IMG submission 121299) | Permafrost microbial communities from Stordalen Mire, Sweden - 812S3M metaG (Illumina Assembly) | ecosystem: Environmental > Terrestrial > Soil > Wetlands > Permafrost | place: Sweden... | reverse complement strand
GGCTATCGCGACAGCTATGTGGGGGAAGGCCAGATCTCCTATGCCGGGGCCGGGGCATTGGCTCGCGGCCGCCTCGCATTGGACATCGTGCGGGAGCGACTGACGCTGACCGGCGTATGCGCGGACGAACTGCGCTTCGACCTGATCGGCGTTGATGCGCTGCATCGCGGTCCGCAGGGCGATATGCCGGAGCCACCGGAGGTCCGTGTGCGTGTGGCCGGCCGCACCGCGAGCATGGCCGAAGCCGTCCGGATCGGCAACGAAGTCGAGACGCTTTACACCAACGGGCCGGCTGGCGGCGGTGGTGCGGCAAAATCGGCGCGCGAGGTGATCGGTGTGGTCTCGACGCTGATTCCGCGCGCGCTGGTCACGCCGACCGTGCAATATTCGGTGACCTGACGATGAAGCTGCGTGAGCTGGCGCATGCACGTACCGGCGACAAGGGTGACACCTCCAACATCTCGGTCATCGCCTATGACCCGGGGGATTTTGCGTTTCTGTGCGAGCATATCACCGCGGACCGCGTGAAGGCGCATTTTGCCGATATCGTGCGTGGCAGTGTGGAACGCTATGAATTGCCCGGTCTGGGCGCGTTGAATTTCGTGCTGCATGGCACGCTCGGTGGGGGTGTGACGCGGTCGCTGTCGCTCGACGCCCATGGCAAAAGCCTGGGCTCCTGCCTGTTAGAAATGGAAATCTCGGACGACCAGTCGGCGTGGCATCGGCCGTGACGCTGCCGCGCACGCCGTCATTCCGATTGGATGGGCGGCGCGCCCTGGTGACCGGTGCGGGCCGAGGCATCGGCCTGGCACTGGCTGCCGCGTTGGCACAGGCGGGTGCCCATGTCGTGCTGGCCGCCCGTACCGCGGATGAAGTCGAGGCTGCCTGCGCCGCGATTCGTGCAGACGGTGGCAGTGCCGAGGCGATCGTTCTGGATGTGACGGATTTGCCGGCGGTCCGCGCGGTGATTGCGGCGCAACCGCCTTTCGATATTCTGGTGAACAATGCCGGCACCAACCGTCCACGCGACTTTTTGGATGTCACGGAAGACGACTACGATACCATCACTAGGCTCAATCTGCGTGCGGCGTTTTTCGTTGCGCAGGCGGTGGCGCGGCGCATGGTTGATGCCGGCTGCAAGGGTTCCATCATCCACATTTCATCGCAGATGGGGCATGTCGGCGGTGCGCGGCGAACCGTATATTGCGCCACCAAGCATGGCATCGAGGGGCTGACCAAGGCTATGGCGATCGACCTGGCGCCACATGGGGTAAGGGTAAACTCCGTCGGTCCCACCTTCATCGAAACGCCCTTGACCGCGCCGTTCTGGCAGGACAAGGCATTCCTCGATGATACGGTGCGAAGGATCAAGCTGGGCCGGCTCGGCCAGGTGGAGGACCTGATGGGGGCGGTGGTATTTCTTGCCTCCGACGCCGCGGCACTGGTGACCGGTACGTCGATCGTCGTCGATGGTGGCTGGACGGCGGAATAACGGAGGCAAGGCAATGATTCGCATCCTGAAGCACGGCAGGAGCGAGGCCGAGACATTCGAGGCCGATCTCCAGGTGCGCCAGACGGTGGAGGCGATCCTTGACGACATCCGCGCCCGCGGTGATGCGGCCGTGCGCGAGCTGTCCGCCAGGTTCGATAAATGGGAACCGCAGGATTTTCGTTTGTCACGTGAGCAGATCGATGCGCTGATCACCAGCCTGCCGGCGCAGGTGATCGAGGACATCAAGTTCGCCCAGGCGCAGATCCGCCAGTTTGCCGAGGTGCAGCGGGGTGCCCTGCGGGACGTCGAGGTGGAAACGCTGCCCGGGGTGCGCCTCGGCCATAAGAACATCCCCGTCGCGAGCGTGGGTTGTTACGTGCCCGGCGGGCGATATCCGATGGTGGCGAGTGCGCATATGAGCGTGGTGACCGCGAAGGTTGCCGGCGTTCAGCGGGTGATTGCCTGCACGCCGCCGCTGAATGGCGAACCGCCCGCGGCCACCGTTGCCGCGATGGCGCTGGGCGGGGCTGACGAGATCTATCTGCTCGGTGGCATCCAGGCCGTGGCGGCGATGGCGCTTGGTACGGGCACGATCGCGCCGGTCGATATGTTGGTGGGGCCGGGCAATGCGTATGTGGCGGAGGCGAAACGGCAACTGTTCGGCCGCGTTGGCATCGATCTGCTGGCCGGCCCGACTGAGACGCTGATCATTGCCGATGACACCACCGATGTGGAGATGTGTGCCACGGATCTGCTGGGGCAGGCGGAGCACGGGCCGACCTCGCCGGCAGTGCTGATCACCACGTCGACGCGCATTGCCGATGGGATCGAGGCGGAGATCGCGCACCAACTTGCCACGCTGGAAACGGCGCACATCGCCGGCATCGCGTGGCGCGATTACGGGCAGGTGATTCTGTGCGACACCGAGGAGGAGATGCTGCAGGAGGCCGACCGCATCGCGTCCGAGCACGTGCAGGTGCTGACCCGTGAACCGCGCTGGTTCCTGGACCGGATGCGGAATTATGGATCGCTGTTTCTGGGCCAGGAGACCAATGTTGCATACGGTGACAAGGTAATCGGCACCAATCATACGCTGCCGACCAAGCGTACCGCGCGCTATACGGGTGGGCTGTGGGTGGGAAAGTTCCTGAAAACCGTGACGTATCAGGAGGTCACGCCCGCCGCGAGTGCGATGATTGGGGCGTATTGTTCGCGGCTGTGCGCGATTGAGAATTTTGCCGGTCACAAGGCGCAGGCTGACCTCCGCGTGCGGCGCTACGGGGGGCGGAACGCGTAGGGCGGAAAAGCGAAGCGTCATCCGCCACCTACCGCGGCACCAAGCGGCGGATGACGCTTCGCTCTTCCGCCCTACGTGAGCCGTGAGCGTTACGGAGTCAGGAAGTCCAGCAGCATTGCGGCGATCTGCTTGGGGGCTTCGACCAGCACGCTGTGTTTCAGTTCTGGCAGAATGCGCAGTTCGGAACCGGCGATCTCGGCGTGCATGAACCGCGCCATGCGCGTGTTCGACCCGACATCATGCTCGCCGGTTGCCACCAGTGTTGGCCGGGTGATGCCCTGCAGCCGATCCCCCAAATCGCTGGTTGAGAACACCGTATAGGCCGCCGCGTAGGACGCCGGATGGTTTTGCTTTAACTGCTCCATCCGCTGTCGCACCGATTCCGGGTGGCGTTCGATAAACCCAGAGGTAAACCACCGATCCTGCGCGGCCCCGGTGATAGCGCCGATACCCTGCGTGCGCAGGATCTCCAGCCGTTCGCGGACCCGCGACCGCTCCTGCTCGGTCCGCCCGGCAACGGCACTCAGCAGGACGAGTTTGTCGACCTGGGCCCGGTGATCCAGCGCCAGGGCCTGCGCAATCATGCCGCCGAGCGAGAATCCAACGATGTGTGCCCGCACCGTGCCACAGGCCGCCATCACGTCCAGCACGTCACGCGCGAAGTCATCCAGGGTCAACGCGGCGTCGATGTGCCCGGACCGGCCATGGCCGCGCAGGTCCAGCCGAATCACGCGCAATCGTGGTGCTAGGATCGGGGTGATTTCGTCCCAACTGGCGCCATCGGCTCCCACCCCATGGATCAGCACCACGGGCGGACCGGATCCCTCGGCTTGGTAGAACAGAGTTGGGGCCCCCACACGCTTTAGTTCAGCGTTCATTCTGCTTTACCTCTTTAGCTTGCATATCGTAGCCGGATCGGATTAGGAACGCATGTCGGACGCGGCAGGAGACCGCTAGCGAAATGAACCAGCCGAAAAACCACTCCCGACCCGGAACAACCAGGGCAGAGCGCACGACCCGCACCTTGCGTGACGCGATCCTGACGCAGCGCCTGACGCCAGGCGTCCGACTGGTGGAGCGGGAAATGGTAACCCAGCTTGGGGTCAGCCGTACCGGCGTGCGGGCGGCATTGCAATCCCTGGAATCCGAGGGGTTGGTGGTACGTGGCCAGCGTGGCGTGTTCTCCGTCGCGACCGTGACGGCGGAGGAGGCGCGGCAAATCTACGAAGTGCGCGCGGCGCTGGAGCCAGCGATGGCCCGCTTGTTTGTCGAGCGCGCAACCGCGGCGCGCGTCGAGGCGCTCGGCGCCGCCGTCCGCCACGCCGAAGCCGCCGCCCGCGATCTCAATGGCCCAGCCTATGTGGAAGCGTTCGGCGCATTCTATACCGTGCTGCTGGTCGGCAGCGGTAATGACGTCGCCCGCCGCATCCTTGACACGTTGAATGCGCGGATCTCCTATCTGCGTCACCTGACCACGCAGCGCGCACCACTGGCGCGGCAGTTGCAAACGGTCGCATTGCTGCGAGGTATCTACACCGCGGTGCAGGCCCGCACGCCCAGCCTCGCCGCCAAACGTTGCGCGGCCTTCGTTACCAGATCGGCGCGATTCGCCCTTCAGGTGTTGGCGGAAACCGCGTGACCCGCGCATCCGGGTCGTCACTCCGCGGCGACCGGCGCAGCCTCCGCCCGCAACGCTGCACGGACCGCGGGGATCACCTCGGTGCCGAGCCGACGCACGCTTTCGCGCGCCGCCGCATGCGGCAGGCCAGACCACGAGGTCTTGAACACCACGCTGTCGATGCCCGTCTCGCGATGCAGATGCAGAATCTGCTGCACGATCTGCTCCGGTGGGCCAAAATACGTGCTGCGGTCACGCACAAAGTCATAGGTCAAGCGCTTCTTCAACGCCGCTTCCTGATCCGTCGCCAATGCCTCGCCCGGGTTCAGGAACACGCTGGGCCCGCGCCAGTTCGAGAAGTTCAGCGACTCCATCATCGGTCCCGCGGCGATGCGCACGGCCTCGGCCTCGGTGTCGGCAACGAACGTGTCGCGCATGATCGCCGCACGGGCACCCATCGGCAGGTCCTTCCCGGTGGCCTCGCGCAGCGTATCGCGGTAGACGCGCAATCGCTCGCGCAGGGCCGCCACCGGTGGACGCCACATGATGATGCCAAGGTCCTGTCGCGCGGCGTGCTGGATTGAATCAAGCGAGTTTACTACTTCCCACATGGGCAACGGACGCTGCCGCGCGCGCGGGTAGATCGATAGCTTGATCAGCTCCCCGGTGGCCGGATCGGTGTAAGCCGGATCGTTCACGGAATGTGCCCGGTCGGCGCGGAAGCTCGGCGCGGGGAACTGATAGACCTCCCCCTTGAAGGAAAATCGTTCCTGTGACAGTGCGGCCTTGATCACCGATACTGCCTCATCGAATACCAGCTTGCTCTTCGTCTGGTCGTTCGGGTTGGCTTCCGGATTGAGGTTGCTGGCCTCCAGCCCGTAATTGCCCCGGCCGAAACCGACCTCGATGCGCCCACCGGTGAGGTGGTCGAGCAGCGCGATATCCTCGGCCGCCCGCAGCGGGTGCCAGAAGGTTACGATGGCGGCGGCAAGACCGATCCGGATGCGCTTCGTTCGGGCCGCGACATCGACCGCGACCATCAGTGGGTTGGGCAACAGCTCGCGGCCCCAGACGCTGAAATGATGTTCCGGCATCCAGAATACATCGAAGTCTGTCTCGTCGCAGATCGTTGCCAGATCGCGCAATTCATCCAGCAGATCGCCGTAATCACGCTGTTTGGTCAGGTCGTGCAGGTTGTGGAAAAGGCCAAAGCGCATTCGGGTCTCCATTCGTGCGGCCGGTCAGGCGCGGGACGAAAGGCGGTGGACGTGGCGGTGTTTGGTATACCATACTGCCAACCGGAGGGCGGCGCCAGTCAAGGCTAGGTGGGTCAAGGTCGGGTGTGCGCCTCGGTGCGCTTGCTGCATTGTGTGCAGGGCGCCGCCCGGGTTCGTGCTATTGGCAGGATGTTGGGAGGGGGATGGTTCGGCCGATGCTCAGGCTGATCGTGCGGCGCATGCTGCTGATGGTGCTGACCGCGCTCGCGGTCTCCGCGCTGCTGTTCTTCAGCGTGACCAAGTGGTTGGGCAGTCCCGCGAGCATGATGCTGGGTCAGGATGCCAGTCCCCAGGCGATTGCCGCGCTGAATGCCAAATACGGATTCGGCCAGCCGGCAATAACGCAGTATCTGCACTGGCTGGGTGGGGCGCTGAGAGGCGATCTTGGCCGGTCCTACACAACCCAGCAGAGCGTTGCGCAGGCGATCGCAATCCGGCTGCCGGTCACACTGGAGTTGACGACGTGGTCGGTCACGCTGGCGGTGATCGCCGCGGTGGTGTGCAATACTGTTCCGGTGGCACGCACACCGCTGCGGCGCATTGTTACCGCGGTGAACCTGGTCGGAATCACCGTGCCGAACTTCATGCTCGGTATCTCGCTGATCTTTCTGCTGTCGGTGCAACTGGAGCTGCTTCCTTCGACCGGGTGGGTGCCTTGGTCGGATGGCATGGGCGCGCATCTGATGCATATGATCATGCCGGTCGCGACACTGTCATCGTATTATTTCGGTGTGTTCAGCATTGTATACCGCGCCGAATACCAGGACGTAATCAAGCGGCCGTTTATCGGCGTTGCGCGCGCAAAAGGACTGAACGAGTGGCGCGTGGCATTCCGCCATGCCGCGCCGAACGCCATTCTGCCGGTGATCACCTTCGTCGGTATCTCCGTCGGGCAGTTGACCGGCGGCGCGGTGGTGACCGAGACGATCTTTTCGATGCCGGGAACCGGGCGGTTGTTCGTTGCCTCGATCGAGGGACGCGACTTCCCCGTCATGCTCGCGATCGGCATGCTGATCGTGGTTGGTGTGGTGCTGATGAACCTGCTGGCCGACGTTGCGTATACCATCGCGAATCCACAGATCCGGCATGAGAGTTGATGCGGATCGGGCGCTCGATCGGTGCGGCCGTCATCGCGGCGATTGCCGTCGTGGCACTGGCCGCGCCCGGGCTGGCGCCACAGGATCCCTATCGTTCCGGCGTCGCCATGCTCGATCTGCCATCGGCAACCCACTGGCTGGGTACTGACGATCTGGGCCGCGATGTGCTGAGCCGGATGATCTATGGCGCGCGCGCCTCGCTGGCGATCGGAATTGGCGCGGCCGCGGTGGCCATGCTCATTGGCGTGCCGATCGGTCTGGTCGCGGGGACGATGCGCGGCCGGGTCGACCTCGCGCTAGTGGCGCTGATCGATCTGTTCATCGCGCTGCCAGGCCTGGTGTTGGCGCTGATCATCACCGTCATGGTGGGAGCCAATCTGCGCAATCTGATCATCGTGCTCGGCGCTGTGATGTGGCCGCCGATCGCACGGCTGGTGCGCGGCCAGGCGCTGGCGGTGCGCGAGGCGGTGTTCGTGGAGGCGGCGCGCGCGACCGGTGGCACGCAGGTTTGGATCATCCGACATCATATCTGGCCAGGGGTGCTGCCGGTGGTCGCGGCGCAGTTCTCGATCAGCGTGTCATTCGCGATTTTCACCTCAGCCAGCCTGAGCTTTTTGGGTTTGGGCATACCGCCGCCGGCCGCGGATTGGGGCGGGATGGTGCGTGCCGGCTACGACTATCTGGCGATCAACCCGTGGATGAGCCTGGCGCCGGGCGCCGCAGTCAGCCTGACCGTGATGGGCTTCTACGTCATCGGCACGTCGTTCAAGTGAGGCGGGTGCAATTGAACCGGAGGGAGAACCCAATGCGTGCACCTGTCATCGGACGTCGCCAGGCACTCGCGGGTTTGGCGGCTGGGTTGCTGGCATCGCGCGTGGTGCATGCAGCGACACCGACGCGCGGCGGCACGCTGACCGTCGGTCTTGCGAATGACGCGAAGACCTATGACCCGATCTTTTCGGTGCAATTCACCGAGCGTCATGTGCTGTATCTCGCGTTCAATACACTAGTGCGCTACGGCACCGACTTTTCGATTCAGCCCGAGCTGGCGGACAGTTGGACGACCTCGGCCGACGGCAAGCGGATCGTGTTCAGCCTGCATCCCGGAGTGACGTTCCAGGATGGCACAGCGTTCGATGCCGAAGCGGTGAAGTGGAACATCGACCAGCGCATGGACAAGGTGGTCAATTCGCCGCAGCGCCAATTGCTGGAGCCGATCGTCGCCTCGGTCGATGTGATCGACAGACTGCATGTCGCGTTCAACCTTATCGAGCCGTCGCCCGTGTTGTTCAGCCTGCTGGGGGAACGACCGGGTTTCATGGTGTCGCCGACGGCATGGAAACAGCGCGGTCCGGCGTTTGCCAGCCAGCCGGTCGGCACGGGTGCGTTCGTGTTGAAGGAATGGGTGCGCGGCAGCCAGGTGGTGTTGGAGCGCAACCCGACCTATTGGCAGACGGGGCTGCCGTATCTCGACCGGATCGTGGTGCAGGACCTGGCGGGCTCGGTGATCGGCGTGCAGCGGCTGATGACCGGCGAGATCGATTTCGTCAGCGAGCTGTCGCCGACGGATGTGCGGCCGATCGAAAAGCGGACCGGAATCGTTCTGAATCCGATCAAGGGGCGTTGGTACTTCACCCAGTGGCATGTCAATACGGCGCCGTTCGATAACGCCAAGCTGCGCCAGGCCTTCGCGCATGCGATCGACCGCGATCGGTTGAACGAGATCACCATGCGTGGCCAGGGCAGCGTGTCCGATGGGCCGACGCCGGAAGGACTGTGGTGGTATGATCCCGCGCTGAAATCGTATCCGCATGACCCCGCACGTGCGAAGGCGCTGCTGGCGGAGGCGGGGTATCCGGACGGGTTCGCGTATGATCTGTCCACGCCGCAGGTGACGGTATTCCAGCAGGTCAATCAGTTGCTGCAGGAGCAACTTGCCGAGGTCGGCATCAAGGTGCGGCTGCAACCGATCGCCAACAGCGAATGGTATGCACGCGTGGTGGATGGCACCACCAACTTTACGCCGACGCGCTGGACACAGCGTGCCGATCCGGATGGCTTGTTGTATATCCTGTTCCACAGCAAGGGCTTCGCAAATACGATGAAATACCGGAATGCCCAGGTGGATACGTTGCTGGAACAGGCGCGCACCGTCTACGACATGCCGATTCGCAAGCGGCTGTACAGCGAGGCCCAGCAGTTGATCGTGCGCGATTTGCCGATGGTGCCGCTGATCTTCGGTGCCGAGTATGCCGCGCTGCGGGCGAACGTTGGCGGATTCGAATGGATCCCGGATCAAATTCCCCGATTCCGCGACCTGTGGAAGACGGCAAACTGAAGGGCGGCGGGAATGGACACTGTCAGGCTTGGCCGAGCGGGGCTGAAGGTTTCGCGCCTGGGACTCGGCGCCATGGGATTCGGCGACAAATCCTGGCGATCCTGGGTGCTGGACCTGGAGGGCAGTCGCGCGGTGTTTCGCCGGGCGATCGACGCCGGGATCAATTTCATCGACACCTGTGACTACTATTCCGCCGGCGTCAGCGAGGAGATTGTTGGCACGTTGGTGGCCGAGCACGGGAATCGCGACGAACTGGTGATCGCGACCAAGGTCGGCAACCCGATGGGGCGCGACGCGAACGCGCGCGGCTTCTCGCGCAAGCATATCATCGACGCGGCGGAGAAGTCGTTGCGCCGGTTGCGCACCGACCATGTCGACATTTATCAGACGCATATCTGGGATCCGACGATGAACCTGGATGAGATGATGGCGGCGTTCGATCATCTGGTTCGGTCCGGCAAGGTGCTTTATGTCGGCATCACGGACATGCCGTTCTGGCAGTTTGCCACCGCATATTTCGGCGCCCAGCGGAACGGTCTGGCGACGTTTGCCTCGGTGCAAAATCATTACAACCTGTTGTGGCGGGAGGATGAGCGCGAGCTGTTGCCGTTTTGTCGCGCGCAGGGTATCGGCCTAATCCCCTACAGTCCGATGGCGCGCGGGTTCCTGTGCGGGCGGCCGCGGCGCCAGGACGCGACTCGCACCGAACGAGCGAAAACCGATGACTACACCTACAAGCTTTATGGCCGGCCGGCGGACGAGGCGGTGGTGGATCGTGTCGCAGCGCTGGGCGCGGCGCTCGGCCTGGCACCGGCGCAGGTGGCGCTGGCCTGGGTATTGCATCAGCCGGGCGTGACGGCGCCGATCATAGGCGCGACGCAGCCGGACCATGTCGACCAGGCGGTCGATGCGCTGGCGGTCCGGCTCAGCCAGGATGAACAGCGCGGGCTGCAGGAACCCTACGTGCCGCGGGGCTAGGCCAACGCGAACTTCAGTACCGCCAGGACGGCGATCAGCCACGCTGCCCCGGGGATTTCCGCCAGGCGCCCCGCCGCCAGCTTCATCACCACATAGACCACGAATCCCAATCCGATTCCCGTGGTGATGGAGAAGGTGAACGGCATGGCCAGCGCGATGATGATCGCCGGCACGTAATCCGTGGCGTCGTCCCAACCGATGTCGGCCAGGGCACGCATCATCAGGCATGCAACGATCACCAGCGCCGGTGCCGTGGCGAAGGCGGGGATGGCGGTGGCGATCGGGGCACAGAACAGGGTGAGCAGGAACAACGCGGCGACCGCGAGCGCGGTCAGCCCGGTGCGTCCGCCGGCCTGGATTCCCGCGGCACTTTCGATGTAGCTGCACGTCGTGCTGGTGCCGATCAGCGCGCCCAGCACCGCACCACCGCTGTCGGCCAGCAGGGCTTCCCGCAGGCGCGGCACCGAGCCATCCGCACGCATCAGGCCGGCGCGTTGTGTGGTGGCGATCAGGGTGCCGGCATTGTCGAGCACATCGACCAGGAACAAGGTCAGCACGGCGGCGATCAGGCCGCCGGACAATGCGCCGCCGATATCCAGCTTCATGAATACTGGCGCCAAGGATGGTGGCGCCGAGACGACGCCGGTGAATGTGGTCAGGCCGAACGGTACGCCGAGCAGCGCGGTGACGATGATGCCTATCAGGATCGCGCCACGCACACCACGGGCGGTCAGGGCCGCCATGACCAGGAAACCCAACAGTGCGAGCAGTGTGCGAGGCTGGCCAAGATGGCCCAATGTCACCAGTGTGGCCGGGTCCGCGACGACCACGCCCATCTCCTGCAAACCGATCAGACCTAGGAACAATCCGATACCGGCACCAATGCCGAGTTTCAACGGCAGCGGGATCGCGGTGATCAGCCATTCGCGGATATGCAACAGGCTGACGATCAGGAACAGCACGCCGGCCAGGAACACCACGCCCAGCGCCACCTGCCACGAAACGCCCATGCCCTTTACCAGCGTGAAGGTGAAATAGGCGTTCAGCCCCATGCCGGGTGCCAACGCGAGCGGCAGGTTGGCGAACAGGCCCATCGCCGCGGAGCCCACCGCAGCCGCGATGCATGTGGCGACAAAGGCCGCACCCGGATCGATACCGGACGGCGCCAGGATCGCGGGGTTGACCACCACGATATAGGCCATCGTCAGATAGGTGGTCAGGCCGGCCAGCAGCTCGGTGCGGACGGTTGTGTTGTTGGCGGCGAGTTGGAACACCTCAACCGCCAGCCACACCCTGGGTGTTCACATACAGCGCATACAGGCTGTGGCTGGCCGCCATGAACAATCTGTTGCGGTAACGTCCACCAAAACACAGATTGGCGCAGCGTTCCGGCAGGCCAATATGGCCGATTGGGTGGCCAGCCGCGGTGAAGATGCGCACGCCGTCCAATTCGGCGTCGCCCATGCCCCAGCCGCACCACAGATTGCCGTCGACATCGACGCGGAACCCATCCGGCGATCCGCCCGCCCCCGCATCTATCAGCGTCTTTCCCTTACCCAGTTTGGTACCATTGCCGGTGACGTCGTAGCTCAGAATCAGGCGGTTGGGAGCGGCGCGCGAGGCGACAACATAGAGCTTCGACTCGTCGGGCGAGAACGCCAGTCCGTTCGGTCCCGGAATGTCATCGGCGACCACCGCGAGCTTGCCGGTCTTGCCGTCCAGCCGATACACCGCCGGCTTGTTTTCCGGCTCATCCTTGTGGCCTTCGTAGTAGCCCAGGATGCCAAACGGCGGGTCGGTGAACCAGACCGAGCCGTCCGACTTCACCACCACGTCGTTCGGCGAGTTCAGCTTCTTGCCGTTGAACGTGTCGGCCAGCACGGTGATGCTGCCGTCATACTCCGTGCGGGTGACGCGCCGAGTATCATGCTCGCAGGTGACCAGCCGACCCTGGCGGTCGCGCGTGTTGCCATTGGCGTTGTTCGACGGCTTCCGGAACGCGGTGACCGCACCGGTCTCCTCCTCCCATTTCAGAATGCGATTGTTCGGAATATCGCTCCAGAGTACATAACGTCCGTCGCCGAACCAAACAGGACCCTCCGACCAGCGGCAGCCATCGGCGAGCTTGTCGATCGAGGCCAGCGGCAGCCGGTATTTGTTGAACTCCGGATCCAGCACGCGCACGGCCGGATCGGGATAGCGCTGGCTCGGTTCCCACATGACGATCGTTCCCCCTTCGGTTCGCATCACGATGCTAGCGGCTTCGCTGGCAACCGGCTACCGCACACCCGCGCGCAGCAAATGCCGACCCAAGCGCCGCATAACCACAGACCCAGCATACGGAAATCGCTGAACAGCGACCATAATGGATCGTCGAACATTTCGGGGCGATTGTGCTCCACCAGAACATGTGCTGCCCACGCGAAACCATAGCCGATCACCGGCGCCGCAACGATAAATCGCCTGTCTCACGCGGCGAAGATCAGTGCCGGTAGGGCGAGGACGCTGCCGAGATAGTGCAGTACGTGGGTCGATGGCTGGCTGTGGGCGCGCAGGTAGCGTTCCCAGAATGCGGCGTACTCCAAGCGCGCGTCCTACATCCGACCGGCGTCCACCACCCAGAGCTGGCTGGTGCACAGCCGGCTGTCGTCGGACGCCAGCCACAGCACCATGCGCGTGAGATCCGCCGCCACCAGCTTCTCCTTCAGGCACTGCATCTGCAGCAGGTTCTTCTCGCTCTCCGGCGTCAGCCACAGCTTGACCTGGCGCTCGGTCATTACCCAGCCGGGGATCACGCAGTTCACCCGGATGCCATCGCCCCCAAGGTCGCGCGCCAGGCCCTTGGTCAGCCCCTCTACGCCAGCCTTCGCTGTGGTGTAGGCCGGCATGCCGCCGGTGTTGGTGTGCCAGGAGATCGAGCCGAAATTGATGATCGAGCCACCACCCGCTTCGCGCATCATCGGCGCCACCGCCTGGATGGCGAAGAACTGGTGGCGCAGATTGACCGCCTGGCGCTCATCCCAATACGATACCGTTACGTCCTTGTAGTCGTGCCGTTGGTCATTCGCAGCGTTGTTCACCAGAACGGTGATCGGGCCGAGCTTCTGCGCCGCCGCGGCAATCGTACGTTGCAAGGACGGAATGTCGATCAGGTCGCAATGCTGATAGAATGGCGCTGCGTGCCCGGCGTGTTCGATTGCGCCCATTACCTCGGCCGCCGCGTCATCGGCGATATCCAGGAACGCGACTCGCGCGCCCTGTGCGGCGAACTGGCGCACATGCTCGGCGCCGATGCCGCTGGCGCCGCCGGTGATGAACACCACGCGATCCTTGAGACTTGGATAGACGGCGAACCGATCGCTCATGACACCTGTACCCGCTGCTTCAGATTTTCGATGACGTCGTCCACGATCGTGTCGGGGGGCGGCGCGACCGACACCACGATTGGCCGCTCGGCCTTCCCCGGTTCCTCCAAGGTGGCGAACTGGCTTTCCAGCAACCCGGGGGGCATGAAATGTCCTCGCCGCGCTGCCAGCCTTGCGGCGATAAGTTCGCGCGACCCTTGCAGATAGACCAGGATCACATCCGGCCGCGCTCCGATCAGGATGTCGCGATAGACGCGTTTCAGCGCCGAACACGCAACGACTCCCGAAACACCTTTGGTGCGCCAGTCATCGATCGCACCGGCGATCGCCCGCAGCCAGGGCCAGCGGTCATCGTCGTTCAGCGGCGTGCCGGCCTTCATCTTTGCGATGTTCGCCGCTGGGTGCAGCTTGTCACCCTCCAACACCTGCCAGCCCATGCGCTCCGCGCATTTCGTCGCGATGGTGGTCTTGCCGCTGCCCGAGACCCCCATCATTACGACAACGGTCATGTTGGAATCATTCTCGCCGGGGTCATCCGGACTTCTTCGTGCCCGGCTCGACATGGCCACCAAAGCCGAATCGCATCGCCGACAGGACCTTTTCGGCAAACGTATGATCCTGGCGCGATCGGAAGCGTGTGAACAGCGACGCCGCCAGCACATCCGCGGGCACCGCTTCCTCGATCGCCGCTTCGATGGTCCAGCGCCCCTCGCCGGAATCCTCCACGCTGCCTGAAAAATGTTCCAGCTCAGGATCGCGGGCCAAGGCCTCCGCGGTCAGATCCAGCAGCCAGGAGGTCACCACCGATCCGCGCCGCCAAACCTCGGCGATGTCGGGCATGTTCAGTGTGAACCGCTCGTCCATCGGCAGCTTGTCGGAGCCGCGGTTGCGCAGGATGTCGAAGCCCTCGGCGAACGCCTGCATCATGCCGTATTCGATGCCATTGTGGATCATCTTCACGAAGTGGCCGGCGCCGGTCGGCCCGGCGTGCAGATAGCCCTGCTCCACCCGTGGGTCGCGTCCCGCACGCCCGTCGGTGCGCGGGATGTCGCCTGCGCCCGGCGCCAGGGCCGAGAAGATCGGATCGAGGTGACGCACCGCTTCCTCGTCACCACCGATCATCAGACAGTAGCCGCGTTGCAGCCCCCACACGCCGCCGGACGTTCCGCAGTCGAGATAGTGGATGCCTTTCGGCGCCAGTGCCTTGCCGCGGCGGATATCATCTTTGTAGTACGCATTGCCGCCATCGATGATGTTGTCACCCTTGCCGAGAAGGCCACCGAGTTCGCTGACCGTCTGCTCGGTGATCTTGCCCGCCGGCAGCATCACCCAAACGGTGCGCGGCGTGCCGGACAGCTTGGCGACAAGGTCCTCAACCGAGGAGGCCGGTATCGCGCCTTCGCTGCCCAGTTCCTGCGCGGCCTTCTGGTTGGTGTCGAAGACCACGCAGGAATGTCCCGCGCGCGTCAGCCGCCGCACGATGTTGCCGCCCATGCGGCCCAGGCCGATCACGCCGATCTGCATTGATGTTCTCCGTCGAGTGTTGCGTCAGGACCGGCGCGGGCGAGCCATGACGCGTCGCTACGGCTCGGCGTCAATTCAACGCCCAGATCCCCACCTCATACCCCGGCACGAAGTTCCTGTTGTTCATGTCCGGGTTCCGATTGATGAACGTCCGATTGAACATCGGATGCCGCATGCTGCGCGTCTCGTGCTCGATGCGGAAGATCGGCTTGTTGGTGTCCACGTCGACAATGTCCAGGAAGCGGTACTGATGTTGATCGCTCTCCTCGCTGATCAACCCGCGCTCCTGCAATTTCTTGTGTGGACCAGAGAAGTCGGCGAGCGTGATCTGGAT
>Ga0182030_10014836_pt1 | contig 15320 bp, 14 predicted proteins | sample 812S3MmetaG_FD_121299 | JGI IMG/M metagenome (GOLD analysis project Ga0182030, IMG submission 121299) | Permafrost microbial communities from Stordalen Mire, Sweden - 812S3M metaG (Illumina Assembly) | ecosystem: Environmental > Terrestrial > Soil > Wetlands > Permafrost | place: Sweden... | reverse complement strand
CGACGAACGCGTGCCACGCGTTTCACCGGTGGGAGCTCCTCATAAAACAATTGAAAACTCGCGAGCGAGTCTACTTGTTGTTTGGCACTCACCAAAACACCTCGTTTAACTGAGCAATATTACTACTGGCTGGGTATTGTGTCAAGGATCTGGCATATAACTGTCCGAGCATCTTTTGTGTCAATTGAGTTGCAAAAACAGGGGTAATCCTATATATTCTATGGCAGAAACGAATAGGGCGATTAGCTCATTTGGCTAGAGCGCTTCCTTGACGTGGAAGAGGTGAGAGGTTCGAACCCTCTATCGCCCACCAAAACGAAATGCCCCGGTACCGGGGCATTTCGTTTTTCGTGTGAATAATGGATTAGACATTAGCTTGCTGGCTCCACCGTTACTATCCGGCTATAGCAAATTGAGTATGTCATGTAGGGTATAAAAAGCTCAAAACCATGTTATCCACTCTATCCACAGGTGTGGATAACTATGATGAAAAAAGTACTAGCCAAATACGGCTATAGGCCCTATACTACAGGTTAGTGAGGCGAGGTTTTGCCGAGAGGTTTTACCAAGCATGAATGGTCGGGCGAATTTGCGAGATTGCCCGACCATTTTTATTTTGTTAAAATTACCGAAGAGCATTGACGCGGACTCACCAACTGCCGAGCACTCGCCCTAGGGGATACGGCGTAAAAAAATATTCCAATGAGTGCTCCAAGGATGGAGAAGTCCCGGTGGAACCGCCCCGATACATGTCGGAGTCCGAGACGTGAGATGTGTACATCTAAGTGTATATGTCCCACGTCTTTTTAATACCTAAGTAGAAGGAGCAAACGATGCCCAGTGAGAATAAGACGGATCAACTACAGGCCATGCGTCATTCGACGGCTCATATAATGGCGAACGCTATCCAACACTTATGGCCAAACGTAAAACTTGGCGTTGGGCCTGTGGTAGAGAATGGCTTCTATTATGATATTGACCTCGGTGACGAGCAACTGTCTATAGATGACTTCGATCGCATTGAGTCTGAGATGAAGAAGATAATTAAAGCCGCTGAACCTTTCGAGCACTTCGAAATGCCAATTTTAGATGCGATTGATTGTGCTCGGCAAAACGAGCAGCCGTATAAGGAAGAGCTACTAAATGACCTACAAAGGGCTGGAACGACTGTCGCAAAAGATTTAGATAGCGATGAACTAGGCTTGACTGCGACTGGCGACAGTAAGGTAGAGAAAGTTTCCTTTTATCGTAATGGTGATTTCACGGACTTGTGCCGAGGGCCACATGTGGTTTCGACTGACCAGGTTGGCGCGTTTAAACTTATGCGTGTTGCCGGTGCCTACTGGCGTGGTAAAGAAAGCAATCCACAGATGCAGCGCGTCTACGGTGTGGCCTTTCCCACCGACAAAGAACTACGACAATATCTTAATATACTAGAAGAAGCAAAGAAACGAGATCATCGTCGTTTAGGTCAAGAACTTGATCTATTTTTATTTAGCGACTTAGTCGGATCCGGATTGCCATTGTTCACCCCCCGAGGAACAGTCATACGAGATGAGCTTTCGAAGTTCGCTGAATCTCTTCGTCACGAATCGGATTTCATGCGGGTATCAATACCGCACATAACTAAGACTGAACTGTATAAGGTGTCAGGTCATTGGGATAAGTTTGGTGACGAGTTGTTTTTAGTAGAGAGCCAAGAGACCTCAGATAAGTTCGCACTAAAGCCGATGAACTGCCCGCATCACAACCAGATATATGCGAGTCGGCCGCGCAGCTATAGAGATTTGCCACTTAAGTATTTCGAAACCACCACGGTATATAGAGATGAGAAGACAGGCGAGCTGGGCGGCCTAAATCGAGTACGCTCAATCTCACAGGACGACAGTCATGCGTACTGTCGTCGCGATCAAGTTGAAGATGTGGTGAATAACTTGATCGAAGATGTGCAGATTATGTATAGCACCTTTGATATGCCTCTTCGCGCCGATTAAGTTTTCGAGATTCGACCGATAAATATCTGGGTGAGTCCTCGCTTTGGAAGGAAGCTCAGTCTACGATACGATCGCTAGCCGAGAGGAACGATCTGAAATATTTTGAGGCAGAGGGTGAAGCGGCCTTTTATGGGCCAAAGATTGATTTCTTAGCGACCGACGCTCTCGGTAGAGAACATCAGGTCGCAACCGTGCAACTTGATTTTGTGCAACCAGAGCGATTTGAACTAGAATATACCGCCGAAGATGGTGCTTCGCACCGTCCAGTAATGGTGCATTGTGCACTACTTGGAAGTATTGAGCGATTCATGAGCGTCTATATAGAACACACGGCTGGTCGATTCCCAGTCTGGGTTGCGCCAGAACAGGTGCGACTTATCTCAGTAAACCAAGAGAGTGAGACTATTGATTTCGTGGCAAAAGTAATGGCAGAAGCGAAGAGTCTCGGATTGCGTGTCGGAGTAGACAATAGCAATGAGTCGGTTGGTAAAAAGATTCGTTCTGCGGAAATTTGGAAAGTTCCCTACACTATAGTCCTTGGCGAAAAGGAAATGGTGAGCGGGGAAGTAACGCCAAGAGTTCGGGGTGACATGGAGGCACAGAAGGCTCACGAACCACTCCGTATCTCCGAATTTCTTAAGACAGTGTCACACGAAGCAAAGAGTCGTGTTACAAAATCTTCCTTATAATCCTATTCGCGGTGAGATTCCATTAGATTCTAATGCTAATGTCGCATTGATTAATGAATTACAGGTGAGGGGAGAATGATCAGAGTATCGCCATTAGTTGCTATAGTCGGAGAAACTGCAAGCGGGAAGTCGGCCTTGGCTATGGACTTAGCTCAGAAGTTCAGCGGAGAGATTATCTGCGCGGATAGTTGGACTGTGTATCAGGGCTTTGATGTAGGTACAGCCAAGCCTTCATTGCAAGATCGCACTCTCGTACCACATCACCTACTTGATGTGGCTGATCCTAATGATGGTTTCAGTGCGGCTATATTTCAGCGTATGGCAAAGGCAAAGATCGCTAATATACATGAGCGCGGAAAGCTTCCGATAATGGTTGGGGGCACTGGCCTATATATAGATAGTGTTGTGTATGATTATAGTTTTCTCCCGCCCTCAAGTCCTGCGTTGCGACAGTCTCTAAACGAAATGAGTCTTGATGAAGTGCTCTCAAAAGCGGAAGGCCTAGGACTGGATATGACAGGAATCGACCTAAGGAATAAGCGTCGCGTAATAAGGCTCATCGAAAATAGCGGCGTACGCCCAACTAAACAAGCAATGCGTGAGAATACCTTGATGCTTGGTATTCTCATGGATCGTGAATCTATCAAGGCACGTATCGAAAGTCGAATCGAACATATGTTCGACATAGGACTTGAGAGTGAAGTAAGAATGCTCACCGAGCGATATGGTTGGGATGTTGAACCAATGAAAGGAATCGGCTATCGTGAATGGCGTGAGTATTTTGCGGAGGATCAAACAATCGAAGAAACTCACGAGCGAATACTAAAAGCGAGCACTGATCTCGCTAAGCGGCAGCGTACCTGGTTTAAACGTAATCGAAGTATTCAATGGGTCGTTGACCGAAGTAATGCTGAAGAGATTTTGACAACATTTCTGAACAAAACCATTTAGGTAAAGATTCAAAACCTGCTACAATGGGTCTATGATTGAGCAATTGTTCGGGAGCAAAACTAGAGTAAAACTGCTACAACTTTTCTACAGTAATCCAAACCGCTCATTCTATGTGCGAGAGATTACTCGCAAGATTGATGAGCAGATTAATTCAGTCCGACGTGAACTCGCAAACTTGCTAAACGTCGGATTGATCACAAGCGATACTAGTAATAACAAGGTATACTACGAGGTAAACCAGAAATATGAATTTTATTCGCCGCTGCAAGAGATCTTTGGCGGCGGAGTGGCGAAGACTCGAAAGGGTACAAGATCGACAAAAGCGATTGAACTTCCGCTACGTGATGAAAGCTTTGATCTGAAAGCGCTTGGAAATGTTGAGGTTGCGGCCCTAATGGGGCAATTTACCCGAGATGATACCGCTGGTGTTGATGTGCTTATTGTAGGGAACGTGAATCAAAACGCCTTAAATAAGTACGTGACAGATCTCGAGAAGCAGGAAGGTAAGGACCTTCGTTATACCGTATTTTCGCTAGAGGATTTTTCATACCGCCTGCAGATAAAAGACAAGTTTACGGCTAATGTCCTAAGAGCTAAAAAGCAAGTTTTACTAGATAAACCAGGACTGCTGAATTAAGGAGAAACAATATGGACATGCAATTCTATGGGGCCAACTGTATCGTACTTTCGAGTAAACATAACAGACTGGTAATTGATGATAATCTAACATCATTAGGATCCAAGTCAGTAGGCAAGGACGGGGATATTTGTTTATTTACGAGTGTCCACCCGACAGTCAGTGGCAAGCCCAAGCTCGTCATAGATATGCCTGGTGAGTATGAAGTTGGGAATGTCTCAGTTGCTGGATTCCAGGCCCGGGCCCATATGGATGAAGTTAGTAAGAAATCGGCTGTGATGTATAAGATTATATGGGCAGATACGCGCGTTCTTGTCACTGGTCATGTTTTTCCAAAACTAAGTGACGAACAGCTTGAGGCTATCGGTATAGTTGATGTAATGTTTGTACCGGTAGGTGGTAATGGATATACGCTTGATGCTACAGGAGCGCTCCAGTTAATAAAAGCTGTGGAACCAAAGATAGTGATTCCCACGCACTACGAAGACCAATCACTCCAATATGAGGTACCACAGGCGAGTCTGTCCGAGGCCTTACAATCGCTTGGCATGGAACCTAAAGAACATATTTCAAAGTTTCAGTTCAAGCCTGCGGAAGTCACTGATACAACACAGCTCGTTATATTAGAACCCGCAAAGTAAGTAGCTAATCTTTACTGACTACGAAAACTAAAAAAAGCCCTTCCATTAGGGCTCTTTTAAGTCGCTTTACTTACGGGCCTAGGCCAGTAAGCCTTTCTTTTTGAGGGTTCGAATAGCCTGTGTGCTGATACGCAGGCGTATCTTCTTACCATCAACAGTGACTGTCTTAATTTGAAGATTTGGCTTCCAGACCTTCTTTGTGTGTCGTTGGCTAAAGCTGACATTGTTGCCAAACTGTTTGCCTTTGCCGGTTAATTCACATTTCTGCATTACTACTTCCTTTGATTCAGATGTTTATTTTACCTTAATAACAGAGGAGAGTCAATCTAGGTAAGAATCATAATGCTATACTGGTGGGAACATGCTAGAGAGCTTAACGTTACCAAACATCGTCGTTGTCCTCGTATGTCTTTTGATAAGTATGACTATCCATGAGTTCATGCATGCATATGTTGGTTTTCGTCTTGGAGATACTACTGCGATGGAGAGGGGTCGTGTAAGCTTCAATCCCTTGCATCACATTGATCCAATTATGACGATAATTTTGCCGGCGATCACATTGCTCCTGTTCCATTTTCCAATTCTAGCCGCCAAGCCAGTGCCGTTTAATCCATCACGATTAAAGTTTGGTGAATATGGCGCAGCCTTGCTGGCACTAGCTGGGCCTGCAAGTAACTTGGCCTTGGCATTTGTAGCGGCTCTAGTACTGAGATTTATATTTATTGATCCGGGGTCTTTTTTGCATCAAGCAGTGCTCACATTCGTTCAACTGAACGTAATCTTGGGTGTGTTTAATCTAGTACCCATTCCTCCGCTTGACGGTTCACGGATTCTCTATGCATTTGCACCCGAGCCTGTGCAGGAACTTATGCAGCAAATTGAGCCTTTTGGCTTCTTTATAATTATTGCTTTGGTCCTCTGGGGCGGTGCGTCAAATATATTGTATTATCTCGACAATTTGATACTCAATGTACTACCTTAACAGATATAAAGTGTTGTACGAAATATAACGAATCGACCCAATGATGTCATACTACTTTAGCGTCTTAGGCATAGCGAGTATACTGTAACCAGCTGGGTCATGAAAGCCTGCAGTAGCTGGCGTTCTGCCGACAAATGATTAACTGAATACTAATCATTAGGGAATCCTGCAATCGTATGCCGTGGTATTCGATGTTGGATGCCCACCTGGAATTTTTCAGGTTAGTCACGTCGGCGCCCAGCTGTAAGAAAAAGACTGGAATAGATATCTATTCCAGTCTTTTTCTTGGTCGGGGTGACAGGACTTGAACCTGCGACCTCACGGCCCCCAGCCGTACGCGCTACCAGCTGCGCCACACCCCGTCTGCGGAGAGTTCTATTTCTATAGGTAGTTTGAAGATCGGAACGATACTTCTTTGAAGTCATTGCCTAACTTCTCATATGGGTTTGAGCTAGTGATGGCCAAAGTATCCGAAAAACTGTACCAAAATCTCTCTATGACAGATGCTATTTTAGCGTATAGAGACTGAGAGTGCTAGTTTCGTGGTAGCATTTAAGTATGTGGCAAGAAACAAAACATGGTTTATATAAACAATTCACGTTCAATGACTTTAAAGATACGTGGGAGTTTATGAATCGCGTCGCAAAGGTCATCGATCATCTGGACCATTATCCGCGATGGCAGAACGAAAGAAACGTGGTAGATATTTGGCTCAGCACACACGAATATGAAATGATTGTCACTGATCAAGACCGCGATCTTTCGCGTGCGATTGACGCTTTGGTACAAACGAACAGTGCAAGCTCATTGGAGGTAAGTGATGACAAAAAAACAACTATAATAACAGAGATGCAGCTATACGCAGACGGCGGATCACGCGGGAATCCCGGACCAAGTGCGAGTGGCTATGTGCTCTTAAATATGAACAACGAAGTAGTGTTCAAAAAAGGTGAATATCTAGGCGTGACTACAAATAATCAAGCCGAGTACCAAGCTTTGAAATTTGGTATGGAACGCGCCTTACATGATTTTCAGACACACGATCTACGCGTCTATATGGACAGTATGCTTGTCGTCAATCAAATGAAAAACATCTTCAAAATTAAGAACCGTGATTTGTGGCCAATACACAACGCCTGCGTTGAATTATCAAAGAAGTTTAAGAAGATATCATTTGATCATGTGCCTCGTGAGCTGAATAAGCTTGCTGACGCAGAAGTGAACGAAGCGCTAGATGATGCCTTGAAGAATGGGACCTCTCCTCGGGACTGATGCGCCAAATCGTACGGTGTGACAATTAACAGGGGTAGTGTTATAATTCTCATGTCAGATAGCTGATTGGTCGCGTGCAAGTTTGCACGAGGAAAGTCCGGGCAGCATAGGGAGAGACAGTCGCTAACGGCGACCGGGGGCGACCCTAGGGAAAGTGCCACAGAAACGAAACTACCTCTCAATGAGGTAAGGGTGAAACGCGCGAGGTAAGAGCTCGTAGTCGCTAATGGTGACATTAGTGGGAGGTAAACCCTGTCTGCTGCAAGGAATGGGCCTTGTTGGAGTAGCACTTATAAGTACTCCATTGGTATCCCGCCAGCCCGACGATATACCGCTTGAGCCTGTCGGCAACGGCAGGCCTAGATAGATGGCCAATGTTAGACAGAACCCGGCTTATAGGTTTTCTGACACCTAATATGAAAACACCTCGGCAATCCCGAGGTGTTTTCATCTAGTGTGCCTAACTATTTTGCGGCTTTTACAACCGCTTCAAAGGCCTTAGGCTCGTTTACTGCAAGTTCTGCTAAGACCTTGCGGTCTAAATCGATCTTGGCGGCCTTTAGGCCTGCAATTAGCTTGCTGTAGGTTGTGCCGTTTATCCTAGCAGCGGCATTAATGCGGGCGTTCCATAGCTGCCGGAAGCTTCGCTTACGGTTTCGACGATCCCTATATGCGAACTGTAGACTACGCGTTACGGCTTGCTTGCCTCGCTTAATGCTAACCCTATTCGGGTGGCTCATGCCTTTAGTAGCGCGACGAATCTTGTTGTGTTTGGCGTGGCCTGGCACGCCTCGTTTGACTCGCATCTCTGTTAAACTCCTAACTTCTGTCTAATCTTCTTGCTGTTGTCGGAATTCATGGTTAGAAGACCGGCAAGTTTACGCTTGCGTGAGCCGCTTTTCTTCTGTAGAAAGTGGCTGGCGTGTGATTTTCGGGCACGAACCAAACCGTTCTTCGTAACTTTAACCCGGTCTTTAGTGCCACTATGAGTTTTTAACTTTGGCATTGTTCGTACTCCTTATAACGAATGATAGCTGTTTGCCGTTGAGTTGGGGTTGTTGGTCAATGGCGATACTGTCTCCGAAATCGTTAATGACGCGTTCAGCTAATTTAAAACCGATATCCTTATGCGCTAGCTCGCGACCCCTGAAGACGAGTGTGATCTTAACTTTGTGGCCAATTTCCAGAAAACCGGAAACCTTCTTCATCTTGACCTCAAGGTCGTGATCACCAATCTTAAGACCAAAACGCATCTGCTTCATATCAAGCGTCTTGGCATTTCGCTTGTTAGCTTGCTGCTGTTTCGTCTTCTGGTAATTATATTTGCCCCAGTCAACGATCTTTACTACTGGTGGGTCAGCGTTTGGCGAGATCTCAACTAAATCCAGATCTTGCTCCTCGGCTAGGCGAAGTGCTTCAATCCGGCTTAATATACCAAGCTGTTTTCCGTCGCTGTCGATGACCCGAAGCTGTGGTGCCCGAATCGCCCCATTCAGGCGAGTGCTAGTGCTGATATAGGATCTCCTTATATTTGGTTTTACGTCAACATATTGTACCAGAGTAGGGAACAGAGGTCAAACACTTGTGGAGGTCCAACACATCGAGGATAGTTCTTAGGTGTTAAGTGTGGCCTGGTATTCGTCTGGCGCTAACAAAGATATATGTACTCGCGGGAAGTATTTTACTGGGTCTATGAGTTTCTATTTTCTTACCGCTTTGTCTTCGAGTTCATCATGCGATGCTCAGCCTGCATACCTAAGTCGTGTGTATAAAGCATGTCGTCTTGCGGTTCGTTATGAAGAACGACTCAACACTTAAGGCGTCGAGTCGTAAAGATGATTGCTAGGTTTGGAAGTGTGATTTGTATAAAAATAACGGCTTGCGAGAAGCCGTTATTTAATCTTTTGTCTTTTTGTTTTTGAGCACTTTTTTTATTCAGTGCTAAAGATATAGTAGTGCGTCTGATGTTTGGTGTCAACAACAAAATGTAAGCATTTTCACTAGAGGGCTGTGTATAACTTTTGAACGCAATTTACTAGTAGCTCATACAGACTTTTGGTGGCTCAAAGATTGCTAGTTCATGTATCGAAAGCTCCAAAGTCGTATAGCCGGAAAAGGCCTGATCGCATGCTCGGTGTCTGTTTGTGGTTCGTAGCTTAAACATGTCCCTAAGGACTGTCTATTAAGCAAAAGCGTATTGACAAAAAGCATTCCGTGTAGTAGCATTAGACGCAGAGTTAGCAAAAACAAAAACAACAAAAAACCGCTCACTCAAAACTCTTTATCGCTCAAACTGCCTTACCGGCAGCAAGAGCGGTCAGTCATAGCCACATCAGGCGAGAAGCGCTATTAATTCTTATATAAAGAGCGGATTTCTCGCCGGTGGCACCTTATTATCATAAAAATATACAATCGTACGCCCTAGGCTGTCTCTAAACTGCCCTGGGCGTATTTCATGCAAGGATGATGGTATGAACTTAAAACGACATGCAACGTATATGGTACTTAGCTGGAGCCTCCTAGGGGCTTTTTTACTTCTTTCAAACCCCAATGAACTCCCCGTAGTCGTACTTATAGTGCCTTTTCTTCTACTATTCGTGGCCCTTTATAGCGTTTGGAATATAGTTAGAGAGCTAGGTGCGCACTATTCAATGCAAAGTAAGCCTCGTCGACACCTTGGACTGGCTGTATGTATTAGCGCCGTTCTATTGTTGGTACTCCAGTCGCTTGGACAACTGACCCTTAGAGATGTAGTTACGGTTGCCGCTATTGTTATCGTGGGCTTTTTGTATTTGGGCAGGACAAGCATCCAGTTGCCCCACCGCTAGAGATAACACCTATGATGAACGATGAGGGCGTTATATACTAGTAATTAGTTATGTTCCCCAATAATTCTCAGAGTCATACAGACGCACCTGCAAACTTACCGCCTATATCTAACGCCGGTCAGCCGCAGCAGCCATCTCAACCTTTGCAGCCAACTCCAGCTGCTGCACTACAAGCTACTAGTGCGACCGTTCATTATGTTGCTCAGACAAAGCAGTTGATTGCGCAGTACGGTAATGACCCGTTTCGACTAAGCGTAGCATTGAGCCAAGTAAAGTCAGCGTATTTGTCAGAGCAGTTTCATATTACGACTAATCAAACGGGCAGTTGATGGAAGCGGTCGGAATCGTAGTCGTAATTTTCGTAGCAGCACTGGTGGTACTTGGTCCAGTGTTGTTTATGAAACTACGAAATAGGAAACAAGAAGAGATACTGTATGAGCGCGGTATTGAAATGGTGCCGGTGCTCATACACCTGCCACCTATAAGCGATGATACAGAGACAAACGGTAGAGATCTTCGTGATATTGTTGACGAAAATATCTCAAAAGCACAACTTATTTACAACATTATTTCTAGCACGGCTCAGAAGAATTTTAAGAACCGATGGTTCGGCCAGCGTCATTTTAGTTTCGAGATTGTGGGCTCAAAAGGCTTTGTCTATTTGTATGCTGCGGTGCCCGCTGACATGCTTGATGTGTTACGACAAGCCATTACGAGCGCATATCCAAGTACGCGTCTCGAAGTCACCACGGAGCACAATATCTTTAATCCGGCCGGTGGAATAAATAGCGTTGTTGGCGGTGAACTTAACCTCAAGGAATCCTTTGCGTATCCAATCGCTACCTACCAAGATCTTAAGAGAGACGCTCTTCAATCCATACTGAACGCATTATCATCTCTCGACATGAACGATGGCGCCTCGATACAGATACTATTTAGACCGGCTGACGCAAGCTGGCGTAAGAAGGCGAGTGCGCACGCGAGTAAAAAGCGTGACGGAAGCAAGGACCTAAACACTTCATTGTTGGCGAAGCAAATGGTTACGGCCCTCGTAAAGCCACCTGAGGCGTCAAAGGATGAGGGAAGTAAACCCCGAAAGGAACTTTCTTCACTTGAGCAATCAGTTCTAGATTCTATAGACGACAAAACACGCTATGCCGGCTTTGAGGTAACTATACGACTAATCGCAAGCTCAAATATTACACAACGCTCCCAAAGCATTATTAATAGTATCGTTGCAAGTTTCTCACTTTTTGATAGCCCTGGTAAGAACGGCTTCAAATATGAACCTTCGAAAGATAGTTCCCAACTTACGATCGACTATCTCTTGAGGGTATTTCCACGGCAGGGTAAACACAATGTCATGAATTCAGTTGAACTTGCGACGCTGTTTCACTTTCCCGACCAGAGGAATATTCCTACGTCTCAGCTAAGTAGACAAGATTCGAAGCAAGTTGATGGTCCACGCAACATGCCAGAGAATGGCCTCTTATTAGGATTTAATGTATTTCGGGGCGTAAAGAAGCCGATCCGTTTAGATCTTAAGGACCGCCAACGGCACATGTATGCCGTGGGTCAAACCGGAACAGGTAAGTCGACGTTTCTAGAAAATCTAGCACTGCAAGATATGCTCAATGGAGATGGGTTTGCCTTTGTAGACCCGCATGGCGATACTGCTGAAAAGCTTTTGGCCATGGTTCCTAAAGAACGAACTGAAGACGTCATATACTTTAGTCCTGCCGATATGGACTATCCGATGGGGCTTAATTTATTTGAGTTTAATAACCCGGATCAGAAGGATTTTCTTATCCAGGAAGCACTCAACATGCTATACAAGTTGTATGATCCACAACATCAAGGAATCATGGGACCACGATACGAGAGCATATTTCGTAATGCCGCTTTGGCAATCATGGCAGACCCTAACGGGGGTACTTTCGTAGATATTCCAAAGTTGTTCCGAGATCCTGAATTCTTGAAACAAAAATTACAACACGTGAAAGATCCAAACGTACTCGATTATTGGCAAAAAGAATATCCGGCCAGTCAGCGCTCCAACGAAGCGGGTGAAGTAACTAGTTGGTTCGTGAGTAAGTTTGGTGCATTCCTGAGTAACGAAATGATGCGTAACATTATTGGTCAAACAAAGAGCGCCTTTGACTTGCGCTATATTATGGATAACAAGAAGATCCTACTAGTTAACTTAAGTAAGGGTCGTACCGGAGACCTCAACAGTAAGCTACTGGGCATGGTCTTTGTTATGAAATTCCAGGCGGCTGCGATGAGCAGAAGCGATATGCCCGAGGACCAGCGGAAGGATTTCTGTCTCTACGTTGACGAGTTCCAGAACTTTAGTACTGATAGTTTCGCCACCATAATGAGTGAGGCGCGAAAGTTCCATCTGAACCTCGTAGTTGCTAACCAGTTTACTACTCAGCTTACTGATGAGATTCGTGATGCGGTTTTTGGAAACATTGGTACAATCGTAAGCTTTCGTATCGGGCAAAATGATGTGGACTCGCTCAGTCGTTATTTCCAGCCTCTTTTCGACGGCGACGACTTGCTTCGTATACCAAACTACAACTCAATAGTGCGCACACTTGTAAGCGGCGTGCCTACTCAGCCATTTAGCATGGCCACACTTCCACCACTTGGTAATCCAAATTCTGAACTTGCCGAAGCTCTCAAGCAGTTGTCGGCTGCCAAGTTTGGCAAGCCGCGAGCCGTTGTAGAGAAAGATATTTTTGATCGTATGGCGACTAAGACGCAGCCAAAAGCTACCTCAAGTCCGTTGGCTGGAGGTAGTATGCCTTCGGGCCAATCGCCATTTGCTAACCCGTCGAATCCGCCCAGTAGGCCTGCTGCATCTGGATCATTTTTGGATGATTGGCTTGCGAAGCAAAGAGCAGTGACTCCATTTCCTGCGCCGATACAACCGGGTAATGGCGGAGGGAGTGCGGCATATCCTTCGCCTCAATCGCCTGCAGTAGCTACGGATAGTAGGTTTAGTAACGGCAATATATCGAGTTCCCGACTCGACCAGCAGGAAGTTTCTGGAATAGCCGAAGAATTGAAGAAGGATTTAAATACTAAGACCAGTGTTGCGAGTCCCAATGTTCCAAATGAAACTGAGGGAGTGTTGCATCTGCAATCATCTAAACGTAGCAAAGAACCGCTTATCGACGACACCATTGTTATAGATAGTGAGGGCAGGCTTCAGCCGAGGCAGGCTCCATCTGAAGGCGGGCCGGGGGTATAGCTGTCGATAGGTCGTCACCCTTGTGAAAACGTGCAAATCAAGCTATACTATTAGTAGATATTAAGGGTGTTAACCAAAATCTAGTGGAGAGGGTTATATAGTGGCTGATAACAAGGGATATTCGGCTGATCAGATTCAAGTCCTTGAAGGTCTTGATCCGGTCCGCAAACGACCTGGTATGTATATTGGCAGCACCGGCGTAGAGGGGCTGCATCACATGGTATGGGAGATCGTAGACAACGGCATAGACGAAGCGCTTGCCGGCTACGCTACTCACGTACAAGTTACTATGCTTGCAGATGGTGGTATAACCGTTTTCGATGATGGGCGCGGTATTCCTACTGATATTCACCCTAAGACTGGTAAAAGTACCGTAGAAACAGTTCTAACGGTATTACATGCAGGTGGTAAGTTCGGTGGCGGAGGCTATAAGGTTTCAGGTGGCTTGCATGGTGTGGGCTCGAGTGTTGTGAATGCGCTCTCGAATCGGCTTTTCGTGAATATTTATCGGGACGGTAAAATACATCACCAAGAGTACACCAAAGGTATCCCAGATAGTGATCTCGCTGTAATCGGGAAGTCTCCAGCGGATCGACCTCACGGTACGGAGGTTACCTTTTATCCTGATGATAGTATCTTTATTGAAAGTCAGGAATTCAGCTATGACACCATTCTTGATCGCTTACGTCACTCAGCTTATCTCACAAAAGGTGTACGAACTACACTTATAGATGAAAAGAATGATCGTCGCTACAGTTTCTATTTTGAGGGTGGTATACAAAGCTACGTAAAGCATCTTAACATTGGTAAAGAGCCAATTGATGATGACATCTTTTATGTCGATAAACAAGTGAACGACAGCCAAGTGGAAGTAGCTATGCAATACACAGATAGCTTTACCGAAACTATCAAGCAGTTCGCAAACAACGTGGTAAACCCTGACGGTGGCTCGCACCTAACAGGTTTTCGCACGGCTCTCACGCGCATTATAAATGACTATGCTCACAAGAATGGATTGCTCAAAGAGAAAGAAGAGAATCTGAGCGGTGAGGATACACGTGAAGGTCTCACGGCAGTAATACTCGTAAAGTTGCCAGATCCGCAATTTGAAGGTCAGACCAAAGGTAAGCTTGGTAACCCTGAGGTTCGTGGTTATGTAGAACAAGTTATGAGTGAGTATCTTAACTATTACCTTGAAGAGCATCCGGCGGTAGCTAGAAAGATCGTGGGTAAGGCGCTACTCGCTGCCCGTGCTCGTAAGGCTGCCCGTGCGGCTCGCGAAAACATTATCCGCAAAGGCGTCTTAGATGGTGCGAGCATGCCCGGTAAGCTGGCTGACTGTAGTAGTAAGGACCCGGCGAGTTCGGAGATATACTTGGTAGAGGGTGACTCTGCTGGCGGTTCGGCTAAGACGGGCCGAGATAGTAAAACGCAGGCTATCTTGCCTTTACGTGGCAAGGTGTTGAATGTCGAGCGTGCTCGACTCGATAAAATGCTTGCCAATAACGAAATCGTTAGCCTCATTAAGGCATTGGGAGTTGGTATCGAAGACTCGTTCAATGTAGGTCTGTTGCGGTATCATCGCATTATTATCATGACGGATGCTGATGTCGATGGAAGCCACATTGCAACGTTGCTTATGACATTCTTCTTCCGTTATATGCGGGAAGTTGTTGATGGTGGTCACATTTACTTGGCGAAACCTCCGCTTTTTGAACTCGTTAAAGCCGGACGTAAAAGCAGTCTGTTCATTTACGATGAAGATGAACTGGAAAAGGAGCTCGACGAACGAATAGCGGCACGCAAGAAAGAAGGGCTCAAAGTTGATGAAAATGCCGAGCGATTCCGCCAGGCAGGTTTCATCGAGCAAAAGCGCTACAAGGGTCTTGGCGAAATGGATGCCGAGCAGCTTTTCGAGACGACTATGAACCCTGAGAAGCGCGTTCTAGTTCAGGTGAAAATACAGGATGCCGAAAAGGCTGATGCCATCTTTAATAAACTGATGGGTACTGAAGTAGAACTGCGCAAAAACTTCATTCAAGCTAATGCTAAATTTGTGAAGGATCT
>Ga0182030_10014834_pt1 | contig 15321 bp, 14 predicted proteins | sample 812S3MmetaG_FD_121299 | JGI IMG/M metagenome (GOLD analysis project Ga0182030, IMG submission 121299) | Permafrost microbial communities from Stordalen Mire, Sweden - 812S3M metaG (Illumina Assembly) | ecosystem: Environmental > Terrestrial > Soil > Wetlands > Permafrost | place: Sweden... | reverse complement strand
GTCGCCATCCAGCTCGAAGGCCACGGTCCGGACTGGCTCACCGAACGCAACGCGCGCATCGCCGCGGTGACGATGGCCGACGCTAAGCGCGCCGGCGAACGGATGTTCGGCGACGGGTCGCTGTCGGTGGTGATGGTCGGGAGGCCGGCGAAGGGGTGAGGCCTCTTTCTTCATTGCGAGCGAAGCGAAGCAATCCAGGCTAAGTCGCTGCCGCGAACCCTAAGCCTGCGGTGCTTCGCTTTGCCCGCAATGATGATTCAGGCGTTTCGACTTGAGCCTATCATGCGCTAGGCTCGCCACTCGCCGTCCGAGATTCGCTTGCCATGCCGATTCGCCGTCTCGATCCGCTGCTGGTCGACCGCATCGCCGCCGGCGAAGTCGTCGAGCGGCCGGCTGCGGCGGTCAAGGAGCTGATCGAGAACGCGCTCGACGCCGGCGCGCGGCGCATCGACGTGGCGATCGAAGCGGGCGGGCGCGCGTTGATCCGCGTCGCCGACGATGGGCTCGGCATGGACGCCGACGATCTTGCGCTGTCGGTCGAGCGCCACGCGACCTCGAAGATTCCCGACGGCGACCTCGCCAATATCGCGACCCTCGGCTTCCGCGGCGAAGCGCTGCCGTCGATCGCTTCGGTGTCGCGGCTCGAAATCCGCAGCCGCGCCCGCGGCGCCGACGCGGCGTTCGCGCTTTGCGTCGAGGACGGGGCGAAGAGCGCGCTGCGGCCGATATCCCATCCCGCCGGCACGCGGGTCGAAGCGCGCGACCTGTTCGCCGCGACGCCGGCGCGGCTGAAGTTCCTCAAGTCCGATCGCTCGGAATCGCAGGCCTGCGCCGATGTCGTTCGCCGCCTCGCCCTCGCCAGTCCCGGCGTGCGCTTTTCCTTCATGAGCGACCTCGGCGGCTCGTTCGACTGGCCGGCCTGCCCGGCCGGCGAAGCGGGCGAGCGCGAGCGGCTGCGCCAGGCGCTCGGCGACGCCTTCGTCGCCGACGCGCTGAGGGTCGAGGCCGCGCGCGAGGGGGTGCGCATTTCCGGCTGGGTCGGCCTGCCGACCTTCAACAAGCCGAACGCGCTGTCGCAATATTTTTTCGTCAACCGCCGCACGGCGCGCGACCGGCTGCTGTCAGGCGCCTTGCGCGCCGCCGCGCTCGACTTCATTCCGCGCGACCGCCATTGCGTCGCGGTCCTGTTCGTCGATTGCGCGCCGAGCGAGGTCGACGTCAACGTCCATCCGGCCAAGGCCGAAGTGCGCTTCCGCGATAGCGGGCTCATCCGCGCGCTGCTGATCGGCGCGGTGCGCCAGGCCTTCGCGGCGGCGGGGCATCGCGCCAGCGCCAGCGGCGGCGTCGATACGCTCGCCGCGATGCGCGCGCCCGAATATCGCGCAGCCCCGCCCGCCGATTGGTCCCCGGGCTTGACCCGGGGATGGCGCGCTTCGGCCGCCGCGCCGTGGGCCGGGGCGAACCGCTTCGCCGAGCCGGCGCAGGCCGCCTTCGCCGAATTCGCCCCGTCGGCCGACGCGCGCGCTTCCGCGCCGCCGGCCGCCGCCGATCTCGCCGCGCCGCTCGGCGCCGCGCGCGCGCAGGTGCATGATACGTTCATCGTCTCGCAGACGCTGGACGGCGTCGTCATCGTCGATCAGCACGCCGCGCATGAGCGCATCGTCTACGAGAAGCTCAAGCGCCAGCGCGCGCAGAACGGCATCGCGCGGCAGATCCTGCTCAGCCCCTTGGTCGTCGACCTCGAGCCGCGCGCCGCCGCCGCGCTCGCCGACCGGGTGGCCGAGCTCGAAGCGCTGGGCCTCGTCGTCGAGCCGTTCGGCCCCGGCGCGATCCTTTTGCGCGAAGCCCCCGCGCTGCTCGACGGCGCCGACATGGCCGCGCTGGTGCGCGATCTCGCCGACGACCTCGCCGCCGAGGACGGCGCTGAGACGCTCGAGCGCAAGCTCGACCATCGGCTGGCGACGATCGCCTGCCATCACTCCGTGCGCGCCGGCCGTCAACTCAAGCCCGAAGAAATGAACGCGTTGCTTCGGGAAATGGAAGCGACGCCTGGCGCTGGCCAGTGCAATCACGGCCGGCCGACCTACGTCGAGCTGAAGCTCGCCGACATCGAGCGGCTGTTCGGAAGGCGGTAGGCGCTCCTGCCGCTCCCTGAAAAAGGGACCGAAATTGGCGCCTAACGCCCTGATTTCACGGACTCGCGAACCGGAGTTGTCGTCCCGCGCCGTGGCCCGTTAGAGGGTCGACGATTCGAGCGCGACGTCGCGTTCGGGAACCTGCCGCTCGGCCGGGACGAACACCCGCAGCCGGTGGCCGTCGGGGTCGAGGGCGACGGCGGTGAAGCCGAAGTCCATCTGCGTCGGCGGCTGGGCGACGCGGGCGCCGAACGCCTGCCAACGGGCGATCGTCACGGCGACGTCCGCCTCGCTTTCGGCCATGATCGCGATCTCGCCGCCCCCTGGCGCGCCTGCCGACGGGGCGACGCCGTCGCGCCGCCACAGGCCGAGCATGATTCCCGGCGCGGCGGGGATCATGACGAAGGTCGGCGATGATTCGATCGCCGCGCGGCCAAAGACCTTGGCGTAGAAGGCCTCGCTCGCCGCGACGTCTTCGACATAAAGCAGGATGAAGTTGAGATTGGCCATGCCTGGGCTCCCTGGGTTGGCGGCCAGGAGACCTAGCGGGCAGGCGCGTCAGATTCTGTCAGCAGCGAAGCCCAGCCTGCCACACGGACGCGGCAGCCTAATCCGCTTTGCTCGAGACGTTGCTCGGCGTCAGATAATACGGCTCGACCGGGCCGGTGAAGCGGATCGTCAGCAGGTTGCCCTTGCGGTCGCGCGTCTTGCCGACGGGGGCGCGGATCCAGCCCTCGCTGACGCAATATTCCTCGACATCGTCGCGCTCGCGGCCCTTGAAGCGCACGCCGACGCCGCGCTCGAGCGCGGCCTCGTTGTAGAACGGGCTCGCGGGGTCGATGCAGAGTCGGTCAGGCGGTTGGTCGAGCGGCTCGTCAGCCATCGTCGGCCCCTGGCGAAGCGGCGGCTCAGGCGCCGCAGGCGCGGCTCAGACGGCGAGGGCTTTGACGCGCTTGGCGAGGCGCGAAATCTTGCGCGACGCGGCGTTCTTGTGAACCAGGCCCTTCTGACCGGAGCGGGCGAGCAGCGGCTCGGCGGCGCGAAAAGCCTCGGCGGCGGCGGCGGCGTCCTTGGCCTCGAGCGCCTCTTCGACCTTGCGCACGGAGGTGCGCATCTGGCTGCGGCGGCTCTTGTTGACCGCAGTGCGGCGGGCGATCTTGCGGACGGCTTTCTGCGCCGACTTGGTGTTGGCCATGAATCCAGCTTCCTTCGCTGCGGCCGGGCTCGCTCAAAGAACCGCGCGCCGCCGCCTGAAATACAATCGCGGCCGGATCGACGCCCAGCCGCTTTCGCCGCGCTTATAAGCGGAGGTCGAGCGCGCCGTCAACCGGCGAACAGCATGCTCAGCCACGCGCGCAAGGGCGCTCCCGGCGCGCTGGCGAGCTTCAGCGCCATCGCGACGCTGACGACGACGATCAGCGGCCGGACCAGCCGCGCGCCGGCCTTCAGCGCCGAGCCGGCGCCGAGCCGCGCGCCGAGGAAGGCGCCGAGCCCGACCGCCAGGCCAGGGGCGACGAGGATATGGCCGCCGAAGGCGTAGACGGCGAGGGAGCCGAGGTTGGAGCCGAAATTGGCGATGCGCGCGCCCGCCATCGCCGCGATCAGGCCGCAGCCGGCGAGCGTCAGCAGCGCGATCATGTAGAACGAGCCGGCGCCGGGGCCGAACACGCCGTCATAGAAGCCGATCGCCGGGGCGAGCGTCAGCGCGTAGAGGCGCGGACCGATGCGGGCGCGGCGCAGGGATTCATCGAGCGGCGGGGCGAAGGCGAAATAAAGCGCGACGGCGATCAGCACGAACGGCAGCGCATCGACGAGCGCCTGGCGCGGGGCGTAGGGCAGGGCGAGCGCGCCGAACGCCGAGCCGACCAGCGCGGCGAAGGCGGGAGCGGCCATGGTCCGCGCGTCGATCTTGCCGGCGCGGTGAAACGCGAGCGTCGAAGAGCCGGAGCCGAACACGGCGCCGAGCTTGTTGGTCGCCACCGCCGCCACCGGGTCGAGGCCGGCGAGCGCCAGCGCCGGCAGGGTGATGAGGCCGCCGCCGCCGGCGATGGCGTCGACGAAGCCGGAGACGAAGCCGGCCGCCGCCAGCAGCGCGAGAAGGGAAAGGGTCAAAGGTCGGGCCGATCGGGGGCGGAGCGCGACGCCCCGCCTGCCTGAGCGCCTAGCCTTGCGGCGCGCCGAGCGCAAGCGGCGCGCCGGGCGCCGCCGCGGCGGGGATCGGCGAGAGGCCGGGCGCGGCGAGCGGCGTCGCAGACTTGCCGCGCTTCGGCTTCGCGGCGCCGTTCTGCAGATCGCGCCAGGAATCGTTCTGGGCGATCATCTGCTTGATCGCGGCGACATTGGCGCTCGCCGCCTGCTCCGTCATGTCCTGCCGGCTGATCTCTTCGGCCTCGGCGAACTTGGCTTCGAGCGCCAGCACCAGCGCGAGATTCTGCCGCACGCGCGCGTCGGCGCGCGGGCTGGCGCACGCCTGGCGCAACGCCGCCTCGGCCTCGGGCAATTGCTTGGTCAGGGCGTAGGAGAGGCCGAGATTGGAGAGCACGCTCGGCTCGCCGGGCGCGATTTTCAGCGCGTCGCTATAGAATTTCTGCGCGCCCTCGTGGTCGCCGAGCCGGTCGGAGACCGAACCCTGCACCGACATGATCGTCCAGTCCGGCCGCTCAGGCGTATAGGAACTCGCCAGCACTTCCTTGGCCTGAGCGAACTGGCCGTCGTCGGCGAGCGCCTTGCCGTAGGCGCCGAGGACTTCGAAGTCGTGCGGCGCCTTGACCGCCGCCGCCTGCATCACCGCCGCCGCTTCGTCATAGCGGGTCAGCGCGCGCAGCGCGCGGGCGTAGTTGATCGAGGCGACCTTCTCGCCTGGACTGGCGTCGTAGCGCTTGCCCCAGTCGGCGGCGTAAGCCCGCAGACCCGCTTCGTCGGTCGGCAGCGGCTGGTGGATCGAGGCGATCGAACCGTCGACGCCGCCGAGACCCTGGCAGCCGGCGAGCGGCGCGGCGCCGATCAGCAGCGCGACGAGCGCAACTGCGGCGAGGCGGCTGGAAGAAAACGAGAATTCGCTGCGGAATGACATGGGGGGCCCATCGCTGGCGGCCTCGTCAGCAATAAATCGTTAACGCTAACGGATGGTTAACGACTTCAACCAAGGACTCGGCGCGCGCGCTTCGCCCCGCTATGATCGCCGCCGTCCCTCGCAACCAAGGTCCGCTCGCTTTGCCGCTTTCCTTCGCCTCGCCCGATTCGAACGCCGTTCCGGTCTGGTTCGTCACCCCCGAAAGTTGGCCGGCGATCCAGACGGCGATCGGCCCGGCGGCGACGCGCTACGCCGCCGCCTGCGGCTTCGAGCCGAAGCCGGGGCGGCTGCAACTGCTGCCCGGCGCCGACGGCGGCCTCGCCGGCGCGCTGTTCGGCCTCGCCGAGAAGGACGCCAAGGGCCGCGATCCGTTCGCCGCCGGCCGCCTCGCCACGGCATTGCCGGCGGGCGCCTATCGCTTCGCCAACGCGCCGCACGAGCCGGAGTTGGCGGCGCTGGCGTTCCTGCTCGGCCTCTACCGCTTCGACCGTTACCGCGCCGACCCCGCCGAGCGCCCGCGGCTGGTCGCGCCCGACGGAATCGACGCGCCGCGGCTCGAGGCGATCGCCCGCGCCGTGGCGTTCGGCCGCGACCTCGTCAACACGCCCGCCAACGATCTCGGCCCGGCGGCGCTCGAACGCGAGGCGCGCAAGCTCGCCGAAGAATTCGGCGCGGCGTTCGAAGCGACGCGCGGCGACGATCTCATCGAACGCAATCTGCCGCTCATCCACGCTGTCGGCAGGGCCGCGGCGGAAGCGCCGCGTCTCGTCGACATCCGCTGGGGGCGCGAGGACGCGCCGAAGGTGACGCTGGTCGGCAAGGGCGTCGCCTTCGACAGCGGCGGCCTCGACATCAAGCCGTCGAGCGGGATGGGCCTGATGAAGAAGGACATGGGCGGTGCGGCCGCGGCGCTGGCGCTGGCGCGGCTCGTCATGGGGACGAGGCTCGACGTCCGCCTGCGCGTGCTGGTCCCGATCGTCGAGAACGCGATCTCCGCCGCGGCGATGCGCCCCGGCGACGTTTTCACCAGCCGCAAGGGGCTCAGCGTCGAAATCGGCAACACCGACGCCGAAGGGCGGCTCATTCTCGCCGACGCGCTCGCGCTCGCCGACGAGGAGGCGCCGGAGCTGGTCTTCGATTTCGCCACGCTGACCGGCGCGGCGCGGGTCGCGCTCGGCCCCGATCTGCCGCCCTATTACACCGACGACGAAACGCTGGCGGCGGAGATCGCCGCCGCCGCGGCGCGCGTCGCCGATCCGCTGTGGCGCATGCCGCTGTGGCGGCCCTACGAGACGATGCTCGAGAGCCCGATCGCCGATCTCGACAATTCGGGCAGCGGCGGCTTCGCCGGCTCGGTGGCGGCGGCGCTGTTCCTCGCGCGCTTCGTCGTCGCGGCCAAGGCGTGGGCGCATTTCGACATCTACGCCTGGAACCCCAAGCCGCGCGCTCACGCGCCGCAGGGCGGCGAGGTGCAGGCGGCGCGCGCCGTCTTCGCGCTGCTGGAAGCGCGCTACCGGCGCTGAGCGCCGGCGTCGGCCAGGGAATCGTCTTCGGCCCCGGCCGCGGCGACCAGCGCCGCGACGTCGGCGTCCTCGGCGGCGGCGGCGACGAAACCGTAGCCCGCGCCGGTCCAGGCGGCGACGCTGAGGCCGTCGGCTTCGCTGCGCCGCGCCGGCGCCGCGATGGTCTCGTCGAGCGGCTCGACCATCAGCGCGACGCGCTCGCCGCGCGCATTCTCGTAGAGGTAGAGCGTCGCGGTCGCCTGCGAACCGGGGGCGAGGCGGGCGCCGACCAGCCGCAGGCCCGGCGCCAGCGGCGGCGCCAGAGCCAGGCGCGGACCCAGGCGCGCGACCAGCGCCGACGGATCGCCGGCGGCGAATTCGACCGGCAGGTCGGCGAGCGCCCGCGCGGCCGACGCGCCGGCCGCGACCAGCGCGCTCGACGGCCGCGGTCCGAGCGAAGGCAGGCCGACCCAGACAATCGCCGCCGCGAGCGCCACGGCGCCGGCGAGGCGACGGGCGATCGGTCCCGGTCCGGCGTGGCGAGGCTTGGCGATCGGACGCGCCGCCGCGCGCCGCTTCCGCGCTTGGCCGAACGGTCGCGCCGCGCCGTCGATGGCTCCCGCCAATTCGCCGGCGCGGCGCGCGCCGTTCTCATTGGAGGCGCCGCCGAGATCGAGGGCGCTGCGCGGCGGCGCGCCGAAGGCGGCGCGAATGGCGCGGTTCTGGGCTTCCCACCGCGCCACCTCGCGGCGCAGTTCGGGGTCGGCCTGCAGCCGCGCCTCGAAATCCCCGCGCGCCTGCGGGTCGAGGCAATCGTCGACATAGGCCAACGTCTCGGCGGGATCGATGCGGCCCGTCATTTGACGATTCGGAGATGGGCGCTTTGCGGCCACGCGGCGACCGCCTCGCGCGCCGAGGCCATGTGGGCGGCAAGTCGCGCCCGGGCGCGCGTCAGTCGGTCGACCACGATGGCGAGCGGCAGGTCGAGCGCCGCGGCAGCTTCGCGATGGGTGAAGCCGGCGAGCACGACCAGCAGCAGCGCCTCGCGCAATTCGAGCGGCAGGCTGCGGACGCCGACCGCCGCCGAGCCGCCGCCGCGACAGCTCGGCGGCGTTTCGATCCAGCCGCCGTCTTCGTCGACGGCGAGCCGTCGCGCGTGGCGGCGATAGAGGCGGATGAATTGGGCGAAGGCGCGCACGCGCGCCGCGCGGCGATCCTTGCCGGGGCAATCGACCAGGGTCAACGAGGCTTGGCGGAACAACTTGTCGATCAGGGCGCTGGCGGAGACGTCGTCGAAGACGAAACGATCGTCGCGCACGAGGGCGAGGCCGAATCGCCGCAACGCGCCCGCGTCGTCAGACCATTCGCGCACCGAGGACACCAGCTTGAACCGTAATCTTCGGTTAAGATTAACAATCCTATGCCGAAGGCCTGTCGCTTCCAAGGGTCAATGTGTGCGATTTCACATATTTTGTGACGCGGCGGGGCGGCCCGCGCCTCTTCCCTCCCGCCGCCGCCAACGCTATGGGAGTGCGCCTCGGCGCCCAAAAACGAGGCGGGAAACGTGGGGATAGGCGAGGTGTCGATGACGAAGCAGCATGGCCAAGCCGGTTCGGGGGAAGGCGTCATGCGCGGGTTGAGGGGGATCGTCTTCGGCGTCGCCAATAGCCGCTCAATCGCCTGGGGAATCGCCAAGGCGGTCCGCGCCGCCGGGGCCGAGGTCGCACTCACCTATCAGGGCGAGGCGCTGGAGAAGCGGGTCCGCCCGCTCGCCCAGGAGCTCGGCGCGCCGGTGCTCGGCCATTGCGACGTCACCGACGGCGAGACGATCGACGCGGTCTTCGCCGAGGCGAGCAAGCTGTGGGGCGGGCTCGACTTCGTCGTCCATTGCATCGCCTTCGCCGACAAGGACGAATTGACCGGCCGCTACGTCGACACCACCGAAGCCAATTTCAACAAGTCGCTGGCGATCTCCTGCTATTCGTTCACTGCGCTGGCGCAGCGGGCGGAGAAGCTGATGACCAACGGCGGCTCGCTGCTGACGCTGACCTATTACGGCGCCGAGAAATGGATGCCGCACTACAACGTCATGGGCGTCGCCAAGGCGGCGCTGGAGGCGAGCGTGCGCTATCTCGCCGCCGACCTCGGCGAGAAGGCGATCCGCGTCAACGCGATTTCCGCCGGGCCGATCAAGACGCTCGCCGCATCGGGGATCGGCGACTTCCGCTACATCCTGCGCTGGAACGAGCTCAACGCGCCGCTGCGCCGCAGCGTGACGGCCGAGGAAGTCGGCGACACCGCGGTCTATCTGCTGTCGCCGATGTCGCGCGGCGTCACCGGCGAGATCCTCCACGTCGACGCCGGCTACCATGTGGTCGGGATGAAGAACCCGGCCGCGCCGGACATCTCGATCGTCAAGGAATAGCCGCTGCGGGCGCGCGCGGCTTATTCGGTTCCGCCAGCAGCCGCCACAGCGCGAAGCCGGCCATGATCGCGTGGACCAGCGACGCCTGGACGAACAGCGCCGCCGGCCCGTACTGGCGCATCAGCAGCGAGGCGAGCAACGGCGAGACGATCGCGCCGACGCAATAGATGAACAGCACGCCGGCCGAGACCGCCACCATGTCTTGCGGCTTGGCGCGGTCGTTGGCGTGCGAGATGGCGAGCGTGTAGAGCGTGTAGGTCGTCAGGCCGACCAGGAACCCCATCGTGATCAGCGGCGCGCCGGAGAAACGAAACGACGCCAGCGCGATCTCGACCGCCACGCTGGCGGTCATCGTCGCGACCATCACCGCCCGCCGGTCCATCTGATCGGAAATCCGCCCGGCCGGGTAGACGCCGAGCGCCGAGCCGGCGACGATCGCCGCGGTGAACAGCGGCACCCCCGAGGGGTCGACGCCGATCTGCAGCGCATAGACCGGCCCGAGCGCGAACAGGGCGCCGTTGGCGACGCCCGCGACCAAGGCCCCCAGCGCCGAGACCGGCGCCAGGCGGATCAGCCACGGCAGCCGCAGGCGGATCGACTTCGGCGCGACGGGCGGGTCGACGCTGGTCATCGCCAACGGCACGATCCCCAGCGCCAGCAAGGCGCCGGCGACGCTGAAGGGCAGGAACGAATCCGGCGCAAAGCCGCGCAGGGCGAGCTGCCCGCCGGCCGAGGCGGCGAAGGTGACGATCTGGTAGACGCCGTAAAGCGCGCCGCGGCTGGCGTTGTCGGCCTTGGCGTTGATCCACGATTCGATCACCGCGTAGATGCCGGCGAAGACGAAGCCGAGCGCGCCGCGGCAGAGCATCCACGCCGCCGGCCGCTCCCATCCCGGCATCATGATCGCGGCGACGATCGCCACGGCGACGAAGACCGAGAAGGCGCGGATATGGCCGACGCGGCGGACGATCGCCGGCGCCGCCAGCGTGCCGGCCAGCATCCCGGCGAAATAGACCGAGCCGAGCAGACCGATCTTCAGATCGGAGAAGCCGATCAAACTCGCTCTCAGCGGCGTCAACACGCCGATCATCGCGTTGCCGGCGAGCAGCAGCAGCACGGAAAGGAGCAGCGCGGCGATGGAGGAAAGGGCGTTCACGAGCGGGCAATCGGTTGGCGCGCCGGCGGCCGGCGCGGCGGATCACTTGGGATAGGGAATGCGAAGGCCCGCCTCGCGCATGCGGCGCAGAATGTCGAAATTCATCTCGCTGCGCACCCTTTCCGCCATCACGATGTCGTCGACGTAGCAGACGAGTTCGAATTTCAGCGCCCAGTCGCCGAACGCGCTGAATAGCACCAGCGGGGCCGGAATCGCCAGCACCGAATCCTGCGCCTTGGCGGCGGCGATGAGGATCTCGCGCGCCGTCTCGACGTCGCTCTCGTAGGCGACGTTGACCGCCACGACGATGCGGCCGGTGCGGTCGGCGTGCATCCAGTTCTTCACCGGGCCGCCGACCAGAGTCGCATTGGGCACGATCAGCGTGCCGCGATCGAAGGTCTCGATCTCGGTGGCGCGCGCGTTGATGCGCCTGACGAAGCCCTGTTCGGCGCCGACCACCACCCAGTCGCCGACCCTGATGCCGCGCTCCCACAACAGGATCAGGCCGGAAACGAAATTGTTGGCGATCGACTGCAAGCCGAAGCCGATGCCGACCGACAGCGCGCCGGCGACGATCGCCAGCTTCTGGTAGTCGAGGCCGAGTTGAGCGCCGCTCACCGCCAGCGCGGCGAGCACGCCGACATAGCCGACGATGGTGCGGATCGAGTTGCTGACGCCGGCGTCGAGCCGGGTGCGCGGCAGGTAGCGCGACGACAGCCAGTTCTGCAGCGCGCGGGTCGCCGCCATGCCGATCGCCAAAGCCGCGCCGGCGACGAGCAGCGACGACACCGACAAACTCACGCCGCCGATCCTGATGCCGAAATAGGCGGCGCGCAGGGACGAGGCGAAATCCTGCGACACGCTCCAGCGGCCGAGCACGATCATCGTCCCGCCGACGACGATGGTCAGCCGGGCGAAGCCCTGGACCAGCACGACGATCTGGTCGAGCGCGTCGCGCCTGAGGCCGATCGCTGCGGTGAGGCCGCGGCCGACGGGCGCGGCGGGCTTCAGCAGCGCCTCCGCGCCCTCCTGCAGCACGGCGTCGACGATGAAGAGCGTGGCGACGATCATCGTCAGCTCCATCGTCTGCTGGACGACGTAGGTGGCGAAGGCGACGTAGCCGGTCAGCGTCGCGCCGATGGTCACTCCCGCCAGCGCCCAGGCGAAAGCGGCGCGCGCCGCCGCCCAGGCGGGTCGCGCGGTCTCGCCCGCCCCGGCCGCCAGCCGCCTGAGCGTCGCGGCGAGGAACAGCGCGGCGAGCGTCGCGCCGACCGCGCGGCCGGCGACGGCGATGTTGAGCGAGCCGAGCGCGTCGACCGCCGGCTCCAGCAGCCGCTCGACGGCGAGGATCGCCGCGACGCCGAGCCACAGCCGCTCGATCAGCGCGGCGGAGCCGTCGCTCAGGTTGACGAGCCGCCAATTGGCGCGGCCGGGGGCCAGCAGTCCGTGCGCGAGCGCGTTGGCGATCGCCAGCAGCCGAAGCCCGTCGAGGACGGCGTAGAGCGCGCCCTGCGCGCGAGGGTCGGAAATGTCGAAGACGTCGAGCGCGTAGGCGAAGACGCCGAGCGCGGCCAGAGGCGCGGCGGCGAGCACCACAGCCGACCACGCGGCGCCGAGCGCGCGGCGGAAGCGGTCTGGAGCGCCGGCGTCGGGATCGCGGGCGATGACCCGACGGGTGATCCAGTTGAGCGGCGCCGCGAGCGCGACGATCGCCAGCATCACGGCGAGGAAGCCGAGCCCCTGCGACAGGCTGAGGCGGGCGGACAGGCCGCGCAGCCAGTCGCCGAACCGCGCCGCCAGCGCGCTCGCGTCGTCCGGCGCCTCGCGCGCCAGATCGATCCACAACAGCGGGCTCACGACGCTCGACGATCGCGCGAAGGTCTCGTGGGTGAACAGGTCGCGTCGCTCGGCGCCGATGCGCGCGTTGATGTCGTCGATTTGCAGCAGCATCGCCTTCGCCGAGCGCAGATCGGCGTCGAGCGCATCGTGCTTCTGCTTCTCGGCGGCGAGCTCGGGGCTCGCCGAATCGGCGACGGCCGGCTCCTTCGACTTCGGCGTCAGCTCGGCGAGCCGTTTGGCCGAGGCTTCGAGCCGTGGCGACAGATCGACGATGACCGCCTGCAGCCCGACGGCGAGCGGGTCGTTGGCGGCGCGCAGACGCACGAGATCGGAATCGGAGAGGCTGTCCGCCTTCAACGCCGCTTCGACGTCGGCGATGGTCGAACGCGCCGAATCGAGGGTTTGGCGCGTCGTGTCGTCGCCGGCGGCGCGGGCCGGGCTGGACGCGACGAGCACGACCACAAGCAGCAGGCGGAGGGCGCGAAGGGCGCGAAGGACGGACAAACGAACCTCGACGGTGATTCGGCGATGGCGGCGTCCGAGTGACAAAGGACCATGGCCTCGCTGTGGCCGCAACCGCCCGAAGCGGCGCTTTAGCGCGAACCGTTCACCTTGGAGCGGGAAAATGGCTGCGCCGGCGTCCGGGCTTTGTTAAAGGAAATTGCGAATACGAGGAAATTGCCGTGAATTCGACGCCGCCTGTCGCCGCGCCGGACAGCCCCGCCCCGCCCGGCGCCGCCGCCTTGCTGGCCGGAGCGCGCGCGCTCGACCATTTCCTCGCCGCCGGCTTCGCCCGGCTCGAGCCGCCGGTGCTGCAGCCGGCCTCGGTCTTCCTCGACATGTCGGGCGAGGACATCCGCGGCCGCCTCTATCTCGTCAGCGACGCGTCTGGGGTCGAGTTGTGCCTGCGGCCGGACTATACCGCGCCGGTGTGCCTGGCCTATCTCGCCTCGCCCGAGGCCGGAAAGCCGGCCCAATACGCCTATCTCGGCCCGGTCTTCCGCGCCCGCCCCGGCCAGAGCGGCGAAATGCTCCAGACCGGCCTCGAGAGCTACGGCCGCGCCGACATCGAGGCGGCCGACGCCGAGATCTTGGCGTTGGCGTTGGAAGCGGCTGAGCTCGCCGGCGCCGGGCCGCTGAAGGTCAAGATCGGCGACGCCAAACTGTTCGACAGCGCCCTTTCCGCGTTTCGCCTGCCCGACGTCTGGCTGCGCCGCATCCGCCGCGGCCTTGCGCGCGGGCGGGCGCTGGAGACGATCCTCGCCAACGGCGGCGGCCAGGGCGCGCTGTCGCAATCGGGCGTGCTGGCGGCGCTGGAGAGCGCCGACCACGCCGGCGCCAAGGCGCTGGTCGAGGACCTGCTGGCGATCGCCGGCATCGCGACGGTCGGCGGCCGCAGCGCTGGCGAGATCGCCGATCGCTTCCTCGAACAGGCCGCCCAGCGTTCGCAGTCCCATGTCGGAAGCGAGCAGCAGGAGGCGATCCGTCGCTTCCTGGCGATCGCCGCCGATCCCGATTCGGCCTCGCGGCAGCTGCGCGCGCTGGCCGACGATGCGAAGCTCGACCTCGGCGCGGCGCTCGATTGCTTCGACCAGCGCATCGGCTTCCTCGCCGCGCGCGGCCTGCCGATCGAAACGTTCAGCTATGCGGCCGGCTTCGTGCGCGACCTCGACTATTACACCGGCTTCGTCTTCGAGGCGATCGACGCCGCCGATCCGACCGCGCGGCCGGCGGTTGGCGGCGGCCGCTACGACGGCCTCGCCCGCCGGCTGGGGGCCGCAGCCGACGTGCCGGCGATCGGCGCTGCGGTGTGGATCGAGCGATTGCCGGCTCGGGAGGCGCGTCCATGACCGACTCCGCCGCCGCGGCCGAAGCGCCGCTCGTTCTTGCGGTCCCGTCCAAGGGGCGGCTGCAGGAGAACGCCAGCCAATTTTTCGCCCGCGCCGGGCTCGAGTTCGTTCAGGGTCGCGGCGCGCGCGACTACCGCGGCGTCATCGCCGACTTGCCGGGGGTCGAGGTCGCCTTTCTTTCGGCGTCTGAGATCGTCGGACAGCTCGCCGCCGGCGCCGCCCATTTCGGCGTCACCGGCGAGGATCTGGTGCGCGAGCACGTCGCCGACGCCGACAATCGCCTCGTCCTGCTCGCGCCGCTCGGCTTCGGCCGCGCCAATGTCGTCGTCGCCGCGCCGCAGGCGTGGATCGACGTGCGCGCCATGGCCGACCTCGAAGACGTCGCGGCGATCTATCGCGCGCGGCGCGGCGAGCGCATGCGGGTGGCGACCAAATACGTCAACCTGACGCGCCGTTTCTTCGCCGAGCACGGCGTCAGCGACTATCGCATCGTCGAGAGCCTGGGGGCGACTGAAGGCGCGCCGGCGGCCGGCGCCGCCGAGCTGATCGTCGACATCACCACCACCGGCGCGACGCTCGCCGCCAACGCGCTGAAGACGCTCGAGGACGGCGTGATCCTGCGCTCGCAGGCTACGCTCGTCGCCTCGCCGCAAGCGCCCTGGTCCGCCGCCGCCCGCTCCGCCGCCCGCGCCATCCTCACCCGCATCGCCGCGGCCGAGGACGCGCGCAAATCGCGCGAGGTCCGGGCGCGCCTGCCGACCCCGGTCCACCTGATCGTCGAGCAGGCCTGCTCGCTGTTCGACGCGACGCCGGCGCTCGGCGACGAGCCCGATCCGCACGGCTTCGTCGCTCTGCATTGCGCCCGCGCCAAGGCGGCCGACCTTTCCGACTGGCTGCTCGGCCAGGGGGCGGTCAGGGTCAGCGTGGTGGCGCTCGAGCAGGTGTTCGACGTCCGCAACCCGCTCTATGAGGCGTTGGAGGGGCGAATCGGCCGCTGAAGCGGCGCCCGGGCGCTGTCTTCCTTTGGCCTCAATTGTCCGCTCACTGCCCGCAGCTTCGTTTCACCTTTGGCGCGAGATGCGCTAGACGACGCAGGCTCTGGCCTCAGGAATGCGGAACCCGTGCGTTACCTCTCCACCCGCGGCGAAGCGCCGCGGCTCAATTTCTGCGACGCGATGCTCGCGGGGCTCGCGCGCGACGGGGGACTGTACGTACCGGAGCGCTTGACGCCGCTCGCCCCGGCGGCGATCCGCGCCCTCTCCGGTCTGCCCTATTCGGAAGCGGCGACCCGGCTGGTCGCGCCGTTCGTCGGCGAAGATTTTGCGCCCGACGAACTCTCGG
>Ga0182030_10014833_pt1 | contig 15322 bp, 16 predicted proteins | sample 812S3MmetaG_FD_121299 | JGI IMG/M metagenome (GOLD analysis project Ga0182030, IMG submission 121299) | Permafrost microbial communities from Stordalen Mire, Sweden - 812S3M metaG (Illumina Assembly) | ecosystem: Environmental > Terrestrial > Soil > Wetlands > Permafrost | place: Sweden... | reverse complement strand
GCAGGAGATCGGGAAAGGCGCGGCCGGAAAAATCCGACCAGGCAAGATGTTCGGACACCAAAGCGGGACGATAGAGCGAGACGACCCTGGCGAGTCGCGCCAACCTGTCACGGTCGAGCGGCTCGCTCGATCCGAGCGACAGGCCGACCCCATGCACGGAGAGCGGATAGGTTTCGCCGATGGCGGCCAGCCAGCGATGGGCTGGGCCTCCGGCGGCCATGTAGTTTTCGGCATGGATTTCAAAAAATCCGATTTCGGGCCGCGTCGCCAGAATTTCCGCGTAATGCGCAGGCTTCAACCCGGCCCCCGCGGCGGTCGCTGCGAGGGTGTGGCTTTCGGTTGCGGATTTCGGCAGGGCGTTCATGGCAATGATTTTCCTGGCGCGGATTTCTGGCGGCGCGGCGCTCCGAGCGTGAAAAGGTTCAGTTTTTCGCCTTGTCGCGGTCGAGCGCGGTCATCGAGCCCATGCGCCCGTCGGGAAGCTTCATGGTCGCGCAGGTTCCCTTGGGCACGAATTTCCAGGAATTGCCCTGGTAATCGATCGAGGAGGTGCCTGCGCAGGTTGTTCCCGCGCCAGCCGCGCAATCGTTCGCGCCCTTCAGGGCGACGCCGAAACATTTCTCGGTCTTGCTCTCCGCCTGCGCCGGCGCGGCGGCGGCCAGCGCCGTCAGAAGGGACGCCGCCAGCGCCGCTAGCCTAATAGAGTTCATGTCGAGATCGCGGGAAAGATTGGCTTTGCTCATGTCGATTGCTCCAAATGGGTTCAGGCTTCAGCGCCTAACCAGCCTTACGCGGCGGGCATGACGACGTTACGCGAAATTTCACGATTTTTGCGTGGCCGGAAAAAAACTTGCGCGCGGTGCAATTTTCACAATTCCGTTGTAACAATCCGCGGCCTTAGCGCGACAAAGGTTAGATGAATGCCAGATTTGCAGGCGCAGGATCGGGAGTGGAGCGCAGCCATGCGGGCGGCGCTTGCGGGCGACGGAGCCGCCTATAACCGGTTGCTGACGGCGTTGACGCCTTATCTGCGCAATTTGTGCCGCAAGGCCTGCGCGCGCGTGGGGCTTGCCGCGGGCGAGGCGGAGGATGCGGTGCAGGAAACTCTTTTGGCGATCCATCTGAAGCGGCACACTTGGGATTCGACCCAGAGTCTGACGCCCTGGATCGCCGCCATCGCCCGCAACAAGATCATCGATTCCACCCGTCGCCGCGGCCGCCGCGCCGAAACCGACATCGCCGATTTCGAGGACGTGCTCTCCACGCCGCCCGAACAGGAGGATTTCGAGCGCGAACAGGAAAAGCAGGACGCCCTGCGCCTGCTCGACCAATTGGGCGGCAAGCAGCGCGAAGCCATCGAAGCCGTGTCGATTCGGGGAGAGAGTCTCAAGATCGCCGCGGTCAAGCTTGGCGTGACCGAGGGCGCCTTGCGCGTTTCAGTGCATCGCGGCCTGAAGGCGCTGGCCGAACTCTACCGGAAGAGCCAGTCATGAAGACCGACCAGCTGATCGCCGCGCTGACGGCGGACAATGACGAGAAGCCCGCGCCCATGCGCCGGGCGTTCACGCTCGACCTGGCGCTCGGGTTGATTCTATCCGTGGTGTTTTTCTTCATCTTCATGGGCCTGCGGGACACATTTTTCGCCTCGCTCGATCAGCCGCGCTTCCTGTTCAAATTCGTCTTCACCTTGACCATGGCTTTGAGCGGCCTCGTGCTGGCCTGGCGGCTGGCGCGGCCGGGCGTCAGGCTGGGCCTCGCGGGCTGGGCGGTCTGGCTGGCTCCGGCGCTGATTGTCGTCGCCTGCCTGGCGGAAATGGCGACGGTCCCAAGGGATCAGTGGCTTGCGCGCATGATCGGGCACAACGCCATGCATTGCCTGAAGTGCATCCCGCTACTGGCGCTTGCGCCGCTCGCCGGGCTTTTCCTGGCGCTGAAGCACGGCGCTCCCACCGACCCGCGGCGCGCCGGGGCGGCCGCGGCTTTCGCGGCCTCCGGTCTGGCGGCGACGCTCTATGCAATGAATTGCCCCGACGATTCGCCCTTCTTCCTCGCTGTCTGGTATATTCTGGGCACATCGATCGTCGTCGCCCTCGGCTGGTTCGCCGGCGGGCGCTGGCTGCGGTGGTGAAGCAACGCCTCCCGGGGCCCGGACTCAGCAATGCAGGAATTCTCATCCGACGGGGTTCGCCTCGCCTATCTGGATTTCGCCCCGACCCGTGAGGACCGTGGCGAACCGATCCTGCTGATCCACGGCTTCGCCTCGAACCATGGCGTCAACTGGGTTTTCCCGCAATGGGTCAAGACCCTGACCCACGCGGGACGGCGCACCATCGTCTTCGACAATCGCGGCCATGGGCGCAGTGAAAAACCTCACAAACCAGAGGCTTACGCGCCCTGGATCATGGCGCGCGACGCGGAAAACCTGCTCGACCATCTGAAAATCGAGCGCGCCGACGTCATGGGCTACTCGATGGGGGCGCGGATATCAGCGCATCTGGCCGTCGCGGCGCCGCAAAGGCTGAGGGGCCTTGTGCTGGCGGGACTCGGCATCCATCTGGTTGATGGCGCGGGGCTGCCGATCGGCATCGCCGACGCCATGGAGGCCCATTCGTTGCAGGAGCTGACCGATCCCATGCAGATCATGTTTCGCACCTTCGCCGAGGCGACGAAAAGCGATTTGCGCGCGCTCGCGGCCTGCATGCGCGGGTCGCGCCACGTCATGAGCGCGGCGGAGGTCGCGCGGATCGAGGCGCCGACGCTGGTCTGCGTCGGCTCCGAGGACGATGTCGCCGGCGACCCTTTCGCACTGGTCAGCATGATGAAAAACGCCCGCTGCCTGGTCGTTCCCGATCGCGACCATAACAAGGCGGTTGGGGACAAGGTTTTTAAGGAAGGCGTGCTAGCCTTCCTGGAGAGCTTGTGAGTTCGACGCGTTTGGGCGCTGGCCCTCTCGGAAAATGCCCCGAATGGAGAAGCGGGATCACCTTCCGATCCGATTTCACAGATCGAAATTGAATTTAGCTTGGCGCATGAGTTCTGGCGCATAAAATGTGGCGCATGAGAGTGAGGAGTTTTGCATGGCGTTAGTCGGCAACCTGCGTCCGCTACACAAGAACGACCCCGACCCGATCTTTTCGCAGATCCGCTTCGAGGCCGAGGAAGCCTTGCGCCGCGAGCCGGAGCTGGGCGGCTTCATCGCGTCCGCCGTGCTCAGCCATGCGACGCTGGAGCAGGCGGTCGGCCACAGGCTGGCGGCGCGGCTGTCGCATCCGGATTTTCCCGGCGACAGCATCCGCCAGAATTTCCTCGATCTTGCGGCCCGCGATCCCCTGGTCGGCGAAGCGATCCGAGCCGACCTCCTCGCCGTCGCCGACCGCGACCCCGCCTGCATGCGGCTGATCGAGCCCTTGCTCTATTTCAAGGGTTTTCACGCCCTGCAGACCCACAGGCTGGCGCATGCGCTGTGGAACGAGGGCCGCAAGGATTTCGCGCTTTACCTGCAAAGCCGCTCCTCCTCCGTCTTCCAGACCGACATCAATCCCGCCGCCAGGATCGGCAAGGGCATTTTTCTCGACCACGCCACCGGCCTTGTGGTCGGCGCGACGGCGGTGATCGAGGACGATGTGTCGATCCTGCACAGCGTCACGCTCGGGGGCACCGGGCATGAGACCGGCGACCGCCACCCGAAAATCCGCCATGGCGTGCTGATCGGCGCGGGCGCCAAAATCCTCGGCAATATCGAAATCGGCCACTGCTCCCGGATCGCTGCGGGATCGGTCGTCATCCGCCCGGTGCCGGCCAATGTCACCGTCGCCGGCGTGCCGGCGAAGGTCGTGGGAAGTTCGGGCTGCGCCGAGCCGGCGCGCGAAATGGACCAGATTCTGGCGTCCAAGCTCGTCGTGGACTAGCGGCGCCGGATTTCGGCTCTTGCGCGCGGCGCCGGATTTTGGCAAGCCTCCTGCTCAGGATAGCCGACGGAGACAGGCCTTGGACAAGAGCGAATTGCGCAAGTTGCAGGAATTCCTGCGGAAATCCTTCGGGGTGTCCGGCATTAAGGTCAGCCTCGATCCAAAAAACGTCGAACAGGCGCAAGTGAGCTTCGGCGAAAGGGTGATTGGCCATGTCGCGGTCGACGACGAGGACGGCGACCGGTCCTTTTCTTTCGCCATGAAACTGCCGGTGGAACGGCCGGTCCTGCAGGAATATCTGCGCCGCCTGTTTGAAAACGACGACCTGACCATCGTGGCCCGGATGAAAAAGGCCGATTCGGTCGAACTCAATTGTGGCGAGGATTTTCTCGGCGTGATTTCCTCCGATGACCCCAAGGGGAAATCTTGGACGCTGCAAATCGCCATCCTCGATTTCGACCTCGAAGATTTGTGAGCGGGCGATGACGCCGCCCGAGCCATTCCGGATTCGAAAGAATCGGATCGGGGCTCTGGCCGCGCTCGCCCTCGCTCTTTCGCTGGCCTCGCCCGGCGCCGATGCTGCGCCAAAATGTTCGGTCGGCGACGCCGAGGCCGAAAAGGCCGGCGGAATTGCCGCCGCCGTCGAGGCGGCCCTGCGCGCCGCGCCCGATTGCGACCGCGCCTATGCTACGCTCGCCGAATGCCAGCTTGGCTCCTCAGGAGACAATGCGCTCGCCGATATCGTGGTCGAAAAGTGCGAGGCGGATTTCAAGCCCTCGGCTGGCGCGGCTTTGCTGAAATCCTACCAGAAAGCCCAGCGCCGCTGCGAAAAGCTCGCCCACGACAATTCGGGCAGCCTCTACCAATCCTTCGCGGCGGTCTGCCTCGCCCGCGCGGCGCGGGATTTTTCGCACAAGCGCAGCGGTACTAGGCGACCTACCTCTCCAGATGACCACTAACCGCGCGGGACGCCTGCATGGTCCTTGCCAAGCCCCTGCGCCGTCATGGCCGGGCTTGTCCTGGACAAGGCCGGGCATGACGGCCGTGGGTTGGAAGCGCGCCAGGAAAACCGCACCCCATTCTCTGAGGACAAGCCTAGGAATGATGGGCGAGAGGCGCAAAGCCGACGTTGCCTGCGACGGCAGGCGCCGTCAGCAATCCGCCACTGCTGCCAATCATGACTAGTCTGCCTCTATGGTTGCAGCGCCCCGCGGACCAGCAAAAAGGCATTGGCCCGCAAAACCGCCCATTGGCCGAGCCACGCCGGATCGAAGCGGATCTGGGCCAGGATGGACTCGATGCGGAATTCCGCGAGGCAGGTGTTGGGCAATCCGTCGTCGGGAATCCTCTGGCGCTGGCAGCGGGCGTAAAATTCCTCGCCGTCGGGCGGCGCCAGATAGAGGTCCTCGCCGGCATAGGGCGATTTGTCCTCGAAGCGCCGCCGCAGCAACCCGCCCTCCGCGACCTGCGCCTCGGCGGCGAGATAGGGGCCGTAGCGTTCGGCCGGCGCGGCCGCGGCGGCGCGGCCCTCGAGTTTCGGCGCAGGGGTCAAGGCGATGAAAATTTCCGCGCGCCCTTTTTCCCCGGCCTCGCCGGCTGAGGGCAGGCGTTGCGGATCGGCTGCTGCGGGCGAAAAATCCGGCGCCAGCACCACGAGATCGATCCGCTCGGGATCCAGCGTCTCGCCATTGCGCAAGTAGGATGCGGCGAAGCGCAGCCGCTCATTGCCGAGGTTGAAGGTTCTCGCCTCTTGCGGCGCGGGCGCGGGCCACAGCCTCCAGGCGGCGAGGCCCGCGAGCAGCAGGACGAAAGGGCCGAAGCCCAGGAGAAGCAGGATTTTCCGCAAGGCGGCGTCTGATCCAAAAAGGGCTTGCGCGGAGGCGGGGAACGCGGCGAAAACGAGAAGCATTGTCATTGAGCCGATAAGATCGGCGTTGGCAAGGTCGTTAAAGGATGGGAGTCGCGGAATGAGCCTGTATTCGCTCGACGGCGCAGCGCCGGAATTGCCTGGCGAGGGCCGCTACTATGTGGCGCCGGACGCCAATGTCATCGGCAAGGTGCGGCTTGGCGAGGACGCCAGCATCTGGTTCGGCGCGACCCTGCGCGGCGACAATGAGTGGATCGATGTGGGCGCGCGCAGCAATATCCAGGACGGTTCGGTGCTGCATACTGACATGGGCGTTCCTCTGATCATCGGCGCCGACGTCACCGTTGGACATGGCGTGATCCTGCATGGTTGCGAGATCGGCGAGGGCAGCCTGATCGGCATGGGCGCGACCCTGCTCAATGGCGCGAAAATCGGAAAATTCTGCATCGTCGGCGCCAATGCGCTGGTCACCGAAAACAAGCACTTTCCGGATTATTCGCTGATCGTGGGCTCGCCGGCCAAACTCATGCGCACGCTCGACGAAGCCTCGGTGAAAAAGCTCCTCGCCAGCGCCGCGCATTATGCCGCCAATGGCCGCCGTTACGCGGGGGGGCTGAAAAAGATCGGATAGATCGGGTTTGCGATCAAAGCTTCAGTCGTGTTCGGCGAACACCATTGCGGCTCCACTGTCGCCTGGAGCGGCGTGCGAAAAAGTGGGCGCCGGTTATTCGCTGGCGCGGACCTTCGGTTCGTAAAAACGCCGCGTTATCAAGAAATCTAAAGCACCGGATCAAATCGACGTTCAGAAACATTCCTCTTCGAGCTTTTTCAGGTCGCGCAGGGCGGCTTCGTCGTCATGGTCCTCGAAGAGCTCGACCATGTAATAGACATGGGAATGCATCAGCAGCAGTTTGTCGGAATAGCCGCCCGAACCTTGTTCAACCTGCTCCATCCGCTGTTTGAACCGGTCCCAGAATGCGTTGGAGTTGGCGGAGTCGTCGATGTAGCGGCGAAGATGCCCGAGCACCACGGCCATGTTGCCTTCGAAGTCTATGTCGATGAAGCTAACATAGCGATTGGGCGCATTTTCAGGTGCGGGCTGCGACGTCGCTTCCATTTGACTCTCCCTTGGCGCCTGTTTCGGGCGTCGAGGGCGAAGGCGCAATGAGGGAGATCAATTGCGCCTTACAGAATGACGTTCTCGTCGAAAACGTCGAAGGACAGCGGCAGGGCGAATTCCAGCGCCATGCCGTGGTCGAAGCAGCGCACCACCCGCGCCGGGCGCTTGCCGATATGCAGCATCGTGCCCATGGGCGCCTGCGCCGTCGAGGTGACGGCGGCGCCGGACACGGAAATATCGACGATCTTGGCGGCGATCTGGCTGCCATCGGGCAGGCGGATGAGTGTGTTGACGTCATTGGGCACGATGCGCTCGTGGCGACGATCTTCCGGCAGGCCGAGCACTTTGCGGTTGGCGAGCCAGGTGAGCTGGTTGACCAGCTTTTCGCGCTTGGTCGCCGGCATGGTGGCGGTCATGGCGAAGCCGAATTCGAGATGGCGCACGATGTGGCCCTCGATCCGGCCGAGCGCATCGAAATAGCACACCACGCGTTCGCCGAGCGCGCCGCGCACCGGCGCGGTCAAGGAAAGGCCGCCGACCGAAATGTCGATGGTCTGGCACGGGAATTCGCGGCGGTCCTCCAGCATGTAGCGCCCGAGCACCGCGATTTTTACGCGCGCGTGGCGGCGCCGCTCTTGCGGTTTTGGAGTTGCTTTGGGCTGAAATTGCATTGGCTCGCCGGACTGTCCCAATCGATCGCTTGAACTATAGCGACGATGAAGTTAATTCGATGTTACGAGCCGTGCTTTACGATAGGGAATGTGAACGGCGACAGGGGCTTGGCGCTCTGGCCCCTCTCAGGAACTCCGCCCCCCGGGAATGACGAAAAACGACCTGCGGCGGGTCTTGTTGCGGCTGGCGAGATCGGACGGGGTCTGAAGCGCGCGGGTGGGGAGCAGGGGCGCGTCGGGTCCGGGTACGCCGTCGTCGATGAAACGCATCGCGACCAGTTTGAGGCATTCGACCTGGCGCAGGCCGAGCCAGGCCGGTATGGCGGTTGGCGTCAGCGCGCCGAGGATGCGCGAATGAGTCTTGCCGCGATGGCGCAGCGGCAGCAGCAGCAATTCAAGCGCCGCGGCGTCGCCGCCTTCGGGCGCCGCCGACAGGCCCGCGACGACAGGACGCGCGCCCTCGATCACCGACACGATCATTTTGCCGACGGTCTCGCGCTCCTCCGGCGCGAACAGGCCGACGAAGGCGCTGCCCTTCTGTTCGGCGAGAAACAGCGCATTGAGCCGCGTGCCCGAAATGCGCACGGGAAACTGGCGTTCTTCGTCCACTTCGAGGATCATCGTATCAGCGAGAATATGCCGGATTTCCGAGGGGTCGATTTCCGCACGCTCCGGAGACAGCCGCGCGCCGCGCAACTTGTTCCAATAGCTGTAAAGTTCTTGCGTCGCCGCCTGTCTCATTTTTTCGCGCCCTTGTCAGAATTTGGGTCGTCAGCTGTTTGATTGCGAGGCAATTTCCAATTCAACGCCGCATTCGCCAGAGAGGGCTGCGAGGATTGGGCCAGATCGGCTGCAGGAGCGGGCCAAATAGCGGCCCACAACCCCGGCGGGTAGTTAACGCGCGGAAATTAATCTTAACAAGCGGTTGACGTTGCAATTTCTCCGGCCTTCCGGCATCTTCCAACCTGTCGAACGAAGCGCCAGCGGTTAAGCGACCTGAATGACGCGACGGAGACAAATCGGACTGGTCATTGTTCTGGAACATTTATTTGCTCCGTTTTTCTCTTGCTCGGGAAAGATGGCGGGGCGACAGGGTCCAGAACTCACGGCAAGCGCAGCGCGCGCCGGCCAGTCAAGATGGTTAACGCCATCCAAGGGGGAGAGCTCGCTCCAGCTCTCCCCTTTCTTGTTTTTGTTTGCTGGCTTTTGCCGCCTGTTTCTTCTGCTTGTTTTTTTCGTGTAAAACCCGAGATCAAGGCCGTGGCGGGCGAAAACGGCGGTCCGCGGCGCAAGTGATCCCGTTTCCCGCAGCACGTCGTTCCACGGAAAGCCCTCATTGATGCGCGAGCCGGCACGCGAACCGATTTTCAACCTTCCCCGCATCGTCCTTCTGCTGATCCTGGCGCTCACGGCGATCCACGCCGCGCGGGTGCTGCTGTTTTCAAACGAGGGGGACGCCGAGCTTCTCGCCACCTATGCTTTCGTTCCTGCGCGATTCGGCTTCCTGCTGAACCAGACCGCCGTGCTCGACCGCCTCACCGAAATCGCGCGCAATTCCGAGCTGGAAGGCCAGATCGCGCAATATTTCCTCACTTATGCGCCGCCGGGAAGGCTTTGGTTGACGCCGCTGTCCTACGCTTTCCTGCACGGCGACTGGACGCACCTGATCTTCAACAGCGTGTGGCTCGCGGCTTTCGGTTCGCCGGTGGCGCGTCGTTTCGGCAGCGCGCGCTTCCTGCTGCTCGGCGCGATCGCATCTGTCGCCGGGGCCTTCTTTTATTTCGGCTTTCATCGGTTTGAATTTGCGCCGATGATCGGCGCTTCCGCCGCGATTTCCGGTTTCATGGGCGCGGCGGCGCGCTTTGTTTTCCAGCCTGGCGCGCTGTTCAAAGCCGCGGGCGACGGTTACGAGCCCCCGCTGGCGACGCTGCCGGAAATGCTGTCCAACCGACAGACTCTCGCCTTCGTGCTGTTCTGGTTTCTTTCGAACCTGCTGATCGGCGTCGGCGGACAAAGCCTCGGCTTTTCAAACGCTCCCATTGCCTGGGAGGCGCATGTCGGCGGCTTCCTCGCCGGTCTTCTGCTCGCGCCATTGTTCGACCAAAGGCGGAAGTTGTGAATCGTTCCGGCTCGCTTGCGCTCAGCCAAGAACGGGCGCATCTTCTGATGAGATAGACGGGAAAAATCCCGCGTCGAAATGGAGGGAAGCCTTAATGACAGTCGCACTGATTCTTGCCGCCAAGGGCAATGACGTGACCACCACGCAGCCGCACCGGACCCTGCTGGAGGTCGCCGCCATCCTCGCGGAGAGGGGCATTGGCGCGGTCATCGTCACCGGCGGCGATGGCGAAGTACTGGGAATCCTCTCGGAACGCGACATCGTCCGCTCGGTCGGCCGGAATGGCGTCGGCGTTTTGCAGGACTCGGTGTCCAAGCACATGACCAGCCGGGTCGTCACCGCGCGGATGGATGAATCCATCAACCGGGCGATGGAGCAGATGACTTCGGGCCGTTTCCGCCATCTGCCGGTGATCGACAACGGCCGTCTTGTCGGCGTCGTGTCGATCGGCGACGTGGTCAAGCATCGCCTCGAATCGATCGAATCCGAGCATCGCGCCCTGCGCGAATACATCGCCAGCGCCTGAGAGGTTTTAAAGCATTTTCGAGCGAAGCGGATGCCGGTTCGCGTGAAGAAAATTCGTTAAAACAAGCGCGTTCGGTTCGCCGAACGCGCGTTATCCGAAACGACGCCCGCCTACGAAAGCATTGGGGGCTTTCCGCTCGCGCTGGCTCTGGTCCAGGCTCTGGGCCATATCCTCGAACAGGCCGGCCCAGTCGCCGGCTTTTTCCTGGCGGAACAAGCGCAAGCTCGGATACCAGGGGCTGTCGTTCCTGTCGAGCAGCCAGCGCCATTCAGGCGCATGCCTAAGGGCGAGCCAGGCCGGCCGTCCCAGCGCGCCAGCGAGGTGCGCCAGGGCTGTATCGCAGGTGATCACCAGGTCGAGATTTTCCATGATGGCCGCGGTGTCGACGAATGCGTCGCCGCCGGCGTCGAACGCGTCGAAGGCCTCAACGCGAAAACCCTCGGGCAGGTCTTGCAATTGCTCGACGCCCGCAAATTTCTGCAAGGAAATCAACCTGACGCCATCGAGCGCCGCCAATGGCGCGAGGTCCCGGAGACTAAAGGAGCGGTGCAGGCCGCGTGTGTTTTCGGCGTTGCCGTGCCAGTTCACGCCGATCTTGAAGCCGCCATCGCCAATTTTTTCGCGCCATTGCTCGACGCGCTTGGGGTCGGCGTGAAGATAATCCGTCTCACCCGGAAGCGAGGCGAGATCGACGCCGAAATACAGCGCCATGCTGGTCAGCGGCGCGTGGATGTCGAATGCGTCGGGCGCGCCGGCTTCGTCGACAAGCTCGATCGTTGGACTGAGGCTCTTCAAAACTTCGTGAAGACGGTTCTGGACGGACAGCATGACTTTCGCGCCAAGCGCCTCGACCATTTTCGCAAAACGGCAAAATTGCAAAGTGTCGCCATAGCCTTGCTCCCAATAGAGATACAGCGCCTTTCCCTCGATGTCGTCGCCGGGACGTAAAGATGGCTGGGAATAGGCGCGCGTCGCGAAATAGCGCGCATGGGGCGGGCGCGCCTTGCGGTTTTCGTAGAGCGCCAGGCCTTCTTTGAGATCGCCGAGCTGGAGCAGGCAGACGGATTTGCTGAAGGCGAATTCGCCCATGCCGGGCGCCAAAGCCAGCGCGCGTTCGTAATCGACCAGCGCCGCATGAGGTTTGCACAGCTCAAGCAAGAGGTTGCCGCGATTGTGATAGGCTTCGGCGAAAGTCGGCGCAATCGCCAGCGCCCTATCGTAACAGTCGAGGGCCTCGCCATGGCGATCCATTTCCCTGAGCGTGACGCCGCGATTGCAGAGCGTCTTGACGTCATCAGGGCTGATCGCCGCGGCCATGTCGAGGCAGGCCAGGGCCTCGTCGCGCCTTTCGAGCGCCTTGAGGACCAGCGCGCAATCGTTGAGCGCGCCGAGATGGCCGGGGCAGGCCGACAGGACTTTTCGATAGGCGTCGAGCGACGCTTCGAATTGCCTGGCCTCGAACAGCGTGATGGCGCGGTTGTTTTGCACTTGCAAATTGTCCGGCTGCAATTCGAGCGCGCGATCGAAGCGGGCGATGGCCTCGCCGTAATGTTTCAGGCCCTTGAGAGCAACTCCGAGATTGTCCAGGGCGACGGGGTTGTCCGGCGCAACGGCGAGCGCGCGCTCCAGCAGCTCGATTGCCGCATGCAACCGGTTTTTCTGGATGTTGAGGACGCCCAGCAGGCGCAGGGCCTCGGCGCATTCCGCGGGTTCCGCATTTTGCGCGATGATTTGGTCATAGATGGCCTCGGCGCCGGCGAGATCGCCGCTCAAATGGCGAGCGACGCCGTCGGATAGCCTCAGGGCTTGAATTTCGGCCGGCAAGACCATGGCCAAGGTGCTCCATCGCGGCGTCCCGCTCCGCAATGGAGTTTACATCCGCCTGGCAAGCCTAGCCGCCGGACCTTCCGTGAAGCTGACCTTCGATGGCGGCGATTTCCTCGATCTCGTTGAGCGCGCGGCGTGCGGCGTCACGGCCTATGGCGATCAATTCCTCGGCGCGATGGAATTCGAACAGGCCTATTTTCGACAGCCGGGCGTTGATCAGCACGTCCGGCGGGTCGCCGGCCAAGCGCGAACGCGCGATGCGGTCCTGGGTGATGTTGAAGGCGTCGAGCATTGCGGCGGCGATGCCGGGCGCGCCGTCGGCGCGGCGTCCGAACTGACGGCGCAGTTGACGCGCTTCGTTGGCTGCGGCCGGATCGGCGCCTTCGCCCAGCGCTTCGCCGACCGCCTCGATCGCGCCCTGTGACCCGTCGGCGATCAAGGCGCCGCGATAGGCGGTGTCGCCGACAAGATTGACGGCGATCACCAGTTCCGCCCCCATGGCGCGGCACAGGGTCACCGGCACGGGATTGACCAGCGCGCCGTCGAACAACCAGCGATTGTCGACGCGCAACGGCTCGAATATGCCGGGCAGGGCATAGGAGGCGCGGACCGCCTGCACCAGGTCGCCCTTGCGCAGCCAGACCTCGTGCCCCGAGCCGATTTCCGTCGCCACCGCGCCGAAGGTCATGGGAAGGTCCTCGATGCGCAGCCCTTCGAGTTCGCGCGCCAGTTCGGCCCGCAACTTGCCGCCGGAAAGCATGCCCGCGCCGGAAAACGACACATCCATCAGGGAGAAGACGCGGCGCCTTGTCAGCGACCGCGCGAAATCCTCGATTGCATGAAGCTTGCCAGCGGCGAAACAGCCGCCGACCACGGCGCCGATCGAAGCGCCCGCGATAATGTCCACCGGCACTTTGCGCGCCGCCAGTTCCTGAAGCACGCCAATATGCGACCAGCCGCGCGCCGCGCCGGCGCCGAGCGCGAGGCCGATGCGCGGGCGGCGCTTGCGTTCGCTCGGAGGCGCGCCGCCGTCGCTCGCCCCGGAGAAGGACTCGCCCGACTTTTCGAAAGTCTTCCAGTTGAACCCGAACATGGCCACACGATCCTTGAGCGCAACAGCCGCCGCCGATTGGCGTCGCCGGACGAATCCGGCGCCGCGGGACAACGGGAAACATTGGAAACAAGGAGCCTGCGCGCAATATCTTGCCGGACCCTTACCGCCTCGTCCCTGCTTTCACATGGGAAGCCCCACGGGAAAATGCAGGGCTGACGCGATGGTTCCGATCCCGAAGCGGGATGCGGCATACCGCTTGAGGGCCTACCGGGCGTTCTCCGCCTTTTTCTCCTGAGGCTTGCCATCGACAATCAAAGACCCGAGCAGTTTGGCGCCTTTCTCGTCGCGCTTGAGCTCGACGGAAACGCTTTCCTCGCTCTGGTCGGACCGCCCGAAATTGCGGAACAGATGCGCCGTCAGCAGCGTCGCCCCATTAGGATCGAGGCGGTCGGGAGCGTAGACATTCGCGTGGACGGCATAGTCGCCGGGCGGCGCCACATGCAGCTCATATTCCTCCGGTCCATAGCCGCGCGTCATGTCGCGCGACAGGCGGCCGCCGATGGCCGTGCGATTGTTGTTGTAGATCGCGCGCTCCTTGTTCGGTTCATCGACCCACAGATCCATGTCCGAGCCATCGGTGGTCCAGTCGATGACGACGCGCAGGTCGACGTCGAGCAGCGCGACCAGGCGCGGGTCCATGGCGAAATCGCCGCCGAGCGCGCGCAGGCGCGGCAGCAAGGCGTTGGCCTCGTTGAGCGCGACCTGTTCGATCCCGGACCAGGGCTGATCCTGTTGAGTCGCAGCTATGGCGTAGAGCAGGGCGATGGCGCGTTCGAGATCGGCGCGGGCATGGCTTGGCGACAGCGCGGCGCGACGGGCGAGCGCCAGCGCCAGCAGCCGGCGCGGATGCGGTCGGTCGGGGTCGAGCGCCGCCTGTCGTTCGCGCAGTTCGACGGCGCGGTCGCTGTCGCCATAACGTTCGAGCCGGTCGGCGACGATGCCGAGCGTCTCGTCGTTGGCGGTGGACAGATCGAGCGCGGCCAGGGCCATTTCCGTCGCTTCGGCAGGTCTACCCTGCTTCCGCAGCCATTCCGCCGTGTCGAGGTAGAATATTGGCAAGCCGCCATGGCGCTTCTGCGCTTCGAGAAAGCGCTCGTCGAAATCGGCTGGCTTGCCGTCGAATAGCTCCAGATAGGGACGATCCGGCTGCCAGGCGTCGATTTCTATGCGTCCGGAGGCCGGCGCGGCGGCGGATTCGTCGTGATTGCCGGCCGGCGTGTCGCTTTCCGCAACATCGCCTACGCGGCGCGCATCAGGGGCGATGTTTTCCACGTCGTGTCTCCCCCTTGGTTGCGACAGGACTTTGCCGACCTCCTGCAGATGGTCGCTTGGCGTAATATTGCTGCGGACGCGCGGCGACGATGGTTCGGCGGCAAGGTTTGCGACCGGCGGAGCCGCAGCCGCAACCGGCGCCGCAGGCCGGTCGAAATTGTCGGAAGTCTGGATTTGGCGCGGCGGAGCCTTGGGATCGAATTTTGTCTTGTGCCAGTTCACCTGCTCGGCCCATGCGCCGGCGAGCGCATTCAGCCAAGCCGCCTGCCGAGCGTCGCGCGCGGCGTCCGCCGCCTTGCGCTGGCGGAAATAATCGTCGCGCGCCTCCGGGGGATAGTTCGTCGGCGGGTCGATCCTGGCTTGCAGATAGTCGGAAGGCTGTTCAAGCACGAGAAACGACAGGTTGGGGCTGGCGATCCCATATTTGCGGCTGACATCGACGTAGTCGGCGCGGCGGTCGGCCCCGGACAGCGCGGCCAGCCGGTCGGCGGCGATCAGCGCCGCCGCGCCGTCGAAAGTCGCGGCTTGCGTCTCGACAACAAGGCTTTCCTCGTGCTGGGCGGAGCCAACGCCGAGACGGACTTTCACCCTGCCGCCATCAGGCGAATGGACCAGCGCCAGCCAGCGTCCCGCCGGCGCTTCGAGCGGAATGAAGGGAAGAGCCTTGCCGTCGCGGTCGGTGACGGCGATCACGCCGGCAAAGACGCGTGAAAGGGCTTCGGCGGACTTCGCATCGGGGTCGTAAACGCCGCCGCCATGACTCTGCGCGAGATGGCGCAGGAAGGCGCGATCGGCGTCGGCTCCGCTGGCGATGGCGTCGAGCCGGCATTGCGGCGCGAAATCGACGGCGAGGTCGATGGTCGGCTTGCCGCTGGAAAACAGCAAGCAATGGTCTCCG
>Ga0182030_10014832_pt1 | contig 15324 bp, 14 predicted proteins | sample 812S3MmetaG_FD_121299 | JGI IMG/M metagenome (GOLD analysis project Ga0182030, IMG submission 121299) | Permafrost microbial communities from Stordalen Mire, Sweden - 812S3M metaG (Illumina Assembly) | ecosystem: Environmental > Terrestrial > Soil > Wetlands > Permafrost | place: Sweden... | reverse complement strand
GCAGGCACCTCGCTCGGAAGTGAGTGAAAATGCGCCTCGTATGACAAGCATCATGATTCCTAAGTCAAAGATTGGTGAAGTCATTGGACCAGGCGGTAAGGTTATTCGCGAGATTTGTGAAAAGACCGGCGCTAAGATCGACATCGAGGAAGATGGTAAAGTGACTGTATCTGCGATCAGTGAATCATCGGTACAAGAAGCGATTCAATGGATCCAAGGAATTACTGCGGAACCAGAAATTGGCGCGATTTATCACGGCAAAGTGGTCAAGACCGTTGATTTTGGTGCTTTCGTAAGCGTCATTGGCAACAAGGAAGGCCTCGTGCATATCAGCGAATTGTCTGCTCAAAGGGTTCCTAACGTTGAATCCGTTGTGAAAGAAGGCGATTCGGTTTATGTTAAAGTCGTCGGCTTTGAAAAAGGCAAGATGAGATTAAGCATGAAAGTGGTTGACCAAGCTACTGGCCAGTCAATCGATAGCGCGAAACAACAGGAATCGTAAGTTAATCGAAAAGAAGTGTGACGAGCTACTGTGGTAGTTGGGTTGCACGAACTGGCAGCTGTCTCCCTTGCGCAAGCAGGGGCCAGCGCAAAATGCATTGCGAGGCGACTCTGTAATCGATACGGAGCTGCTTCGCGGCAGATTGTTTACTGGGTCCTTGCGTATCCAGGAAGCACAGTAGCAGATTATTGCGAAACTGATCGCCTGTTGTGAATAGATGAAAAGGTATAAAGTGAAGCCATTAAAGCCTTTGTTAATATCAGGAAAAGAGGTCTTGCCTCTCATTGAAGGGGGCAAGGGAATCTCCATTTCCAATGGAGCCAGCTCAGGCGCGTGGGCCGCGGCCGGCGGCGTGGGAACTTTCTCCGCCGTAAACGCCGATGCCCGCGATGAGCATGGCAATATCATCCCCGTGGTCTACCACGGTAAAACCAGGAAAGAACGCCACCGGGAGCTCGTTGATTATGCCATCAAGGGTGGTATCACCCAGGCCCGCATCGCTCACGAAACATCCAATGGCCAAGGCCGTATCCACATGAACGTATTGTGGGAGATGGCTGGTGTTGAAGAGATCCTTTATGGTGTTCTCGAAGGCGCCAGGGGTCTTATCCATGGGGTAACCTGTGGCGCAGGCATGCCTTATAAGGTCGCACAGATTTGTGCTGAACATGGCATCTACTATTATCCAATCGTATCTTCGGCCCGTGCGTTTAGCGCCTTGTGGAAGCGTGCTTACAAGAAGTTCCCCGAATGGCTTGGCGGCGTGGTCTATGAGGATCCATGGCTTGCTGGTGGCCATAACGGTATCAGCAACAGCGATGATCCCTTAAAACCAGAGGCACCATTGCCACGGGTTCAAGCGTTACGCGACGTTATGAACAGCTTTGGTCTCTACACAACGCCGATTGTTATGGCCGGTGGTGTCTGGGCTTTACGGGAGTGGCAGGACTGGATTGATAATCCTGTTTTGGGCCCCATTGCTTTCCAATTTGGAACACGGCCGTTGTTGACCAAGGAAAGTCCGATTTCTGACGAATGGAAGAAAAAACTTGTGCAGCTGAAGGAGGGGGATATATACCTCAACAAATTCAGCCCCACTGGTTTTTATTCATCCGCTGTGAAGAACAATTTCTTGATAGAATTGACGGAAAGAAGCCAGCGACAGGTTGCCTACCAGACCTCGGCCGTAGGGGATCATGATTCTCCATTGCCCATAGGTCCGCGACAGCGCATCGTATATCTAACGGCCCATGACCACGAACGGGCCACAGGCTGGATCGCTCAGGGCTTTACGGAAGCCATGCGCACACCTGATTCGACTTTGATATTTGTTGAGCCCACTAAGGCAACAGAAATCCACAAAGATCAAATCGACTGCATGGGTTGTTTGAGCGCCTGTATGTTCAGTAACTGGTCCCAGGACGAGTCTGGCGGTACCGGCAGGAAAGCAGATCCACGCTCATTTTGTATTCAAAAAACGCTCCAGGCTATTGGCCATGGCCATGGGCTTGAAAATGACCTCATGTTCTCAGGACATGCGGCCTATCGTTTCGGATCGGATCCATTCTATAAGGATGGGTTTGTCCCGACGGTAGGGGAACTGGTTGAAAGACTGGTTTCTGGGGATTAAAGGGGTAGGCGTTTGACCTATTTCCTTAGGTGGTTAGGGAACGAATGTCCGCCCCAGTCTGTCATCCCCGCGTAGGCGGGGATCAAGCAGAAAAAGTGCTGCAAAGCAGCTCCGTATTAGAACCTTAGGAGTTCGCTTCGCTCACACTTTTGTGCTGGATCCCCGCCTACGCGGGGATGACAGACTGGGGCGGACATCTGATCCTTAACAGCCTTTATTGATAATTTAAAAGGAGAAAAACATGTTAACTATCGGCGATCGTTTTCCAAATTTTACGGCTAAGTCTGTTGTGTCTAACGACCTTGAGACGGCGTTTAAAGAAGTAACCAACAACTCTGCCTCGGGCAAGTGGCAAGTGTACTTTTTCTACCCCAAGGACTTTACCTTTATCTGTCCGACGGAAATTGCTCAGTTCAACCAACTGAATGATCAGTTTGTGAAGAACAACGCCCAGCTTTATGGTGTCAGCACCGATTCGGATTACGTACATCTGGCATGGCGTCGCAGCCACCCGGACCTCAGCGATCTCAAGTTCCCGCTGATTTCCGATATCCGTCGTGATCTATCCATCGCCTTAGGCGTGCTAGACCGCCAAGCGGGCGTCTGCACCCGTGCGACTTTCATTGTGGACCCTGAAGGCGTTATCCGCTACGCAGCAGCTAATGACATAGGCGTAGGCCGTAACCCAGATGAAATCTTACGCACACTCGTCGCCCTACAAACTGGCGAGCTCTGCGCATGCAACTGGAACCCAGGCGATAAGTTCTTGAAGGCTTCCTAAAAACTTTGCCCTCGGGTGGTTTCAAGCACTTGGGGGCATTTTCTCGGCTCTTATCCAAAACGGATGGGTAATGGATAATCACTATCCTATACTGAATGTGAGTGAGGGTTATTGCAGGGAGAATATTCACACCTCCCGGTTCCCGTCATCCTGAACGGACGACCGAGAAGCGACTCTGCTGTAGATGGCCCTATTTTTAACATCATGTAGACAGCTGATTGTACCATTTGTATGTTGGGTATATTTATAAGCAGAATCGCTACGCGACACATTTATAACTGGATCCTTCACTACCTCCCGCTTCGCGGTCGTCCGTTCAGGATGACGGCTGTGGGGGGCAGAATATTATATCCAACCCTCCCGTTTTGCATAAGAGCCATTTTCTAAGTTCACAAACAGTATAGACCTGTTGTGTAGGTCAATATCCTTTATTTGAGGGCTGTGCGTCATTTATCTGAGCAGCATCTGGGGTCTGAGTAGCGCCATTTGTTTGAGCAGCATCTGGACTCGCGGGACTCGCAGGACGGGCGCAGTCTCCTACGCAAAGTAAAAAAGCAAATGACTTAGTTCCGAGGCAATTCAGCAGAGCTTCCTGTTGGGTTGACGTTTGGCTACAATTTGCTGGCTGATTTTTTTCACTCGCACAGGTACATACACAGCTTTCATCTCTCTGCCCATAGGCTTTCATAGATTCGTCAAAACCTTGTTTTATTCTGGGCAAGGAAGACAGATCATTTACAAGATCATTCATGCAAGATGGATATTGCGGCTGGTCTTGGCTCATGCCCGCATTTGTTAGACTGATGCTAGCAATTACGGCAATTGCTGCGATCTGGAGTAATTTCTTTAACATATTTCTGATCCATTCGTATGGCTTATAATACGTACTTTCTCATAATTCGGTTAATGCATGGTTAAGCCTTACCCCACCATGCAAAATCGAGCGACCCATGGGTTAATGAGAAAGGGAGACAAACTACATAAGATCTAAAAACTGCCTAATCACAAAATAATAAAAAGTCCATGTCCAACACACCATAATGAGTGGCAACTCATTTGCCACACGGGCCCAGCTCTGAGAGGCCACCTCATGCACGCTATAGGTGACAACTTCTTTGGCTGCATCCAAACCCCACGGCACAAAACATCCTGGCTGCACAAACTTGCCCACCATCATACAGCAGCCTTCCATCCATGAAGAATTCGTAGCGTTGGTCGTCAGTAACTGGGTAAAATTACCTAAACTTATAACGGGCCCTTTGAAAGGACCATTTAACGGTATAGCCCATTCTAGCAATCGCGGATGAATCATGAGCGAATAAACAGATGCAAGGTTCATCATGACAAACTCAATTCTCGGGCTATCTAGGGGTAGATGAGATTTCTTCCAGAACGGCCAACGCCCTTGCAGATGAAGAAGCTTATCTTTTTCGTTGAGCTTAGAGCCAACACCCGAGATCAGCATGTATAGGTCTTTAAAAAGCAACGCCATAAAAGGCATGTTCGCCGAGAGCTCACGATAAGGTTTGATCCAATTAAATGTAGTATGTCTAGCATCAATAGAAGGCATGAAAGAATCAGCAGCAAATGAATAAATATGATGACAAGTCTGAGGAACAACTGTTGGACGATTCAATTGGAAGTAAATATTTGCTGCAAACAAACCTGCATTTATCGTCATCTTCAGACCAAAATACATCAGATTACCCAGGTTATCACCACCATGGGTTGCCAAAATAATTTTTCTGGACCAAGGAGCAGCAGCCTTCTTCGGGCCATAATCTCGTTTCATGCGCCAGTAGCCTGGATCGAACAATACGCGTGGACACCATTCATAGTCCTCTAAACGATTAAACAGGGGCTCAAGATCCATAAGGGGATGTTGCTCCTTGAACCACCTAAGTGCCTTCAGCTGGGGCACAGCTTGCCAGAGAGTCAGATGTTGCCAGTGATTAAAAATACTAGGTAATTGATAGAGTGCAAAACAAGCATCTCGAGTTTTCATGGTTGCTCGAACAACCTTAAGGAAATAACCCGACGTCGCCTTATGGCGTAGCAGTTGCAGGTACATAGTTTTACAACATTGACGTAAGGTAAAAGCAGTTTCTTTGTCCACATAATACAAAAATAGTCCCAGAAAATAGTCTTTAGGCAGCTTGAGATACTCTGGAACACCAGGAAAATCGGCCATAGCTTCAGGCGCTAATAGGGGAGTAAGGTTGTATGGATTTTGAAAGTGGCGTTGTAACCTGTCTTCCTCTATCCACTGCCTCAGCTTCTTAGCTTCAGCTGCGCTTCTCTTCGCTTCAGCAACGCTTTCGGGGTAATACATGGCCATATCACCATGATTAATAGCCAGTAAGAGCTCGGGGGAGAAATTGCGATGGCCGGTGCCTATTTCTGGCGCATCACTTTCTTTATCAGGCATCTTAACGACAATATGGGGTGGCACAAGAGGGACCGAAAGCTCAGGAGGTAATTGACTGGCCACCAGCCTATGACGCAGCTGAGAATCCGTAGCCGCCGCCTGATCAAGTATGCTGAACAAACCTAGCACCAATAAATAGAGAATTTTTCGCATATCTACCCCACAAACTGAACATTTATGGGGGCATATTAGGGCAAATATTCTACCTTAACAAGAAGATAAAATCTCAATAAGGGCAGTAAAAACAACATTCATGCCCTCAACCCGACATTGCAATAAGTGGTGATCTAATTCCTAAAAATCACACCCACCAAAGCACTCTTCGCTTCGAAGTAATCTTGCGTAAATTTTGCGGCTTTCATCGGGTTATAGAGCTTACAACTGAAGATATCTATGAAGCCAGAATTGGTTTCATCGGCAAAGTGTCCGGAAATAAGAGAAGTTTCAATAAACTGAGTCATGGAATAGCCTAGCACCTCATCATGCTCACCAAATGTGATGATAGTCGGCTCACCAAATCTGGTCATATCAATAAAATCCGCCAGATCGTATAAGTATTTTTTCAGGTGATCATATGATTTTATTATTTCGGGATTGCACTTCTTAATATCAATGGAGGTAAGCATGCCCCAACTGTTTAGATTATGATATTCTTGCTCGAAGGCTTTATAGTTAAATGTTTTTTCCGCTTCTGCTAATGAAAATAGTGTGTTTCTCATGATGTCGGCCTCTCTGTTGAATTATTATTTTATTATTTTACCATGAATAGTCCTTTTATACTATGCTAAGAAATTTGCTTTTCAGATGTGCAGCTTTTCATCTCAGAATCATGGGTTTTGGAATAGATTTGATTATATATCGAGGGTTGCCCAGGAACCACCTGCGTAAAATCAGGGCAGGATTAGCTGTGGCAAAAGTTTCTTTCTTTATAGCTTCGTCAACGGACCTATTTATCCGCGGTTTTTAGCAAGTATTCAATTATTTCAATGTGACCCTGCTCGATCACTATATCATCGCCCCGGAAGAGGTCGCCCTTCCCCTCGAGCCATTTATCGGCTTTGTACCGCTCTAATTGGTCTCTGTCTTTACTATAGGTTTCGAAGCGGAGCCTTTCAGGAACCCCACCTGCTTTAAGGGCTTCCAGGGTGGATGCTAGAGTAGAGTAGTCCAACCTAAGTTGCTTCATTAACGGCTTTGCCGCCAGTTCCTGCTCTATCCCTGCCCGTTGACCGGCCCTTTTTCGCCCTGCGGTTAGATTGCTTGGCACCTGAGTAAAAGGGTTGTTATAAATTTGTAGTTCCTCGACCTTCATGACATCCCAGATAGCAGGTAATCCTTCGAGTTTATTGCCCTCTAAACTCAGATATCTCAGTTTCTGAAGAGCAGTTATACTTTCAGGCAAAGTTCGCAGTTCATTGCCCCCAAGGTCGAGCGCCATCAATTGAGCCATCTGCAAAACAGCACTCGGAAACTCTTCGAATCTACAAGAGCTTAAATCTAAACGTATCAGATGAACAAGACGGCCCCAGCTCATAGGTATTTCCTTGAGCTTTGTATATGAAAGATCGAGGAGTACTAGTGACGTGAGCCCCCCACATTCCTTAGGCAAAACTCTAACTTTCCTACACTGATTAAGCCATAAATCCTTGAGAGACTTTAAACGGACTACCTGCGGTGGAATAGATTTAAAAAGATTTCTGCTCAAATCAAGTCTTTCCAGCGACTGCCATTTCCCAAAATCCTTCGGCAGACGCATCAATTGATTATGGCTGGGCTGAAATTCAGTAATGCTAGCCAGCTTAAACAAACCTTTGGGAAGGGATACCATACGGTTGGCATCGATCGAGAGCTGGGTTAATTTTGTTAGCGTTGTAATCGCTTCTGGTAACCCGGTCAATTTATTATCACGTAACTCCAGCTCCCTAAGCGCTGTTAGCTGACCGATCTTGTCAGGCAAATGATTTAGCTTATTCCCATTAAGGTGCAATATCTGCAAATATGGGAGTTCAAAAAGTTCATCGGGAAGCTCTCTAATGCGATTACAAGTCAGGAACAATCTGCTCAATGCTCGAAAGAGGCCGACTTCCCGAGGTAAGGCTTGCAATTTATTACAAGAAACACATAGCATACTCAGGTCAGTAAGGTTACCTATACTCGGTGGCAGTGACTTCAGCTTATTGTCAGATAGATTAAGCAAAGTAAGTTGTGTCTGCGCGAGCACGTTAGCCGGAATTTCAGTCAGGCCAGAATTACATAAAAAGAGGGTGAGAACGGTAGGGGGAATTTCTATATCTGCGATGCCATCCTTGCCTTCAAGATCTAGACTTAGGACCGGTGCATTAGGGTCATCGATATCATCATCACTGGCCTGAAGGGGGGTGTTTAGTAAGAATATAAGAGCGAACAGCTTCAAGACATGTTGCATGGGGACCTCCCGGCAGTTATTCGTATTATTGTAGCAGTAGCGACCACAAATGAAAACCGGTAAACACTCACCAAGGCTAGCCAAAATGGTATATGCACCCTAGCCCATCATCGCGATGACGGGCTAGGGCAATATTCTTTGAACCTGTTAGTTCACCACCATCAACATGTGTTGATGGTGGTATTTGAGGCCGTCTCAATCCGACATGTCTGGATTAAGATCGCTTAACAACTGATCGAGACTCTTGATACTATCATACCTGTTAATGTCCATACGGCAGAGTTCGCTATACTTGACCTCACATTGCTTGAGCTTTTTACTGCGTAGAAATGCTTCTACAGCACCCAAAGTAACATTAGATGGGTTATCCAGCTTCAGCTTCAATTTCGTAGGCTCACTGCGGGCAATCCTGGTTAACAACGAAAATACAGCATCGTCATTCAAGCTATGCAGACATTCTAAGGAGGAAAAGCACACAGGAATCATGTCTTGGACGCGTTTAATATCTGGGGTGTTTATAATTACATGATCTTTTTCTACAAGAACTAAAGCGTCCGCAAGCTTATTCTCCTTTACCCACCCATTTGCATATTGTCTACCCCGATGCAAAGCATCGGATAACATCTTATTACGATCCTCATCAAAAAGGCATTCTATATCAGATAATACATTAGACGTATTCGATGATAAGCTTCTCATATCATTCTCATCTTCATTGTAGCTAGGCCTAATCATGCGAATACCAATCGTCTTAACCAGGGAATAATAATAGTCGAACAACGGATTCCTACCAGATGGAGACTTAAGCTGAGCATATGCCATCAACACGTAGGAGAATTCCTTGATAAGCATATGTCCCAATTGGGGACCCTTATCATATACCGTTTTCTTCATAGCTTCTTGAAATTTAGAAACGGTCTGGTATGTAGCCCGGAAATTTGCCAGCATCGCCTGGAGATCCGCATTCGTTTTGTCCGATTGCGCATAAACTTTTTCCATCAGTTCCAACTCAGTAACAACAGGTCGTTCCTGTTGAGGCAAAGCAAAACGGCTAACAGCGGCGATCGTGTCTCTATGTGCCTGTTTTATTTGCTCATCCCTATCCTCCCTAGATGCTTGAGCGCAAGTTGTCCAGATCGTCAAACAGCCTATTAATAAGTGTTTTGTAGTTTTAAGCATTATACCCTCCTTTTATTTCGTTGAATTATATAGCATTTATAAGAGCCGAGAAACACCAGTCATAAACCGGGTTCACTCATTCCATATCTTCCGGGGTAAGTTCGCTTATTAACTTATCCAGGGCTTTGATACTCTTATATCTACTTGGGTCCAAACGACAGTGCTCGCTAAAAAATATGGTAATATCTTTCAGCGCTTTTCTGCCCGTCATGAACCGGATAACAGCTTGCAAAGTCTCATTGGATGGGTTATCCAAGTGCAGTTTCAGGCCACACATCCGATCAGCAGGACTGAGATTTGATAACAACAAAACCGCAGCCTTATCGTCTAGTTTTTTCTTACATTCTAGGAAATGAAGAGTAGCCTTTATTGAATCGATTTGTGCGGGAATCATGGGCAGAATACTTTTAATATCTTGTGTATTTATAATAACTGCCCCGCCCCCTTCTACAAAGATGGGATTTTCTTTTAATTGTCTTTCCGATTTCTTCTCGTCTAAATATTCGCGGCCACTATCCAAAAACCCTTCAAAACGCATGTATCGATCTGGTTCAAAAAGATGTTTAATAACAGATAATATTTCATCGCCCTCAGCTTTCAAGCAATCGTCAATTAAACTATCCTTAAGAATGTGTTTGCGTATTCCCGCAGCTTTAAACAGGTCAGAATAATACGTCCACAATAGATTAAAATCCGAACTCGATGAAAGATGGATATAAGGGTGGGTATAAACTAACCCCTCTGGATAATACTCTGCAGGAACCCGAAGGCTCTCATAGTCCATCAACACATAGCAAAATTCCATAAGAAGCTTATGTCCCGCCATAGGCCCATTATCGTATACCGTCCTTTCCAATGCTTCATTGAATCGGGAAGGTGTCTGGTATACGTCTCTGAATTTGGACAACACCGCTTGAAGATCTGGGTTAGCTTTATCAGATCCAGCATATACTTTTTCCATCAAGTCCAATTCGGTCAAAATTGCCCGCTCTCGCAGGGGCAGAGGAAAACGGCCAAACGAAGCTAGCGTTTCCAACTGCGCATGTTCTTCACCGGTTCTAAAACCAAACGCAGTTAGCCTTTCCATCTGCGCATGTTCTTCACCGTCTCTGAAATGAGATGCATTTACACATGTTGTCCAGATCGTCAAGCAGCTGAGTAATAGGTATTTTGTTGGTTTAAGCATGATGTCCTCCCTTGATGTTAGTGAAGTATATACCATAGTTAAGTTGTGATAAACTCCCCACAGTCATTGACAATGAAACATCAAGAGCCAGATATGATTTTCCTATATTATCCACCATGGAAACATTTGACTCACACTTGCTCGTTACTCTTCCTGCTCTTCAACATCCGGTCCCTCGACAGACTCAACAACCTCAGGCCCCTCTTCGTCAGGTATGGACTGGTGATAAACCTGCAACCAATCGCGCATTCCAGTGGTTCCAAGAAAGGACATTTCATTATACAGCTCAAGAGTTGATTTAAGGGTCAAAAGCTCCTCCTCTGACAGAGCTATAAAATCGTCAAGAATCACTTTATCATTTCGCTGTACAGCCAGAGAAAAGGTTTGAAAAAGCAAATAAAGCTTAGGGATCAGGTTCGCTATGTCCCCAGGCGCTTGGAGTTTATGGAGCTCGAATCTTTGAACAGGAGGCTGCTCTCTTGCTTTGAAGAGACAAAAAGCGTTCCCGGCATCTGCCATGACTTTTGCCAATCCCTCAGAAGTCGCTTTCTTTACGAGTTGTTCGACCCATTTATCGCGGCCTTCTTCAGTACCCGCTATCAGCCGATCGAATTTTGTTGGCCAAAAATTACCTTCAGAAATATCTTCTACACCAACGAGGCATTTAAATAATGCAGCCTTAGTCATAGGCTCACGGTGAACTTGGGGCGCATCAGCTTGTCCTTGAATTAAACTGGAGCTCTGTCCTTCGGTGTCATCTTCTGCCTTTTCTGAGTCAACTAATACAACTACGGGACTACTCGTCATTTGCCCCTCATCGGCACCGTCTAGCAATCCATCACTAGCCCAGGCCTTAGCAAAAAGCGACACTCCCAAAACAGTCGATAGAACCAAAATTTTTCTTACAGTCATTTGCAACCTCCATAGTTCATCGTGAAGTATATACCTTTGTGAAATTCGGAACCCCCGAAGGAGCACCTAACGCACACTTGCCCGTTATTTTTCCTGCTCTCCAGTGTCTTGACCCTCTGGCTCGGGTTTAGAAGGTGGAAAAATATTCTTCCAATCAGGCCTTCCAAGAGCTACACAGCCAACAAAGGACACGAGCTCAAGCCTCTCAAGGATTGTTTTAACTCTCCAAAGCTCGTCCTCTGAAAGGGGAAGGAGATCCGCAAGAATCAACCTATTAAGCCCAGGACCGTCACATCGCCTATCAGCCAATTTAAATGTCTGAAAAAGCAAATACATGTGAGTGACTGTGTCTGATAGGTCCACTGATTCATGGGGTTTGAAGCTACCAGGAGGAGACAACTCTCCTTTTTGCCTGTCTTCTTTTTGCCTGAGAGAAAACTCTGCCCATCCATCTGCCGTGACTTTTTCCAATCCCTCAGATGCCACCTTCTGTTTGAGATCTGCTAACATAGTAGAACATGCCGATTCAAGACCCTCTAACCATAGATCGAATTTGGTCGGAAAAAAAGGATAACCGCGGCTAATGTCTTTATACCCAAAGAGGCGTTCATATAATTCAGCCTTCGTCATAGGTGCACGACCAACTTGGGGCTCGTCCGTTTGCATCTCAATTAAACTGGGCCTATTGTCACCTTCCGCCTTTTCTGTATCAACCACAACAGTCACTGGACTAACCGACCCATGCCCCTCAGCCCCGTCAAGAAACTCCTGAGTGGCCCAGGCAGCACCGAAAGGCGACGCCGCCAATATAATCGACAGAACCAAGATTTTTCTTAAAGTCATTTGCAACCCCATTTTCATTGTTATGAAACCATAATAGCCAAGGTTATTAACCATTGTCACGCGCTAAGAAGAAATAATTGCGGCGGACGGATTACAATGGTAGCCTCTAAATAAAAGAGGTTCATAATCATGCGCAAAATCACGGCCTTTCTGGTATTTATAGCTCTTACTCAGCCTGCGATTTCTTCTGCGGACAAGCGATACTTCCCTTTTCCTGAGACAGGCGTTTTGACAGAGGCGATGACCAAATTTTATGACGATAATGGTTATGTGGTGTTGACCGATTATATCCCTCAGGAGCGTTGTTCGTTACTCTATGAGCAAGCTATGCAAATTGCGAAGGCACTGAATCCTACGCCCGATGAGCTGAAGCAACAGTTTGATCATCCTACCCAGTATCTGCTGCAAACGGCATCTGCCCTGGTGCCACTTTTTTATCCTGAAGCCTATGTTGACGGAAAGCTTGTAGTTGCAGCTGCGGATGCGGTCTATGCTATGGGTAACAACGCTGGGGCATGTAATGATTCCTTAAGGGAATTGACGCTAAATAATTTAAACCGGACCATTTGTAATAGTCTTGGCTATACGGATCCGCAATTGAATCAATCCCAGATAAACTATAAATCTCAAAGGTATTCCAGACCTTTCCTTGCGCATCAAGATCAAATGTTCTCCCCTACTCTCACGCAATCGTTGTGCACTTTTATCATCCCCTTTGTGCAAACCACAATGGAAAATGGTTGCTGGTGGGTGGTGCCAGGGAGCCATAAATTCGGACCATACATGCGATACCTTAGGATGGCTGATGACTCGTTTGCCTACGTTGGTGAAAAGGAAAGGGTACTCACAACCGATGAAGTCACTAAACTTCGGCAAGAATGGCAGGCAAAATTGAGCACACCCCTTGCGGCGCCAGCCGGCTCTCTTACCATAATTCATGGTTGTCTCATCCACGGTAGCTTTAAGCTAAAGGGCGCTATGCAAGAAAATCGCGTGGTTTATACGTTTAGCGTAACGGAAAATGGCGATCAGGATCCTCGCATCTGGAATTACAACCCAGATTATCCTCTGATCAAAGGCGACGGTAAAATATAGAGAGGCCTGGTACGCTGAAATAGCCACCCATCCCACTCATTCAGCTGTTGCCGTTTGGTGGTATATATGGCATATTTTGCATTAATAACTATCAGGTATATAAATGATTAAACACCTCCGCTATGTTGCTTTAGCTCTTGTGCTCGCCTTTGGCGCCTATGCTGGCGTTTGGCAGATTTATTCTAAAAAGTTTGAAAAGCATATTGAAGCGCAATTGGCGGATATTCAGACTAAAGGCTTTGACGTCAGCTTCGATAACCTGAAAATCAAAGGGTTTCCTTTTGGTTATGATGTGGTTGTTACGAATCTGGAAATCAAGCGGGGCGCCGAGTTTCGCACCTGGGTAGATGGTGTTATCACTTTTTCGGCAAAGTTCTGGAAGCCCCAGGAGATCTCATCCGTGGCCGGCGGCACTCATCATCTTGAAGTGGATGAATTTAGCGCCCAGGGTAATGGTTTCGTGCTGAAATCCTTTACTCTGGATCCCATGCGGTTTGAGTTTTTCTATGACAACCTTCTTGTAAAACAGGCTGGGAAAGAAATTCTGAAAGCCAAAGAACTGGAATATGACATTGATCTGACCCCTAAGGACCAGGTCGCCACGGCAACCATGCGCTTGCGCCTTGAAGAGCTTGAAGCTGAGGCTTTGAAGGATGCTCCGCTGGGCCCAAAGGTGGAACACATCGTTTTCGATGGTGTTCTTAAAGGCAGCTTCAAAGGTGATTCCACGGAAGAGCGGCTCAAGCATTGGTACGAAAATGATGGCGAGCTGGAGGTTAAAGAATTCTCTCTGAAATGGGGGGAAGCTTCCGCAACCGGTGATGGCGACTTGTCTTTAGATGAGAAGCTGCAACCTTTGGGTGCGTTTTCTGCCTCATTCCAGGGTTTGGACTCAGCTGTTGATGCCTATGAAAAGGCTGGCAAGTTGAATAAATCCAAGGCATCTTTGCTCAGACTAGGTGCCATGGCTGCCCATGGCAATAAAATCTCGATCACCATACAAAACAGGAAGCTCTTGATTGCTGCCATTCCGGTTGCAGAACTTAAAGAGATCGTATGGTAATGCGTGGCGGACGACTGATCCTTCTTATGGTGTTGATATTCGCTCTTATCTTGGGCGATCAACTCTCCAAATCGCTCATGGTCGATATGTTTCGCAACGGTGAAATCCCCGCGCAGGTCACAAGCTTCTTCAATTTGGTTCTCGGCTGGAATAAGGGCGTGAGCTTTAGCTTTTTACGAAGCGACAGCGAAAGCATGCCATATATTCTAGGGGGCTTTTCCCTGTTGGTGAGCTTCGGGCTGTTGATCTGGCTTATTCGAGAAAGAATTTTGTTGATTCAAATTGGCCTCGGATTCATCATCGCTGGCGCTCTGGGTAACGCCTTTGATCGGTTTACCCATTCTGGGGTTATCGACTTTTTACAGTTTCATTATGCGGATTGGTACTTTCCTGCTTTTAATGTTGCTGATATATGTATTAATATAGGTGTCGGATTGGTGCTGATTGATGTCCTGTTTCTTTCAGGTCATCGTTCTAAAACAGACAAGAAATTGACTAAGTAAAAGGGTACAAAATGAATCGCATAACAGCATTATCTTTTTTAGGTATGACATTATTACTAACCGCCTGTGACTCAACCAAAACAGTTTTGGGGCTTAACCGCAATGAGAATGACGAGTTTGCCGTACTCACAACGCGGCCAATTACTCTGCCACCAAACTTTGATGAGCTGCCTTCACCGGTTGCTAAAGACTCCTTTGCGTCCAAAGATAACAGTGCATCGGACAAGGCTCGGGATGCAGCTTTAAGTCAGTTCAGCCATACGGTGGCTCACAAACAAGATTCGGCATCGGCTAGTGAATCAGAGCTCCTGAAAAATGCCGGGGCGGAAGCAAACGATCCGGCCATCCGACAAAACTTGAGCAAAGACTCAACTGCTGACAAGAAGAAAAATCAGTCTTTCGTGAAAGACCTGTTGAACATTAAAGATTCTGGATCCGAGAAAACCTTGGACCCATTTGAGGAGAAAAAACGTCTTGAAGAAACGCAATCCTAACGTACGTCTCGTAACGGGACGCAAATCCTGGCTCGCAAGCCTTTGTGCGGTGAGCCTATGGCTAACGATACCGTGCTCAGCAGCCCTCTTTAACCCGCAAACCTTTACACTGCCCAATGGGCTGCAGGTCATTGTCCTGACCAATACAAAGGCACCGATCGTAAAGCAGATCATGCTTTACAAGGCAGGCGCCATCGATGAGCCTCGAGGAAAATCAGGCATTGCCCACTTCCTTGAGCACCTGATGTTCAAGGGTACAAAAAATATATCCGGTAAAGAACTT
>Ga0182030_10014831_pt1 | contig 15325 bp, 9 predicted proteins | sample 812S3MmetaG_FD_121299 | JGI IMG/M metagenome (GOLD analysis project Ga0182030, IMG submission 121299) | Permafrost microbial communities from Stordalen Mire, Sweden - 812S3M metaG (Illumina Assembly) | ecosystem: Environmental > Terrestrial > Soil > Wetlands > Permafrost | place: Sweden... | reverse complement strand
AGGTCGCGCATGTCATTTGAAAGGCCGCTCACGCCCAGCAGTCCAGCCTTTTTGCTGGCGACGGTTTCCAGTTTGTCGGCAGCCTCGGTGGCGTTTTCAGTAGTCTCTGCGATCTTGCGCAAGATGAAAAGCAACACACCGGGATCGATGTCGCCCGTGCGCGTGCCACTGATGATGCCGCCCGTCGGTGTCAGCCCCATCGATGTATCGAGACACTCGCCCTTGCGAATCGCAGAAATGGAAGCGCCATTGCCCAGGTGAGCGACGATCAGCTTCTCGGGAACGTCAGGCTGCAACTGGTAGACGATCGACTCGTAAGAAACACCATGCGCGCCATACCGCCTTACACCCATCTCCGCGTACTCATCGGGAATGGGCATGTGCTTTACAACTTCCGGCATGGTGCGATGGAAGTAAGTGTCGAGGCAGACAAAGTTCGGAATGCCGGGAAACAGGCGCAAAGCCTCGCGCATGATGTAAATGGCAATGGGCGTGTGCAGCGGTGCAAACGCGGTGTAGCGCTCCATTTCATCGATAAGCTCAGGAGTAATCCGCTGATTTTCCTGCACCGTCGGGCCGCCCGAAACCATGCGATGACCGATGGCCTTCGGTGCCGGGAAATCGCCGGAGTGCAACGCGTCGGCAACCAATGCAAACGCAACCGCACGGGTGGGCAGCGCAGGAGTCTGATCGACCAGTTTGTTGCCGGCGGCGTCCTTGATCCAGAACTTGCCAAGGTCGGTGCCGATACCGTCAACCGCACCTTCGTGGAGCTTGCGGCGTTCGCCGTTGCCGGCTTCGTAAACAGAAAACTTGATGGAAGATGAACCGCTATTTAATACCAGGACAGGCAGAGAAGACATTCAACGGGCCTCGAATTTAGCTGAATCTGTGCAAAGTCGGGTGCATCATTTCAGCGAGTCGGTGGGCAAGCTCCGTAGTTCGAAACCTGCCCGGTTATCATGTTAGCGCCAACTCGGATAAGTCATCCGACAAGCCAAAGACTACTTAGCTTTGGGGCCAGCGCCAGTTTCTTATTTCAGGTAAGTCGTCGCCATTTTCAGTTACATAAAGTTTGTGACGTTGGATGGCTTCGGAATACCATTGGCGGGCAGCATCGGCCTTCGCAGCCAAACGCGGCACACGCGTGATCGCATCCAGAGTTAGTTGGAAGCGATCGATGTTATTAAGTACGCACATATCAAAGGGCGTGGTAGTCGTGCCCTCTTCTTTGTAACCGCGCACGTGTATGTTGTCGTGATCATGCCGGCGATAAGTAAGCCGGTGAATCAACCATGGATAGCCGTGGAACGCAAAAATCACGGGCTTGTCTTTGGTGAACAGCAGGTCGAATTCCTCATCGGCGAGCCCATGAGGATGTTCGGACTGAGGCTGCAACGTCATCAGGTCGACGACGTTGACGACGCGGATGCGAATATCCGGAATCTGTTCGCGCAGCAGAACCACGGCGGCCAATGTCTCGAGCGTTGGCACATCGCCGCAGCAGGCCATCACGACATCAGGATCGACGCCGTCGTCGGTCGATGCCCACTTCCACACACCCAGGCCCGCGGTGCAGTGGCTTATGGCCTCATCCATGCTCAACCATTGGGGTGCAGGCTGCTTGCCCGCCACAATGAGGTTGATATAGTTGCGGCTGCGCAGGCAGTGATCGCCGACCGAGAGCAGCGTGTTGGCATCGGGCGGAAGATAGATACGGACAACATCGGCTTTCTTATTGAGCAGGTGGTCGATGAACCCCGGATCCTGATGCGAAAATCCATTGTGATCCTGGCGCCACACCAGCGAAGTAAGCAAATAGTTGAGCGAAGCGATCGGCTTGCGCCACGGTATCTGTCGCGTCACCTTCAACCACTTGGCATGCTGATTGACCATTGAATCCACGATGTGGATGAAGGCCTCGTAACAAGAGAAGAAGCCATGCCGACCCGTGAGCAGATAGCCTTCCAGCCATCCCTGGCACATGTGCTCACTGAGTATTTCCATCACGCGGCCGGTCTCGGAGAGATTCTCATCCACCGGCAATGTGGAGGCCATCCACGCCTTTCCGGTTCCGGTGATCACATCGCCGATACGATTGGAAGCTGTCTCATCCGGGCCCACAACGCGGAAGTTCTTATGGTCGAGATTTGCCTGCATGACCGCATGCAGCAAATGTCCCAACACGCGCGTCGACTCTGCGTCGGTTTGGCCGTGACCTTCCAGCTTTACTGCGAAATCGCGGAAGTTCGGTACCCGCAGGGGCTCAAGCAGCAAACCGCCGTTCGCATGGGGATTCATGCCCATGCGTCGCCGGCCCTTGGGAGCGAGTTCTGCCAACTCTTGACGGAATGCGCCTTTCTCGTCGAATAACTCCTCGGGCTTGTAACTGCGCATCCACTCTTCGAGCAGGCGCAGATGCTCGGGATTCTCGCGTACTTCACTGAAGGGAACTTGATGAGCGCGCCAAGTATTTTCAACCGGTTTGCCATCGACGAATTTCGGTCCGGTCCAGCCTTTCGGCGTGCGCATAATCAGCATCGGCCAGCGTGGGCGCTCGGTTGAACCCTCTTCACGGGCAGCCTTTTGGATAGCGGCAATGCGGTCAAGCATCGTTTCAAACACTTGGGCGGCTTGTTGGTGCATGACAAACGGATCATCGCCCTCCAAAGTAAAAGGCTCATATCCGTAACCGCGCATCAAGTCTTCAAGCTCGGCGTGAGGTATGCGCGCCAGTACCGTGGGATTGGCGATCTTGTAACCATTGAGGTGAAGAATGGGAAGGACCGCGCCGTCGGTAAGGGGATTGAGAAACTTGTTGGAATGCCAGCTCGTCGCCAACGGCCCTGTTTCAGCTTCGCCATCGCCGACAACGCAGGCAACGATCAAATCGGGATTGTCGAAAGCCGCCCCGTACGCATGGACCAGCGAGTAGCCTAATTCGCCGCCTTCGTGAATCGACCCTGGCGTTTCAGGAGCCACGTGGCTGGGAATGCCATAAGGCCAACTGAATTGGCGGAACAAGCGTTTGATGCCGTCCTTGTTCTGCTCAATGTGCGGGTAGACCTCAGTATAAGAGCCTTCAAGATAAGTGTTCGCGACCAAACCCGGTCCGCCATGCCCTGGACCGATGACGAAGATCATATTCAGGTCGCGTTCGCGGATCAGCCGATTCCAGTGCACATAAAGAAAGTTCAAACCGGGCGTAGTTCCCCAGTGCCCAAGCAGGCGCGGCTTCACATCCTCCAGGGTCAGTGGGCGTTCCATCAGAGGATTGTCTTTGAGATAGATTTGGCCGACCGAGAGGTAGTTCGCAGCCCGCCAGTAAGCGTTCATCCGTTCAATTTCTTGCCTGCTCAGTAGCTCTTCGGGGGCAGATGCGGTCGTCGTGGCTTCCATTGTCGGTACTTCGCTCATGGTGCACCTCGCAAGGGGGAAATTGCGTGACATTCAAGGCTAGCAGTCGCGGATTACAGTCTTGAGTGATTGATGTCACAGTCAGGTGATATGTTGGTTTGGCCGCCGTGCCGACTGCCGGCAACAGGGCGTAGTGAACGAAGAAGATGCTGCTAGGTATTAGATTGCGACGATAGGTTTTTGGGTGTGGATTTCTGCGAAGTGGGAGCTAAAAATAGCGTTTCAGCCGCAGAATGCGGGATTCGAACCCATACCAAAGCAGCGTAGCCGCAGCCGTTGAAGCGACAAGGCGGAATAGAACCACGGCCAGATTGCCGGTCGTTCCATAGGCATCCATGCTCCGGTCAAACCAACCAAAGTAGATGAAAACCATGATATGCGTCATATAAAGGCCATAGCTGATGCGTCCGTAGAACGCGAGCGGACCTCGACGGAGCAGGGCATTGAATGGAGTGCGCGCGCCGGTCGAAGCGATCGATGCCAAGACGGCCCCGGCAAATCCTACGGTCAGGGCCGAGTCCAGAAATGCGGTTCCGCCGGCGATAGTCGCAACGGCTGAAAACCCAAGAACAATTCCGGCGAGGCCAAGCCCCAGCCAGACCCTTCGCGCGATGGGAAGTGTGTAAAGTCCCAATGCCAACAGGCTGCCCATGGCGATTCCGTCCAGGTGCGTCAGCGTATGCGTGGGCGTGATCCAAGCAAAGTGGCTCATCCGGAAGATCGGCGCGATCATCAGCGCTCCCACAAGCACGATCGCCGGCATCCATGGGCGTTTGAGGAACCGGACGAGCGGGGCCCATAGGAAGTAATACTGCTCTTCAATGGCCAGCGACCAGGTTGGGCCGATGGATGGCGGCAATGCCAAGTGGAACAAATTTTGCAAGAACAGCAGGTATGCCCACCATGGAGCCGTCCTGATTGCCTGCGGAATCGGCAGCCCCACAAACCATGGCGCATTCAAATAGCAGATAGCGAGTACGAGTACGTATACCGGCCAGATACGCAACGCGCGGCGGCCGTAGAAATTGCGAAAGTAATGCGGCTTGTTGCGAGCATCAAGCAGGATCGACGTAATCAGGAATCCCGATAGCACGAAGAATAAGTTGACCCCGGCCCATCCCCACAACGAGGCATAGGAAAACGGCGTGCCGGCAAGCCGCGGATGGCAGTGGTAAATCACCACAGCTAAGACCGCGAGCCCGCGCAGCCCTTGCAGTTCCGGGATATAGGAGGGCAGCCAGGATGGTCGTTGAGTAGGCAAATCTATCTAGCCGGCTGCTAACTCCTTGGCTCGCTGCGTAGCCCGCATAACGGCCTTGATGAGCGTAACGCGCAGGCCGCCCTCTTCGAGTTCCAGTATGCCATCGATGGTGCATCCCGCGGGCGTGGTCACAGCGTCTTTGAGCAACGCTGGATGATAGCCCGTCTCAAGCACCATCTTGGCCGCGCCAAAGGTAGTCTGCGCAGCTAGCTGCGTCGCAATCTCCCGCGGCAAGCCAACCTTGACGCCCGCTTCCGCCAACGCCTCAATGATGATGTAGATATAAGCCGGACCCGACGCCGACAGACCGGTCACGGCGTCCATGTGCTTTTCATCGACCACTACGGTTCGGCCGACTGTCTCGAAGATGCGCTGCGCCAGCTCCATCTGCACAGTGCTCACGAAGCGTCCACGGCACAGCCCGGCCGCGCCCGCTCCCAATGCGGAAGGCGTGTTCTGCATGGCGCGAATAACGCCGATTTCCATCCCCGCGGCTTCTTCAATCGAACGCGTCTTCACCGACGCCGCAAACGATACAAGCGTCTTCTTGGGAGTAAGTGCCGGTCGTATTTCCGCAATAAGATCTGGAACCTGAAATGGCTTGACACCCAGCAGAATCAAGTCCGCCTGGTTAGCTGCCTCAAGGTTGTTGGTGCTTACGTCGACCCCCCACTGCGTGCTCAACGCCACCGCGCGTTCGTGATGCCCAACAGTGGCGTGAATCTGGTCGGGAGCAAAAAGATTCTGCTTGAGAAATGCCTGCAAAAGAATGCCGCCCATTTTGCCGGCGCCAAGCACGGCGACCCGCACCTGGGGCAACTGCGCGGGTACTTCGGTGGCCTCAACGGCTATCTCCGACATGGTTTTCCTTGTCTTGAGTGAGAGTCATGGTGCTGCGTCAAGAATACGCGCATGGCTGTGTGCATGGCCATCCGTTCGCTTCGCACAATCTTATTTCTGGCTCGCAATCCATGTGTTGATGCGCTCATCGAGCACATCGAGAGGCAATGCACCCGCGTCGAGTACCTGGTCATGGAATGCGCGAATGTCGAACTTATCGCCTAATGCTTTCTTGGCCCGATCGCGCAATTCCAAAATCTTAAGCTGACCGATCTTGTAAGCCAACGCCTGGCTGGGCCACGCTACATAGCGATCAACCTCGGCCTGAATGCTGGTCTCATCAATGGCCGAATGATCGTGAAAGAAATCAACCATCTGTTGACGCGTCCAATGCTGCGAATGAACGCCGGTGTCGACAACCAAGCGAATGGCGCGCCAAATGTCGCCCTCGAGCCGTCCATAGTCGGAGTACGGATCTTGATAAAAGCCGACATCTTTCCCCAACCGCTCGGAATAAAGTCCCCAACCCTCGGTATATGCCGTGTAGAAACTGAACTTGCGAAAAGTGGGAACATCGGTCAGTTCTTGAGCAATCGAAATCTGCAGGTGATGGCCCGGCAAGCCTTCGTGGTAAGCAATGGATTCGACCACATATAGATTGCGGTCCGTCGCGTTGTAAGTGTCGATACGCAGGCGTCCGGGACGGCTGCCGTCGGGCGTTCCCGGCTCATAGTACGCAGGCGCCGACGTCTTTTCGAGATAATCCGGAACCGCTGCGACCTCGAAGGGCGCCTTGGGCAAGCGTCCAAACAGTGAAGGCAACTTTGCTTTCATCGGGCCCAAATAACCGCGATAAGCATCAAGCAATGCATCCGGCGAAGCAGCCTTCAACTTCGGATTCGCCTTCATGCTGGCGCGAAAGCTCTTCAAGTCCTGAAAGCCGAGCTTCTGCGCAATCGCCAGCATGTCGGCTTCATCTTTCTTTACTTCGTCCAAACCAATCTGGTGAATCTTCTCCGCCGACAAGTCAGTCGTCGTGGTTTGTCGAATCAGAAATTGATAGTATTTCGCTCCATCCGCGAGCGCCGAAATCCCCGGTTCCTCGCGCCCCGCGGGAATGTAGCTCACTTCAAGAAAGCGAGCAAATCGCAGATACGCGGGCAGCACCTGCTTGCCGATCACCCTCAACATTTCCTCGCGAATGCGCACCTGTTCCGCCGCATTAATAGACGCCGGAAACTTTTTCAGCGGCAAAGCCAGCGGCGAGTCTTCCGGCTTTTGATTGGCAAGTTGTTTCACCTGCTCCAGCGTCTTTTTCAGCAGATATTTCGGCGGAACCCGATGGTCGTCCATGCCAATCGCCATGTTGGCCGTCACCTGGTCAAACGCCGTGGGCAGCGCGCGCAACCGTGCGATCCAATCGTCGTAGTCCTTCGTTTCCGTAAAACTCAACTCCGCGACCAACTGCGGATATTCCGAATAAATGCCGCCCATCTGATTGACCGGCATCTCCCACTCTTTGAATTCCGAAGCTTCGAGGTCATCCGCAAATCGACGCATCAGCAGTTCGCGGCTCGTTTTTTCCTGATCGCTAAACCCGGCAGGATCGATCGCCGCCAAACGCATCATCAGATTTTGTTCGCGGGCCAGCCACTCATTTTCGGCCTTCACCGTGTAGTCGCCGATCTTGTCGTTGTAGCGCTTGTCGCCCAGGGTCGAAGCGAACTCCGGCGAGTGTTCCAGGTTCTCATCCCAATACTGCTGGAAAAGGGCATTAAGAGATTTACGACGATCGTCCAACGGAGCAGCGGCAGGCGATTGGGCCGGTAGTGCGGGCGCGAGAAACACTACGGCGCACAGGGCAGCAGTCAACATGGGATGAGAGATTTTGGTCAAAGGAAACCGTCCTCGCGGCGAAAATGCCGTTCCGTCGAGTTTAGTGCACGAGGGCGAGGGATGCTTGCGGCGTTTGCGAATCCGCGCTATGAGGGGGGATTGAGTACGGCATTGATAAGAGTCTGCGGGGAGGTCGCGCTAACCACCATGGTCGCACAAGACTCGCAGCGAATGCAGCGAGTCGAGGCGGAGGTTAGCGGGCAAGAACGGCTTCGTTGCCGAGGATCCTATAAAGCGTGGAGCGGCTGATGCCAAGTTGGCGCGCGGCCCGCAGCTTGTTGCCGCGATTCAAGTCGAGCACATATTGCACGTGATGACGAATCACTTCATCGAGTGTCAGATTGCCTGCGCGTGCAACAGGCGTCGCCACATCGTCTCCGACTTCCGCGCCCACGGGCAATGACAGATCGCCGGGACGGATAATATCGTTGACGGCTTCAAGCAATGCTGATTCAAGCACACTGGCCAGTTCACGCACATTGCCGGGCCACGCATGTTGCAACAACCGTGCCAAGGCACCCGGGCCTAACGATACCGGCCTATGCTGATAACGTGCGCAGATACGATCCAGCAATGCCTGCGCCACAGGCGGAATATCTTCGCGGCGTTGACGCAGCGGCGGAATCGCAAATCGTACGGCCGTCAGCCGAAATGCAAGGTCAGGCAAGAAGAGCCCTTGACCCGACATCTGGCGTAGGGGAGTTTGCGACGAAGCCACCAGCATCACTTTGCCCGCAGGTCGGTCTTGCAGACCCTTCAGCACGCTCAGCAATAATCCCTGTCCTGGGGGTGCCAGCAAGTCGACCCTATCCAGATAGGTGAATCCAATCATCGTGGCGGCGTCGCCATCCGTCGCCAGCCATTCCCGGGCATCGTGGCGTTGAAAATTGGTGCCAACCAATGGCGAGTGGGTGAGCAGGTATCGAGCCAGCGTCTGCTTGCCCGTACCATGTTCTCCCTCAATAGATGCCACTTGCACATGAGGGGCGGCCATATCCGCCTGCATCAGAAGTTTGCGCCATGCCGCACTCACCCCAGCAACCTGGACGTTTGAGATCGACTCCATCTCGACGAGCGAAAAGCCCGAGATGGAAGGCTGAGATTGGACTTGAACTGAGTTCTGCATCGCTCTCAACGCGCCTCGCCTACATGGCCCAAGAAGCTAACTGGCCAACAGTTGTCTCATCGGCGTTCGCGTCAAAAACATGAGCCGAAGAGATTCATCTCTCCGGCTCAGTCGGTGGAAAACTCACAGTTAATAGTTACTCAGCGGAATCGCTTGGACGGCTCGTCAGAGAATATCTGACCGTCACGAATATGAACCACGCGGTGCGCATATTCGGCGATATCCGGTTCGTGTGTAACCAGCACAATCGTGTTGCCCGTCGCATGCAGGCTGTCGAACAATGCCATGATCTCGACGCCGGTCTTCGAATCAAGATTGCCCGTCGGTTCATCGGCCAGGATGATCGATGGCCGGTTAACCAATGCCCTGGCAATAGCCACGCGCTGGCGCTGGCCGCCCGATAGCTCGTTGGGCTTGTGGTTCATGCGGGACTCCAACCCCACATTGGTCAATGATTCCTTGGCCCGTTCCAGCCTCGCCGCGGCCGGAGTGCCGTTGTAAATCAATGGCAGTTCGACATTGTGCAGCGAGGTCGCGCGCGCCAGCAAATTAAATGTCTGAAAAACGAACCCGATCTCCTTGTTGCGGATGCGGGCCAGTTGGTCATCATCAAGTTCGCTGACGAGCTGGCCATTAAGCCAGTAGCTGCCTTTGGACGGCGTATCCAGGCAGCCGATCAGGTTCATCAGCGTCGATTTTCCCGAGCCCGAGGGTCCCATGATCGCCACATATTCGTTGTGCTTGATGCGCAGGGAAATGCCACGCAGCGCGTGCACCTGCTGCTCCGAGCCCATGTCGTAGGTGCGCCACAAATCCTCGACAACAATCACGTCGCCACTGGGCGGCGCTGCCGGTTGCGCTACATCTTCGGTGCTGATGCTGTCCAAAGCCATCCCCATATCATCCTCTACATCCGGTTTTTGTGCGAAACTGTGAAGCGCACACTGCCCGCGATGCTTTCAGCCTGCGATTCCAATTCTTGGACTGCTGGGCCTGCAATTGGTGAATACGCCGTTACTTCTTGCCGTCTTGACTGCTCGTTGGAGATTAGGAGTTTCCAGGTGCTGGCGTAGTTGGCTTGACTGTGTCGCGCTTCACAAGCGAGCCGCTCTTGAGACCGCGCAACGTTTTGTAGGGCCCCGTTACGATTTCGGATCCCTCATTAAGGCCAGAGACAACTTCGATGTCGGTCGCTCCCGTTATGCCGGTCGTTACTGGAACGAACTTGGCACGCAGCTTTCCGTGCGCGTCCTTCTCCACCACATAGACGCCCTGCGGCGGCGGAGTGTTCGAAGGCGTGCTGGATGCTGCCTGCACATTGCTGCTGCCCGCGGCCGGTTCTGCCGGCTTAATCGTCAATGCCTGGATGGGAAGCGAAAGCACGCTTGCCTTATGCGCTGTCGTTATCTTGGCCGTGGTAGAAAGCCCAGGTCGCAGGTCGTCGGAAATCGTATCCAACGTCACCACTACTTTGAAGTCCTTGGCCTCTTCCGTGCCGGTCGTCGACTGCGAGGTGGCAATGCCGGTCGAGCGCAAAATGGCCTGATCGCCCACCAATGTTACATGGCCTTTGAATGTCTTACCGGGCAACGCATCAACTGTGACATCGGCCGGCTGACCGATTTTGATGTTTACGATGTCCGTTTCGTCTACCTTGACCTCGGCCGTGATCACGCTCATGTCCGCCAGGGTCATCAATGTGGAACCCTCTGTGTTCTGAATGCCTTCGACCACCGTTTCACCCTCGCGCATGGGCTCGTTGGTGACGATTCCGTTAAAGGGCGCGACAGCAAGTGTCCGGCTCAACATGTCGAGATTGGCACGCAACGTCGCTTCCTGGGTATGCATGTGTCCCCGAGCCGAATCCGTATTGGCCTTGGCTTGGTTCAGACCAGCCACCGCTTGGGCGAGAGACGCCACATCGAGATCGTAGGCCGCCTTTTTTGCGTCAAAATCCTGCTTGGCCATGATTCCGGCTTTGTAAAGGCCTTGCGCGCGATCCCAGTCGAGCTGCTTCTGCTCGAGGTCCGCCTTGGCGTGTTCGACGTTGGCCTCAGCCGTCTTTTCCGCAGCAATATAAGAGGAGATGTCGGTTTTGGCCGCGGCGATGGCCGCTTGCTGCCCCGAAACCGTTGCTTCCTGCTGCACGTTCTCAATACTGGCTACGGTTTCGCCCTTGGTAACCCGGTCACCCTCCTTCACATAGAAGTGGGTGATGCGGCCCATGGCCGTGGCTCCCAGGTTAACGTATGTCTTCGGCTTGATCTGGCCCGTCCCGCTCACCACTGTGGCCAGATCCTGGCGAACGATCTTGCTGGTCAACACCTTGGTATAGCCCGACTGCTGCTTGACAACCATAAAGGTCACAAGCCCGGCCACCACTAAAACTGCGAGAACGATCAACAGTATCTTTTTCATTGTCGGTGCTTGCTCCCAGGTCTCCCCGATGTCAGTTTACGCAATTGGTGTTCGTCCGGTTCCCGATGCCGGCAAAGATTGTTCCCCAGTTCAGGTCGGGCGTTCGGCCCGTCGGATCTTGGTTTGGTCAAAGTGCTTTGCCAGACAGCGGCTAAGCGTCGACTTGGAATCTTAGCGAAATTCTACCCGACACAATGTGAATTCGGTAGGCGAAAAGGGCCTGAATGCCCATGGAAAGTGTCTCAAAATCAATGATTTTAGAGGTTTTTTCGCTTGTTTTATAGACGTATTTTGCGGGTGGCGGGTTTCAATTCCCGTCGCAAATCCCGCTGGATGTGGAAGATAAAGTTGTCTGTAAGACAGATATTCGAACGTAAAGTTGCCTGTAAGACAGATAACTTCGGTGATTTCGCCGCGTCTAACAGCTAGCCAAACTCCACTTGGAGTCTTGCCCGGCGGTGTTTAGACCCGTAGAATGAAGGCATCCAGGAGTTTTCAACGCAATGAAGTTCAACCGCGGTCCTTTCCTTCCCGTCGCAGTAGCCTGCGGCCTCGTTTTTCTCCCCGCAGCCGGGCTCACCGCCCAGCAGTCCTCAAACCCAACAGCACAGGCTCAACCGGCAGGTACCCAGGGACAGGACGCAGATCCCCTCAAGCGGGAGCGCTCGGACAAGGAAAAGTTTGCTGCGCAGAAGGCTGTAAGACAGGAATTGAAGGGCGCTTACAAGACATGGTTGGAGCAGGACGTGTCTTACATCATCTCGGATGAAGAGCGTAAAGCCTTTAAAAACCTGAGCAACGACGAGGAACGCGAATCGTTCATCGAAAACTTCTGGCTGCGGCGTAATCCCAATCCCGATTCTCCTGATAACGAATTCCGCGAAGAACACTACCGCCGTATTGCCTATGCCAACGAGCATTTTGCGGCTGGCAAGCCCGGCTGGAAGACGGACCGCGGTCATATCTACATTTCGTTTGGCAAACCCGACTCGATCGATTCTCACCCATCAGGCGGATCCTACCAACGGCCCATGGAAGAGGGGGGCGGTGAAACGTCGACCTTTCCTTTCGAGACTTGGCACTACCGTTATCTCGAGGGCGTAGGCGAGAATATTGACCTCGAGTTTGTTGATACTTGCCAATGCGGCGACTACCACTTCACCATCGATCGCGGCGAAAAGGATGCCTTGCTCCACGTTCCCGGCATGGGTCAGACCCAATGGGAAGAGATGGGACAGGCCAAGAAGGCAGACCGTTTTAAGGGTGGCCTCGAAAACCTCGGAACCGGCCCTATGTCTTCATCGCAGCAGTCAAAACAGTTTGACCGCATCGAACTTGCCGCCAAGATCTTTGCACCGCCGCCCATTAAATTCAAAGACTTGGAGGGTTTCATCTCCGAGCACACCTTGCTAAATGGTCCGGTATTTCCGTTTGATGTTCGCACCGACTTCATTAAGGTTACTGAGAATACGGTTCTGGTCCCGATCACCATCCAATTAAAAAATCGCGATATTACGTTCGTGACCAAGGACGGCGTCTCCAAGGGCGTCGTGAACATCCTCGGCAAAGTAACGACTCTTACCCATAAGACTGTGCAGACCTTTGAAGACACGGTTGAAGTAGAGCAGCCCGCCGAATTGCTCGAAAAGTCGCTTAACAGGCAATCGGTCTACTGGAAGGCCCTGCCACTGCTGCCTGGTCTATATCGACTCGACATTGCCATTAAGGACGTCAACAATCCTGACCATATTGGTATTTATGGCCGCGGAATCGACGTGCCAACTTATCACGACGAAAAGCTGGCGACCTCTACCCTCATTCTTGCCGACCAGATGAACGCCGTGGACTCTCATTCAATCGGTGAAGGAAACTGCGTAATCGGCAATACCAAAATATGCCCTCGTGTAAGTCCAAATGCCGCCACGCCGGTGAGCTTTAAGCGTAATCAGGACCTGAATTTCTGGATGCAGGTCTATAACCTGGGAATCGACGAAACCAGCAAAAGTAACCTGGCCACGGTGACCTATCAGATTATTGATACGGCTACTAACACGGTTGTGTTCGAGAAAAAGCTGGATTCAAAGGACTTAGGCGCTCATAGCGACCAGTTAACAGTGGAAAAATCACTGCCCATGGCTGGACTGCAGCCGGGCAAGTATAAGGTGACGATCAAAATAAATGACACAATCTCGAAACAAGAGATTGCGCAATCGGCCCCTTTTGTCGTGGAATAGTATGCATCGTCCTGCGCAGTACGGTCACCGGACTTCAGATCTCGGGATCAGCGTGGGTCAGCTTCGAGGAATTTCCGCCAGGGATGCCGCCCGGTCACACAAATTAGTGATTAAGAGCAGGCTCCATTTCGCGTTGTTCTCTCTACTGATCGCCATTGGATCCGTTCCTGTCCAAGGAACGACTCCAGCATCGGTATCAGGGTTAGTGTGCGATTCTGCGGGCGTGCCTCAGATGGGGGCCGTCGTCCAGTTGCTGCGACCCGACATGACCGTCCTCGCCAGCGTCTATACCAACAGCAAGGGCCGCTTTTCGTTCAGTACGGTGCTTCCCGGCCATTACGCGGTAAAGGCGATGGGAACCTCGTTCCTCCCTTCGATGCGTGAGAACGTCCGAGTTCACGCCACCACGGTTGTCAATCTCACCCTTAACACTCTCTACGAAGTAACGAAGTGGCTACCGGCCGAACCGCGCGCCGGCAACGCTCAAAAAGATGACTGGGCATGGACTTTGCGCTCGTCCGCCAATCGTCCACTTTTACGCTGGCTTGAGGATGGTCCGCTGCTGGTCGTTTCCGACGGCCCCGGAACCACCCCCAAGCTCAAGGCGCGGCTCGTAGCTTCAGGCCAACAGGGTACCTTTGGCGAAAACGGACAGCGAATCACAGTCGAAATGGAAGATACCCCATCCGACAGCCGGGAATTACTGGCTCGGGTCGATTTCGAACCCGGATCCGACGGTGGCATGGAATCCATGCTTGGATTCCGCCAGGAACTGGGCTACGCCGGATCGGTGCAATCGCTCGCCGCCGTCGCCATCCATCCCGAGATCGAAAGCGGAGACTCCGAAGGTCTCGACGAAGCCGCGATTCGTACCTGGGAGACGATGAACCTCGGTGATGAATTCCAGGCAGAAGTCGGCGCCGATCAGGTGCTCGCCCAGTTCGCTCATGGAACTCAAGGTACGGTCGTTGCCGCACTTCCGTTTGTAACAGTGGGATGGCGCGGTGACAATTCCACGGTTCATTACCGTATGGCGACTTCGGTACCTGCCGCCCAGCGACAAGAGGAATCACAAGCCAGCGCCTGGTTACCCGCCCTTTCTACCCGCAACGGCAGTCTCGTTCTCGAACATGGCCTGCACCAGGAAATCGGCTGGGAACGCAAGACGGATGTGTCTGGGTTGTCGTTGGTAGTTTTTGCCGATTCGATCGAAAGCCCTGTCCTTGAAGCGATGAGCCGTGAGTCAACCAGCGGGGACGGCCAAGTCTCGCGCAATACGCTCTTCGACTCTGGCAGTGGAATGATGCGCGTTGCCGGGCCGGGCTTTTCGACAACCGGAGTCTCAGCCGCCTTCGAGCGCAGTTTTTCCGGTGGCAACCATCTTCGTGTCACCTATGCCAATGGAGATGCGCTGGTGGTGCCGGCCGCGCAACATGTGGCTACGTTGAGCCAGATAGTCGCTTCAGCACGTCCCCGTCACGCCCAGATGTATTCGATATCGCTATCGGGAACTTTAGATGGCACAGGAACTCGCTGGCGGGCCAGCTATCGGTGGCAGCCTGAAGATACGCTTACCCCGATAGCGCCGTTTGCCCTTGATGGTGCAGAACCCTTCCTCAATCTGCATCTTCGCCAACCGATCTGCCATCCGCACGAGGGCGCTCGACGTGTTGACGCCATGATTGACGTGCGAAACCTGCTGGCGGAAGGTTATCGGCCCTACTTGTTGAGCGATGGATCGATGGTTCTGTTTGCTCAAGATCAACGCAGCATGAGCGCTGGTCTCGCATTCACCTTCTAAGCGTCCCGCGTTGTTCGCGCGCCTTTGGTATCTGCGTTAAACTGTGATATATTTTTGAAGTGACAGCAGGCCTTCCGGCGTGTGTCTGCCGTGTTTTGATTGCCCCGCTTCACGGCCTTCAATCATGGACGCGTAGCTCAACTGGCAGAGCATTCGGCTCTTAACCGACAGGTTGTAGGTTCGATTCCTACCGCGTCCACCAAATAAAGTCAACAACTTAGAGCAATTGAGAGGGTCCTAAAATCCCCTGAAAAATGGCCATTGTGCCCATTTTTGTGCCCACGCTGTTTCAAAACAGTGGCACTCTCGGTAGCAATCCTGCTCAAAGTCTT
>Ga0182030_10014829_pt1 | contig 15325 bp, 19 predicted proteins | sample 812S3MmetaG_FD_121299 | JGI IMG/M metagenome (GOLD analysis project Ga0182030, IMG submission 121299) | Permafrost microbial communities from Stordalen Mire, Sweden - 812S3M metaG (Illumina Assembly) | ecosystem: Environmental > Terrestrial > Soil > Wetlands > Permafrost | place: Sweden... | reverse complement strand
GGGAGCCTGCGCGAGGGGCACAAAACCCCTGTAAATACGGGGGAAAAGTCGCTTCCTGTCACATATTGTCACACCCTGGCAATGAATGGGGGAATGGTGCGCGCTGCAGGTTTCGAACCTGCGACCCCTACCGTGTGAAGGTAATGCTCTACCGCTGAGCTAAGCGCGCAAAAAGCCGATGTCTACAAGGCTAAACTCAAGTTTTCGGGCGGCCGAAAAACCAGACTTGTAACCCAAACTTGTAACCCGGCTGATTGGGTGTATATTTCCGCATGAAAACGATGCTGGAAAACGACCCCAAACCGACTGCGCGACAGCCGGTATTTCACAAAGTTGCCGAGAACTTGTATCGCCTCGAATCATCAGGAGGATATTATGCACTCGTCAAAAGAGGGGGCAAGCAATTTCGTCGCTCGCTCAAGACGAAGGACCGGAAACTGGCCGACCGCCGCCTGAAGGAGATCAAGGAACAGGTCGGCGGCCTATTGCTGGGGGACGACTCCAACCTGGGCGCTTCGAGGCTGTCGCGAGGCGCTGGCTGGAAAGCGTTAAACATACCTTGGCTCCCGGCACCATCCAGCAGCGGGAAATCCGCATCAAAAACATCACCCCGTTCTTCAAAGGCGCCTCCTTGCGAAACGTCACACCCATCCAATGTGAACAATGGGCCATTAAGCGCGGGGCCAAGCTGGCCAGCCAGACTTTCGTGCATGAACTGGAAACCCTGCGGACGGTGTTCGATTATGGCCGCAAACACGGCCTGATTTTGACCAATCCGGCTGAGGCCATCAAACGGCCAAAGGTGACGTTCTCGAAGGCGGTCATCCCGAGCCGGGATCAATTTGTGAAGCTGGTGGCTCAAATCCGGCAATCCGACGACCGCGCCGACAGCCAGCGGAAAAGCAAGGACGGAGCGGACTTGGTCGAATTTCTCGCCTATTCCGGGGCCAGAATTGGAGAAGCGAGGGCGGCCAGGTGGGACGATGCTGACTTCCAAGCCAACATGATCCGGATTCACGGGACAAAGTCCGAACAAAGCGACCGCCTCATTCCGATGACCGGTGCCTTGCGCGGATTTCTGCTCAAGCTACGGGCCGAATCCAACCCCTTCCCATCTGACCGAATTCTGAAAATCGACAGTGCGAAAAAATCTCTGGCTACGGCGTGCAAAAAGGCGGGATTCCCAAGGTTTTCCCATCATGACTTCCGGCACTTTTTTGCCACCATATGCATTGAATCCGGGGTGGATATTCCCACCGTGAGCCGCTGGCTTGGGCACAGTGATGGTGGGGCGTTGGCCATGCGGGTTTATGGTCACCTTCAAGTTGAACATAGTCTGGCTATGAGCAAGCGCGTCAGTTTTAACCAAGCTTCCGATGCAGTTCCAACCTCAAAGGCGTCACAAGCAGAAGCCAAGGCAATCAAGTGATTTGTTTGGTGTTTCAAATCGTTCCAGAGGTTTCCTGCAAAAAGCGGTCAAGATCATCTCTGGAATAAATGGGGTGGCGCAGCGCCCGTGATGGATGCAGCAGGCCACGTTTTGTCAGCCGGTCAATCGTGACCGCCGCTATACCCAGATAGACGGCGGCCTCGGCGCGTTTGAAGCCCTTCTTTTCGACTGCCACCCGAATGACAGTCGCGGCGGCTGATGCCTTTCTCTCGATCACAGTTCCTCCTTTACTCCGCCTTAAGCAGCCGGAGCAATTCGGTGCGAGGCACAAGCAGCTTCCCAAGCAGGGAATCGACCTCCGCGCGGGAAAGCACCGATAGGTAATTGGGGACATTCTGGGTCAGCAGCACGGTGATCACCCTGGCTGAACGGGAGGTGGTGAGGAACAATGGGTCGCTGCGGGAGATAAAATGCTGAGCCTCATCCGCCCACAGAAACGCCGGCCTTGGATTTATTGCGACATCGCGGGCTTCGGCAGCTTTTTGCCAAAGGTGTTTCCACAACACCTGCGCCAGCCGCCCCAGCTCACCAAAAGTCTTGATGGGGAGTGCCAGCAGCAAGATTTTCCCTGAAAACGTATCCTCCGGAGTCACGTTAGTCATGCCGCCGAACAGTCGGCGCAATTCCCCACGGAGAAATGTCTCGGCAATTGTGGTGAAGGTGCTGACAATGCACGAGCGCGTCCGGGAAGAAAGTGTCGGAAATTCATGAAGCCAGAACCGCACGACATGAGGCCAGTCCGCCATTTGAATCGCGCTTTTTGGGCGGCGCTCGCCTTCCTGAATGCGGCGGAAACAGATTGAAGAGCGTTGCCAGGCATCGCTGCGGGCTTCCTCCGGACTTTGCGGGGCGGTGACGATGATGCTGTAAATATCGTCAAGGGCCGCCGTGCCGCGAGAAACCGCCGCTAATTCCGTCGCGTTCCTGGTGAGTTGGTTCATTGCGCGTGACCAATAGTCCGGCGCGGCGGAGCCGGCACCGCGATCAACCACCTCAGCAAGCGATGCGAAGAGGTTGACTATATTTTCGGTGATGTGGCCGGAACCAGCCCGCCGATATTGGTAATCGAGCGGGTTGAAACGCCAAGGCTCCGTGGGTGAGAAGACAATGAGGTCGTTAAGCCGGCCGGCGCGTTGGCAATAGCGCTTCCAAATAGCCGGTTCGTCCGGCTTGACCGTGAGAACCATGCCGCCAGCGCCATTTTGAAGCAAGGCCAAGGCCAGATGAGCACCTGACGCGCTGGATTTGCCGCCGCCGGAGCTACCCCATATTTGGATGCCCTCCACGGCGTGCCGGAGCGTGAAAACGTCCCGAGGGTCACTGCCGAAAAAAGAAAGTGGCGTTTCCAGATCGAAAGGTGCCAGGCGCCTTTGGGTTGCTGGAGGCCCGGCGGCGGGGGGTGCGGTAAGCCATTGGAAAAAATTGTTCATATTCCGTTAGTGAGTTCCAGTTCCGGTCCGCTTTGATCGAGATCCCGCGCCGCCGTTGTTGTACAAACTCCGGGGATGCCATAGCGGGCAAAGAGGGCATTGCTTTGAAGCCCGCGACGACGCGCCGCGATAAGATTGGCTATCCTGCCCCCAACCGTTTGAGCTGCAAGGCCAAGTCGGCCACCTGCGTGGCCAAGGTGGCGGCCTGCGTTCTCAAGGTGTTGACATTCTTGGCCAAGATTTCCAATTGCGCGGATAAAGCGATCAACTGGCGGTCGATGTGCTGGCTGCTGTCCCGGTATTGCTGGTCGAGGCGTTGTAGGGCTTCCGCCAAGAGATCGAGTTCGGTCTTGGCAGAGGTTTTGGGCGAGGGACTCGATCCGATCTTGATTGGCGAAGGGGTATCTACTGCGGTTGTAGGACGCCCTGGCGGCGACCAGACAGGTGAGCTTTTTAGTGAGCCGGTCTCGCTCTGCGGGTGAAAGTTGGACCCCGGAGGGCTCTTTGAGGTGGAATTCATAGTTGGTCAGCTTTCGCCATGCGTCATACATGCCTTCCTGCCGCTGGCGTGGGGGATTTATATTCAAGCTTTTCAGGGTGGTTAATTCGCAGCGCGGCACCAGAAAATGAAGCTCGGTTCTCCCTAGATGGGAATGGCGAATCCAAAGGCAATCGAATTGATTCTCCTGAAGGCCCGCGAACGCTACACGTTCAAACCTGTGGATGATTTCCTGCTCGTCGGAGGGTGAAATAAGCCGTTCGCAACTTACCACCCCGCTTGTATACCGTTGTTTGTTGCGGGATTGATTGATCAGTTGGCGGGTAAGTTCCGTATGGCCTTTCAACACCACGGGGGGAGGACTGCGAACGACACCGCGGCGGTCACGCGAGCCGGCCAGATATTTCAATGGCGCCTCGCTTAAAAGATAGCCGAGTGCTGAATCACTCGTCGCCGTTCCGCGATGGAAAAACTTTACGAGCATATTGGGGTTCACCATTTTGCTGTTGCTCCAGGTGGCGGGAGATTGACGCGAGATAAGCGATGAACACCGCCGAATCGGCGGGCCGGAAGACGACCGCTCTTTCAGCGATGGCCGTCAAGAGCTTGCGGATGGAAAGCAGCATCGCAAACCACCGTTGCGTCTCCCTGTGATTGTAAATCTGGGCGCGGCCGAGATGGTCACGCAGGAGCGCACTGGCGGACAACCCGGCCGCTTTTGCCTTTTCGGCCACCATCTGGTGCTCTTCGGGGGAGAGCCGCAGGCAGATGCTTTTCGTTCGTTTATTCTTCATGCGCTGTGCTCGTTTACCCCCGGCCGTGATATACGCCGGGTAGAACTCGCTTAAGGGTTAGTTTTGCTTTGGAATTGTATTACGCACCATTTGATAATCATCATGGCGACTCGCCATCCGAGTCCGCTGATCAGGAATAAGGCGCATGCGAGGAGGGCCAGTGCCGCCGCTGCAACCGCGCCGCAGGCGTCGAGCCGGTCTCGTCGCCATTCTGCTCGCGCTTGGGAGAAGATTGCGCCAAAATCGAGAAGAAGCTTGTCCATCTCGTTGGAGCTTGGATAAGGATTAGTCAAATCGAAGGCGGACTCGGAGAGTAACATTGCCCTCCTGAGGACACTCATAGGCGTTGGGTGTGGCGCGGCAGGCGCCATCTGAACGGCAGGTGTCAATTGGGCAACACCGGCGACGTGGTTGGTCCGATTGGTCGCCTGCGGGGTTGGTTTGGGGAATGGATCCAAACCGCCAAGGAGTAAAGTGCGCTGGCACCAATGGCAATTGTTGCCCCAGTGAAAATGATGCGAATTGTGCGGGCAAACTTGAAAATCCCCCTCCGATTCCCTAAGGGCCTCAAGCCATGTAGATGCATCGGGCCGCAATTCTGGTGTGCGATGCCCAGCTTGGAATGCCTGGACGAACAAACCTTGGAGCTTGGGGTGGAGCGCATCAAAGGGTGGCGCGAGGCCTTTGGGCGTCCAGTTCCCTGACCTGTCAAGGTATGGAAATACGCCAGCCGCAATACGTGCTTGAAGAGGCGGCGGCTCACCGTGCCCCCGAAAAACGCCGTCAAAGGGGTGTGTGCCCTCGTTGACCAGCTTAAATATCAGCACGGCCAAGGCAAAATTGTCGTGGCAGTTTTGGCGGTCAACCAAGGCCAGGCTCCGGCCTTGAAGTTCCGCGGCCAGGAAATCAGGCTTGGCGACATGTGAGCGGTAGGTTCGACCGCGGGCAGAGTCAACGACCTGCCAGCTATCGCAATCGATTAGCGTAACGCGTGCGTCACGACCCACAAAGACGTTACTCTCGTTCACGTCGTCATGCTGGATGAAGACGACGCCGGTCGGGCCGGGCGCGATGACATCGCCGCCCGCCTCGCCAGGTTTTGTTTCGTCAAAGTCCATCAATTCGAGAAGCCCGGCACCCAGCCAGACCATTTGTCCGCCGAAGAGGTGGCCCAACTGTTTGGAGGTGTCGCGTGAAGCGTTACGAAGGACGACGAACCGGGCAAGGAGTTGAAGTCACCGTTGATGGCCAACCGCTCAATCATCGTCTGGATTTGTGGGATCACAGTCCGACCGGGTTCGAGTGGGGCTATGCCGGCAGCGGCCCGGCGCAACTGGCGCTGGCCTTGCTCGCCGATTGTCTCGGTGACGACCAGGAAGCCAGCGAGTGGCACCAAGACTTCAAAGCCGCCGTTGTGGCCGGATTGCCCCGCGCGGGCTGGACACTCACGGAACAGGAAATCCGGGAAACCCTTTACGCATTCGAGAACGAATGAAGGAGATTCATCATGGATGTTCACTGTTCCACCTGTGGCGAGCCGTGGGATGTTTATCATCTCCGGCACGACGCCATTTTTGAGACTGACCTGACCCACGAGGAGGCCAACGTCTGGCGCGAACTTTCGCCCAGCCTGCGGCTTTCGGAGCGATACCGGGAGAAGTTCAGGGTCGCCGGATGGGAGTTCGGCGCCTCGATTCTCGACGTGATGCGTTGTCCCGCTTGCCCGAAGGGGGCCAAGCCCAATCCCGACAAAGCGGCCTTGAAAGCCGGTTTGGTGGAGATTCTGGGAGACGACGAGGATGGCATTGCCGCCACAATGGAGGATTTTGGGTTATGAACGCACCAAGTCCCACCATTGCGAAATTCCGGCTGGGCCACATCGTTGCCACTCCAAACGCGCTTACGAGGCTTGCCCAGGACGACATCCTGGCCGCCATACAGCGGCATCAGACCGGTGATTGGGGTGACGTGCCGGAGGACGACCGCCAGGAGAACGAATTGTCCCTGCAACAGGGCTTTCGCCTTCTGTCGGCATATTGTTCGGCCCAAGGGGTCAAATTCTGGATCATCACCGAGGCTGACCGAAGTTCCACGACGGTTTTGCTCCCAGAAGACTATTGAAATCACGCCTCCCCCAACCGGGAGGCTTTTATTTGGGACTGAATTACAGTCCTGCGGCGGGATGGTCGAGCGGGTGTTGATTAGCGTTTGCCCAAAACTTTTCTTCCGAACCGCGCATCATTAGTAAATGCGCAATGACCTCATCGGTCGGGCACATGACACCGGCCCAAGTATCGCCATAGTAGCCAATCGGGTGCAGGCAAAGGGCACATAGCGCATAGTTGACCACTTCGTCCTGTCGTAGCGCAATTGTCGGACGGCCTTTGCGAAACAAGTACGTCAGCCGGCTACGTTTGCTGATCTCAGGAAAATGACCAGTCAGCACGTATAACTCGAATGCGTCGGCAGGGATGAGGCTGGCAAGTTTTTCCTGGGCCTTTTCCTCGGCTTCGACCGGCCAAACAGCCGAGGCATCCAAAGTCCGAATCGTCAATGCCAGCTTGTCGTCAAACAGCCCGCGAAACCGGGCCCGGCCGTGCCTGTCCTTAACCACGATAATGGTTACCTGATACCGAGCGTTCCACCAAGAATTGACGGTTCTAAACTCAGATTGCGTTGGCGGCGGCGGCTCCTCAATGACTTGCCGGACGCCTTGCTCATCGTAGCATTCTTTCCAGCGGAATTCGCTCAATGCTCTGTGCTTATAGCGAGGCTCCAGCATCAACGTCAAACCCGCTACCGGCACCGGTAATCCGGACCAGTCCCCCTCCCCTAAATGCTTCTCTGCCAAGTAGCAGGAAGCCTGGGCATAAGTCAGAAGGTCTTTGCCGACCTGTGGCTGTGGGGGCTGTTCGTCGCCCATGTTTAGCCCCCCGCGGAACGGCCCACCGCCGTCGCCCTGGTTTCGGCTATGGGAACTTCCTCGGCCGGAGTGCTGCCAATAATGTAAACATTCTTATCGACATCAAACTTGCGGACGCGAAGCGTCTCCGTCCCCTTTCGCACAAAGATCGCATAACCGCGCTTCAGCATATCCGTAATGGTTTGTTTGGCCTTTTCAAGCTCATCCGGCTTATTCGGGTCAAAGCGCAATTCAAAATCTCCGTAGCCGGTGTTGAGCACGTCGATTCCCGGCAGGGCGCCTTCGTTCTTTTGCATAAGGATATCTTGCTTGTCATTTACAAAACTTAATACGTCCGCACCCAGCGAGTTCGCCTTGAACACAAGAACCGGCGTGATCGGATTCACGATAAAATCATGGCGAGATTTGACCACGACCATTTGCAGAAGTCAACACCACATCCGGCTGCCGAGGCGGCTAAGTGGTCTGGTCGCAATGGAAAAAGTAATGATTGCGACGAAAACTTCGGAAACAGACACATTGGGCCACATCGTTGCCACCCCAAACGCCCTCACACGGCTTGCCCAAGACGACATTCTGGCGGCCATTCGGCGGGCATCAGTCCGGCGATTGGGGCGACGTGCCGGAGGAGGCCCGCCAGGAGAATGAACTGGCTCTGCAACAGGGCTTTCGCCTTCTGTCGGCGTATTCCTCCACCGAAGGAGTCAAATTCTGGATCATCACGGAGGCCGACCGAAGTTCCACGACGGTGTTGCTCCCGGAAGATTATTGAAATCACGCCTCCCCCAACGGGGAGGTTCTTTTATTCATTATGACGAACGACTCTTTCAATGGTCTGGGTCACGACTGCTCGAAGACGGAGGGCGCACCTTGACGGAGCGACGCCCTCAGAGCATCATCGGGCCATGCCAAGCAACGACGAGATAATGAAGCTAGGTGCGAAAGTGATTGATGAAATTGACCACTACGGGCCAGGCGCCCCATTTATCGCGTACGTAAACGTCACACCTGAAGATGGGACCGAACACGTTTTCGTAACGCGCGGCGAATTTCACCCGACGAGACGCGAATCTTCTCGGACGGTTCAGTATGTGCGCTATCGGCTTCCGCTTGGCCAAATTGCTGAAACTAAGCCCGGAGAGACAGCATTAGTGAGAGTGCCACTCTGCGTAGGCCCAAGAATACTGCCGGGTCACTATCACGAAACCCGGTATACAGTTCTTTCCCGTGATGTTTTCCGCCTCCAATCGGTCGATGACTTCGTTGAAGCAGTTGAGAACCAGATAACTTTTCCCGACAGCACGGTTTTTGTCGCTGCATTGAGACGGTGGGTTTCTCGGACAATTGAAGAGATCAAGGCGGAGGCTGCAAAGCCGCGACGACGCCGTATCGCCGAACGATTTGAACTCGCCGACATTCCAGTTGTCGATGCTTCCCAAGGAGAAATCTGGCGCCTGGATATTCAACGATTCATCGTTATCACTGGCGCACCGGGCACGGGGAAAACCACCACTGCAATTAAGCGCATCGCGCAGAAGACAGATGCGACTGCGTTGATTGACAGCAATGAAGTAACAGGCATTCCACTTGACACTTTGCGTGCATGGCTTCAAGGGCCAAAGAATTGGGTGCTGTTCACGCCAAGCGACTTGTTGAGAAGTTACCTCCAGCAAGCCCTTGGGCAGGAAGGATTGGCGGCGACCGAAGACCGCGTTCCTGTTTGGGCGACTGCGAAAATCAGAATTGCTCGTGATGTTCTTCGCCTGATCGGTCAAGACAGATTCTTTTCTCTTGCGGCGGAGTTGGTCGAAAAGCGTGATAGTAAGACCCTGAGTGCTTGGGCTCTTGCGTTTCGAGACTATTTTGAAAAACGAATTCACGAGGAATTGAGACGGGCAGTTTCCGAGCAAGCCAAGCTACTTGAGACCACGCTGTTGGAGTTGACCCGAGTACCGATTGAAAAAGTGTCGGACGCTCAGAAGTCCATGTCCGACGTTTGGACGGACGTGGTCATGCTTGGCAATAATCCGGAAGGAACACGATTGCCTCGGATTTTGAGCAGCGTTCTGGCAGTCAAAGCAAAGCTCCAGCGGTTTCTCGAACTAAACAAAGAGGAGACGTGGCCAGATACTGAACACGCTCGAATCAAGACGGTCATCGCTGGCGCAAAAGATGTGGTTAATAAATTCACTGATGAAGCCGCGGATTCTCTGGACGCTGTTCTTCGAAAAATGCCAATGGTCTATCAGGAATATCGGCTTCGCGCCTCAGAAGGCGGGCGGTTTTATCGCTCTGACGCGATGGGTGCCCTAAATGATCGCCGCATTGATCCCATCGAGCTTGATAGCCTGATTTACGTCTCTCTACTTATTATGCGTGACGCATTCGCGAGGGACGAATTTGCATACCGCCCAAGCGGCGGTATTACGCAGCGATTGATGAACGAGTTTCGTTATGTCGTCGCTGCCGACGAAGCTACCGACTTTTCGGCGGTCGAATTGCACCGCCGACAGGCGACCTCCAAGGCAACCATGACATCGGAAACCAAAAGGGCATGATCGAGGAATATTCGGCCAACCCGGTTCTCTTGGCTCCATTCAAGTCGGTGGAAGGGAAGTGGCAGTTCGCCTTTGAGAACTGGCGCAGCTTTCCTCCCGATTCCGTAAACCATTCGGTGTGAACCGTTTTGGTAGTAATCAATTTGGCAAAGGGGCCTCTCAAGAAAGCCGTGGTGATACAGCAATTGGAGCCGCCGGAGGACCTGCTGCTGACTGCCCGGCATGAGCGCCTCAAGGTGATCGGAGCGTAGAAACCGGTGACGGTGAACGTGTATCAAGATTTCCCGGTCACGGTCGGTTAATCGGAACGCAGCGATTTCAGGAGATCGTTTGAAACGGGGAAGGCGGAAAGAACCCATGCACTGATTTTACCATAAAATCACTTCATCGCGGGGCGTTCCTCTTGGCTGCATGTTCGGCGCGGCGCAACAGGGCAGAGAGTTCAATTCCCAGAGGGCCGCATATTCGGAGCAGGGTATCGAGTGATGGATTCCGATGTTCGTGCTCCACCAGGCTGATCATGCCCTGGGACAACCCAGACATTTCCGCCAAACGGGTCATGGAAATGCGGCGTCGCTCCCGTTCCTCCCGCAAGATGCGGGCAACATGGGAGGCAACCGAATTGCGGTAATTGTTTTCCGGCACACTGAATGATTATCAAAATAAGGGGTTGACAATGGACATTACTATAGTAATAGTTTGGTATGTTTATTAAACGACTTGGTCCAGATCCGCACGCGGACGGCGCGCGAACATTCGCGTGCCAAGGGTGTCCCGATATTTGGGAACTGGAGGGCGGCGATTTCGCCGTCATCGGAACCGACATTTCCGATGTGGCCGACCCGCTGCCGCCGTCGGCCAGTTGCGGGCCTGATGAGCGGATTGTCAAAATCCCCCGGAAAACGCTGGTGCTGGCGAAAGCCGACATCCCGGATGCGGTGTAAGCCATTTGATCGATTCTATTTGGCGCGGTATAATCACGGGCAATGGGTTTCTTCGACTGGCTGGGTCAGAACTGGTTGGATTTCCTTCAAACGGCAGGCATCATTGGAGGCTTGGTTTTCACGGCGAAAACGGTGCGCGATGATGCGCGCGAGCGGCGAATCACCAATCTGCTGTTCCTGACGAAAAATCACCGGGAGGTTTGGAGCAATGTCTTGTACCGACCAGATTTAGAGCGCATCCTCGATGAGGCAGTTGATCTCAAACAACGGCCGCTCACGACGGGGGAACACTTGTTCGTTATGTTGGTGATCCAACACCTGCACTCGGCGTTCAAGGCGATGAAAGACAGGCTGGTCATCAAGCCGGAGTTGGTGGCGCGGGATGTAGGCGCGTTTTTCGCGCTGCCGATTCCGAATGCGGTTTGGAAACACGTGAAGGGCTTGCAGGACGATGATTTCGCCGCGTTCGTGGAATCTTGCCTGGAATCGAAATAGGGGCTGCGCCTTGCATCCAACGGTTCAACCGTTGCTCGACTAGAATCCTTGGCGTGGCGAACCGCGTTCGGGAATTCAGAACGTGTCTTTGCGCGTTGTGCCCTCCAAGTTTCAATGGCTGCATCGTGGCTCCTCTGAATGGAACCGTGTCCTGTCCATCCTCCATGAGTTTTGCCAGCACCTCGTATCGGTTGAGGTCAACGAACTGCTTGGCAATCATTTCATTCCCAAACTCTTTTTCCAACACGGCGGCGTCGGTCTGGCCGACCCGGAATGAAATGGTGCTGCCGACGTTCCCGAAAACGGCCTGGCGGATGGGAAGGGAAAGCTGATCCACATATTGATGCGACAGGGTGAGGCAGAGCCGGTATTTTCGGGCCTCGGCCAGCAGGGAAGCAAAGGCATCGGTCGTGAAGTTTTGGAATTCGTCAATGAACAGGAAAAAATCGCGGCGTTCTTCCTCGGGCTGGTTGGCGCGGTGCATCGCCGCCAATTGAAACTGCGTTACCAAGAGTGAACCGAGGAGGTTGGCCTTGTCGTGGCCCAGCCTGCCCTTGGAAAGATTGGCAATGAACAGGCGCCCGTTGTCCACCGTGAACTGGAAACTGACCTTGCGTTGCACCTGCCCCAAAATGTTGCGGATGACGGGACTCAGGAGAAGCTGGCCGATCTTGTTTTGGATGGGCGCAATCGCCTCACGCTGAAATCGGGGATCGTAGCCGGCGTATTCGCGCTCCCAAAACTCCCGGATGAACGGGTCTTTAACCTGCCGGATTACCCGGGCGCGGTAAACGTCGTCGGTGAGCAACCGATTGACGCCGAGCAGGGAAGCGTTCGGGCATTCTAAGAGCGCGGCAATCGCGTTGTGGAGAATGTATTCCATCCTCGGCCCCCAGGAGTCGTGCCAAATGCTTTTGAAGGCGCCGACAATGCCCGATGCTACGAGGTGCCGCTCGTCTGTCGGGACATTTGCCAGCAGGTTCAATCCGATGGGGAAGGCGAGGTCGGCGGGATTGAAATAAACCAGATGGTCGGCGCGCCAGGGGGGGATATGGTGCAAAAGGTCCTCGGCCATGTCGCCGTGCGGATCAATCAAGCCGACTCCGTGGCCGAGTGCGATGAGTTGAATGATGCAGTTCCGCAGCAGAGTAGTTTTGCCGGACCCGGTTTTGCCGATGACGTAAACATGGTGGCGCAACTCCGGGATTTGAATTCCAAAGGGGAGTTGCTGGCCCCAGCCCTGGCGCGTGCCGATGAATAGGATGTCGTTGTTCATGGTTGCAGATTCAGCCGCCACTCCCGGCCATGCCGAAAGTTCCCCGTGTCAGTTGAACTCTCGACAAAGAAACGCCGCACCTGTGGCAGGCGTTTGTATGGCTGTTCCCGGAAGGGAACCATTGGCAAACGCTGTTGGGTGCGAGCCAACGGGGTAATGGCGGCTGAATCTGAAACCCGAAGGCATTCATTTTAACACGGGAAGTCGTCGCGCTGCGCGCGGCTGCCTGTGGATTGGCCGGTGCGAGCCGCACTGGCCATCGGCGGCGACACGGGCCGGAACCGGCGCGGCGCTTTTTCCAGCTTGATCGAAGATTCGTTCGGATGGAACCCGTCGTCTTTGGCTCCGCGCTGTCGCGCGGAGTCGTCGGGCGAATTCGCCCGCTCTCGTCCCGTCCGGTAGGACTCTCTATGAACCCGTCCCCCCAACGTGTCGTCGGCTACAGTCGATAGACTGGAGCGGCCGACTTCGCGCTTTTTGGTGAGAGACGCCGGTTAGGCGGAACGAATCCCGATAGCCTGCTGGAAAAAGCGCGAAGTCGGGCGATAGCCGACGACACGTTGGGGAACTCGTAAGGCTCGGTTGAGCCACCCGTCGGTCGGCGGTGCGGTTCGCACCCCTACATACCATGTATGTAGCCCTCGTCGTCCGGGCACGGATAAAGGACACGCTCGCCGAAGGAATCCGTGCCGTTCGCCAGCGATTCCGGTTCTGTGACGGCAGAATCCTCGGATTCAATTACGGGTTCGGGAAGAAAAAGAGGGGTGGCAGCAATGGCGCCACCGATCCATTTCCATCATGTCGCACAATAACTATTGTTGACAAATAGGGCAAAAGTGTGGTCTGGTTAAGCCGTTTTGGTTTTTCTGCTGGCGAGCGGAATTGAGCCGGGATACGTCGCCGGTTTCGATCTTGCGCTGTGATTCGGCGGCACCGTCGGTCGTTGGCCTGGAGAATTCCTCGTCCGTGATGCTCGCGCGGCCATCGTCAATATCGGATCGTCGCCAGTTGTGGTTCCTGGCGGGCGTCCAGAATCCGGGCCTCCTGCGAATTGATGGCAATCCGTGTCTGGATGATGACCTCGGTTCGTTGCTGGGCGGCCTGATTTTGAAGCCACTGCAAGATCGCCTGGATTGTGATGGGTTGAACTTCTATGCGTCCATTTTACCGCGTTTCGGCCCTGTCAGACAAATGCGCACGGTTCGGCTTCGCCGCCAAAAAACGGTGTGTTGAGTTATCCCCACCTTTCAAGGAAAGTTCCCCTTATTCTTAATCTGTATATTCTTATATAGAGAGAAGTAAGCTGGCTTACATTCGGATGTCGGCTGGTTTACCTCTTGAAGTAAACCTGTTTACCTCTGGATGTTCCCTGCCAGCCTGGCGGCCTTTGACCTGAAAATGGATCGTGTAAAGGTTGGTTTTGCCCTGCCCTCGGCGCTGAATGCTCACCAGTCCAAACCGCTCCAGTTCGGCGATCAATTGGGTGACACGAGGCCGAGTCATGCCCATATCCGCCGCCAGCCGCTCCTGGCCCGGAAAGCAGGACTCATTATGCCAGGCATAGCTCAGAAACATGGCGTACGCTACCTTGGCGCCGACGGATAATTTAGGGTCTTTGAGGATGAAATTGGGGACCTGGGTGAAGCCGCCCCGCAACACCGGGTTGTCGGTGTCGAGTTGCAGGTTCTTCTCCTTGAGGATTTCCCCTATCGTTTTCATCTGTGGTATGATTATCCCATAAGTCCGGGCGCTCTCCAACTGTGGATAAACCAAACTTCCCCGCCCTGATCACAAATCTTCATGGATCAAAACAACAAAAACCAGTCCGGCCCGGTGCCGCAAGATGCGGCAGAGTTCGGCAGCGTGCGGAATGATGCCGCAACATTTGGAAACGTTCCGAATGATGCGGAAAGCTTCGGAAAGGTTCCGCACGTTTCCGAAAGCTTCCGCAATCTTCCGCAAGGTTCGGAACGCAAGGAAAACCACACGCTGACCGTCCGGGAAGTGGCGCGGCTATTTGAAGCCGCTGGCGTCGCCCGGTCGGAACGCAGCATTGTGAATTGGTGCCAGCCGAATCGCCAGGGGATTCCGCGCTTGGACTCGTATTATGACCCAAACGAGCGGAAATACTTCATCACGCCGCAGAGCGTGGAGGCCGCCATCGCGGAAGAAAAGGCCAAGGCCGCCGCCAAGACGCCGCAGCCGCCAGAGACTGGATAGTGGCGACGCCTTTGGACGGTTTAGGTGACTTGGCCATGGCAGCGGTTACGCCAGGCGATTTGAGGAAAAGGGCGAATTCCAGCATGGCCTCGCCGGGCGCTGACTGCAAGGTCTGATGCATTTGCATGCGTTCATCCCGCGCGAGAACCAATTTGTCCAGCGGCAATGGCGCGCGTTGCTTATCACGGACACACCCAGTTTGGGCGACTTCTTTCTCGGCGGCTGTGATGTCTTCCGGCGTCGCCCGCAAACGCGAGGGGATACGCGAGGATGCGATCCTCAGGATGCATTGTCGGCTTGCGGATTTCGTCCTTGGCCCCGAGCACCTTCCTCTCGTAGCCATTCTCCCTGGGCCAAATGATAGATTTACGCAGTTCAAACGTTTACTCGACAAAGCTCCGTGTGGGTCTATCGCGAACCTCGACTCGGAAGTCCGCTGCGGGCAACACATCGCCATCGGTCTGAACTGGGCCGACCGGGACGGCTCCTTTGTGTTCAGCTTTGGGCACTCAGAGACATGGTCCGACCAGGCGATTTTGTGCCAGCGGCATGTTCTGGACGCATCGGCCAATATAACCGTCACAGCAATTGAAGTCAGCAATCTCGCAACTGCGTGTCGGGGTGCATTCAAAATTGCACTTTTGTGTGCGATCAAAATTGCACTTATTATATATGACTAACAGAGGCGCGTGCTGAGAAGAACGACCGGCATTTTTTCCGGGTCAGGCGGCTGTTG
>Ga0182030_10014828_pt1 | contig 15325 bp, 12 predicted proteins | sample 812S3MmetaG_FD_121299 | JGI IMG/M metagenome (GOLD analysis project Ga0182030, IMG submission 121299) | Permafrost microbial communities from Stordalen Mire, Sweden - 812S3M metaG (Illumina Assembly) | ecosystem: Environmental > Terrestrial > Soil > Wetlands > Permafrost | place: Sweden... | reverse complement strand
TGCAAGGAACCGGCTGCTGAGGTTATTGAATTCAGAGAATTACTCAAAGCCGCTGACGGGGTTCTTATCTGCTCACCGGAATATGCTTTTGGCGTACCTGGCGTACTCAAAAATGCACTCGACTGGACAGTGTCTACGGGTGAATTTGTAAACAAGCCGGTAGCCCTTATTACGGCTGCTACCGGTGGCGACAAAGCACATGCATCATTACTGCTTACCCTTTCCGCTCTATCTGCAAATGTTCCTGAAAAAGGCACTTTGCTTATTTCCTTTGTCCGGTCAAAGCTTAATGAAAATGGCGAGGTGAAAGCCCCGGCAACCATACAATCGATAAAGGATGTTATGGATGCACTTATTGATACTGTCAGAAATGCGCCCTTACCTTATCAATAATATTCAAACTTTCTTTCGGCTACATCTGTCTTTACTTTTTTGCCTGATTTCAGTTTATACCATGTTTCTTTTATGGCATTCCCCCTGGTGTCGTATTCAAAAACTGTATAGGCATTCCAGCCAGCGGTATCAACGCTGCCATCGGGTTTGTAAGCAATATATTCAGTTATATTATCAAAGTCATCGTATTTTCTTTTAGATGTGGAATGTATTTTTCCGTTTTTATCATAACTGATTGATCCTATTGTCCTTCCTTTTCTGTCATTGGTATTAGTCCATTTTCCATCAATTGTACTGTCTGAATGAGTGCTTGCCCCGCTTATTTTATTGCCGAAAGAATCATAGTCTTGGGTCAGTTTCCATTTCAGCTTTCCATTGGCATCACTTTCTTTCCATTCTATTTGAAAGTCTCTGCTATCATATTTGTAAGTTTCCATTCGTTTAATCTTGCCATCGGCATCATATATTGTGACGTCCGTTTCATTCCCTCTTGCGTCATATTTTTTTGTTCCTTTCTCTGTCAACTTTCCGTCCGGGCCATATGTACTGGACTCTATTTCATTTCCTATGGCATCGTATTTAAAAGTCGTTTTTGAATCTTGTTTCGCATTTTCAAATTTGAAATTCCATTCTGCAGCTTTGTTATTATTATCATATTTATAGACGCAATTCCACTTTGCAGTGCCATCCGCTTTAAATGCGTTTTGATCTACGAGATGCCCAAATTTATCATATGCGTTGAAGCCGCTATCCTCTAAAATTTTAGTACTGTCCCCGTCGGATATTTTATAGTCTTTATAGGTAACAGATTTTAAAGGTCCGAAGATATGGTTTTCTGTCGCAGTCAGTGGTATCTGGACTATATTAACCTTACCCCATATTTTTCCTTTTCTGGGGTCTACCCACCTTGGCTTATTAAGTGTGTCTGTCGAGGCCGTTTTATTTCCAGTTGCTCCATTGCCGGAGCAAGAAGCGAAAAGCAGGTACACAAAAGCGGATGCCCATACGTGTATTAAAGACCTTTTTGCAGTTCTCATAAAAATGCTTTTAATTGAGCCATAAAAATATAAAATTATCAGCAGGTATGTGGCAGGTAAAACTTACTTCGCCATTGCCGTCTTAAACTCTGATGTAAAATGAAATTCTATGGCTGGGTTATTTTGCCGTTCCGTATTCAGGAACCATTCACTCTGTGCCAGGTAGACCAAGTTGCCGTCTTTGTCTTCCATGATGTTATTTTGCTTAAAGCGCGCAAAATCTTCTATGGCTTTTTTATCGCCGGTTATCCAGCAGGCTTTGTAAAATGATAAGGGTATAAATGCACAGGCAGCACCATACTCCTGCAACAGGCGGTATTGGATCACCTCAAACTGCAGCTCGCCCACGCAGCCTATGATCTTGCGGTTGCCGCCGTGCTGGGTAAAGAGTTGTGCCACACCTTCGTCAGTAAGCTGCATCACACCTTTCTCCAGCTGCTTTGTCTTCATCGGGTCTTTATTCACCAGTTCTTTGAATATTTCTGGTGAGAAAGTTGGGATGCCGGTGAATTGTAATTGTTCTCCTTCCGTAAGTGTATCTCCTATCTTAAAGGTGCCTGTATCAAATAGTCCCACCACATCGCCAGGGAATGCCTCTTCTATTACATCCTTTTCCCTTGCCATAAAGGAATAGGGGTTGCTGAACCGGACATCTTTGCCCATGCGTATATGCTTGTAAAATGTATTGCGGGCAAATCTTCCAGAGCATACTCTCAGGAATGCTATGCGGTCACGGTGGCGCGGATCAAGGTTGGCGTGTATCTTAAAAACAAACCCGGTAAACTTATCCTCTGTAGGTGAAACATAACGTTTGTCTGTGTCACGTCCCTGGGGCATTGGCGCTATATGGATAAATGTATCCAGTAATTCCTTAACTCCAAAATTATTAACCGCACTCCCAAAGAATACCGGGGCTACTTTGCCTTTCAGGTAGCTGTCAGTATCCAGGTTTCCATATACTCCCTGCAGCAGCTCCACGTCTTCCCGCAACTGGTTCGCATCGCGTTCACCAATCTTTTCATCGAGCAATTTGTCGCTCAGGTCGTGAATAGGCACTGTGTTTTCCTCTGTTGATTTTTGGCTAGGTGTGAATAAATTAAGGCTGCTATCGTAAAGATTATAGACACCTTTAAATTCCTTGCCCATATTTATCGGCCAGGAGAGGGGGTGCAGGGATAGTCTCAGTTCTTTTTCAATCTCATCCATCAGGTCGAACGGATACTTACCGTCCCGGTCCAGTTTGTTCACAAATACGATGACCGGTGTGTCGCGCATCCTGCATACCTCCACCAGTTTTCGGGTCTGCTCTTCCACTCCATTCACGCTGTCTATCACCAGTATTACGCTGTCTACAGCAGTAAGCGTACGGTAGGTATCTTCGGCAAAGTCTTTATGGCCCGGGGTATCCAGCAGGTTAATGAGGGTTTGCTTGTATTCAAAGCTCATTACGGAAGTAGCCACAGAGATACCTCTTTGCCGTTCTATCTCCATAAAATCACTGGTAGCATGCTTCTTTATTTTATTGCTTTTTACAGCGCCAGCCACCTGTATAGCACCCCCAAACAACAATAATTTTTCCGTAAGAGTAGTCTTACCGGCATCCGGGTGAGATATAATGGCAAATGTGCGGCGCTGCGCTATTTCTTTTTCGTTCATTGTAGTAGAGAGTAATTAATAGAATGTATAAAGCCGCGATACAAATCGTTGTTTTCTATAAAAGGATGCAAAGGTACGCACTTTTAAATTTCCGATATTGTAAATCCATTCCATAACATCATAACTATTTACTCCATAGCATGCGTTACTAACAACCTGTGGATACTTTATTGGCAGATGTATGTTACTAACATTAAATTTGTATCAAATAATCAGGAAGCATGTCCTTAACCACCCTCAAAGATGATCTGTTGCACGAGTTCAGAGAAGAACGGATAATGATCAATGAACAAATAGAAATCCTTGATCCGCTGGCTACTTCTTTACGTAAACCCGCCGCACAAAGGCTCTTAAGTAGTGGCACACTGATAGTTACTGAATTTAGCTGTTACGTGGTAAGCCTCGGCGGCATTGCTTTTATCTCTTTAATGCATAAAATTTATCCTTTCAGCCTGTTAAGTGAAGTTTTTTATAGTTCAGAAACCAGGAATAAAATTGGTGCACCAAACCTTATTTATCTTATTTTGGCCATATACGGAATTGCTACTATAAGTGTAATATTGATTTTCATACTAGCGCGAACCGTTAGAGAGATCCGTATGAAAAATGACATTCTTAGCATTGCCGGAAAAGATATAAAAACCATAGTGGGGCAGCACCTGGAGCGTAAAGCGGCACTTGAAACCATAGAACAACGCCATATGCTTGGAATGTCGGGCGTGAGCCAACCTGAAAAGAACAATGCCGTAGACGTACCTTCTACTCCATTCAGGGCAACAAGTGTTAATGCTCCTTTAAACGAAATACGCAATCCCGGATTTGGATAGGTTATCTAAGATATTTCCATCGAATCAATTCTGTTTACATGAGCTTATACGATAAAATACAGGCAACTGCTGTATCTATACATAGTAAAATCAAAACGCGACCGGTTGTAGGTATTATATTGGGCAGCGGGCTTGGCGGGCTTGTTGAGCTCATAGACAAAGAAACGGAAATAGCGTATTCAGATATTCCAAATTTCCCTGTTTCTACCGTGCTGGGGCATGGTGGCCAGCTTGTATTTGGTAAGATAGACGGCTGCGAGGTAATGCTTATGGCAGGCCGGTTTCATTATTATGAAGGCTATAGTATGGAAGAAGTTACCTTTCCTGTGCGGGTGATGAAAGCACTCGGGGTACATACGCTTATAGTATCTAATGCGTCAGGAGGCACCAATCCTGCCTTCAATATTGGAGATCTGATGATCATAAAGGATCACGTCAACTTGTTTCCTGAGCATCCGCTAAGAGGGTATAATGATGAAAGGCTGGGCACCCGGTTCCCGGATATGGGCCAGGCTTATGACCATAAGCTCATAGAAATGGCCAAAAACATTGCTACAGAAAAACAGATTGATGTAAGAACTGGCACCTACATTGGCCTACAGGGCCCGACATTCGAAACACCCGCAGAATACAAAATGCTGCATGCCATGGGTGGAGATGCTGTGGGTATGAGCACCGTGCCTGAGGTGATTGTGGCCCGGCACGGTGGCATGAGGGTTTTTGCTGTGAGTATTATCACAGATATAGGCATAAGTGAAGTGCCCGTTACCATAACTCATGAAGAGGTGCTTGAGGCAGCCAATGCCGCCGCTCCCAAAATGGCGGCCCTCGTCGCTGAACTCATCAAAAGGTTAAATGCTTAAATTCTAAATTGGATAGCTTCATTTTATTGAAATTATAAAGCGAACACCATTAACTTTGCTTCTTAGGAACGATTGCGGAAGTTATTTCGCCATCGTTCCTTAGTTTTATTCGTCAATAAAGACCAATTGTTGAAATATCAAGTAAGGGAAAACTTCAGGAAGTATCTGTTATTATTATCCATGCTGTTTTGCAGCAGTGTGACGATACTAGCCCAATCTACTTTGCCTAATGGCACTTCCACTCCGGGATATGGCACCACGCCTGTCAAGGATACAAGCATGAATAAGTCGAATACCGGCAAATGGAAAGAGGAAGAAGCCCGGATTATCTATGAAAAGCTAAACTCATCCAGGATATATACTCCGGATACTTCCTTACATACTTTCCAAAGAAATCCATTTACCCAACCATGGTATCAGGATTTGGGCAATTTAGGCAGCCCGGTCAATAACCTGTTATTCACACCCGAAAACAGTGTGACGCCTACGCTGGGCTATAATATTTTTGATGTTTACCGGTTTAATGTTGATAGCCTTAATTTCTATAATACTAACCGCCCATATTCAGTATTCAAGTACCAGTTAGGTTCTAAATTAGAGCAGTATGCGGACATCATGCATACCCAAAACATAAGGCCGAACTGGAATGTTGCTTTTGAATACCGTAAACTGTACTCACCAGGGTTTTATAAGACAGCGCGCAACAATGACGATAACGCCAGCCTGTCAACCAACTATAAAAGCATTGATAGACATTATGTGCTGTATGCGGCCATGGTATATAATAAGGAGCAGCATGATGAGAATGGTGGAATAAATGATAGCGAGTTGTCACTTGCAAACTACAGCGACCGAAGTACCATTGATGCTACCTATCAAAATGATGCTTATAGTACTACAAGGTCATCGGTTAGTAATGTGCTACGTGATTTTGAGTTCTTGCTCCAGCATAGCTACACCTGGGGCGCAACAGACACTACTTACAATGTTGACTCTACGCAGTATAGCTATCACCTAAAACCATTGTTCAGCATTACGCATAAAATGGAGCTCGGTACCGAGAAACATACCTATAATGACCTTACTGCTGACTCGATACGTTATTTGACCTTATTCAACCAAAGCTTTGTTAACAATGGCGGTAGCGGGTATTATGCGGCAGGAGAAGATTCTGTTTTTATGCAGCAAAAATGGTTTTATATAGACAATAAACTGCTTCTAAATGGTTTTATCGGAAAAGAAGGGAAGCAATTGAAATTCAGCGCGGGCCTGGGTGACAGATACGATGAGTTTGTTTCCACTCCTGTCACAGTTACCCAGGACAGTATGGGTAAGCAGGTTTACAGGAGCGGACTTGACAGAAGCAGTATTCTTAGTAATTACCTGGTAGCGGAAATCAAGAAAGAAGCCTTACAGCCGGGCCAATGGCAGTATGGCGCCAACACACAATTTATTTTCTCCGGGCAGGATGCAGGTGATTTTTTATTGAATGCCGCCATTGGCAAAGATCTGAAAAACAAGTTGGGTGATTTTGTCGCGGGCTTTCAGCAACAGCTAAACAGTGCTCCTTACAGCTATACTAATTACGAGAACCTTTACACTAAACTTGATTATACATTCAATAAAGAGAGTGTCACCTTATTGTATGCCACACTAGAAAGCCCACTCATCAGGCTTTCGGCAGGCGTCAGGAACTACGTTATCGGTAACTATATTTATATTAATGACAGCGAACGGCCTGCCCAGTATACAGTACCTTATACCCTTACCCAGGTATGGGCCCGTAAAGTATTTAAGGTCGGTAATTTCTATTTAGATAATGAATTAGTTTATCAGCAGGTACCAGACAATGCCCCGGTAAATGTTCCCGCGCTAATGGGCAGGCACCAGCTCAGCCATGAAAGAGATCTTTTTAACCGTAAACTTAAAATAGCAGTAGGTATCGAGGTGCGCTATAATACTGCGTACAACCCGGCAGGCTATGATGCACTCCTCAATAAATTCTATTATCAAAAAACGGTTTACATTGGTAATACGCCCCAGGCAGCTGTATTTCTTAATTTCCGTATCAAGCGATTTAGAGCATTTGTTATGGGCGACAACCTGCTGCAATTGTTTACGCGTAATACGATTCTTAATGTAGGTACGCCGACTGTTAATTTTAATGGCATCGTCGGCGATAACTATACGCCTGCATACGCTGCACCTAATGCCCTGATCAGATTCGGATTTAACTGGGTACTGGTAAACTAGAGATTTGGTGGTTAATACTCCATTCCTTTATAAAACACTTTAAATATCCCTTCACCAATCTGGTAGGTGATTACGTCATAATTTAACGACCAATGTGTTAGGTCAGCATTTGTCACATCATAGGCTTCACCTTCTGTGAAAAGACGCAGCGTGCTATTGGTATTTATGTAAGCCAGAGAATTATATTGAATAGTGATGCCAGTAGGATAATAATTTTCCATTTCGGTAATGGTTCCTTTGTAAAATACCTTTAGCATACCGCCAGGGTCTTTATATGCCATTACATTGTCGCCCACCTGGTAAGTGGGGCTCATAAACCCGATAGTGCGCACACTATCGCCGTAAAACACTTTGAAATAGCCGTCACCCGATACGTAAGCAACCATGTTGTCAGCTACCTTATAAGAGCTTGGTGCATAGTCTTCAAGTACAAACGTTTGGCCGCTGTGGAATATTTTAAATTTGTGGTCTATATCCACATAAGCCACTGTATTCCTTCCTGCATCGAAGCTATAAACGGGATATTCTTCCTGTGAAATTATTTTGCCCTGGTAAAAAATTCTGAACTGGTTCGCGAAATTATCCAGGGCTACGATATTATCAGATACTTTTAGATGTGATAATGTGCTGTCTGGAATGTAGGATTCTACAGTATAGGTCTGCCCGTTGTAATATGCCCGGTATTCGCTTTTATAGCTGTCTAAGAAAAGAACCAGGCTATCTGCAACAAAGTATTGGTCACAAACGCCAGCAAGATTCTTATTTACACCGTTGTCAAATACATTAAGTGATTTTTGATTTAGATATACTACCAGGTTGTCTGTTACAAAATAAGCGTTAGTAAAACCATTGTTAAGTTCCTTTACACTGCCGTTATAATATATTTTGAAGGATCGGGAATTATCGAGATAAGGTATCGCTGTACGACCTATTTTCATGCTGGTAGGCGGCATGAAATCAATTTTGTGTATGTAACCCCTGTCCCATACCATCACCTGGTTTTGTATATCCACATAGGCGGCCAGTGGCTGTGCGGAAATACTTAGCGCACAAACCAAAATAATTAACAGGCTTAAAAAGAATGAACGCATATAAGGGGTTTTGGTGTGTAAGATAGGAATTAAAAATAAAAAAGCCAGCCTGAGAACAGGCCAGCCCCTATAAACCCTATCACTATGAAAACTGTTGCAAAATTATAAACTCTGCGAATAACTACAAAACATTTTTTTAAATTTCACGATTCGGTTCAAAATATTCGGAAATAAAAAAGCCAGCCTGAGAACAGGCCAGCCCCTATAAACCCTATCACCATGAAAACCTCTTTATGCTAAGTATGAATGATCTTTTTGTTATTATTTAAACAAAGATACACATCCTTTTAGTACAAACAATTTTTTTTAACAATTTTTACACTTTTGTTACAAATTTATTTCAATTATATTGCCGTCAATAATTTATAAATAACAAAATAATCGTTATTTCTTCTTTTTCGGGGAAAACATCGCAAGCATACGGCGTCCTTCCATCTTGGGCATTGATTCGAGCGCACCATACTCGGCCATCCGTTCTGCAAACTTTAAAAGCAGCAGTTCACCACGCTCCTGGAACATAATTGCACGTCCTTTGAACTGCACATAACACTTTACCTTATTGCCGTCCTGTAAAAATTTTTCGGCATGCTTGGCTTTAAAATCAAAGTCGTGGTCATCAGTGTTTGGTGTAAACCTGATTTCTTTTACTTCAGATTGTTTTGCTTTAGCTTTTTGTTCCTTGTCTTTTTTCTTTTTTTCGTATAGGAACTTCTTGTAATCAATGAGGCGACAGACAGGGGGCACAGCATTCGGTGATATCTCCACAAGATCTACTTCCTTGGCGATGGCCATTTTCAGCGCTTCTGCAAGGGGATATAGTCCCGGTTCTATGCCTTCGCCAATTACGCGCACCTCTGGTGCGGTGATCTCGTTATTCAGTCGGTGTTCATTTTCCGGCACCCTTGGCCTGAAAAAAGGTTTTCCTTTTGGTCTTTTCTGCATCAATTGGTTTTAAAATTATTGGCAAAAATAAAATATCTCATTATTATTACTCAATTTATTTAGAGTTATTTTGTTATCCTTCCTTTATTTTATACAACTACTGTACCATGTCTCTTACCTTTTACCTGTTCCCGAACCACACTTTGTATTTCCGTAATAAATGTTTCTACTGAAACTGCACCTTTATCGCCTTCGCTGTGCTTGCGTACAGATACGAGGTTGTCATTCATTTCTTTTTCGCCCACTATAAGCATATATGGCGTTTTCATTAACTCAGTATCACGTATTTTTCTCCCTATTTTTTCATTACGGTCATCCACTTCTGAACGGATATCGGCGGCTTTGAGCATAGCGGCAACTTTGTGTGCGTACTCACTGTATTTATCGCTGATAGGCAGTATTTTCACCTGCAATGGGGCCAGCCATAATGGGAAATTACCCGCACAGTTCTCAATCAGCACGGCGATAAAACGCTCCATAGAGCCAAAAGGGGCGCGGTGTATCATTACCGGCCGTTTACGGGTATTATCGCTGTCCACATATTCCAATTCAAAGCGCTCCGGCAGGTTGTAGTCTACCTGTATTGTTCCCAGCTGCCATTTACGTCCCAGGGCGTCACGAACCATAAAGTCCAGCTTTGGACCGTAGAATGCAGCCTCTCCGTATTCTATTACAGTTTTAAGGCCTTTTTCTGCCGCAGCGTCAATAATTGCCTGTTCTGCTATCAGCCAGTTTTCTTCACTGCCTATATACTTGCTCCTGTCTTCCTGGTCGCGTAGAGACACCTGCGCTGTATAATCTGAAAAACCCAGTGATTCGAATACATAAAGAACGAGGTCTATTACTTTTTTAAACTCCTCATTTACCTGTTCGGGCGTGCAGAACAAATGGGCATCGTCCTGCGTAAAGCCCCGCACACGGGTAAGCCCATGCAACTCGCCGGATTGCTCGTAGCGATAAACGGTTCCAAACTCTGCAAGTCTTAGCGGCAGATCTTTATAAGACCGGGGCGATGACTTGTAAATTTCACAATGGTGAGGGCAGTTCATGGGTTTGAGCATGAATTCCTCGCCTTCCTGCGGAGTAGTGATGGGTCGGAAACTATCTTTCCCATATTTTTCCCAGTGTCCGGAGGTCACATACAATTGCTTGCTGCCTATATGCGGTGTTATTACCGGTAGATAGCCGCTTTCCATCTGCGCCTTTTGTAAAAACTGTTGCAGGCGCTCGCGCAGCATAGCCCCCTTAGGTAGCCATAATGGGAGTCCGCTGCCTACTTTCTCTGAGAAAGTAAATAGCTCCAGTTCTTTGCCCAGCTTACGGTGGTCACGCTTCTTGGCCTCTTCCAGCAGCGCCAAGTATTCATCCAGTTCTTTCTGCGCGGGAAAAGTAACACCATAAACGCGGGTGAGCATTTTATTTTTCTCATTCCCACGCCAGTAGGCACCTGCTATATTAGTCAGCTTTACAGCCTTGATAGGTGCAGTGGAGGGTATGTGAGGGCCACGACAAAGGTCAGTAAAGTTGCCTTGGGTATAGAAAGTGATACTTCCATCATCAAGGCCTTCCAGCAGTTCTAATTTATATTGGTCGCCTTTTTCCGTAAAATAGGCGATGGCGTCTTTCTTCGAAACATCTTTACGAAGGTAGGTGCTGTTTGTTTTCGCCAGCTCCTTCATTTTGTCTTCAATTTTTTTCAGGTCTTCGTCGCTTATTGTGCGGTCACCAAGATCTATATCATAATAAAAGCCGTTCTCAATAGCGGGGCCTATACATAGTTTTACGCCAGGATACAATGCTTCCAGGGCCTCGGCCATCAGGTGTGCAGATGAATGCCAGAAAGTGGATTTTGCATTTTTATCATCCCATGTAAGGAGGCGCAGTGTTGCATCCGCATTTATTGGTCGGGAAGAATCCCATACTACTCCGTTTACTTCTGCTGCCAGGACTTTACGGGCCAGCCCTTCGCTGATAGATCGGGCAATATCTGCAGCGCTGCTGCCTTCGGGATATTCCCTTACTGCGCCGTCTGGTAGTGTAATGTTTATCATGTTCTTTACTGAAATAGGTTGCAAATGTACGAATGAAACTATGATATATGAATATAAAAACCACCGGCAAAACGGCCGGTGGTTGATACTTTTTTTGCCGTTTTACATATTAGTGTATGTGAGTGTGTATTTAAATGTGTCTGGCATGGTCAGGACAGGCAGATCTACAGTATCCTGGCCGCTGGTAATTACATCGTAGAAATAGGCGACCCCAGTATGGTGATTCACGGTGTCAGGATAAGTGCTTAACATAGTGAAATTAATAGTAAAGGAGCTTTGGCTGAAATTTGTGATTGCAGCGTTGTTGATATTAAACGTGGGAACGCTGTCTCTCACGAAAGTAAGGTTCCATGTGGAATCCAAAACAACAACGGTCCTATAGAAGCCGGGCAAGGTATCCAATACTCCATGAATCGTATCAATCACCAATGGACTCTGTGACAGTGTGTCAAATTTTATGTAGTTAACGGATTCTTGAATTGACCACACAAAGGTAAACCCTCTGTAGAAAGAAATATTATTGTAGTCGTTGCTTAAAGCCCATTGAAACTCTATGGAATCAGCATCAGCAGCGGAGCATTTGTTACTTCCGGTAAATGTTGCTCCTGCGGTGCTGGTATTGAAGACAAAATAATCATCAGAATAGCAGGAAGGCAAATAATTAAGATAATTGAGAGTTGTGTCCCTGCCATTAGGCAATCTCATGGAAAGAGTGCCGCTCGACAGTTTCCATTTTCCGGTACGCAACATATCCACCCTCGTTAATGTGGGAGTTGGTTTTTTATTACATGCAGCAAAAATAAGTACTACCGACAAGGCCAAACACAAGTATTTCATCTTTCGATCAATATTTTAACCCTAAAACTAATAAAATATAATTGAAGCAGGAAAAAGAATTGCCAAAAAAATCTTTTCTGTAGCCTAACCTCACATGTGGCTTCAAAGCAATGCCGGACACATTTAATTGAATATTTATTGTTATAATGCTTTGCGCGGCCAAAATATGAGATTAAAATAGTGGCTTCGGCAGCTATTTAACCATAAATCATCGATCATGCATTACCATTTTAAGCGTCCCATTGTGATATTTAATGGAGACAGTTTGGTTTTTCAGGTATTGCTCATATCTCTTGTATGTGTCCTCGGGCTGCTCTTTGCCGTCTATGTATAGTACTCCATTTGTTGCTTCTACTTTATAGTCGTCTGAGCGGTCTATTAGTCCATCTTTCTCCATTTTCGTTAACATGGCTTCATAGTTCCCGCTCCGTGTACGGCCTTCTTCACGATCAAAAGGTTTTGCTGGTGGGGCAGGAGGTAAGGGTGGCATAGGAGGGATAGGTGGAACTGGAGGCATAGGAGGTATTGGTGGCATGGCAGACAGTTTTTCCTTCGCATCTTCCATGGCATTCTTGCTTTTTTCCATGGCTTTCCTGACATCTGCGTTGATCTTTTTATTGAGGTTGGGGTCATTTAGTTCCTTCTTTACCTCATCCAAGCCGTTGTTGATCTCATCTTTCACTTTGTCCCAGTCTATCGCATCAATTTCTTTAGTGCTTTCGTCTATTTCTTTCTCTATTTCCTTAACATCAACATTTGCTAGTGCATCAACGGCAGTTTTTACCGCTGCCATTGCTTTGTTTAAGTCATCATCTGCCGAATAGGAATACGTATACTCATAAGTTTTGGTATGGGCATTCTTCCCGTTTGCATGGTTATTGTCGCCGTCTTTAGTCTCATCATTTCCGCCATGGTCGTCTGCCTCAGGGGTAGACCCTTGCCTCTCTGTTACCGTTTTTTTACCGTTTTTGTCAACAGTTACCGTTTTATAATGGTAAACATTTCTTCGGGTGGTATCACTGGTATCTCCCTTTTCTTTCTGTGCAAACGAGGGTGTAAATGTAAACATGGCCATAGTAAAAGTTATGGCGACAATAGCCACCGCGACAATGGTCAGCTGGCTGTAATTGATGTTGCTTTTTTTCATTTCCATGATTCTTTTTATACGGTTAAACAATTGATTTTTATGGCCGGTAGCGGCCATTGCCAGGTCATAATTTGTACGCTGGCTTTCTAAGATCACTAAAGCCCTGGCATATGGTAGAGGGCTTGCTGAGCATGCAACAACGAGATCATCACAACAGTGTTCTCTTTCCTTCCTTATGATACCAGATAGCAGCCATACAAAAGGATTAAAGAACAAAATCGCTTCGGTAATAACCTGTAGCATATTCAGCAGGTAATCGTGCCGTTTTATGTGTGCCAATTCATGTAATAGTATAGCTTCTACCTGCTCGGTAGTGAGATGGCTGATAACCGCTACAGGCAATAATATGATGGGTTTTATGGTTCCCAACATTACCGGGCTGGTAATACGATCAGATAAAAACAATTTTACAGGGCGGGCTATCTCAAAATGTCTCTGCCAACGTAAAAGGATTATGTTCCACTCAGCTTCAGGAGCCATGATCCCTTGTCTCCGGAGGGCCATAACCCGGGATAAATTTACAAGGAAACGAAACAACATAAAGGCCAGCCCAATAGTATAGAGAGCAATAATGACCGGGAAGTAATACTCCACGTGAGGCATAATACGGTGTAACAAAGGAAGCTGTGTTATTTCTCCAGCCTTTGTTTTTACTGAGTAGCTGGTACTTATGCTGCCCGCACCTGATTGAGTGATATAAACAGCTACTCCTTTCAACCGCTCATACTGCGATAGCCAGGTGTCTGCAAACCATAGAAATAATGCAGCTAGTGAGCCCATCGACAGAATATATTTTATGCGTTCCTGTACGTTGGGCAGTCCTTTTAAGAGTACAGAAAGGGTGCCATAAATAAGCAATCCCTGCCATAAGGAATACAGCAGCGCCCAAACCAATGAGTGGGTCAGCAATGATACAGTAGCGGATAGTGTGTTCATAAAAAGACATTTTGAGTTTTATAAATTCGATCCTGAATGATTTTATCAATGTTCCTTACTTCTTTGCTCCATTTCTTCCAGGTACTTCCTGATCTCCAGTAGCTCTTCGCTGTTGGTCTTGCTATGGCCTAATGCCTGCATAACCAGTTGTGAGGCGGAGCCATTGAATGCCGTATCTATCAACTTTTTCAGCAGATGGCTCTGTGTTTTCTCTTGCGATACGTTGGCAGTATACACATGGCTTTTATTGGTAGCGTCTCTTTTTACCAACGTTTTTTCATGCATGATTTGCATCAGCTTCAGGGTAGTAGTGTAGCCAGCGTCTTTATTCTTCTCCAGTACTTCGTGTACATCACGTACAGTGCTGGGGCCTTTTTCCCAAAGAATGTTTAGTATTTCCAGTTCGCTTTCTGTTGGTTTTATGGTATGGCTCATGCTGTTATTATTACCTACGATTTATTTCGTACAAACGTACGAATATTTTCGTAAATGCAAATGCCAACTCTGGGTTTAAGCTTTTCTTTACAATTATTTTTTTGGGAGGCTGAATGGAAAAGCAATAACCCCGACGAGCGGGGTTATTAAAGAAAAATAATGTTGAAATTTATCGGTATAAATTAAGCGGCAGCGATAGCGTTGATCTTCTTAACGATGCCTGACTTAATGTTGCCTGCTTTATTTTTATGAATGATATTGCGTTTTGCCAGCTTGTCTATCATAGAGATCACTTTGCTGAGGCCCTGCTCTGCTGCTGCTTTATCAGTGGTTGCTAACAAGTTACGGATAGCATTACGGGTAGTTTTTCCGTAATAACGGTTTTGCTCACGGCGTTTCTCACTCTGACGGATATCTTTTTTGGTTGCTTTATGGTTTGCCATTAATATTCTTTTTTTAAGGACTGCAAAGGTAATATAGTTAATTCAATATTCAAAATTCAAAAAATCAAAAAAGGCAAAATGTTTAAAAGTTAATAGCCTAAAGGAGGCAATTAACCATTATTATTTGTTCTGCTCGTAAAACACCCTCGATCTCTTGGCGATCGCTTCCTTTTTCTGCAGGAATAGGTCTTGCTTATCTTTGGGTATGCGCAGGTTGTAGAAAGGTGTGGGGTAAGTGTTGTAGATGAACATTTCGTAGTCCACGTTCCACCTGATCAGCAGTTTTTTGTCTACGCCAATTTCCTGGGCTACTATTTCCAGGTTCAGGGGCTCGGTAATACGCACCATACACATTTTGCCGATTTCTTCGTCAGTATAGGGCGACTTATTAACTGTTTTGACTGGCGTCGGTAT
>Ga0182030_10014826_pt1 | contig 15327 bp, 32 predicted proteins | sample 812S3MmetaG_FD_121299 | JGI IMG/M metagenome (GOLD analysis project Ga0182030, IMG submission 121299) | Permafrost microbial communities from Stordalen Mire, Sweden - 812S3M metaG (Illumina Assembly) | ecosystem: Environmental > Terrestrial > Soil > Wetlands > Permafrost | place: Sweden... | reverse complement strand
CGCTCATGACGAGCACGGCTACATGGGGTTTGGTCCCGGCACGTACCAGGTCGGCGGGCAGCGGGAGTTCGCCGGCGAGTGGCGGGCCGTAGCGGACTAGCCGCCGTTCCGCCCCCCCCCCGCCCGCATACCCCGCGCGGCGGGCGGGGGGCTCCACCCACCGAGACCGAGGAGACCCGAAGTGAGCACCACCACCGACGATCTGGCCGCCGTCCCGCCGCTGGCCGCGTTCCTGCGTCCGGAGCTTCCCGCTGAGGCGCTGTACGGCCTGCCCGGCGAGGTTGCCGTGGCCCTGGCAGAGGCTTCCGGCGCCGACCCGGCCGCGGTGCTGGTGTCGTTCCTGGCCCTGCTCGGCAACGCCGCAGGCCCGCAGCCTCACGCCCGGTTCGGCGGGGCCGACCATCCCGCCAGGCTGTTCGCGGTCCTCGTCGGAGACGCGGCGACGGGGCGGAAGGGCACGGCACTCGGAGCCGTGGAGCAGCTGTTCGCGGAGGCTGACCCGGACTGGGCGGACGGCCGGGTGATGTACGGCCTCCAGTCCGCCGAGACGATGATCGACCGGGTGGCCGATGACCACGCGGACGACTGCCGCCTGATGATCGTGGAGACCGAGTTCGGCCGGCTGGTGGAGACGATGGCCCGGACCGGCACGCTGTCCGCCCAGCTCCGCAATGCATGGGACGGCCGGACCCTCCAGCGGGCGACGACGAGGTTTACCCGCCGCGCCTCCCGCGCCCACATCTCGCTGCTGGCGATGATCACGCCCGAGGAACTGCTGCGGCACCACAAGCGGCTAGCCCAGGCGGGCGGCCTGGAGTCCCGCATCCTGTACGTGTTCACCGCGCCGCTGGCCGACGTAAGCCCGTTCGCGGAGACGGCCGGCCACGGCCACCTCGCCGGGCGGCTTCACGAGGTGCTGGCGGCATCCCGTGAGGCGGTGATGAGCCACACCGACCCGGTCAGCCGTTACCTGCTGACCATCCGCGGTATCCAGCCGCGCACCGAACTGCCCGTAACGGATGAGGTAACCGGCACATGGGGCACGTTCGTCAAGGCGCGGCTGCCGCTGGCCAGCGAGGGATTCCGCGGGCTGCACAGCCGCGCCGAGTCTCAGGTGATCCGCCTCGCCGCTGCTTACGCCCTGGCGGACATGGCCGCGGAGATCCGGCCCGAGCACACCGAGGCGGCGCTCGCGGTGCTGTCGTACTGCGCCCGGTCGGCGGAGATCGTGTTCGGCGTTCCCGTGGCGCAGTTGCCCCCGCGGGTCGACCCCCGGCACGCCGCGAAGATCTTCCGGCACCTGCACGAGCGCTACCCGAGCTGGGCGCCGCGGGACGAGATCGGCAGCGGCGTGCTCCGCGGCAACATCCCCGCGGCCGACGTGGAGCACGCCCTGTCTGACCTCGCGGCCAAGCGGCTGATCGAGCGGCGGCAGGTGCCGACCGAGGGCCGGCCCCGCGAGGAGTACCGGCTGATCGCCCCGCAGCTGACCCTTTTCCCGTAATCCCGTAACCGCCGGCAAGGAGACCAGAGATGAATATCGGCAAAGAAGGCGAGCCGATCGAGGTGCCGATTCCGCTGCACCCCGACCAGGTTCCCGAGCGGATGCCCGCACCCGAGCCTGTTGCACCGGAGAAGGTACCCGCGTGAACGGGGGAACGGGGAAGGCTTCCGACTTCCCGCAGACCCGGCTCGCCCTGCGAGCCTGGAATCTTGACCGGGCGGCGCTGGCCGTGCGGTCACTGAATGCCCCGGCCGGGGGCAAGAGGGCGACGTGGCTGGCGAAAGCGATGGCCAGCCCCGAAGGCGCGTGGCCGCACGGCGCCCCTCTCGCCGCTGCCTGCCCGCTGCCGCCGCGTCACAAGAAGAAAGACGATGAGGAGTTCCGGGAGCACGGCCCGGTCCCGGCGGGTGACTGCACCTGCGGGATCTACGCCACGACCGACCTGGACATCATCAACGGCTACCTGTCCCGCACTGCGCCGGTTCTCGGCGTGGTCGAACTCGGCGGCCGGGTGATCCCAGCGACTCAGGGGTACCGGGCGGCTTATGCGCGAGTGGCCGCGGTTCTCCTCGTTGACGAGGCACTGACCGAGCCGTGGCCGGTCCTGCGCGAACTGGCCGACGCCTACCGGGTGCCTGCGGTCATACCGCACTCAGTCGATCCCGAGGACTACCGGGAGCTTGCCGGGATGCCGACGCTGGCCGCCGAGGCCGAGGCGTGGCTGCGGCAGATCGGGGGTACGGCCTGATGAGCACCACCGAAGAGGCCCCGGAAGACCTCGCCGAGATCGAGTCCGTCAAGGTCAAGCAGGAAGACGGCCCGTGCTGGGTCGCGGAATGCGATGCCCCTGACTGCGACGAGCAGTACAGCGACGACGACTACGGCGGCAACCATTTCGAGACTGCCGCCGAGCTTGAGGGGTGGATCAGGGCGGACGGCTGGACGACCGCCGCGCCCGATCTCGCCTACTGCTGCGCGCACAGCCCGGAGGACGCCGAGCCGCTGCCGCCGTCTCCTGCTGAGCTTGAGGCGGCCGGCCAGCTCAGGCTTCCGGGCGTGCTGCCGTGACTCCCGCCGACCTCACCGAGTCCATGGTGCCCGCCGCGTGCGAGCTGGCGTGCCTGGTCCGCGACGGCGACTCCGGCCCCATCGCCGAGTTCCTCGACCGCTACACGGGCGAGGAGGACCGCGAGGCCCGCGCTCTGTACGTCGTCCTCGCCGCGATGATGCCGGTAGAGGACGCCTCGCCGGCCGACCTGCTGGCGTGGGCCGAACCAGGCCGGGAACCCGCTATCGCCGTTGCCGGCGCTGGTGACGGGACGTTCAGCGGGCGGAGGATGGCGGAGTACGCCCGGCACCGGGGCGACGGGATGTGCGTGCGGCGGGCCGGGCTGCAGGTCTGGGTGTCGCTGCGGACGGCTACCCGTTATGAGGCTGCTCTCGTCGCTGCGGGTGAAGCGCCGTGGAGGGCAGCGAGGGAAGACGATGCCGAAGCCGCCTAGCGACCGCCAAGCCTTCGCCCTGGCCCACCCCCTGAACCGCGCTGACGGCGACATAGCCCCGTACCGCGCCGTCCGCAAGCACGCCACGGGAATGCTCGTCATGACGATCCTGGCGGTGGACCGATGAATGCGGCTGAACGCTGGCCTGCCCGTGTGGCATGTCAGCGTCTCCGCCTGGTCAGGCGAGAAGAGATCCAGCCAGCCGAAGGTGTGCGAACGGGAAGCCGTCAAGCTCCTGCGCGGGGTCGGCGGTGAGCGGGAGTGGTGGTTCTTCAACCCGGCCGCGCTCATCGGGCACCTGCGGGTGGGCCTTACCGAAGCCGAGCACGCCGCCCTGCCGTGCGGGGTGGCCGAGCACGACGCGGGCGAGAGCGGCCCGGAAAGGAAGCGGACACGATGACGGCAAGCCGATGCGAGATCACCGATCTCCTCGCTGACTCCTGCGGTCACTGCAACGGCGCTGAGGCCAGGGCCAGGCGGGAAGAGGCTGCGGTCTCCCGGCCGTCTGGCGCCGGGCCGGGTCCGTGGTTCACAGCGCAATACGGAGGCGAGTGCGCGTGCTGCGGTGATGACATCTGCCCTGGTGACACGATCCGGGCCGACGGCGAAGGCGGGTACGCCTGTAATGAGTGCCGGGGCTGCTCGGCAGGAGGCCCGCATGCCTGAGTTCGTCGTCCCCGCCCGCCACGTCCTGACCGTCCTGCACCGCCAGGACCCGGACATCCCCCCGGTGACATCAGGACCAGACCCCTCGGACGGGATGACCTTGTGCTGCGGGCGTCCGATGCTGGTAGCGGAGACCTGGGTGGGGGTTGACCGGGTGACAGGCGATGCGGTGTGCGGAGAGACCTCGGTGCCGGGGGAGGCTGGCGAGGACGCGGTTGAGGTGACCTTGTGGTGAGTGGTCCGGTCAGAGACGGCAGCGACGAGATGAGCGAGGCCGACGCGGCACTCCAGGTCGAGTGGCAGGCCGAATGGCACGCCTGGTGGCTCCCTCAGTGGGTGGCTGTCTCTGAAGGTTTCTGCCCTGATCACCGCATCCCACTGGAGCCTGTGACCTGTGCGCCTGGCTGGGCTGGGGGGCATTGCGCGCAGTGCCGGGCGTTCTGGGGTGACGACCTGGCGAACAAGTCGGTCAGGTGGACGCTGGACCACCGGCCGTACGGGGACTACGGGCCTGTCCGGCCAGAGTGGGTGCTGTCGTGAGCGGTGTGGCGGTCAGCTCATACGCCCCGCCGTGCGGGGAAAGGCTAGCACTACCTGTCAACCTGACGTCAAATCAGCTCTTTGACGTCTCCGACCTGCGCTTCTATGCGAGAATTCGCACTCCCTACCGGACTGATGGGAAGTGCGGGAATTCGCACACGAGCCGACCAGCGACGATGCGCGAGAATCCGCACTCCCTACTTGCGCGGTCGGGAAAGAATTGTCACAGCGTCGTAGTAAGTTCGCTTCGGCATGGCGAGCTTGGCCCGGATCTGGGCCTCTGGCATCCCGAGGGCACGGAGCCCGGCGATGCGAAGGGCGTTCGGCGGCAGCGACTTGTCCAGCAGCAGCGCGACCAGCTCGTCAGGATCGGGCGCGGACCGGCGCGGCTTGCGGCCTTTCCAGCACGGCAGCAGGCGGGCGAGTTCGGCGCGGATGTCCTCGGTGCGGCAGCCCGGCTTTTCTCGCTTGCTACCGGGCGGCTTGTACCAGCAGCGGTAGACGATCGAGGCCGCTTTGACGCTGACCTCAAGGCAGGCCGGCTTATTGCACACCGGGCAGGTGAGGCGGTAGTGCTGGCCGACCAGTTCGCCACCGAGGGCACGCTTCCAGTGGTCCTCAGCGCACAGATCGAGCGGGAAATCGAACCCGCAGGCCACGCGGGGTCAGCCTCGACCGGGGCACGGGTGCCCGAATTTGCCGTGGGGCATACTAAAAGCTCTCCTGTTCGCGGGAGTAGCGCGGGGCCGGCCTGCTTCTTGGTCGGAGGGGCCGGTCCTGCGTGTTTTTACGGGGTTTACTGCGGTGTCTTGGTCTTCCCGTCGCGGACCTTGGCGATGTACTCGCGCGTAAAGCTGGACGCGTGGCTGATAGCCGATGGCCCTAGCTCGCGCTTGCGGTCTTCTGGCAGCGCCTCGCCTTCTGCCAGCCCTTCCTTGATCTCACGGAACAGGCGCGTGCGGGCGCGGTCGTACTCGACGCGAGCCTTCCTGATCCGTTCGAGGCGGTCTTCTGGTTCCATGATCGCCATCCTAGCCCAACATTATGCGCGTACCAAGTACGCACCGTTTGACGCGAACAATGTTGGCTGCTACTGTTCTCGTATGCAGACCACCGAGCACACCGCCAAGTGCCTCCGCTGCGGCCGCGTTCGCCGCTTCCGCTCTGCTGAGGCTGCGGCCAAGGCCGCGCCGACCGGCCGTGTCTGCGCCATGCGCATCCGCCTCGCCGCGATGACCGAAGCCGTCAAGGGCTTCGCCTCCGCCCAGGTCGACAAGGCCCGTGAGCTGATCGCAGACGGCGGACTGGTCCCCACCGGCCGGCCGGGCGTGTTCCGCGCGGTGTCCAGCAGGGGAGACGGGTCCTACCTCACTCACCCGGCCACGTGCTCGTGCGCAGCGGCCAAGCGCGGCAAGGCGACCCCGTGTTACCACTCGCTGGCCGCGCGCATCGTGCTGGCCGGAAAGGCAGCCTGAGTCATGGCCGCGCCGGCCTTCCAGACCTACGACCTCGCCGCGAACATCCCGGCCGTGTTCATCGGCCGGTGCGTGGACTGCAAGCGCCCGTTCCGCGTTGAGATCCCCGCCGAGATAGCCGACCGGTTCGGCCCGCGCCTCCCCAACTGCATCGGCGCGGTTCTTCCCGCCGCCGGGATCGCGCCCGTCCGCTGCCTCTGCCGTGACCGGGGCATCCGCTGCCCGGCCCGCGAGGACGGACTGCCTCAGTGCGGCGACCACCTGTGCGACGGCCACGGCCCGAGCGAGGTCAAGTTCGCCATCGTCAAGACCACGTACAAGCCCGAGGAAGCCTGCGGCGGTAGCTGCTGGGCCGCCAAGAGCAGCAAGTGCACCTGTTCCTGCCGGGGCAAGAACCACGGCGGCATGCATTCGATCGGAAGGTTCTGACCGATGCCAGTCACCGGACACGACATCCTGACCAACGCCAACCTGTTCCGCGCCGCAGCTCATATTCCACAGGACCTGAGCGCCATCGAGCTTGCACGCTTCCGGGCCAAGGTCGACAAGAACGGCCCGGTTCCAAGCCACCGTCCCGAACTCGGCCCGTGCTGGGTCTGGACGGGTGCGACCAGGAGGGATGGCTACGGCGTGGTCACGATTCGCCAGTCTGGATTCGCCGTCCACCGAGTGAGTTTCGAGATGCACCACACTCCGATCCCTGTCGGTCTCCGCGTTCTCCATCACTGCGACAACCGCCCGTGCGTCAACCCGACCCACCTGTTCACCGGCACAGCCAGAGACAACATGCAGGACATGATGCAAAAGGGGCGCGGCTCTTACATTGTGCGCCGTGGCGAAGAAAGCAACTTCGCCAAGCTGACCGAGGCGCAAGTCCGGCTGATGTTCGCCATGCGCGCCGAGGGCGCCATCCTGGCTGAGATCGCCCGTGCCTTCAGCTGCTCAATAGCCCAGGTCTCGTCAATTCTCCGGCGTGAGGCATGGGCTCACATTCCCGGCCTTGTGGCCGACAGTCCGAGCGTGCTGCCTTGCGGGACACCGGCCGCCTACCGCCGCCACTACAAGAAGGGCGAGAAGCCCTGCCAGGCGTGCCGGGAAGGCTACAACGCCAGCCGCAGGAATCGCAGCAGGGAGGACTTGCCATGATCACCACCGCCTATCCGTCCTGGCCGTCCGCCGAGCCCGACCCGCTTGCCGGCCCGTTCATGACCAGCCGCCAGCTCACCGACTACTCCGACGAGCCGGGGTACGCCATCCCGCCCGTCTCAAGCGCAACCACCCAGCTCATGACCCGCCTTCTGGCGGGAGAGGACTGAACCGATGACCGATCCGACTCGCTGCCGGGTATGCGCCAAGGCAGTACGCCTCCGCGACGACGAGACCGCAGGCCGCCACGACGACAAGACCGGCCGCCAGTGCCCCGGCACCGGGCTCCCGCCCGCAGGCCACCCGCCGTGCGGTCCGGCTTGCCGCCCGGTCGGCACCATCGGCTGGCCGGTCCCGTACGAGCACGGGAAGCCTCACGCCTCCACGCACGTATGTGACTCGCCATCCCATCAGGACGAGGCCAGGACGTGGGTCCACGGCATCACCGGGAATGCCGGGGTGTTCCGCACGTTCGCCGAGGCAAGAGCTGGAGGCTGACCGATGACCCCCACCCTGACCCCCGAAGACGCCAAGGCGTACATCACCGCCCACGACAACCGCGTCAAGCTCCTCGACCGGATGTCCGCCGCCATGCTCCGCGACGTCCACCGCCGGGCCTTGTCCGCAGCCGGGCTCGTCCTGGTCTGCGGCGGCCCGGTGTCCGGGGACGAGTTCATAAGTGCCGTCGTGGAGATCGAGTACCCCGAGATCACCGACGCCCGTGAGGTCTACGCACAGTCCGTCGCGGACACCAGACTTGACGCGATCACGGAAGCACTCCAGTCCCTCCCGCTTGAGGCCCGCGTCCCCGGTCACGGCCACGCGGGCATGTCGGGCCTGGCCAAGGCGGATCTGCTAGCCCTGATCAACGACGAGGACTGAGCACCGATGACCCCCACCCCCGAGACCGGGACTGCCGCTCGTATCCGCTGGAAGGACGAGCCCGGTGAGACGCTCGGCTACGTCGGCACCTTCGACAGCCCGGCGTTCCGCATCTGGCCGCCCGACGCCGAAGGTGACCGCGTGCTCCTCGTCTACCTCGCAGGCGCAGCTCAGCACATGCACCACGACGACAGCGACGACAGCCTGAACGCACTGAAGGCCATGGCTGAAGAACTGCTGTCCGAGTTCGTCTCTTCCCTCGGTGCGATCTTCCCGGAACCAGCGCAGTTGCCCGAGCGCCCCCGCCGTCGAAAGCTCACCAGCGTGGACGTTCTCGATGCCTTCCGCACCGTGACCAACTGGAGCGATGCGGAAGTGCTTCATTACGAGACGTGCGACCAGTGCAGCCCCGAGGCTGGCCTTGTCTGCGACGTGATCGCCGCCGAACTGGCCGCCGCCTACCGCGAGACCGCGAAGGACGCGACGCGATGACCGGCCGCATCAGGGTAGAGGTCACCGATCAGTACGGCACCGCCGCCGCGACCCTCGACCCTGGCGAACTGCACCTGACGCCCCGCCAGCGTGACCAGCTCGGCGCGCTGGCCGGCCGCCTGGTCCGCGATCTGGCCGGGGTGCTCGGCGTCGGCGAGGAAAACGCGCGGCAGGCGGCCGTCGCCGTGCTGATGCGGATGCAGGCTGACGAGGCGGCCTATGCGCGGGTGGCTGAGCAGAAGGGGCTGCTGCCGCTATGAGCGTCTTCAGTCACACCTCGTGGACCGTCATGTGCAACGGCGAAACGGACGGGATGTCGTGCGGTGCAAGCCTCAACTCAGACGAGCTTGACCTGATGGACGCCGTAGCGGCCGATGTCCGCAAGCGGCTCAAGTCTCGCGGCTGGCAGGTCAGCGTTAAGCCGGCGAACGGCTATCCGCGTCGCCTCGACTACTGCCCGGACCACAAGACGCACCCCGAGACCCCCGCCCCTGCGGGGGGAGAAAAGGAGCTGCCGACGTGAACGCCGACAACCCCCGCTGGTGGCTGAACCTGCCCCCGTGCTCCCGGTGCGGACGGAGCCACGTCCTGATCGACTGCACGAAGCGCCTCCCCTGGGAGGTGGGCACCGATGGCTGACGGCCCCCCGACCTCCGCCCTGGACCAGACCGCAGCGGCCTTCATTGCCGATGTCCGTATGCAGGCCGACGACCACCACCTAGTACCCGCCTCTATGGTGTACCCCCTCCTGGGTGCGGTTGAGGCGGTACTGAAGCCGCACCAGCCGGGCCGCGTCACGATCTTCGGCCACCTGTGCAAGCTCCACAAGGCGCACCGCGACTTCTCGATCACAGCCCGCGAAGCGGACGACGTACGGGCCTGCCCGGATTGCACGGCCACGGTGTACGCCTCATGCGCTGGCTGCGGTCCGCAGGTGAGCGTGAACGCGTGCCGGGCCCGCGAGGCCATCGCCCGTGAACTCACCAAGGGGGGGACCCCGTGAGCTACATCAGCACCGACGCGACCGTCACGGAGTCAAGTTTCGGGCACGTATGGCGCACGGAAGACGGCACCGTCTGCGCGACCGTCTACCTCAACCCAACGAGCCGGGCCTTCGTAACCTTCGACAGCCCCGTCGATGCCCGTGCTGTCGCCGCTGAATGCATCGAGGCCGCCGAGGCGATGGAACGGCTCGGGGCGGAGAGCGCGGCAATCCCGGCCGGGGGGGAGGGGACTGGCGATGGGACCTGAGACGATCCAGCGCCCGAACGGCAAGCCCTACCGCCCTCGCCGCATCTTCGCTCAGGTGATCGGCGAAGAGGATGAAGGCGTGCTCGTGCTCGGTACCCACAACATCGCCCGCGCACAGGGACTAGCCGACCGGGTGGCCGAGAGTACCGTCGGCCGCGGCTTCACCGCCGTTGATCCCTGTCTCGGATGGTGGCGGGACGGCTTCGAGTCCGGCTGGCGCGCATGGGTCAGCGATGAGGTACACGGCCGGGCCGGGGTGCTGTTCCGCGACGTGGTGGAGACGGGACCGCTGGCGGGGCTGGACCCGTGGGCTGAGGGGGAGGGCCGCACCGATGGCAGTCAGTGATGACACCGCCCGGTCGCTAGACCTCATCTCAGCGATCGACCTGTGCAAGCAGGCTGATGCCGATTTCTGGCGGGGCATGGTCTCGCGGATCGTGGCCGACCTAGACGGGGAACCCGGCGCGGGACGGATGACGGTACGGGTCCGCGAGCTTCTCGCTGATATGTGGCGCAGGCTGGAGTTCAAGCCGGGCCAGGCGCAACTTGGGGAGGGCGGCACCGATGGGTGAGATCGACACCGCGAAAGCCCGCGCGTACGTCCGGGAAAGGCTCACCGGCCTGGCGGTGGACTACCGGGTCGCCGCCGAGCTCGGAACCCTGGTCGATGACAGGCAGCGGGAGATCTGCCGGGCCGAATCTCAGCTGCGGGAAATGCTGAAGCACCTGGGCTGCCCGATGGAGGACGGCCCGTTCAGCGCCGAGGCAGCGGAGCGGGCGCTGGCCCGGCTGGGGGAAGGTGCCGAGCATGTCTGAGCCCACGCGCGAGCAGCGCGAGAACGAGTATTTCATCAGCCGCTTCGAGGAGATCGCCGACGCGGCAGCGGCCCGGTGCACTGACCCGGTGGTGAACGAGGCGTACCGGCTGATGTTCGCCCAGCGGGACCGTATCCGGCAGCTGGAGCAGGCACAGGCCGGCGCGACCACGGAGATTCAGTGGGGCGTCCGCGCACCCCTTGGGCACGTTACGAAGATCGGCAGCGACGAGGAGGCGCAGCAGATGGCGCGGATGCTGGCCGGTGACCACGAGGCGGACGGCAACCCGGATGCGCTGCGCCGCCGCACCGTCACCTACGGCCCGTGGGAGCCCGTCAGTTCTCCCCCTGCGGGGACGGCAGGAAAGGATGAGGGATCGTGAGCGATTGGGCCGAGCGCCAGCGCGCGACCGCTGAGGCACACTCCGTCAGCGCCCTGTGCCACGGAAACAGCGGCGAGGGGGCAGCGATGCGCGCGTCGAGCTTGACGCGACCTCCGGTCACAGGCCGGCTCCTCTCACGGACGGTTCTTGAGTTCATCCGGCGACGGCAGGCTGAGCCGGTCGACAGCAGTGCGGAGCGCCCGGCCAGGACGCCGGTCGTAGCTCGCGGTCGTGGTGGCCGATGCGTGCCCGGCGAGCTTCTGTGCCTGCACCAGGTCGCCGCCGGCGTCGAGGAAGTCGCCTATAAAGGTCCGGCGGAAGTCGTGGGTGGCGAGAGGGGAGAGCCCGGCCTGTCTCCGTCGCTCATCGAGGATGTACCCGATGGCGCGGGCACTGAGCGGCCTGGCGCTGACGTTCCCCCACTTGTCGATACCCCGGAAGACGGGCCCGCGCCGTACGGCGACGGTGACGAGCCAGCGGTCGAGATGGGACACCGCGGCCTGGTGGAGGTAGACGGTGCGCTCCTTGTTTCCTTTGCCGATGATCCGCAAGGACCGCTCGCCGTGGTCGTACCGCTCGATCAGCGCGCTGGCCGCCTCGGCTCGCCGGATGCCGGTCGAGGCGAGCACGGCGACGATCGCGGCGTCACGGATACCGTGGGGCACCCGCTCATCGGCGAGGGACGTCGCGAGCATGGCCGTGAGCTCATCGGCGTGGATGTTGCGGCCGGCGAGCTCGCGGCTGCCCTTGACGTTCTCGATGTCGCGTACGAGCCAGTAGTCCTCGGCGCTTACCAGCTTGAGGCGCCAGCATTCACGCGCCACGCCGCGGAGGGCCGACAGGTGCTTGTTGACATGACTGGGGGATGACCACCGCTCGGTGAACTCGGTTCTCAGGAGTACGGCATACGGGTAGCTGACCCGCTCCCACGGAAACTGCTCGCCGAGTCCGGGCGCGTCCGGCGTGCGCGTGATGGCCGCGGCGATGCGATCGAGGCATCCGCGCATGGTCCGCCGGGATTCACCGGAGAACCGGGCGAGGTACACGAAGTACGGGTTCTCGTCTCTCCGCCGGGGCGCTGCGGGCGCCGGCAGGCCCGGAATGACGGGCTCGATCTCGGTCACGCAGAACCCTCCCCCGCTAAGATCCACTGCCGGGAATTCGCATTCCCGGCAGTCAGAATATCACGGGTGTGATTCGTCCGTGAAGGCGACGTGAAGCCCCCGTTACGCTGTCTCCGTGAACCGACGCGACCTCGCCCTGATCCAGTCGACCCGCGCCGCGCTGGCGGATGGGTCGGCGAAGCGGCAGCGCGCGCAGGCCGGCGTCCGGCAGGTCGAGCTGGCCGCGCTGCTGAAGGTCGCGCAGTCGACGGTGTCGCAGTGGGAGAACGGCGTGCGCGTCCCGGCCGCGGACGATGCCCTGGCGTACGGCCGGGCACTGGCCGCGCTGGCCCGCCTGGCGGCGCGAGCGGAGGTCGCCGCGGACGGCCGGTGGCTCGGCGGGAAGCGCCCGTTCGGCTGGGAACCGGACCCGGCCCCGCTCGGCGACGACGGCGAGCCGCTGCTCGATGACGACGGCCTCCCGGTCAAGGGCGTCCTGCGGCTCCGCCAGTCCGAAGCGGACGCTCTGGCCGGCGGGCTCCGCGCTGTACTGGCCGGTGCGACCCTGGCGAGCATCTCCCGCGACTGGAACGCCCGCGGCATCCTCACCTCGCAGGGGAACCAGTGGCATCCCAGGGAGGTCGGCCGGGTGCTGCGGCGGCCCAGGAACGCGGGCCTGATGGAGCACCAGGGCCGGATCACGGGGCAGGCCCAGTGGCCCGCCGTGGTGGACGAGCCGACATGGCGGGGTGCCGCGGCCATCCTCGGCGATCCCGCCCGCAGGACGACACCGGGCCCGGCCAGCAGGCACCTGCTGTCGTGGATAGCCCGGTGCGGGGTCCGCGGCTGCGGCGGCCCGGTGATCTGCACCAGCAGCAGCCGGGCATCAGGGGCAGGCAGGCGGCTGGTCTACCGGTGCAGGGAAGGCGCGCGGGGGCACCTGTCCAGGGACAAGGCGGCCCTGGACGCCATGGTGGAGGCGCTGGTGATCGGCCGGATGTCCCGCGACGACGCAGGGGACCTGCTGGTGAAGCCGGAGGACGGCGACGGCTTGACGGCGCTGGTGCGGGAGAAGGTCGCGGTCACCGAGGCGATGGCCGCCGACCGGCGGCTGCACCTGGCCGGGGTGATCACCGAGGCGGAGTTCGTCGCGGGCCGCCGCAAGTACCAGGCCGACCTTGAGGCAGTAAACACGCGCATCACGGAGGCGGCCCGCGCTGACGTGCTCGCCCCGATGATCGGCGACCCTGCCGCGGCGTGGGAGGGGATGGACCTGGACCAGCGGCGGGCGGTGGTCTCCAGGCTGATGACGATCAGGCTGATGCCCGCGCCGAAGGGCCGCCCGGCGGGCTGGCGGCCCGGTGAGCCGTACTTCAGCCCCCGGTCGGTGGAGATCGTGTGGAGGGACAAGCCGGCCGGGAACTCTCCCGTTTAGTTGCGTGTTCTTCCCGGTTGTTCCTTGACTTGCCCGGCCTGTCTCCGTATCGTCTCCGGTATGCCTCCAGTGCTGCCCCGCGCCGTGCGGGAGTTCGTGGACGAGACGGTCGCCGCCGCTCCCCCGATGTCGGATGATCTCCGCGCTGACCTGCGCCTGATCATCTGGGGTCCGGGTGCCGCGGTTGTCCTGCCCCGGCCCGCCGAGCCCGAGGCCGCCTGACCTTCCCGGAGATGCCCGTCATGCCGAAGTCGTCACTTCCGCCCCCGCCGACCCTGGGCGAACTGCGCGCCCTGCCGGTGGTGCTGAACCTTGACCAGACCCGCCGGGCACTCGGCCTGTCCGATAGCCAGACCCGCGAGCGGCTGGCTAACGGAACCTTCCCGGTCAGCACGATGGAGCCGCGCAAGCCGGGCCTCACGCTGCGGTTCCGCCTCGCCGATGTTCTCGCCGCGCTCGGCTTCGGCCCGGCTGACATTCTCCGCGAGCTCGGCCCGGCCCCTTCCCCCTCCTCCCCTGCAGGGGACCGGGAGAGACGGGATGCGGCGTGAGCGGTCGGGTACTGCAAGCGCCGTTCATCTGGTTCGGGGGCAAGCGCAAGGTGGCCGCCGAAGTCTGGGACGCGCTCGGCGACGTGGACAACTACGTGGACGGGGCGGCTCGATGACCGGCCGAGGCGGCACGACCGCACTCTTCCAGGTCAGCGCCGCCGACGTGGCCGACACCAGCGATGACTGGTACACGCCCCGGTGGATCTTCGACGCGGCCGGCCTCGTCTTCGACATGGACGTTGCCGCACCCGCCGATCCGGCCCGGCGCACCTGTCCGGCGCTCCGCTACCTAAGCCCGGTCGATGACGGCCTAACTCACCAATGGAAGGGGATCGTCTGGTGCAATCCTCCCTACTCGGCCGTACGGCCTTGGGCCGAGCGTTTCGCCGCTCACCCAGAGGGTTTGCTGCTCGTGCCCGGCGTCCGGTCGTTCTGGGTCAACCGGGTATTGAGCACCGCCGACGCCGTGACCCTGCTTGGCGATGTCGAGTTCGGCCGGCCGGATGGCTCCGCCTCGACTTTGCGCTCGGTGGTCATCCTGGCCGCTAAGGGACCTTCGGCGGTCAGTGCGCTATATCGCGTGGCGGCGGCCGACGTGCTGCATGGTGCCGGGACTGTCTTTGTGCGGCCGGCGGCGTCATGACGCGCTACGCCGCCGCATGCAGCGGGCAGTCGCAGTCCTTCGGATGCCGCCCCGTGCGCTTTCCGGTCGTGCTCTTGGTAGACCAGCGCCGATCGCGGCGAGCCTCCGCCCAGGAAGCGGTGGCGCGGTCGACGTACTCGCTGCGGTGGTGCTCTAGGTGCTCGGCATGGCTCACCAGTTCCAGATTGCCCGGAACGTCATTCAGCGTGTCGTGGTCCTTGTGGTGGATGCCGAGGTTGCGCGGCTTCGCCCTGCCGTTTGCCTCTTCCCAGACGAGTTGCGCCCGGAGTCGCCAGACGTTCGGCTCCGCAACCTTGACCCACGCCCGGACGTCCTCGCCGCCACTGGCAACCGCTGGGGTGACCTCATGAAAGAACCGCTAAAGGCCCCCTTTGTGTGGTTCGGGGGAAAGAGCCGGGTGGCGTCTGAGGTCTGGAACGCGATAGGGGATGTCGACTCTTACGTGGAACCCTTCGCGGGCAGTCTCGCCGTCTTGCTCGGCCGCCCCGCCCGTCATCGCCGCCGCTGCGAAACGGTCAACGATGCGGACTCCTACCTCGCGAACTTCTGGCGGGCGCTCGTGCTCGACCCGGATGCCGTAGCAGCCCACGCGGACTGGCCGGTGAATGAGACGGACCTGTTTGCCCGCCATCTGTGGCTGGTGAACACGGGCCGGGAGCGGCTCGCCAAGCTGGAGTCTGACCCAGAGTTTTACGACGCCAAGGTCGCCGGCTGGTGGGTGTGGGGCGTCAATGCCTGGATCGGCTCGGGCTGGTGTTCAGGTGAGGGTCCGTGGAGGCTTGCCGACACGGACCCGAACCGAAAGCTTCCCCACCTCGGCGATGCGGGCCGGGGCGTGAACCGAAAGCTTCCCCACCTCGGCGATGCGGGCCGGGGCGTGAACCGAAAGCTTCCCCACCTCGGCGATGCGGGCCGGGG
>Ga0182030_10014825_pt1 | contig 15328 bp, 6 predicted proteins | sample 812S3MmetaG_FD_121299 | JGI IMG/M metagenome (GOLD analysis project Ga0182030, IMG submission 121299) | Permafrost microbial communities from Stordalen Mire, Sweden - 812S3M metaG (Illumina Assembly) | ecosystem: Environmental > Terrestrial > Soil > Wetlands > Permafrost | place: Sweden... | reverse complement strand
TGCCGCCGGTGGCCTTTTTGCAGCCGGAGACGACGTTGGGACGCAGACCTCCGCCATAGTAGTTGGCGCCGTTGCTGGCCGCGTTGATGTTGATCGGGAAACCGTCCTGGAATGTGGTTACGCCATCAATACCCCATCCGGCGACGACCTTGTCAGCTAAAGGCGGAAGGCTGTTGGCGTACTTTTGCTTGTTGCCGAAGGGAAGGTCGAGGACATAGCTGACGATCAAGTGCTGCGGAACGTTCTGCGAAGAGAGCGATTTTTCGCCGCGCAGATTGTTCCAGTCCTGGATGCCGCCGGTGCCGCCCGTTTCAAGCCATGAGGTGATGGTGTCTGTGTTGCTGAGGAGCTTGGACCATGTGTAGGCAGCCAGCACCGTGCCACCGCCGTTGAAGCGCTTCTGCAATGTGGCCTGGAGCGAATGGTAGATGCTGCTGAAGCTGCCCTGCCCCGCGTATTCGAGGCCGGCATATTGCGGGAAGGGACGCAGCAACTGGCCAGCCGTGGTTTCCACAGACGACATCGCGCTTCCGGGAGCGGAACTAGCAGCAAATGGGTTCGTAGCCGATTGAGCAATCGAAGCAGCAGCAATAGCCAGCGACTGCTGATTCGGGTTGCCCGCATAGGTGGTCAGCGCTGCCAGATATTGCTGATGCGCCTGCGCCAGGTAGTTGTCTCCTAACTGGTCCACCTGCTGGTTGTACTGCGGCAGATGGGTTCCTTTATTGGCCGCGTAGGCTACATCGGCAAACCATCCGCCCCAGAGCGTACGCTGCACATCAAAGTTCCACTGCTGCGTATAGCTGTAGTTGTAGGAAGGCGTGTCGAAGGTGGGATTCGCGTTGCCCTCCAAGTCGACAGCAGCCTGCGAGATGCCCGACTTGCTGGATGGGCTGCGTCCTGGGGGCTGTACGAAGTTGATCCAGGGTGTGGCGATCGTGTTGGTGGGAACCGACGTATTGCCGTTGTTGCCGACATAATCGGTCTGAATGGAGTTGACCGGGTCATTCAATGGATTGGTGGCCCAGTTAGCGTCGATCGGCGACCAGAACATTCCGTAGCCGCCCCGAATGACTGTTTTCGAATCCCAACTGTAAGCGAAGCCTACGCGCGGCGCGACGCCGAGGTTGTTGGGGTCGATGTTATAGCGGCTTTCATGCACTCCCGGAGTGGCGACCAATCCCACCGCGCCGAGCACGGCGGAGGTCGGTCCCCCGGTCGATCCAACGTATTGCGCGGCAAGCGGGTCGACGGCGAGAGGGTTGAAGTACGATTGGCGATTGAATCGCTCCGTCCACGGACTCTGGTAGTCGTACCGAAGGCCCAGATTCAGCGTCAGCTTGGTTGTCGCGTGATAGGTGTCGTTGAGGAAACCAGCCAGGAGGAACTGCTTTCCCGCTACAAGGTTGGGTATAACTGCGTCGCCGAAGAAGTGATTGCCGACGTTGCTCGGGTTCTGCGCCCAGCCCAGCAGGTAGTCGGCAAATGCCAATTCCGCCCCGGCTGGATTGATAGTCTTGTCCTGATCCAGGGTGTAAGAGCCGCTAAATCCCAGCGACCCGCTCACGATGTTGCTCTGGGCATAATTGTCTTCGGTGATTTCATATTGCAAACCGGCCTGGATTGTGTTTCGTCCATGCACCAGCGTTATCGAAGGAGAGAACCAGTACTGCGTATCGTGGTCCACAATGTAGCTCTGGCCCTGGCTCGACATGACGCTGTCCGACATGCCGAGAACGTCGGGCGTCGGCGGAGTTCTGAGCGACGAAGGCAACTCGCCGTTGAAGGCGCTTGGCCAGCCGATGGAGGTGAAGTCGAAGCCCGAATTCTTCGGTGTACGAAGGTAGTTGAATCGGCTGGCTGAGATGTCCAGGTTGCCGATAAGGTTGGGAGTGATGACGTAGTTATAGCCGATCGCAATGGCTTTTGAGGTCATGGTTTCCGTGCAGCGATCCAGGCAGAGTCCAGTGCCCAATGGATCTTCGGGAAGGTTCAAGTTGTTCCACTGGCTGAAGCGGACAAACAGATGTTGCTTGTCGTCGATCTTCTGGTCCACGCGGACGAGATTTTGGTTCTGGTTGCCGCCGAGGGCGTAACTCGCCACATAGTTGTTGAGCGTGTTGGAGTTGCTCGGAGCCGGCCAAAGATCAAGCAGAGCCTTTGCAGTAGCGTTGATGCGGTTGGCAGGAATCACGCTGCCCGGACCGGTACCGGCTTCGTCCAGAAAGTGAACTGGGGTGTAGGCGCCACTGGCGCAGCCGCCGACGCCCAATCCGTTCGCGTTAGGAGTTGTCTGGAGATTGCCGCCGCAAGGATCCACCAGATCGGGGACTCCCGACGCCGACGCAAGCGCTGTCAGATCGCCGCCCTTCTCTTCCGCAGTTGGCACAGTCGATGTCCAGGGCGAGCCGGAACGCAGGCGGAAGCCTTCGTAGCTATAGAAGAAGAACGTTCTGTCTCGAATCACCTTTCCGCCGAAGTTGACGCCGAACTGGTTCTGGGTGAATGGCGGCTTGGCCAGTCCGCCGTTGTTGGAAAACCAGTCGTTGGCGTTGAGCACTTTGTTTCGGATGTACTCGTAGGCTTCGCCGTGGTAGTTGTTACTGCCGCTCTTGGTGCTGAGGTTGAGTACGCCGCCGGCGACTTTGCCCCATTCAGGGCCGATGTTATTGGTTTGAACCTTGAATTCGCCGACGGAATCCTGGGTAGGAATGAGAATCGGCAGGTTGATGTAACCAATATTCAACGGTTGACCGTCGAGATATTCACCGCTCTGGTTGGCGAAGGCTCCGCCTATCTGGAAGTTACCCCAGGAGAAGGGATTCTGGCCGGTCGCGGTGGCTCCGGCCTGGCCCTGCATGACTACGGATGGAGCTACTTCGACGAGGCTGAAGACGTTGCGGCCGTTGAGGGGAAGTTCGTCGGCGTTGCGCTCTTCGACGACTTGCCCGAGGGACGATGTCTCGGCCTGCAGCAACGGCGTTTCGGCAGTGACCGTAACGGTTTCGCTTACCTGTCCGACGGTCAGGCCAAAGTCGATGCGGGAGGTTTGCTGCACCAGAATGGTGACGTTGGACTGCTCGACTCGCTTGAAGCCGGTCTTCTCAGCGACCAGACGGTATTCGCCTGGGTTCAGGTTTACGAACGAATAGAGTCCGGTGTCGCCGGTGGTTTGCATGAGCTTCTCGGATGTTGCTTTACTGGTAAGTGTTACGGTTGCTCCCGCGACCGCCGCGCCGGACGTATCGGTGACCGTTCCAGATAGCGCGCCATAGGTCGATTGGGCCCTGAGTAAGTGCGAGCAGGACAGGAGAAGTAATGCGCTGAGCAAGGCTCGCGCGAATCGTCTACCCGACATAGTGCCTCCAAAGGTTACAGCAGCGTAGAGTTACGCACCTCTACGCTGAGTATTACGAGGCTTTGGAACGATGTGTACCAGGATGCCGGCGATATTATTTTGAATGATTATTCATTTTGCTCAGGCCGAGCCTCCCGGAAGTTGATCCAGTGCAGTGTCTGCATGAAGGGGCCAATTTCAGCGGTTTCAAGGGTAGAGGCGGGGCGACTCGCGTTCCCTCAGGGGCTAAAGCCCCACTGATTCCGCAGAGTTTATGTACGGGCTAAAGCCCGTACCCTTCGCCCAATCGGACTCTTGCTCTGCTTACGCCGGGGTTGAAACCCCGGCCTACCAGCCCGTACCCTTCGCCCAATCGGACTCTTGCTCTGCTTACGCCAGGGTTGAAACCCTGGCCTGCCAGCCCGTACCCTTCGCCTAATCGGACTCCTGATCAGCTTACGCCGGGGTTGAAACCCTGGCCTACCAGCCCGTACCCTTCCAAACTGGTAAACAATCGCCGGTGGTCGCGTCTGGTGCCTGAGCAAATTGGAGATCGTTTTATTTTGAGGAGGCTGCCTGGAAGAGGGCGAATTCGCGTTTGGCGTCTTCGGGCCGGTTGGCGATCGTATATAGATGGACGAGGCGATAGTGGACCAGCTTGTCCGCATTGGGTTCGCGTTCGGCTGCGGTGAGCACCTTGATGGCTGCGGCGGAGTCGCCGAGCTTCTGGTCGGCTTCGGCCAGGTTGAGGCTTGCCCACTGGGGCGGATGCGGAGTTTGCATCCTTGGCTCGAGGAACTTGCGCAGTGCTTCGAAGTGCTCCAACTGCAAGAGGCATCGGCTGAGGTGGGCCGCTGCGCGTTCGTCGGAAGGCTCGGCGGCAAGCTGCTGCTGGAAGGCTTGCGATGCCTGCTCCCACTGCTCATGCTTCTCTCGCAGCAGGCCGAGGCTGTAGGGCAGGTCGCTCAGTTCCGGGTGGTCCTGGATGAGTTGCTCATAGGCTGTGGCGGCTTCGTCTTCGTGACCTTGATCCGCAAGGATGTCGGCTTGAAATTGCAATAGATATGGCGAGGCCGGGTATTCAGAGGAACATTGCGAGATCCGATTCATGCCTTGCTCCGCGCTCAGGACGCATAGCAGATAGAGCAGTGCGATATCCTGCCGGTGCTGTCTCCATCGGTCGAGGGCTACGGACCAAGTTAGATCGGCGCGAAAGTAAGGCGAGAGGCGCGCAGCCTGCGGAAAGGCGCTGCGCGCTCCGTCGGCGCCGCTGGTGGGCGCCTGCCTGAGCGCGTTCATGAAGGGCTCGGAGCCGGGGGAGTTGCTGAGTTTGGCAGCGAAGAACTGGCCGCTGCGGAGATAGGATTTTGCCGATTGAATGAGGGCTAAGTCGACCGGGTAATCCTTAGTGGCAAGCAGTTCTTCGTAGACCTGCGCGGACTCGACTGGCTCATCCGCTTCGAGATAGCAGGATGCGATGGCTGAGTCGACGCGGAGGTTTTTACGCTCTTCACGAAAGAGTTTTGCGAGCATGGGTCTAACGCTTTCGAGCTCGCCCATGCGGCATTTCTCTTGCGCGAGGAGGGCATAGGTCTCGGGAACGTAATGCTGTTTGATGGCGAGAGCGTAGTAGTGCATTGCGTCCGCAGTGCGCCCTTGCATTTGCAGGCTGAGGCCGAGGCCGGTGAGGATCTCGGCTGCTGTGGGGGACTGGGCCAGCGCTTTGCGATAGAGCCGTTCTGCTGCGGGATAGTTCTTCGCTTCCATCGCCTGACGCGCCGCGGCAATATCGCTGGGGGACTGCGCGCGAAGGGTGAGAGCCAGAAGCATGATCGGCAGAGCGGCCCATCGCGCACGGCGCGTCAGTTTCGACGTGGGGACTGTAGACTTTGCGATGAATGTCTTATGGCTCATGGCAAATGTGTCGGTGCGACGGCGCGATCTTCGTTCTGGACTCCTAAGATTGCCTTCCGGCATGGCGGTTGTCAAGCTGGTGTTTCGGGTCGGGCCGGGAGTCGGGGAAATCGCATGGTTGAAAGATTAGGCTTTTGGATGTCGATAAGTCGGGCCTTCAGCCCTCGTCTAATTCAATTGGTGCGTCGACCCAGGCCGTTGGGCTGGGCTGGGATAACGGCGCGCCTCTGGCGCTTGGGTTTTACGGTTGCTTTCCGATGTTGTTCTTGGGGTTCATTGCGCTCTTGGGCGCTTCCTTGGATTCATGCGATGGCCTACGGTCGCGAGTTATCCGAGACATCGTGTGACGAGCGTATGATACGCTGCATTCGATGAGGTCAAGCGACGGTTTGCGGCGTGGCGTGGCGGGGATGCAGTCGCGGCGGATCTTTGTGCTGGGTTCTCTGGCTGCGGCTGCCTGCGCGGCGGCGGGGCAGCAGGGCGTAGCGACTCATAATCGCGCTGTGCTGCCTGCGGGCAAGCGTTCGGGGTTGCCTTACGATGCGCGCTTTGTGGAGGTTGCGCATCAGGCGGGTCTCGACCATCCTGTCGTCTATGGCGCGCCCAGTCCAAAGGATTACATCCTGGAATCGCTTGGCTGTGGGTGCGCGTTTATCGACTACGACAACGATGGATGGATCGACATTCTGGTGCTGGGCGGCAATAGTCTCACGCATCCGGAGACGATGGTGACGAATCGGCTCTACCATAACAACCGCGATGGCACGTTCAAGGATGTAACAGAACAGGCCGGGTTGCTGAAAACTGGATGGGCATGCGGCGTCTGCGTGGGCGACTATAACAATGATGGCTTCGACGACCTCTTCCTCACTTACTGGGGGCAGAATGTTCTCTATCGCAACAATGGCAATGGAACATTTACCGATGTGACGCGGGAAGCCGGTCTGCTGGGGGCGGGGACGCGCTGGGGCGCGGGCTGCACGTTTCTCGACTATAACCGGGATGGGTATCTCGATCTGTTTGTTTCCAACTACGTGGAATTCAGTTACCCTGGAGCGCCGCGTCCGGGCGAAAAGCCGTATTGCTTCTTTCACAATGTGCCCGTCAACTGCGGCCCGCGGGGACTTCCATTCGGCAGGCACAGTCTCTATCGCAATAACAAGGATGGCACATTCAGCGACGTAAGCGAGGCTGCCGGCATAAGTCGCATCCGTGCCAACTATGGGCTTACGGCTGTGGCTGCTGACTTCGACGACGATGGATGGCCGGATATCTATGTTGCGTGCGACTCAAGCCCGAGTCTGCTATTGCTCAATAACCATGACGGCACGTTTCGCGAGGAGGGCGGAGTGCGCGGCGTGGCTTATAGCGACGATGGGCAGGAGCAGGCGGGGATGGGCGTGGCCGTGGGCGACTTTGACGGCGATGGGCGGCTGGATATTTTCAAGACCAATTTTGCCGAGGATCTGCCGGTGCTCTATCGCAATCTTGGCAAGGGCGTCTTTGAGGATGCAACGCGGGAGAGCGGACTGGCGGTGGATAACCGGTTCGTATGCTGGGGCGCAGGGCTTGAAGACTTCGATAACGATGGCTGGCCGGATGTTGCGGTTGCTACGGGGCATATTTATCCCGACTTCGAGAAGCGCTTTCCGAATGCTCCTTACAAGAGCCCGCTGCTGCTTTATCGCAACCTGGGGCATGGGCATTTTGAGGAGTTATCGGATGAAGCGGGCAAGGCGATTCTGACGCCGCATTCGAGCCGAGGCATGGCCTTTGGCGACTTCGACAACGATGGCGACATCGATATGCTGGTGGTTAATCTAGGCGAGCCTCCTTCCCTGTTTCGCAACGATGTTTCCGGGCGCAATCACTGGATCAAGATCAGGCCGGAGGGTAGGGCTTCGAACCGCTCGGCGATTGGTGCGCGCGTGGAGGTGATCGCGAATGGGCGCAAGCTGGTGAGAGAGCAGCAGAGTCAGTCGAGCTTTGTCGCATGCAATGACTTTCGCTTGCACTTTGGACTCGGCAGCGTGGCTCAGGTCGATGTCAGCGTTCGCTGGCCGATGGGTTCGACGCAGTCGTTTCAGGGATTGAAGGCCGACCAGCTTTACACGATCAAGGAAGGAACGGGCATCGTGCCCAATCGCGGCTGGAAGTGAGGCCGGACTCAGGGATGATTGGCTTCTTTTCTCAGCAAGGCGTAGAGGAAAGGTTTTCCCGTCGGCTTACGGCTGCCGCCATGCGGCTCGACTGTTACGAAGACCGCATCTATCTCGGATAACTGCTTTGAGTCATCGGTGCGCAGTACCCAGCGGCGGTTGGACTCGCTGTCTTCATAGAGGATGCCTAGGTTCATGGGATGCGATTCGGCATTCAGCTCCGAGTCTTTCTTGCCCCAGACCTGGAAGGTGCTGGCGTTTTTGACTCCGGGTTGGTGATCGAGATCGAAGGCATAGAAGACGAGCGACTTGCTCTCGGTGTAGAAGACGCGGCCAAAGGGCTTGCGGGTACGGCTTACGCTGTCTACGTCGAAGACGTCGGCGATGTAGAGCTTGCGCGCGCCCATCAGTTCGCGGATATCGCGGTCGGAGGTGAGATATTGCTCGTCATCCTTGAGCCGCTTGCCCTGGTCCTGCGCGGCGACGGTGAGGTCGGCGACCTTGGCCTCCATTGCGCCTGCACGGGCGATTGCTTCGTCATGCTCGGTGCGAAGGCTCGTGAGGCTTGCCTGAATGGCCTTGTTGGTGTCCTGCGAGGCGGCCAGTTGCATGGCGAGCTTGTCGCGATCGATGAGAAGCTGGCGCAGATCGCTATCTTTCCTGGCGCTTCCCGCAGTGAGTTCTGCCGAGTTCTGTTCGGATTGCTTGAGAGCTGCGCTCAGGCGATCAACCTCGGTCCTTTGATCGGACAAGAGGCGTTCGAGCCGCGCTGTCTGGGCGACCAGATCCGCAGACTGACTGGGCGCTGCGGGACCCGCCGTAGCGGCTGGCGAAGGCGTTGCGGGCAATCGAGAAGCGAGCTGCGGAGCCGGGGCTGAAGCGGCTTTGCGTTCTCCCGCGAAATAGGCGCCAAAGGCTACGGCGGCAACCAGGCTAGCCGCAACCGCGGGGCCGCCGATCTTATAGACAACTGCCCAGGTTGAGCGCCCGCTGTTCTTTCTCCGGGATTCGCTACGGATAGGTATGACCTTCTGCGTGTTGTGCATTTCAATTGCGTCGAAGAGCCTCTGACCTGTAGCGCCGCTGTCCCATTGCCGGGCCTCGTCCGATGGAACGAAGTCCCCGGCAAGGAAATCCATTCCTGCGTCCCCGATCATGGCGTACTGATTGCAAAGCTCCCGGCAGGAGTCGCATGTCTCAAGATGCGCGAGCAGGTCAAGCTGCTCCGCGTAAGTGAGCGCATTGGCCTGCGCCAGAGCGCAGAGCTCTTTGAATGGTTCGTGATCGCCGGGTGCTTCAGTCTTTTGCATCGTGGTGCTTTCGTACTCGTTCGACGACCGCGCTTTTGCGCAGCCGCTCAAGGCCCCTGTAAAAATGGTGCCGCACATTGCCGAGCGGCTCGTGGAGACGCTCGCTGATCTCGCGCAAACCTATGTCTTCAAAATAAAACATTTTCAGCGTTTGTCGCTGAATTTCGGTCAATTCTTCGAATCCGGCGCGCAATCGCCCGAAATCGAGTCTGGCTTCGACTTCACGCTCCATATCCCCTCGCTCCACCAACTCTTCATGCAAGGCCGGAGAGTCGATATCCGCGCGATGATAAAACCTCTTGCGCCGCAGGTGGGTCTTCTGGTCCAGCGCACGGCTGTAGGCTATCTGTACGATCCAGACCTTGACGGTTCCCCGCAGCGCGTCAAAGAGTGCCGCCTTGCGGAAGACATAGAGGAAGGCCTCCTGGACAATGTCCTCGGCTTCGCCGGGCTCGCGAAGGATGCGCAGGGCGATGCTGTAGACCAGGTTGGAATAGCGGTTGAACAGCAGGTTGAGTGCTCCGGCGTCTCCTTCGCACAGCAGCGTCATCAGCCGCTCATCGCTGGTCTCACTGGACTCCGCTCTGGGCGCAGCGGCTTCATGCCCTTTTCGCGCAGTCGGCGTCTCGACATCTTCGAGAATCGGCGGAGCGAGAAAGAACAGATTTGCAGGCAGTGGGGAACGTCCAATCAAATTGACTTCACTGGCCAAAGCAAGTCACCAAGTGAGACACACGCAATATACACGCGTAACTGCGTCGCGTTCCATATAAATAAGTGGCTTCGATAGCTTACAAAATTACTTGGAAAGAAGTGGTACAAGAGTCCAGGCTGCGCCGTATAGAACTCAGGATGAGTTGTGTCGACGCTACGGACGCTTGGAGACCGCCAAGACCGACCCATATTGCGATTGCCAAAATGCACTGGAAGAGAGAGCATGGTACGGATGTTCAAGCTGCTGTCCATTCTTCTGTTGCTGACGCTTGTTTCATGCACGCTCAGGGGGCAATCCACATCGGCATCGTTGACTGGCAGAATCACCGATCCCGACCGGAAGGTGATCTCGGCAGCGATCATTCGCGCGACCAACACCGGCACCGGGATTTCATATCAAGGGCTCACGAATGAGTCCGGCGTCTACTATATTTCGGACTTGCCGCCTGGCCGGTACCGCATTGAAGTGGAAAAGGTCGGCTTCAAGGCGGTCATCGAGTCGGATGTCTTCCTGCATGTGCAGGACGTGCTGGAGGTGAACTTCGAGATGATGCTCGGTTCCACCTCGGAAAGCGTTACTGTCCGCGATAGTTCCGCTCCGCGCGATACTGAGTCCTCGAGCGTCGGCACGGTTGTCGAACGACGGGAGGCCAACGAACTCCCGCTCGACGGGCGGAACGTCTTCAACCTGATCGCGCTGGCTCCGTCGGTGATTCCTCAGGGCAGCTCTTCCGGGACACCGGTGGGGGTGAACCCGTTTGGCTGGGGTAACTATCAGGTGACTGGGGCCTTCGGGAACCAGAGTGCAGAGTATCTGGACGGCCAGCCGCTGAATATCGGCTACATCAATCTGCCTATCCTGGTTCCGATCCAGGATTCCATTCAAGAGTTCAAGGTGCAGACGAGTAATCTGCCTGCGGAGTGGGGCCGATTTGCCGGGGGAGTTATCAACCTGAGCACCAAGGGCGGCACGCAGACGCTGCATGGCGGCGCGTATGAGTATCTGCGCAACCGGATCTTCAATGCCAACGACTACTTTCTCAACGCGGTGGGAAAACCGCGGCCGGCCTGGGTGCAGAATCAGTTTGGCGTTGAGGCTGGCGGACCATTTCGGTTGCTCGCTTGCTGCGCGCGGAATCGCATCGTCTGGTTCTCGAATTGGGAGGGATTTTCACTCCGCACCGGCCAGCCGTTTACGGCGACTGTGCCGACGGCTGCCGAGAAGACCGGCGACTTTTCAGCCATCGACACGCCGGTTCTGGACCCATGCGCGAATAGCGCGCTCAATGCGCAGGGGGCGTGTCCTGAGAGTCACGCTCAGCCGGTGCAGTTTCAAGGGAACGCGATTCCCATGGGCCGCATCAATCCGACTTCGAAAGCCCTGCTTTACCTTTGGCCTGCGCCGAATGCGCCGGGAATCGTGACGTCTTCGGGAACTTTCAACAATTTCAATGCTGTCGGCAATACCGGAGGGAACCAGAATCAGGCTGTGGCTCGGGTGGATGAGGACTTGACTGGCAAGCAGAAGATATTTACCCGGCTGAGTTACTGGAATGTCTATGATCTTCCCTTCGATCCGCTGGGCGACGGCATCTGTCAGGATCGCTGCACGGAACGCTACGCCACCTACGCTCTGGCCACGGGATATAACTACGGCATAAGCTCCAAGACGATGTTTGACGTGAACGGCAGCTTCAGCTATTTTCGCTATCGGAGAACTCCCACCAACGCGGGGTTCGACTTGACTTCGATTGGATGGCCGGTCGCGTACGACAGCGCGATACCGCCTGCGATGCGGACTCCTCCGACGCCTTGCGTTGCGAGCTACGCCGACAGCATCATGTGCACGCAGGGGCAGAGTTATATCCAGGATAACGACTATCAGTATCACGTGTCGCCGAGCGTTACGCTGATGCGCGGGCGGCATCTGCTGCATGTGGGCTTTCAGTTGGAGACGAGTTACGATAACTTTGCGCAGACCAACGTTGCCAGCGGAGCCTTCGATTTTTGCGGCCTGGGCGAGGCGTGTTACACCGGCCTCTCTATCGCGGACTTTCTGCTGGGCTATGCGGACAATGTCAGCAATGTTGAAAATCACTTTTCTGCACAGGCGGTGGTGCCGCAGGTCACTTATGGAAGGCAGGTCTATCGCGCCTTCTATGCGAACGACAACTGGCACATCGGCGACAAACTGGCGCTGAATCTTGGCTTGCGCTACGAACTGCAGGGGCCGTGGTCGGAGCGGCACAATCGGCTGACTTATTTCGATCCGAGTGCCGATAGTTATCTCAATGCGTTGCTTCCTTCCGGAACGCCTGCCGTCGAGGGCGATGTGCTTCTTGTTACCGCGTCGCAGCGAAGCAACCTTCCGCTTAGAAAAGACGATGTTGCGCCAAGGCTCGGGCTTGCTTACAGCGTGACGCCGAAGACGATCGTGCGCAGCGGCTATGGCATCTTCTGGATACCGGATTATGTTTCGTATTCCATCAACCCGAGCAACGACATGGTCAACGCGGCGAGCACTACGTTTACGGGCACCGTGGACGGAATTCATCCCTATAGCTCGATTTCGCTACCGTTTCCGAATGGCGTTTCTCCTCCGCCTGGAAGGAGTCTTGGAACCGTTGGGACGGAGCAGTTTCTTACCCAGGTGACGCAGTCGATTGTCGAGGTCGATCGCGGCAATCATCCTGAGGGATACATGCAGCAATGGAGCCTGAGCGTTGAGCGTCAGCTTCCCGCGCATTTCTTTTTCATTGCGGCGTATGTGGGCTCCAAGGGGACGCATCTTACGCAGTATTCGCAGCAGACCGATCAGCTTTCCGACAGGCTCTTATCGCAGGCGGCGAGCCAGTTTGCGAGCGGCGGCAGGGCAGCGGTTGCGTTGCTCGATCTGGCTCCCAACCCTTTCATCGTGAGTGGGCAGGCGTTGGCGCTAACTGCTCCTACCACCACGCGTGGTCAGCTATTGAGGCCATATCCCCAATACACCAGCGTGGAGTTGGCAGGACAGGGCTCTTTCGATTCGATCTATCACTCGTTTCAATTGACTGCGACCAAGCGATTCTCGACGGGCGGAACGTTGACGGCGGCTTACACGAATGCCAAGCTGATCAGTAATACGGATACGCTGACTTCGTGGCTGGAGACGCGCGTTGGCGGCATCCAGGATAACAACGATCTGCGCATGGAACGGTCGCTTTCTTCGCAGGATGTGCCGCAGCGGCTGGTGTTGAGTTATGTGCTCGATCTACCCTTCGGCGAAGGCCGGACCTATCTTGTTCATCTTGGCGAAGCCTGGAATCGGCTGCTTGGCGACTGGGGGATGGATGGAGTTACTACTTTTCAGCGGGGTTTTCCGCTGGTCTTCAGCAATGGGCAGGCCAACGACGTTACATTGTTCGGCGCCGGCTCGCGGCCAAGCGCGATAGCGTCTTGCCCTAAGTCACGGGCTGGCGCGGGCAGCCGTTTGCAGGGATGGTTCAATGCGTCTTGCTTTGCGGCTCCGGCGGATTTTGCTTTTGGCGATGAGCCGCGTGTGGATGCCAGTCTGCGGGCGGAGGGCGTGGATAACTTCGATGTTGCGTTCTTCAAGCGGGTTTCGCTGAGTCAGCGGGAGCACCTTTCGGCGGAGATTCGCGTGGAGTTTTTCAATCTGTTCAACCGGGTGCAGTTTGCGCCGCCCGACACCACTTGCTGCTCCAGCAACAATCCCGATTTTGGGGTGATTACCAGCACCGCGCCGGGAACCAATCCGAGGTTGGTGCAGTTTGCGGCGAAGTTGTCGTTTTGAGTGCCAGAGGTCGATTCGTCCACTCGCGCTATCGGAGGCGGTGGAAAACTGTAGACTAGAAGACGATATGGCTACTTCTATTTTGTCTGAGCGCAAGGTATTTGCCGACCGAATTGGCCGGATTGAGGTTTCGCAGACCATGGCTGTGGCTGCTGAAGCTGCGAAGTTGAAGGCTGCGGGTGTGAGTCTGATGGATTTTGGGGCTGGAGAGCCGCATTTTCCTACGCCGCGGCATATTAAGGATGCGGCGATTGCGGCGATTGAGGCCAATTTCACGCGCTATACCGTGGTGCCGGGGATTCCGGAGTTGCGGAAGGCGATTGTGGAGCGCCATGCCTGCGACTTTGGATCGGACTATGCGATCGACGAGACGATCTTTACCTCCGGTGAGAAGCTGGCGCTGTTCAATGCTGTGCAGGTGCTGGTGGAGCATGGGGACGAGGTGATTTTGCCGGTGCCGTACTGGGTGAGCTTCAAGGACATCATTCAGTATGCGGGTGGGACGGTGGTTTATCTCGAAACCGAGGAGGCGGAGAGTTTCCGCATCACGGCCGAGGCCATTGAGCGGCTGATTACGCCGAAGACCAAGGCGATTATTTTGAATTCGCCGTCGAATCCGGCGGGGAATGTGATCGACGCGGCGGATCTGGAGCGGATTGTGCATGTAGCGCATGAGCGCGGGATCTATCTGATTCTGGACGAGTGCTATGTGTATTTGAACTACGAGACCCAACCTGGCTCAGGGCCGGTTTCGGCGGGCAAGTTTGCCTGGGCCAAGGAGCACATGATTGTGCTGGGGTCGCTGTCGAAGACCTATGCCATGACGGGCTGGCGGGCGGGGTACGCGCTGGGGCCCAAGAAGGTGATTGCGAATCTGAGCAAGCTGCAGTCGCAGTCGACTTCAAATGCCACGAGTTTTGTGCAGAAGGGCGCTATCGCGGCGCTGGCAGGTTCGCAGGAGTGCGTTAGCGAGTTCCGGGCGGAGTTCAAACTGCTGCGGGATTACATTCTCGCGGCGCTGAAGACGATTCCCGAGGTGACCTGCACGGTGCCGGCGGGGGCGTTCTATGTTTACCCGAATGTCTCGGCCTATATTGGGCGCGGCGGGATTAAGTCCGCTACTGAACTGGCTACGCGGCTTTTGCATGAGGGGCATGTGGTGTCGGTTCCGGGTGAGGCTTTTGGAACTCCGCATCATATTCGGTTGTCGTATCCGGTGACGCGGGAGACGATCGATGAGGGTGTGCGGCGGATGAAGGGGTTCCTTTTGGGGCTCTGATGATCCGGCCGTCAAATAGTGTCGTGCTCTCCCCCCCTAGGCGCAAAAACAAAGGCGCGCCGAGGGTGGGGCACCCAGTATTTATGGGCCGGAGCCATAGTATTTGCAAGTCCCGCCATGATGTTCCGAGCCGGAGGTTTGCATTCGATTTCCAGGTATGCGCTGGGGGCGTAAATTGCTGAAAAGCAGGTCCTTCACTATGTTCAGGATGACAACGTTTCTTGAACGGACGACGGACTCGGGACACTTGGATAGGGCGCCCTTATCAGTAATGGGCGCATAGGACAATGGGCGGCATAAGGCGAATGGGCGCATAAGGTGGCTAGGCAATCGGTTGCTTGGTGGGTTAGGATAACGTTTCCACCAACCTGGGAAGATTCTAAGGACTGAGCCTTGAAAATCGATTTTCGACCGGTAATTTTGGCTGGAGGGAGCGGGACGCGGTTCTGGCCTCGCTCGCGACGCGCTAAGGCGAAGCAGGTGCTGGCGCTGGATGGAGATCGCTCGATGCTACAGCAGACGGTGGATCGGCTGGGGCCGATTGCCGAGCAGAGGCAGGTTTGGGTGATTACCAACGAACTGCTGGCGGGGGAGATTCAGGCGCAGTTGCCGGAGGTTCCCGGCGGGCAGGTTGTGGAGGAGCCGGTGGCGCGGAATACGGCTCCGGCGTGTGGCCTCGCGGCGTTCCTGGTGGAGAAGTCGAATCCTGACGCGGTGATTGGGGTTTTCCCTTCGGACCATGTGATTGGGGATGAGCCGCGGTTTCTGAAGGTGATCCAGCGCGGTGTCGAGCTTGCAGCTTCGGGCGATGTAATGGTGGTG
>Ga0182030_10014823_pt1 | contig 15329 bp, 11 predicted proteins | sample 812S3MmetaG_FD_121299 | JGI IMG/M metagenome (GOLD analysis project Ga0182030, IMG submission 121299) | Permafrost microbial communities from Stordalen Mire, Sweden - 812S3M metaG (Illumina Assembly) | ecosystem: Environmental > Terrestrial > Soil > Wetlands > Permafrost | place: Sweden... | reverse complement strand
GCAAAAGGAGGGTTGGAAAATGGCTACAGACCTTTGCCAGGCGAAGGTTGATTTTCAAGCGCTTGCGCATCCCCGCACCCTCCAGTAGCGAAAGTCGGGTTAAAGTCCGAGGCGGACATGGCGTTTGCGTGTGCGCAACGCGTAGAACCAATCCCGAAGCACAAAATGATTTTCGACAAGCCTTTCCTGATTCTGATGCAGCGGCGTAATGCAAAAACACCCTACTTTGCATTGTGGGTGGATAATCCCGAAGTTCTGGTATCTTGGAAATGAGCGCCATCTGTCAATAAAACACACTTGACAAATAGGGGCTCGACCCGCGTTTCAGGCAATGTTTGCAGGGGTTTCGCATTAAAAAGATTCTGCTCACCATGAGTTGTACACTTTTTGCCCTCGCTGCTAAAATGCCCCAATGAGCAGTTGTCTCGCGCTGGTCAGAATTGGCAAAGAAATGCTGGGCCGGGGAATGAAGACGAGGAGTTCTCTCCTTCCGATTCCGAACATTCCCCTGACAATTATTCCTCTGACAAATTCTTTTGCCGTTTCATTGAATTACTATGAAGAATGATAAAACCGCAGATGCCCGGCTCAGAGTGTGTCTGAAGAATTCGCCCGGAATTCGCGGCTTCAGGTTCGGAGTCCCGCCTTTAGGCGGTTCCAAGCTCGCGCCGCCTGAAGGCGGGACTCCAAACGGAATTCTCAGACACGCGCTCAGAAGCCCACGACCGGTCTTCTTCGATGGCCAGTTCATCGGTTGCACTCAAAAAACCTTCCGGGAGCTTCGGGCCGCGGCAAAACAAGCCAGACAATGCTTCAAAGAAGAACGTGGCATCTTGCAAGGGCTGCGGCTCTTAAAGAAAGCTTACGCCCTGAGGGTGGGCCGGAGAACCCAAGGCCACCGCAACCTCCGGACCGCTGTCGCACGACAAAAAGCCAAAACAGGTTTCTACCGGAAACTGTGGCACTCGGCCTGCCTCGCGGCGGAAAGAACTGCAACTCACGTCATACTGCCTTCAGTCCGTAAACCATTCTCAACGCTATGAAAACAAGAAAATCCAAAAATCGCACAAAGGAAAATGTCACCTCGGAAATCATCAGCAGGGCGCTGCCGGATGAAGTTGTCGAACTTTTCATCGGCCAATACGTCGAAGCGGCCAAAGACAGAGTCGCTACCGCGCAGACCAGCGCCGCCAAATGGAGGGTCCTTCGCGCCATCTGCTCCGACCTGACCCAGTTCCGCCAAACCGGCCACCAAAACGAAAGGATCGAGCTCTGGAAAAAACGCCTCAAGGCGGACATCGCCTCCCGGACCACGGGCAAAGAGGAACAATTAATCCAGTGGGCCAGAAAACACCCGGAGTTGGAGGAGAAACTCTTCCCGCGGGTCCACCTCGGCCCCAAAGAAAAGGAAGCCAGAATGAGAGCCATTTTCGGACAATCCCCGAAGACCCCGGCTGAGGAACTGCGAAACGCCATCTATGAAGTCATCATTGCCAGAGAGGCCCTCGGCATACCGGCAAACACGCCCTTGCCCACCCGGCAGGAAGCGGACGCCGAATGGGACAAATGGGAAAAGGAACACGGCCAGGAATTCGAGGAAGAATTCGAAGCCGAGCGAGTCGCGGAACAACAAGCCCTCAACCCAGGCAAAGAAATCGGAGAAATCGACGCGGCTGTCGATAAACTCATGGCCCCCAAAAGAAGATGAGTTGGAATGGCCAATCAGTTCCCGGCCCGTCGGGACGCCGCCGCCGCCCTTCTGTCAACCGAATAGAGGAAAAAATTAAAAAATGCCAAAAACATCAAAATCCGTGCAATTCGGAGCGCATTTAAAGACTCATTTGCCATGCTGCGCGGCACGAGGGCCAGTGCTTTGTAGCGCAGTTTTCCAAAACTGCCGTATCGCCGACTTCCAAGTCGGCTCGACTACCGTGCGTGCGGCGAGTTTGGAAACCCGAGGCCCGTCCCATCCTGCGGAGTCCCACGGAGGGTGGGGAGGCTTGGAAGCCTGCGCGACGGCAACGGCCAGGATTCCAATTATTTCGCAGGCCGGGCACCCGATTGCACATCATCTCCTTTGGAAAGGGTTGCCTAAAACCGGGATTGGTGAATAATGTGTGCAGATGTTTCGATAAGTTTTAAGTGAAGTTGCACGCAATTCGACGTCTGCTAGTTCCATCATGATCGACTCTACCATTCCTGAGAGCACCGCCGCCGTCGCCGAGGCAAAGAAACCCCGGCGCAAGACTTCCGCCACCGCCGGCACGCCAAAAATCGACCGCCTCCCGCCGCATTCCATCGAGGCCGAACAAGGCGTTCTGGGGTGCGTGCTCCTTTCGCCGCAAGACTGCATGGGCGAGTGCATCGAAAAGCTCAAATCCGGCCACGAAATCTTTTACGATCTCCGTCACCAGACTCTCTTCAAGACCCTCACGGAGATGTATGACGAAAAGCAGGCCATCGATCTCATCACCCTGCAGCAGCGCCTTAAAAACATTCAACAGCTCGAAAATGTCGGTGGCCTCGCCTACTTGTCATCCCTGCCCGATGCGGTCCCTTCCGCGGCCAATCTTGAATATTACCTGGAAATCGTTCTGGAGAAATTCTTGCTGCGCAAAATGATCCAAACCTGCACCGGTATCGTCGGGCGGGTGTTCGATTATGAAGGGGAGGTGGAGGCGTTGCTGGACGAAGTGGAACGTGACATTTTGCGTATCAGCGAGGAACGGGTCAGTGGCGCCAGCTTGACCATCAAGGAGTTGGTTAACAAAGCCATTTCGAAAATTGAGGAGTATCACCAAAACCAGGGGATGCTCACGGGCATTTCCACCGGCTTTGCCGATTTCGATAAAATGACCACCGGCCTGCATGAAGGCGAAATGATCGTCATCGCCGCGCGGCCCTCGGTCGGCAAAACCTCCCTGGCCATGAACATCGCCGAACACGTCAGCCTCGAGTTGAAGGTGCCGGTGGGTGTGTTCAGCCTGGAAATGACCGCCGACCAACTGGTCCTGCGCATGTTGTGTTCCCGCTCCCGGGTCAACCTGCGCAACATCCGGGACGGCTTCCTGGCCGAGCGCGATTTTCCCAAACTGACCGGCGCGGCCGGGGCAATGGCGGGCGCTCCACTTTTCATTGACGACAGCTCCGGACTGTCTATTCTACAGTTGCGGGCCAAGGCGCGTCGTATGTGGCAGCAGTTTGGCATCAAATTATTTGTCATTGACTACTTGCAACTGCTCAATTCTACTTCGCGTCGAGCAGAGAACCGGCAGCAGGAGATTGCAGAGATATCGGGAGGGCTCAAGTCCCTCTCCAAGGAACTGAGCGTGCCGATTATCGTTTTGAGCCAGCTCAACCGTGAGCTGGAAAAACGCGGCCCGGGCGAGCGGCCCCGGCTGTCGGATTTGCGTGAGTCAGGGGCCATCGAACAGGATGCCGATTTGGTTGGTTTATTGTATCGTGAGACAAAAAATAAAGAAGGTGACGAAGACCCGAATGAAGGGGAACAAGACGCCATTCCTGTGAAACTGTTTATCGCCAAACAACGCAACGGTCCCACCGGGGACGTTGACCTGACTTTCCTCAAGAGTTACACGCGCTTCGAGAGCGCGGCCAAAATCAGCCCCGAGGATGCGGACAGCTAAATGATGAAACACTTCTTTCGTTTCGCACTGCTCATCCCCGTTTTTCTGCTGGCGGGCCTGCCTTCCCTGCGAGGCCAGGCCTTCGCGCCTCGCGTCCATAAAATCATTATCCGCCACGTCGGACCTCCCGCGGTCAGCGATGAATTCATTCGCGCCAATATCCGCACCAAAGTGGGCGAACCTTTCGCCCGCCCCACCGTGGACGAAGACATCAAAAACCTCTACGCCACCGGCTATTTTTTCAAAATTCAAGTGGGTGAAGATTCTACAGCCGACGGCGTGGATTTGACTTATGCCGTGCAAGGCAAACCGATCCTGACCGGCATCAAGATCGTCGGGAACAAGAAGATCAGCTTCAAGAAACTCAACAAAAAGGTGACCTCCAAAGTCGGCCAGCCGTTGGATGAGCGTAAGCTTTTTGAGGATGCACAGGAAATGCAGAAGGTTTACGAAAAGAAAGGTTATCAGAAGACCACGGTCATCGTCGAGCCGCCGGTGATTGACGAACTGGCCGGGCGCGGCACGGTGACTTTCCAGGTTCACGAAACGCCCAAGGTCAAAATCAAGGATGTGGTTTTCGTAAATGCTACTGTGTTTAAGCAGAAACAGTTGCGCAAAGCCATTAAGACCCGGCGGCATTGGATGTTTTCGTGGCTGACCGGTTCCGGTGTTTTGAAAGAAGACCAGTTCGCCGACGACAGAGACGCCCTGATTGAATACTACCAAAACGAGGGCTATATCGATTTCGCCATCCAGGACATCAAGTTCGATTACCCTACGCCGAACAAAATGATTATCCGCTTTTATGTCTCGGAAGGCCGTCAATACAAAGTGGGCACTCTGGATATCAACGGCAATAAACTTTTCACCACCAATGATTTTCTCAAGGGTGTTACGGTCGGGAAAACGCGCATGAGGCTGGAAATGACGCCGGGCAGGATATTTAAACCGACAGGCTATACCAAGGACACGGAAACGCTGAAAGATCTCTACGGCAGCCGCGGATTTTTGGATCGCGAACAGGGTGGCACGACCATCATCACTGCCAACCGCACCCCCAATCCGACCACCGGCACGATTGACATTTCCTACGACATTCAGGAAGGCGAGAAATGTTACATTGAGAAAATTGAAATCAAGGGCAACACCAAAACCAAAGATCGCGTTCTGCGCCGCGAACTGGCCGTTTATCCCGGCGAAGTCTATGACATGGTGCGCGTCAAAATCAGCAAATCCCGCCTGGAGCAGCTTGGCTATTTCGAAAAAGTAGACACCCAGGCGCAGGACACTGACGTGCCCAATCGCAAGGACTTGGTGGTGGGCGTGGAGGAAAAGAACACGGGCAATTTCACCATCGGGGCCGGCTACAGTTCAGTGGAGAGCATCGTGGGGTTCATTGAGCTGAAGCAGGGGGACTTTGATTTATTCAATCCGCCCACTTTCACCGGCGCCGGGCAAAAATTCCAGATGCGGGCTTCCATTGGCACCGAATTGCAGGATTACGAGATCACTTTCACCGAGCCGTGGTTCCTGGGCCAGCGGCTCATTTTCAGTGTGGATCTCTTTAGCAAGGACGTTTATTACGCCAGTGCAAACCAAATGTATGACGAATTCTTCAACGGCGGCACCGTCAGCCTGACCAAGGCCCTGGGGGGTTTTGTGGGTTTGGATCCGCAGGTTCTGCGCGGCACCCTCAGCTATACTTTGGAACAAGCCCATGTTTCCATTAATCAAAATTTTCAAACGAACACCTACGAGAACACTGATGGCACGATCAATTACGCCAATATTTCCACCAATATTTACGATCAGCGCGGCAATTATTTCATCGCCAAAGAAGGGCTGTCTCTGGCTTACGACACCCGCAATAATCTCAATTTGCCCGATCACGGACAACGCACCGAAGTTGCCACCCAGGTCGCCACCGAGCCCGGTAACACGGAATTTTATAAGTTGGAACTGAAGTCCAGTTGGTATTTTCGAGGCTTCGGCAGCAATCAGGTTTTGGAAATCGGCGGGCGCACCGGCGTGGTGGATACTTATGGGGACACCACCCAAGTGCCTATTTTTGAACGCTGGTTTCTGGGCGGCCTCTATAATTTGCGCGGCTACAAGTACCAAACCGTGGGTCCGGAGGACCAGTACGGGGAACCCTTGGGCGGCGATACATATTTATATGGCACGGCCGAGTACAGCATTCCAATCATCAAAATGGTCCGCCTGGCCTGGTTTTATGATGTGGGCAATGTCTTCCCCGACGCTTACAGTTACAATCCCGGCCAGGGGCGCCGGTTTCTGGAAGACGACGTGGGCATGGGGCTCCGCATTATTTTGCCGATTGGCGGGGGCACTCCCCTCCGTCTGGACTATGGCGTTCCGATCCAACATGATCCAAACTTGGGCAGCTCGGGCCGCATCCAGATCGGTGTCGGTTACACGCACGACTTTTAATTGCTTATGAAAAAATTCTGTTTAGTGGTGGCGGTCGCGATGGCCGCTTTTGGTTTCGGCGCGATTCGCGCCCAAGCCGCTCCCAGCGAGCAAAAAATTGCCATCGTCAATCTCACCAATGTCTTCGAAAAATATTACAAGACGATTCGCTCCTCCCAGGCCATCAAACAAGAGGCGTCCGAAATGGAAAAGGAACGTCTTGAAATGATCGACGCCGGAAAGAAAACGGAAACCGAATGGCATAAGCTAATCGAGCAATCTGAAGATCAGGTGATCTCTGCCGAAGAGCGCGCCAAGAGTAAAAAAGCCGCCGAAGAAAAATTCCGGGAAATCAAGGGTGCGGAACAAAACATTCAGGAATATGACCGCACCAGCACCGCCAAACTTCGGGAAAAAAATCGCCAGCGCCGCGATGAAATCGTCAAAGAAATCCGCAACGTTTTGGATGCGGACGCGAAAGCCGGCGGATACACGCTTGTATTGGACATTTCCGGCGACAGCGCCAACATGACGCCCGTCGTCCTCTACTCCAGCGGCGTCAATGATTTAACGGAAACGCTAATCAAGGAACTTAACGCTGCCGCGCCTGCCGGCTCTTTGGATGAAAAGGATGCCAAAGATACCAAGGCGACAAAGTAATCGCGTTTAGCCGCCGGTTCGTTTTGACAATCGATCCAATTCCCGCCGGGCCGCCGCGTTGTCTGGCCGTTCCCTGAGCGCCTCACGGAACTGGAACATGGCGTCCTCGTTCCGCCCGAGCTTCTCCAAATCCAGGCCCAGTAGAACGCGCAGGTCGGAATCCGGCCTGAGCCTCGCGGCCTGCTGATACTGGGCAACGGCTTCCTCAACCCGGCCCTTGCTGTCCATCGCCTGACCGAGATTCTTGCGGGCATCAGCGTAGCGGGGATCAACTTCAATCGCTTTTTGAAATAATGCGATGGACTCGTCCAAATGTCCGTCTCCCAAAACTGCGCCAAGATCGTTATAAGCGCTGGCGTCATTCGGCTTTAGCTGAATGGCCCGCTTGAACTCGTCGATGGCCTGCTCCCGATGCCCCGTTTGATTCAGCACCGCGCCAAGGTTTAGATGCGCGCCTTCGTATTGTGGGTACATCTTCAGAGCATCGAGATACAAGGCTTTGGCTTCATCCAGACGTCCCTGCGACCAATAGAAATCGCCCAACGCCTTTCGCGCCACGTAACTATTGTCCGTCACAGCGACCGCATGGCTGAAAACGGTTCCGCTATCCTTCCAAAAACTGATTTGATGCCGTGTCAGTACCACGCACGCGGCGATCACCGCAAACGCCGCGCAACCCGGCAGGAGGGTTTTGCCGCGCAGCCTTTCCGTCAAATCCCCTACGCCCCACGTCAGAACAATAATCAATCCAATGCCCGGTATGTAAGTGTAGCGATCAGCCAGGGATTGAGATCCGAGTTGCACCACGCCGATGACCGGCACCGCCGTCCCCAAGTACCACAACCACCCCATCAGGCCATAAGGCCGCGATCTCTTCAGGACTATGACTGCGGCCGAAATGGCGAGGACCAACGCTGCCGCACCCAGCACACTCATCAGGGGCCAGCGAACCGAATGCGGATAAAGGATGGCCAGATTCACCGGGTAGAAGAATGTTCCGAGGTACCTAGCGTAGGCCAGCACCGCCGTTTCCAATCGATAGCCCAATGGCAGAAAAGCTATGACCGCTCCCTGGCTTTCTTGGGCGACGAAGGCAATGACGCTGCCCGCGGCTGCCAGCAGAAAGAATGGTATCTTTTCCCAAACCAGGTTTCGTATGGTCTTTTTTCCCAATCGATGCAGCGGCCAGTAGTCAATCAGCAGCAGTGCGAACGGCAGCGTGACCACCATTGGCTTGCACATCAATCCCAAGGCGAAACATCCCAGACCCAACGAGTAATTGATGCGTCGGTGGCGTGGCGTTTTGCTCCTGGCATAACCAAGATAGAACCAAAGGGCCAGCAGCCAAAACATCGTGCTGAGCACATCCTTTCGTTCTGCAATCCATGCCACCGATTCCACTCGCAACGGGTGCATTCCGAAGAGCAACGCCGCGAACAGACTTTTCCAAAAGGCCCCGGTCATCCCTCGTAACAGAGCGAACAGGAGGGCCGCATTTACGGCATGGATCAATACGCTGGTCAAATGATGGCCCCAAGGGTTTGTCCCGTAAAGTTGCCAGTCCAAAATATGCGAAAGCCAGGTTAAAGGATGCCAATTGGCCGCGTCCGTGTTGCTGAAAGCCCAGACGACTTGACTCCAATTTAGTCCGCTTTGCACATGGATGTTGTCTGTTATGTAATCGTTGTCGTCATAATTGATAAAACCATTTCCGGTGATGGGATAAAAAACGACGAAGACCAGCAGAAATACCACAACGCAAGTGGGGATTGAAAGTCGTTGCAGCGTTGGCTCAAACGGCGCCCCAGCCGTTGCCAAAGCTGGGACGATAGGTCGTCCTTTTGAATCGCGGCTTTTGCGGTTGAATTTAGGTTTCATGTTGCGATGCCCTTACTCCTGATCGCGATAAGGCTTTCCCGCCTTGTATAATTCCCCCCGTTGGCGTGCTATTTCCGCTGAGGCGGTATCATGAGCCGAAATGGCCAGGACTTTGATTTCTTCGTTGATTTTTATAGCTTCCTTGAATCGGCCCGTTTCGGCATAAGCGGCCCCCAGCGTGTCCAATAATTCTGTATTTTGCATTTTGGTTATTTGGCAGGCCCGTTCCGCCAGGCGGACTGCTTCAGCGCCTTTGCGAATGGAACCCTTTGGCGAAGTGGCATAAACCCAAGCCAAAGCATTCAGGGACTGCGGCGAATCTGGCGCCAGACGCACCGCCTCCTTATAATTCGCCAGCGCGTTGTCCCATTGTTTCCCCGCCAGATATGCCCAGCCCAGGGCAAAACGCGCGTGGGCGTCTTCAGGATCGGCTTTTACCACGGCTTCGCTATAAGGAATTGCTTCGCTCACTTTTCCGGTCTTGACCAAAGCCTCGGCCAGCGTTGTTTCCGTATTAATATCGTTCGGTTCCAGGCGATACGCAGTCTTTAATTCGTCGACGGCCTCCTTCACTTTGCCTTGGGCCAAGTAAGCCTTCCCCAAATTGTAGTGAGCTTGTTTTAAATTTGGATTGTACGAGAGCGCCTGTAAAAACATCGAAATGGCGTCGTCAAACTTACTTTGCGATGCGTAGACTGTTCCTATGTCATTATAAGGCGCTGCAAGGGTTGGCATAAGCCTGACAACTTCCTGAAATTGTTTCATTGCTTCCTCAAGTTTTCCCACCTCCATCAGCCCGTACCCAAGATTACTGTGCGCCATGTAGTTGCCGCTTGTGAACTTCACCGCGTGTTCGTTGACGGTTATACTGTTCCGCCAGAATTTCACCTGCGCGCATGTGGCCGCTGTGAGACAAAGCAGGCCCAAACCGGTAAGCGCTGCCAGGGCCGTCCGGCGGCGGGGCCATGCTTGCGCCAAATCAGCCACGCCCCAGGCGAGCATTATCCCCAACCCGATATAAGGAATATAGGTGTATCGATCCGCCAGTCCTTGCATTCCCACTTGCAGTATTCCAATGACCGGTGCCAGCGTTCCTAAAAACCAAAACCAGCCCACTGCCAAATACCGCCGTTTTTTCATTCCCGAAATCACCGCCCCTGAAATGACTGCCAGCGCCACGAGCGCTACGGCCGTCCGCAAGATTGAAATCGAGTTCGGAAAGGGATAAAAAATCGCCAGTCTGGTCGGCCAGAAAAACTCCTCCAAATAGGTTACGTAAGAAACAGTTGCATTCTTCACACAAAGCAGAAGTGGCGCAGTGTTTTCCATGGCCCCGATGCGGTGTTGGGTCCAAATTGTCAGAACGCTTGCGGCTGCGCTCAATCCGATGAAGGGCAGCTTTTCGAGAATCAATTTCCTCGCAGATTCCGTGCGTTGCAGCGGCCAATAATCCAGCAGCAACAAAAGCAGAGGCAATGTCACCAGCATGGGCTTGCACATCAGACCCAGCGCGAAAAAAAGCAACGACAGTAGATAAAACTTCTTCCTTCTCGTTCCGTCGGCTTGGCAATAGCCGGCATAGGCCCAAAGGGCAGGGAACAAGAACAGCGTGCTCAACACATCCTTTCGTTCCGAAACCCAGGCCACCGATTCCACATGCAGGGGATGCAAGGCAAAGATCGCTGCCACCAAGACGCTGCGCCAAACAGCCCCCGTCAGACTTTTCAGGACCAGGAAGAGGAGCAAGACATTGGCGATGTGCAAGACAAGATTGGTGACGTGATGTCCGCCGGCCTTTAATCCGTAAAATTGACAATCCGCCATGTGCGAGAGCCAGACCAGCGGGTTCCAGTTGCCGCCATCAAGGCATTTGAATGCCCAAACCACCCCCGGCCAGGTCAGTCCGCGCTGGACCATGCGGGCACGATAGACGTAAACAGGATCATCCAGGTTTATGAAATCAAAGTGACTTACTGGCCAGTAGCAAGCCAAAGTGGCGAAAGCGAGAATCAATCCAAGCAGGCAAACAAGCCTGCCGTCCCGGTTGCCTTTCAGGTCAGTCATTTGTTGCCAGCATGTTCAAAATGAATTTCCAGGTAAAGAGATTACATCGATCCACATCGCGGCTTGATCCCGTCACACCTTGGAGTAATTTGGAGGCGTGAAAAACTCAATTCCTCGCTGAACGCCGCCAAAAACAGGACATACCTCGAAGCATGAGCGTGGCTGGAAAAAAAAGTGAATTACTAAATCTAGGGCGCTGGCAGGTCGCTGGGATTTCTCTTGTGTTGGCCGCGATCACTTTTGCTGTTTTCGGGCAGACGACACGTTTCGAGTTTGTCAACTTCGATGATGATACCTTTTATGAGAATGCACAGGTCACATGCGGTTTGAGCCTGAAGGGCATTGCCTGGATTTTCACCCATATGGACTGCAATTTTTACCATCCGCTGACGATGCTTTCATTTATGGCGGATTATCAGATCTACGGACTCCACGCTGGCGGGTATCATTTGACTAATGTCCTGTTTCATACCGCCTCGGTCATCCTGCTCTTCCTCATTTTGCGCCAGATGACTGGCGCTCTTTGGCGCAGCGCGTTCGTGGCGGCGGTGTTTGCCGTCCATCCGTTGCGGGTGGAATCGGTCGCCTGGGTGACGGGTCGCAAGGATGTGATCAGCACCTTTTTCTTCATGCTGACGCTTGGCGCCTACATCCGTTATACTTGCAAGCCAAATTCGCTCGCCCGCTACCTCATGGTCGCCGCGGCGTTCTTGCTGGCCCTGCTTTCCAAGCCCTCTGTAATGATGCTGCCGTTTGTGCTGTTGCTCCTGGACTATTGGCCTTTGCAGCGGTTTGAAGCGCGAGCGGGGGCCGAAAAAAATCGTGAATATTTACGAAATTTCAAGCTTATCCTGGAAAAAATTCCCCTGCTGGCGTTGGCGACCGGGGCGTATATCGTTACTCTTTTGGCGCAGAAAAACAACATCGCGGGACAAGCCAGCGTCGCCATGCCTTTACGCCTCGGCAATGCGGTCGTTTCCTATGCCGTCTATCTGCGCCAGATGATCTGTCCAGAAGGACTTGCGCCTTTTTATCCCCAGCCGGAAAAAGGTTATTCGGTTTGGACGGTAACCCTTTCATTACTTTTGCTGGGGTTGATAACAGGAGGAGTTTGGGCTTTTGGGCGGCGCCGGCGATGGCTGATAGTTGGCTGGCTTTGGTATTTGGGCATGTTGACGCCAGTGATCGGGCTCGTGCAAGTGGGCGCGTTCGCACACGCGGATCGATATACTTACTTACCTCAGATCGGGCTGTATGTCGCGTTGACATGGTTGCTTGCGGATTGGTGGGCAAGCCGTGTGGCTCTTGGGGGTCTCATGGCTGGTGTGCTTGCGGTGTTGATGGTCTGTGCCTGGAAACAGACCAGTTATTGGAAAACCAGCGAAACCTTGTGGCGCCGCACACTCGCTTGCACCGCGGACAATGACGTGGCCCACTATGATCTCGGCAACGTTCTGCTTCAAAAGGGAAGCGTGGACGAAGCGATCGCCCATTACCAAAAGGCGCTGCAAATCAGGCCCAACTACGCTCTGGCCCAATGCAATCTTGGCAACGCCTTTCTGGAGAAGGGACAAGTGGATGAGGCGATTGCTCATTTTCAGAAGGCGCTGCTAATCGAGCCGGATTATGTGCAAGCCTGTTATAATCTGGGCCTTGCTCTTGACCGGAAGGGGAAGGTGGATGAAGCTATTTCCCATTTGCAAAGGGCCTTGATAATCCAGACCAATTTCGCGGAAGCCCACAACAACCTTGGCAACCTTCTGATGCGAAAAGGTAAGGTGGACGAAGCGATTTCCCATTACCAAAGCGCGCTGCAAACCGAGCCGGACTACGCGAAAGCCCACAACAACCTCGGCATCGCCCTGTTCCAGCAGGGGAAGGTCGACGAAGCGATCATCCATTACCAGAAGGCATTGGAAAACCATCCAGACAACGCTGCCGCCCATTACAATCTGGGCAATTCTTATATTCAAAAAGGGAGGATGGCGGAGGCCATAGCCGAATTTAAAACAGCGTTGCGTCTGCAACCGAACAATATCCAGACGCAAAAGCAACTGGCTGACGCGTTGCTCAAAACGGGAAAAGCCCCGGAAGCGATTGCTTATTGCGAGGCGGTGGTGAAAGCCGAGCCTGAAGATGCCCAATCTCGTTTCACGCTGGGGGGGGCCTGCCTGGCGGGGAACCGCCCGGAACAAGCGCTGGCCAGTTTCAAGGAAGCGGAAAGACTGGCCCCCGACGCTGCGCAATGCCTGAATGCCCTGGCATGGCTTTACGCCACCTGTCCCAAGGCTGAAATCCGCAACGGCGCGGAAGCAGTGCGCCTGGCCACCCGGGCTTGCGCAATCACCAAACGACACGACACAGAGATGCTGGACACCCTGGCGGCGGCATACGCGGAAGCAGGCCGCTTCGCTGAAGCGATCAAAACTACCGAGGAAATCCGCGCCCTGGCGCTTTCAGACCATGACACAAGCACAGCGGCCATGGCCCAGCAACGGTTGGAATTGTACCACGCGGGAAAGCCTTATCGTAATCAGCAGTAGTTCTCAATCGAATGACAACAGTTAATCTTGCCACCGTCCACAAACGTCCGTCACTATTGACTCCGATGAAGCTGCTCAGCTACCTGAAACTCCTGTCCCGAATGGCCTTTTTATCCCGGAAAGCAGATTCCGACAATCGCCGGATGCCCTACAAACTGGCACTTTCCCTGACCAATGAATGTGATTGCAAGTGCAAAAATTGCCATGTGTGGGAAACCTATCGGGTGGAACCGGGGCTCAAACAAAAGGAACTGTCCACGGCGCAGATGACTGATTTGTTCCAAAAAAACGGCGCGCATTTCTTCTGGGTTGCACTCACCGGCGGTGAACCGTTTCTCCGCAACGACTTGGTGGAAATCGTCCGGTCTTGCATCCTTCATTGTCCGAATCTCTTATTGCTCAGCCTCGTCACCACGGGAGTTGCCACGGAGCAGATTCTGGCCAGGTTGCCAGGGATTCTGGAACTCGCGCCCCGGCTGAAAATCTATGTGACGGTCAGCATCGACGGGAAGGAAACCGTTCATGAAAAAAACCGGCGAATCAAAGGGGGGTTTGCCCGATCCGTGCAAACAATCGAGGGTTTGGACAAATTGAGCCAGAAGCACCGCAATCTGAAGGTTAGAATTGAAACGGTAATCAGCAAACAGAACCTGGAAGGTCTGGATGACTTTTTGCAATTAGAGCTGGTTAACAACCATGAAACCTGTTTTGCCTTCGCACAGGAGTCAGAACGGTATTTCAACCAGGGTGCGGGCATAGCTCTGCAAGATTCTGATGCCGAAAAAATCGGAAAGACGGTACAACAGGTGTTGAAACACAACCAGGGGGTCAGTCTGGAGAAATTGATGCTGCGAATTTACTACAAATTGTCCGCGCGGTTTTTTCAAAATCCTCATCATCAGGTCCTCCCTTGTTATTCCGGATTCGCGTCTGTCTTTGTTGGTCCCTACGGCGAAGTGCGTCCGTGTGTGATGATGCCGGTCGTGGGCAATTTGAAGGACTTCAACTTCGACTTGCGCCAATTGATGCAATCCGAGGCGATGGTCAAATCGCGCCGCACGATTATTGAAGACCGATGCCCCAATTGCTGGACGCCCTGTGAGGCGGTGCAAACCATTGGACAGAATTTCGGACTGGCTTTGTACCGCAGCCTGCGAATCGGTTTAAAAGCTAAGAATTGACCGTAATTGAGCGCGTCAAAAAGTAAACATCAAGGGGAAAATAACAAGGCCCGGCGCGAGAGCGTCTCGCGCTGGCAGGCCTCAGGGATTTGTTTTGCGCTGGCCGCACTGACCTTTGCCGTTTTCGGCCAGGCTCTCACACACGAGTTCATCGATTACGATGACAATGATTATGTGTTCGAGAATCCAGTGGTCCGCCAGGGTTTCACACCCGATGGCCTCGTCTGGGCTTTCCGCGGCATTCACGCCCACAACTGGCATCCGCTAACCTGGCTTTCCCACGAGCTGGATTGTCAACTCTACGGACTGCATCCCGGCGGGCATCACCTTACCAGCGTCCTCCTTCATACCGCGACGGTCATCGTGCTTTTTCTGGTTCTGCGTCAAATGACCGGCGCGGTTTGGCGGTGCGCTTTTGTGGCGGCGGTCTTCGCCATCCATCCCTTGCGGGTGGAATCGGTGGCGTGGGTGGCCGAGCGCAAGGATGTCCTCAGCGGGCTGTTCTTCGTCTTGACAATCGCCGCGTATGTCCGCTATGCGCGCCGTCCCGGGTCCAGGCTGGATTACGCGTGGGTCATGGCTCTCTTTGCCTTGGGCCTGATGTGCAAGCCAATGCTCGTGACGTTGCCGGTTGTGCTGCTGTTGCTGGATTATTGGCCGTTGCGCCGAACGGAATCGCCTCGGAAATTGGTCATGGAAAAATTGCCATTGTTGGCCCTGTCGCTTGCGGCTGGCATCGCAACCCTTTGGGCGCAACATGGCGCCATTCAAACGGCGGGATCATTCTCGTTGCCCACGCGACTGGCCAATGCGATGGTGACGTGCCTGGTTTATCTTGGCCAGATGGTTTACCCGGTTGGGCTGGCGGCCTTCTATCCGTATCCTTCGGATGGCCTGCCAGTTTGGGAGGTCGCATTGGGCGGGAT